>Ga0065165_1000767_pt1 | contig 43410 bp, 32 predicted proteins | sample AraplaMF_Cvi_mMF_FD_63813 | JGI IMG/M metagenome (GOLD analysis project Ga0065165, IMG submission 63813) | Arabidopsis root microbial communities from the University of North Carolina, USA - plate scrape MF_Cvi_mMF (version 2) (version 3) | ecosystem: Host-associated > Plants > Roots >... | reverse complement strand
AAGGGTTGCCACTATGAAAAAAACAAATCCGGATAATGTTGGGTTTGTTTACCCAACGCTATTTTTTGCCGCTCACCGCCTGCAAAAATATTTTGCCGGCTGTAATCCATTGACCGCTAAAACGCACGTATTTTTGCTTCGGATAAACCATAATAACTAATCCTTATGATCAAAAACCTAGTTTTTGCCCTGCCCGTAGCAGCTTTGCTGTTTAGCTGCGATACCAAAGAAAAAGATGCGCTGAAATCACAGGTAGACTCTCTGCGGGTTGAACTTGAAGCCAGCCAAAGAGTAGCGCAAACGTTAACTGAAGTAGGCGTGCTCATGGACTCTATCGACGCCAGCCGTCAGCTCCTTCGCGTAAACATGGTAGAAGGTACTACCTATGAAGATTACGCTGCCCGCATGAAAGACATTAACAGCTATGTTAAGGATACACAAGGCAAGATCGACGAATTAGAATCTTCATTGTCAAAGTCAAAAGCAAGCTCAGCAGCGTTCTCTAAAACAATCAAAAAACTGAAAGCTGATCTTGAAAGCAAGAGCCAGGAAATTGCTTCACTGCAAGAGCAGGTTGACAAATACCGTAACGAGAACCAGAACCTTGTTTCAACGGTAAACATGCAGGAAGCTGAGCTTAGCGACAAGCAAGCACAAATCGACACCAAAACTCAGGAGCTTGCCCTTATCGAAGCCCGCGTTCAGGAGTTGATGATCCAAAGCAAAATGTCTGAAGCCGACGCTTATTTTGCGCGCGCTCAGGCTGTAGAAGAAGCTGCAAACCGCACAAAACTTGCTCCTAAGAAAAAGAAAGAGACTTTTAAGGAAGCTATCGAGCTTTACAAGAAAGCTCAGTCTTTAGGCAAGGCCGAAGCTCAGGACAAGATCACTGAACTTGAGAAGAAAGTTTAAGCAATACGCTTTCACAATAAACTAAACTAACAAAAAAGCCTTCCCTGAATACCGGGGAAGGCTTTTTTGTTTATATAGGGTCTGAACGTTTACAGGTAGCTAAGCCACCACTTTGTTTTATTGTTTTGCTTATAGGCATCGTAGCGCAGGCATAACGGGTAGAGAGCCAGTAGCACCGCTATCCATACCAGGTATGTTATGCCGAGGTTGAAGCCGTAGCCCTTCAGGTTGGGCGAGTCGGTAACCCACATCGTAAACGTCATGTCGGCCAGCGAGTAGCCGGTAGCCAGCGCCGCGAATACCGCCAGGATGTGAATAAGGTAGATGTGCAGTATATAGTAGAACATCGGCACGCGGCCCAACGCAATGACGTATTGAGCGAATTTGCCGCGCCATCCTTCAGATACCGACAGTAGCAGCATGGCTGGGCCGAGTGTTACTAGCAGGTAAAGCAACGACGGCGGATATTTGGTTACGTTCAGGAACGAGAGCAAGGTGAAAAGTCCGTCTTTCTGAACCGACCAGTGGCTCGGGTCGCCATAAATGTTTATGAAACGTAGTATAATAAAGAGCGCAATCGCGGCTATGCCAAAATAACGTAGCAGTCTTCGGCGCTCCTCACCGTTCTGGCTGGGCAGGTATAGTGAGCCGAAGCAGTACCCCAGTAGCATAACGCCGGTCCAGGGTAAAAATGGGTAGCCGATAAACAGCAAGAACCCGGGGAAGTTAAACGCGCCGCCGCCGTGCGTAAAGCCCCACAGCAACGCTCCGGCGCCATCGCCCTCTACGTGTATGCCGTCTAAGGCGTTGTGGCCAAATACAAAGAGCAGTCCGAAAACAAGGATAGCCTTGAACGGCAGGTGGATGAACGCCGCCAGCGCGATCATACTCGCGCCGAGTGCCGAGATAACCGTTATGGCAATCATTGAGAAGTGTATGTTGAAGAACCATGAAAAGTTGATCACGGTAAACTCAAGTACGAGTATCCAGAGGCCACGTTTTAACAGAAACGCAGTGAGTTCTTTTTTGCCTTTGCGGCTGCCAACCAGAAATGCCGATGTGCCGGCCAGAAAAACAAATACAGTAGCACAGAAGTGTGTAATCCAGCGGGTGAAGAACAACGGCGCGTTGGTCTTGTCCAAATCAACCGGGTTGAACAAAAAGGCATCGGCATGAAAGTAATCGCGTACATGATCCAGTGCCATAATAATCATGACGAGGCCACGCAGTAAATCAATAGATTCAACGCGTGTGGTGCGAAGCGGTAACGTGGGGTTTAGAGTAGCGGTGTTCATAGTATATGTAAAGGTATAGCATATACGTGACTAACCCGTTTTCAGTTCCCGGTCTATAGTTTATCTGCGCTTTCTTTTACAGCAAGAACCGGGTTCCGTTTTATCCAATTTTTACACGTCGGTATTGCTATACGCGGGTTTAGAACCACTTCTTATATTTAAAGAAAACCATCATCGTAACGGCGATAAAAATCATAATACCCCATACAGAGTAATAGCCGTCGGACCAATGAAGCTCGGGCATATTATCGAAGTTCATGCCGTATACGCCTACGATAAAGGTGAGTGGAATGAATATGGTGGATATAATCGTGAGCACACGCATCACCTCGTTCATGCGGTTGTTTTGCGTGTTGATGTGAACGTCGGTAAGGCCGGCCGTAAGATCTTTATACGTATCGAGCGAGTCGATGAGGTGAATCACGTGGTCGTATACATCCGAGAGGTAGCGTATATTATCTTCGTGAATGAAGCCGCTCTCGTCTTTAACCAGTTTGCTGATAACGTCGCGCAGCGGGTAGAGCGCTTTTCGGAGGAAGATGAGTTGTTTCCGGATAATTTGAATCCGGGCGAAGTTATTATTGGTAGAGCCGTCGCGAATCGTGTCTTCAATTTCTTCGATCTGCTCACCAATGTTGTCGAGTACGTCGTAGTAGCTGTCGACAATAATATCGATCAGGCGGTATAGTAAGTAGTCGGCTTTTCGTTTTCGTACACGCCCCTGGTCAAGTCGGATGCGTTCGCGAAAAGGGTCGAAAAGGTCGCCTTCTTTTTCCTGGAAGGTTAATAGATAATTCTTGCCCAGTACAAGGCTGATCTGTTCGTAATCTATCTCGGTGCCCGAGATACGGTGCAGCATCTTGAGGGTTACGAACAGGTAATCATCGTATTCTTCTGTCTTGGGCCGTTGGTCCTGCATGATATCTTCAACCATGAGCGAGTGGAGGCAGAAGTGTGTTGTTAGCTTTTCCATGATGGCGGTATGTTCGTGAATGCCATCAAGGTTTATCCAGTTTACCTGGTCGTGTTCCAGCAGAGCGAGCATTTCATCTACCGCCACTTGGTCGAACTTGTTATACCGTGTACGGTCGTAACGAATCAGTTCGAGAATAACGGGCTGTGCTGCCTGCCCGTTGCCGTTTTCAGCGGTGGCGGTATGCTGTTCTATCATGCGCGATCGGTTTTGGGCTCAAAAGGATTTTGCTGCTTTACGTAGATCATCCGTTGCGGGTATGCCAGGAATATTCCGACCTCGTCAAACCGTTTCTTTACGTTTCGTAACATATCGCACTTCACACGGAAACCAGCCCCCGAGTCTTTAGCCCAGGCATAGGCCCGGAGTTGCAGCGCCGTTTCGGTTATGTTGATAAGGCGAACAATCACCTGCGGCGTACCGTCTTCTACTTCTTCGGGCGTGCGGTTGTCTTCACACTCCGGGTGTTTCATAGCCTCTTCCTGCATAATGCGCATAGCCTGGTCTACGTCGGAATCGAACGAGATGCCGATTTCAACAAACATGCAGAGTCGTTCGCTGGTGAGGGAGGAGTTGATAATGGTTTCGTTGTTGATAACGCTGTTCGGGATAACGATGCGCCGGTTTTCAAAGTCTTTAATAACCGTGTGGCGCAGGGTGATGTCTTCCACATCGCCGGCATAGAGCTGGCCAACACGCACGCGGTCGCCCACGCTGAAGGGGCGGAAGATAACAATGAAAACGCCGCTCACTATATTCGAGAAGGCTGCCTGCGAGGCGAAACCTACGATGGCCGCCAGCACACCAGCACCCGCAAACAGGGCGGTACCGTAACTCTTAAGCTTGGGTATGGAGTTGAAGATAACGATGAGCGCCACGATATAGACAATGAACTCGACGGTATTCTTCAGAAAGTTGTACTTGGTGGGGTCTACCTTAAGTTTGGTAGAAGCTACTTTTACCGACTGACCAATGGCATAGCGTAACGACCGGGCAATAACGATCGCCACGGTAAATACTAAAATTGCAAACAGTAAATCATGCCAGTAGCCAGCCCAGGTAGTCATAAACAGTACAGTCAAAAAAACGTATTTTTTCCGGCTCGAAAATACGGAAGTCATGCGGCAATACACAACCTTCTGTACGGTTCATGCGTATGGCGTCGGCACAAAACTAACCTCGGGGTAACTAACGGTCATGATGGACGGTAACGGTATGTTGGCAAGTACAGGACGAAAATGTTTCTGTAACGGGAAAGATCGTGGTGTGGGCGCGTTCGCCTTGACTTTTATGTGTTGACTATCGATTGAATTGTGTATTATTGCGGCGCATGTCTTTACGACTCGAAGATATCAAGGCCCCCATTGTCCACGAAATGGATGAATTTGAGCAAAAGTTCAGGGCTTCGATGAAAACCCGTGTTTTGCTGCTGGATAAGATCATGAGTTACATCGTGAAACGAAAGGGCAAGCAAATGCGGCCTATGTTCGTATTCCTCGCCGCCGGTACCGCCGGTAGCATTCACGAATCCACGTTCCGTGGCGCATCGCTCATCGAGCTGTTGCATACGGCTACGCTGGTGCATGATGATGTGGTGGATGATTCCAATTACCGTCGTGGCTTTTTCTCTGTCAACGCTTTATGGAAGAATAAGGTAGCAGTGCTCGTGGGCGACTTCCTGTTATCGCGCGGCATGATCCTGTCTATCGAAAACAAAGATTACAACCTGCTGGGTATAGTAACAACCGCCGTTCGCGAAATGAGCGAGGGCGAGCTGACACAGATGGAAAAATCGCGGCAGCTGAACATTACCGAGCCGGAGTATTACGAGATCATCCGTCAGAAAACCGCGTCGCTCATCGCGTCGTGCTGTGCGGTAGGGGCAAGCTCGTCGGGCGCAAGCGAAGCAGCCGTAGCCACCATGCATGCCTTTGGCGAAAAAATCGGTATGGCCTTCCAGATCAAAGACGATCTGTTCGACTATGGAGAAGACGAGATCGGCAAGCCGGTAGGGATCGATATCAAAGAAAAGAAAATGACGCTTCCGCTGATCTACGCTCTTTCGCAGGCCAGCTGGATGGAGCGCCGCAAGATCATACGCATCGTTAAAAACGAAAGCAACAAACCCAAGAAAGTACGCGAAGTTATAAACTTTGTGAAAGCTTCGGGCGGTATTGAATATGCGCAGAAGGCGATGAATACCTTCCATCAGGATGCGCTGCTGTTATTAAAAGACTTCCCGGATTCAGTCTACAAAACGTCGCTTATTCAGCTCGTTCAATTTACCATAGACCGTAATAACTGATTTTAACATTCCTTGTAAAGCGCTGTTTCCTGTGCCGAAGAAGCAGGGGAGGAGCGCTTTTTATTTTCGGAGGGCTATACAGGGGTAAGCATGAACCTTACCCCGGGCCTATGTAATTCATTATGCCTTACTGAAGTACTGTGCGGGCTCTGCCGGCTTCGAGTACAGCGTAGTCTTTCCAATCGCGGAAACTCTGAGCATCAAGCGCTTGTTCTGCCGGTCCCGAGTTCTCGGGGATGAACTTGCCCTCGTTTGCCCACCACTTCTTGGCATCTTCACGCGCCGCTTTTTTATCGACACCTTCGAAAAGATTGATGCATGAATCAGAGATCATCCACGGTTTTTCAATCGTGCTGTATTTCTCGAAGATCATGTTGCGCATCTGCGTGCCGCTTGCCTGATTCTTGAAATGCGACACCGTATACGACATGGTTTCGGGTTCGGTCATTACCATATCCCAGTACTTCTTCGATGATACTACCTGCGATGTAGTGAGAAGGTAGCCAAAACCATTTTCGATGGGTTCCTTTGTGATCGGGCAGCGCGCTTTCAGTTCAGGTTTTTTCTTGCCGAGGAGTTTGTCAAAGAAGGCCATAATCGTTGCGTTTAAGTTCTGGTGTTTTACCGTTTCCAATACACCCAATAGATACCTTCATTCGGGTGATTAGTTGCATATAAGACTGAAAATAAAGCAAAAAAGTTACAAAAGGGCATTTACAGCCTGTTTTCGCACTTTCACCTCCCTCGTTCCTCGGCTGTTGTTCATTTATGAACGCACTATTGTGCGTTTTCAGTATAATACCCTGTTACTTTGGCTTGCTTTTCCCCGGTGTAGCGGCCGGCGCTGGTGTTTTGGGTGCCGGAGTCGGTGTTTTGGGGGCTGAAGCCGGTGCGGTTTTGGCCGCAGGCACATGGAATTTCTCGTATTGGGTGAAAAATTCTTCCAGTTTTTCGGCAGGCACCTTCTTCGCAATGATCTTGTGTTTGGCGTCTACGATAAACAGTGATGGCGTTGTCTGGGCATCGTAATGGTCCTGGTATGAGCCTACATACGTTCTCGGGCCGTTTACAGTAATCCATTTCATGTTCATCGTCGTGATATAGTCGCGCATCTTGGCCAGCGAGCTATCAGCGCTTACGGCATATACCTCTACATCGAACTTCGTTTTGTTTTTGGTGTAGAAGTCAACCAGCTTGGGTGTTTCTTCTTTACAGTGGCCGCAATCCGGATCGAAAATGTAGAGAATGGTGTAGCGGCTCTTGATGTCGTACATAGACTTGGGCTTGAGGCTCAGGTCTTGCATGATAAGGTTGGGAGCTGTCTTGCCAATGAGGCTTTTGCGTGTGCGTTCGGCAAAGTCTTTCAGGAGCTGGGCGGTCTTGGCGTTTAACCAGAAGTTCATTTCGCCGGAGCCATAGTATTTATCGTAAAGGTTTACGTATACGGCGTCGAGGCCCATGATTTCGGGTTGCTGATATTTGAGCAGGCATGTCCACGCGGCGTATTTATAGGTTTCCTGGTTCTTCTTGGCTTTGGCTACCAGTTTGAATATGGCTTGTGTGAGCGTATCGGCCTGGGGCGCGTAGAGCTTATCGAGGTATTCGTTTATTTTTTCGCTGTATACCGGTCGGTTCATACGGATCAGCGCATCGTCTGCCAGGTCAAAGTTGTCGAAGAAATGCTCGCGATACCAACGAAGCTGGAAGGTAGAGTCTATCGTTCCGTCGGCTTTCTTCGGGGCATCGGGTACCGTTACCGGCATGCTCGCTTTAAACATCAGTGCCGTGATAGTGCCAGGGTATTTGGCGATAATCTCTTTATGATAGGCCTGCACCTTGTCGTTCACCTGGTTGAAAGATGTTCGGGCATCTTTCTTTTTGTCTTCAGACAGCGTGCTGTCTTTTAGTATTTTCAGGAATGGCTCGGCTTCGTGGTGTCGCTCCATGTTGAATAACATCTGGTCAAAAAACAGCTTGTTGTCAACATCGCCGGTAACCTTCATGTTCTTGATGTAGTCGGTAGAATTCGTTTCCAGCGCAAACTTCTGGTTCGTGCCCAATACCAGTTCGAATATCTTGGTGGAGTTGAGCACAACGAAGTACATACCGCGCGCGAGCGGCTTTTTGCCGTCAAAAACAAACTCCCCTTTGCTGTTCACCCGGGCGGTATCTTTCAAATAGTGCTGTTCGCCATAATAGTGGCCCAGATACGCAGTGGTATCCTTCCAGCCCTGAACCTTAAACTTAAGTTGATACCCCTCCTGGGCCATCGCGGTAGAGGCCAGGAATAAACCGATAACAATACAAAGCAGCGTACGCATAAGAAGCTAAACTCAGTTTTAATAATCTAAATCCGGGCCAAATTTCTGAAAAACGTAGCTACCGGTCAACGTGGCAATATATGGTGTGGCGGGCGTTTATGTAACAGGCAGGCACCGTAAAAAGCGGCTATTTAAGAAATCGTTAACAAACGGATTAAAATACAGTGCGTCGCACCGTTGCCGTAACGGTGGCTGTACTTCTGAACAAAAAACCTTAAACTTGGGGTTTAAATCCCGAAAACAGCATTTCATGTCGCTCGTCGTAAAGAATCTGACCAAACGTTATGGCCTTCAACAGGCGGTGGATGCGATTTCCTTTGAGGTTAACACCGGCGAGATCGTAGGTTTTCTAGGTCCCAACGGTGCGGGTAAATCGACCACCATGAAGATAGCCACCGGCTATCTACCGCCTTCCGACGGCCAGGTGCTGGTAGGCGGCTACGACGTGGCGGTACAGCCCATGGAAGCCAAACGTATTACAGGCTACCTGCCCGAGCACAACCCCTTGTACCTCGACCTGTACGTGCACGAATACCTGCATTTTATCGGCGGGTTGTATGGTATGCGCGGCAATGCCCTGAAAAGCCGGGTGGGAGAGATGGTGGAGCGTTGCGGCCTCACGCGCGAGCAGAACAAACGCATCGAGTCGCTTTCCAAAGGCTACCGGCAGCGTGTTGGTCTGGCCCAGGCGTTGCTTCACGATCCCAGGGTGCTGATTCTTGATGAACCCACAACCGGCCTTGATCCCAACCAGCTTACCGAAATCCGCAAGCTGATTAAGGATGTAAGCCAGGATAAAACCGTGATATTCTCCACGCACATCATGCAGGAGGTTCAGGCGTTGTGCGACCGTGTGGTAGTGATTAACAAAGGCCGGATTGTGGCCAACGATCGCCTGGAGAATGTGTTGCAGCATAACCGCTCAAACACCATCGTGGTGGAGTTTGAAGGCGTGGTAGCGGCTGCCGACCTCGGGCAACTGGACGGCGTGCTCCATGTACAGCAGCAAAGCCCCGGCGTGTTTCGCCTCGATGCAGAGCAGGGGCGTGATATACGGCCGGAGATATTTCGCTTTGCCGCAGACCGCAGCCTGTCGCTGGTGGGCCTTCGCCAGGAAGAGAACTCCCTTGAAACCATCTTCCGGTCGCTGACGAACGAAACAACGGCACCGCAATCCGAAAATTAACTTTACTTTTACGCGCATTGCGTTAATAGAATGATCCAGGTTCTTTCCAAAGAATTCAACAGCTTCCTGAACTCGCTCATCGCCTATGTGGTGATCGGTGTCTTTCTGGTTGCTACCGGACTGTTGTTGTGGGTGTTTCCCGATACATCGGTGCTCGACTATGGCTATTCCGACCTGGGCACGTTATTCGCCCTCGGTCCTTACGTATTCATATTCCTGGTACCGGCCATAACCATGCGTAGCTTTGCCGAAGAGAACAAGGCCGGTACGCTGGAACTACTGCTCACCAAGCCGCTTACCGACTGGGGCATTGTGCTGGGTAAATTCCTGGCGAGCTTCCTGCTCGTGCTTTTTGCGCTTATTCCAACCGTTATTTATTACTACTCCGTTTACCAATTGGGTAACCCCGCCGGTAATGTAGATACGCCCGGTGTTATCGGTTCGTATATCGGGCTGGCGCTGCTGGGCGGTGTTTTCTGCTCGGTAGGCATTCTGTCTTCGTCCATCACCGGTAACCAGATCGTAGCCTTTATCGTGGCGGCGTTCCTTTGTTTTGTACTCTTCACAGGCTTCGATTCGCTGGCCGGTCTTCCTGCGCTGGCGGCTAACGCGCTGGCGGTACGGCAGCTCGGCATCGTGTATCACTACGATGCTTTGAGCAAAGGCCTGATCGACAGCCGCGATATACTATACTTTTTCAGCGTGATATACCTCATGCTTTCCCTTACGAAACTAACCCTGGGCAGCAGACAATGGTAAACTGGAAAAGCCGAAAACTGAGCGATCTACTGGTGTTTGCCATCGGTCTCGTGCTGCTGGTATTAATTAATTTATTAGCCACACGGTACTTCTTCCGCGCCGACCTTACCGAAGAAAAACGCTACAGCATCAAGCCGCAGACCCGCGAAATGCTGAAAAATCTGGACGATGTGGTATACATCGAAGTATTCCTTGAGGGCGACCTCAACCCTGGCTTCCGCCGTTTTCAAAAGAGCATTCGCGAAACACTCGAAGAGTTCCGCATATACTCGGGCAACAAAGTCCGCTTTACGTTTACCGACCCGGCACAGGCCATGGGGCAAAAAGCCCGGTCTGAGTTTATGGCCGACCTTGCCGCGCGGGGCATTCAACCCACCAACGTAGTCGAGAAAAACAACGGTGAGCGCGCAGAGAAAATCATCTTCCCCGGTGCCCTCGTAAATTACGGAGGCCTCGAAACCGGCGTTATGTTGTTAAAGGGCAACAAAGCGCAAAACCCCGAAGAAGAAATCAACCAGTCTATCGAAGGTGTGGAATATGAAATAGCCAGCGCTATCCATACATTATCCAACGCGGGCCGCAAACGCATCGGTCTGGTAACGGGCCATGGCGAGCTGGATAGCCTTGATCTGGCCGGCTTCCGCAGCGAGGTACAACGGCTGTACGATGTAAGCCGCGCGCCGCTCGATGGTTCAAAGAATCTGACCGACTTCGACGCGCTGGTTATCGCCAAGCCTACACGCACGTATGCCGCTGCGCACAAGTATCGGTTGGACCAGTATATCATGCAGGGAGGCAAAGTGCTGTTCCTCATCGATAAGCTCGGCGCCAGCATGGACAGCGCCTCGCAAGACAACTACTTCGCCTTCCCATACAACCTCGACCTTGACGACCAACTGTTCCGCTACGGTATTCGCCTCAACCTTGATCTTGTACAGGATCGTACGTCCGCAGTATACCCGGTAGTTACCGGGCAAACACAAGGCGGAAAACCCCGGCTGCAGCTTATGGAGTGGCCGTTCTTCCCGCTGCTGAATCATTATGCCGATCATCCCATAACCCGTAACCTCGACGCCGTGGTTACACGCTTCGTAAGCAGCATCGATACCGTAAAGGCGCCGGGCATTCGCAAAACACCGCTGCTGTTCACGTCGGCCTATTCGCGAACCGTAACGGCACCCGTACGCGTAAACATAAACATGCTGCGCGAAGAGCAGTCGCAGGAGTACACGCAGAGCAGCATTCCGGTAGGATACCTGCTCGAAGGCACGTTTACCTCTTTATATAAGAATCGTTTTGCGCCCGAGGGCATGGATACCACCGGTTTCCGCGCTACCGGCAAAGACACACGGCTGGTGGTTATTGCCGATGGCGACCTGGTGCGTAACGAAATCAACGTACGTACCCGTCAGCCCCAGGCACTGGGCTTCGATCCGTTTACCAACTACACCTTTGCAAACCGCGATCTGCTGCTGAACATCCTGGCATTTCTTACCGACGATGGCGGCCTTATTCAAACCCGGAATAAGGAAGTAAAGATCAGGCCGCTGGATCGTGAAAAAGTGCGCCTTGAAAAAGTAAAGTGGCAGGTTATAAACCTGGCCGTGCCACTCGTACTGCTGATAGCCTATGGTGTATTACGGGTTTATTGGCGTAGACGAAAATATGCGCGCTTCTGATTATGCTGGAACAAAAGAATAAACGGTTAGCAATTCTCCTTGTGGTACTGATGGCCGCTACAGTGGCCACGGCCTTCTGGATAGTGCCCGACGATACATCGTTTGTGGTAGATAAAGACCTGTTTCATCAGGCCGACCTCAAAACCGTAGACGGCGTGATACTCACGTCACCCACAGGCACCGTAACGCTGGCGCTCGACGGTGGCCGCTGGAAAGTTAACGGCCAGTATGCCGCTGACCGCAACATGATCGAAGTGCTCTTCGCCACATTGCAAGGCGTGGTGCCCCGACGGCCTGTTTCTGAATCACTGAACGACTCGGTGGCGGTGGCCCTGGAGAAGAGTGGGGTAGAAGTCGTACTGCAAAGCGGCGGGCAGCCCGTGCAAAAGTTCTTTGCTGGCGGCAATGCCGGCAGGTCGCAAGCCATCTTCAAACGCGCTGCCGATAACACGGCCTATGTTATGGTAATTCCCGGCTACCGGGTCTACGCCTCCGGTATTTTCGAACTGCCCGAAAGTGGCTGGCGCGACAAATATGTGTTTGGCTTCAACTGGCGCAACTTTAAAAGCCTTCAGGCCTCTTTTCCGGACGTGCGGAACGATTTTACCATTTCAATGCGCGAAGATTTTCTGGGCGTGGAAGGCATTCAGAAAACCGATACTGCACGTTTAAACACTTTTTTGGACGAGGTCTCGCTACTTACCGCAACGGAATATGTAAAGGCAGATTCGTTTCCACGAGTGTTTGCGACGCACGTGCCGGTTATGGCCCTGACCGTGGATGATATTGCCGGACGGCGATATTCCCTAAAATTATTTGGCTTATCGCCGGGAAAACAGTTCGTCGGCCTTGTAAACGACACCGATTGGGCAGTTTTCGATGCCGACCGTATTCGGGCCATTCTTCGGCCAAAAGGTTTTTTTGCAGGTAAGTAGCTGGATTTTCCAGCTTTTTTTGCACCTTAGCCTCCCGTTTATAACTTTACCGGGCTTTTACATAATAACCTATTTTTTCAGCAATGAAGTTTATCGTTAACTCGGCCTACTTGCTTAAACAGCTTTCCAATATCAACGGTGTTATCACAACTAACCCGGTGGTACCTATCCTCGAAAATTTCCTTTTTGAACTGGATAAGGGAGCGTTGACGGTAACAGCATCGGATCTTCAGACCTCGATGATCACTGAAATTCAGGTTGAATCGAAGGAAAAAGGAAGCATCGCGGTGCCTGCCCGAATTTTGCTCGATACGCTTAAAAACCTGCCGGAACAACCCGTAACGTTCTCGATTGACCAATCGACGTACAGCGTGGAAATCATTTCCGACAACGGTCGTTATAAACTTTCAGGCGAAAATGCTACCGACTTCCCCAAAGTGCCGTCGGTATCAAACGACTTCTCTGCTGAAATCTCTACCGAAGTACTTTCCCGTGCCGTTAACAACACCATCTTCGCAACCAGCAACGACGAACTCCGTCCGGCTATGACAGGTGTGTATGTAAACCTCGGCGAAAAAAATACAACCTTCGTAGCAACCGACGGTCACCGTCTGGTACGTTACAGAAGAGCCGACGTGAAGTCAGACAATGGCAACGCCATCATCATTCCCCGTAAGGCGCTTAACCTCTTGAAGGCTACGCTTCCTTCTGAGAATACGGGGGTAAGCCTCAACTTCAACATGTCGAACGCGTTCTTTAAGTTCGGTAACATCAAAATGATCTGCCGTCTTATCGACGAGCGCTTCCCTGACTACGACAACGTTATTCCTTCTGGCAATAACATTCGTATGGGCATCGAACGCAGCGATCTTTTGGGTGCGCTTAAGCGTATCTCAATCTACGCAAACAAAACAACCCACCAGGTTCGTCTTAAAATCACTGGCAGCGAGCTCCAAATCTCAGCAGAAGATCTTGACTTCTCGAACGAAGCAAACGAGCGTCTTTCTTGCGAGCACGATGGCGAGGATATCGAAATCGGCTTCAACGCCAAGTTCCTTATCGAAATGCTGACCAACATCGATTCAGACAAAATCAACCTGACCATGTCTGCACCGAACAAAGCCGGTGTTATTCTGCCTGCCGACAAAGACGAAAACGAGGACATCCTCATGCTTGTAATGCCGGTAATGCTTAACCAGTACGTATAAACAATTCCTTCGCGAATTAAAGATAGCAAAGAGGCCCGCATTCCGGGCCTCTTTTATTTTATTATGGTCTTTTTGGAAAGACCGTGAGCCCTCAGGCCGGAAGCGCACCTCGCTTGCCCAGCTCTATCACCTCCATATTGGCAATCACCTTATCGGTAATATCAAAACGAACCAACGTCTTCATCGTATGGAAGCCGTGGTTGCCGGCCGCGCCGGGATTGATATAAAGCATGTTGTTAAACGCCGGGTCACGCTTAATGCGCAGAATGTGAGAGTGGCCGCAGATAAAAATGCCGGGAGGGGAAGAGGCTTTCAGTAACTTCTTGATCCGGGGATTATAGCCGGGAGGAACACCGCCAATGTGCGTCATCCAAACATCTATGCCCTCGCATTCAAAACGCAGGTCTTCCGGGTACCTAGCCTGCATGGACTTGTCGTCTATATTGCCATACACAGCCCGAAACGGTTTAAACTTCTCCAGTTCATTCGCCACTGAGGCATCGCCAATATCGCCGGCATGCCACACCTCATCGCAGTCCTTAAAATAGTGAAATACCTTGGGATCGAGGTAGCTGTGTGTATCAGAGATCAGGCCTATTTTCATAGTGTCAAAGCTACTGGAAAACTGAAAATTAATACGGCAATCGCGGTTCATGGGCCGCCCGATTGTGTTCCTTTTCCCTATCTTTCCGGGCAACCCCTATTGCTGATGATTCGATATTTCGCGTTAATCGCTCTGCTCACCGTTTTGATTTGCCCGGGGTATGCCCAGGAGCATTCATTTCCATTTGGAGAAGTAACGTACCGTGAGTTGGATATGGCGTCGTACGATGTTGATACGTCTGCCGCAGCCGTAGTGCTGAATGAATTCGGAGAGGCTTTCATCGACAACGAAAACGATCACAACCTCATTCTCCAATACCATGTAAAGATCAAAATCCTCAAAAAGCAGGGACTGGAGCAAGGCACCATCGAGATACCGCTATACAAACAGGAAAGCCGCGAAGAACGGATACGCTCCATAAAGGCGACCACCTACAACCTTGAAAACAATGTGATCCGGCCTACAGATCTGCCCAGCCGCAATGTGTTTACCGAAAACCGCAGCCGTTTCCTTAATATAAAAAAATTCGCCCTGCCCAATGTGCGTGTGGGAAGTGTAATCGAATTACAGTACGAGCTTGAGTCGCCATTCATTTTCAACTTCCGGAGCTGGCAGTTTCAGTCCGATATACCGAAAGTCAAGAGCGAGTACTGGGCCACCATTCCTGCCAACTACATCTATAACATGTCGTTGCGCGGCTTCCTGAAACTGGAGAAGAACGAGAACGAACTCGTGCGCGGATGCTTTTCGCCCGGAGGGGCTATGGCCGACTGTGCCCGTTATAAATGGGGTATGAATGCGATCCCTGCTTTTGTAGAAGAAGATTATATGACGGCCCGGTCGAACTTTGTATCGGCCATAAACTTTGAACTCTCAGAAGTGCATTACTTCGACGGCCGCAAAGACAAAATTACCAAAGAGTGGAAAGATGCCGAAGACGAACTGCGCCGCGAGAACCGCTTCGGAATACAGTTAAAGCGAGGCAAAGACATTGTTGACCAGCACGTAGAGCTGCTGATCGCCGGCGAGAAAGATCCGCTCATGAAGGCCCGGAAAATTTATGCCTTCATACGCGAGTGGTATCGTTGGAATGAAGTTTACGGCAAATACAGTGAACTGGGAATCAAGAAAGCGTTCGATAGCAAGACCGGCAACGTAGGCGATATCAACCTGTCGCTGGTGGCCGCGCTTAAATACGCAGGCTTGTCGGTAGAGCCCATGATCCTGTCTACACGTGCCAACGGTTTGCCCACCGAGCTTCACCCCGTGCTGAGCGACTTCAATTACGTGGTGGCTAAGCTCAATATCGACAGCAAGGTGTACCTGCTCGATGCCACCGATGACTTTGTTCCCTTTGGTTTACTACCTGAGCGTTGCCTTAACGGTAAGGGTAGAGTGCTAGGCGAGAAAGAGTCGTACTGGCATGAGCTCAAGCCCGTAGACCGGGCTAAGAAACTGCGTATGCTGAACCTGCGCCTGGGTGACGACGGAATTCTGCGTGGCACCATTCAAACAACTTTCTTAGGATATGGTGCCGCCGAACAGCGTCGAAAAATCTACTCGTTCAGCACGCCGAAAGAATACATCGACGACCTCAATGCATCGCTCGACCGCATCGATATCAAAGGGTTCGAGCTGGGCAACCTGGAGGATTTCAATAAACCACTGGTGGAAAAACTGGATGTAGAAATCACGGGATACGATAATTTACAAGCGAATAGTTTACTGTTCAACCCATTCCTTATCGAGCGCCTGGAACGTAACCCGTTTCGCTCCAACGAACGGCTTTACCCGGTTGATTTCGGTGCTCCCATAGAAGAAACCCTTGTCCTTAACCTGGAGTTTCCCGAAGAGTTCGAACTTTTTCAACCGCCGGTAAAGGTTGGCCTGGCGCTTCCGAACAACGGAGGAAAGTATATTTTTGATGTACAAGGCATGGGCAATCGTGTGATGGTTAACAACTCCCTGGTAATCGGAAAGACGGTCTTCTCGTCCGAAGAGTACCATTACCTCAAAGAGTTATTCAGTCGCGTGATTCAGGTACAAAACACGGATTTGATTTTTAAAAGAAAAGGATGATCCGTACCTTTTACCTGCTGAACAGACAACCTTGTGTAAGCAAGGGTGTTACCCAGCATTAGCCGAAGGCTCTAGTTAACGGCTATGCCTTGCGTTAAACGGCGCATACAGACGTTGAAGCATTTTGTATTTGCCGTTTTGAAATACAGTGTTACGTTTGCACCTTTCTTGACCCCAGATCAATATCAATATGAAGAAGACTATAATGGCGTTGGCTTGTTTGTTGGCTGCTCAGGTTACACACGCTCAACAGCAGCAGCAACCTGCTGACGATGCGATACTCACCGGTAATCCAAGTTTGAATGAGCGGTTTCTTCTTCTGAAGTCACGCTCACAAGATTTCAAAGAGTATAAAGTTATCAAGCACACCGTGCTCGATGGTTTCTGGAAGATCGTTCGCGACTCCGTTGGAGCCAAAGACCAGGCACGTCGTGACGGCAACAAAAAGATTGAGAGCCTGAAATCCGAACTGGCCCAGACCCAGGCATCATTGAAAAAGAAAGAAGAGTCTATGCAGGAGGTTGTGCACGACAGTACACACATCACCGTGCTGGGCATCGACTTTGTAAAGGGTACGTTCCTCACCACCATTTTGGTAATCGTGCTGGCACTGTTAGGTGTACTCGGTGTGATTATCATGCGCCTCAAAGCCATGTACCGCTCACAGAAAGACAGGGCCGACGCCTTCAGCGAATTGAGCAACGAATACGAAGACTACAAGCGTAAGGCTATGGACAAACAAACCAAGCTGTCGCGCGAACTGCAAAACGAACGCAACCGCCTGTCGGAAATGCGTGGTATGTAGTTCTTACGTAGCCGCGTTATAAGAACAACGCCACGGTACCAATCAGGTCCGTGGCGTTGTTGTTTCGGTGGCTATTGATAAACCCGCACATACTCAACCTCCATCCGCTGTGGCCAGATAGAGGGATCTACGCCTTCCTTGCCGCCCCAGTTGCCACCTACGGCAACGTTCAGCACCAGGTAGAAGCGTTTGTCGAAGGGCCAGCCCTTGAAGTCATCCTTGGGCTCATGTGCAACCGTGTGGAACACCTTATCGTCTACCAGGAAATCCATCTTGGTAGGTGTCCAGCGCAAAGCATACACGTGAAACTCCTCCTGAACGCCGGGAACTGTGATCTTCCCTTCCTTTTGTGTGCCGATCACGTGGTTATAGGCTTTGCTGTGGGCCGTGCCGTGAATTACATTAGGATCGTAGCCCACGTGCTCCATAATGTCGATCTCGCCGCTCTCTGGCCAGCCGCCGTAGCTCCAGTCCGTAGAAAGCATCCAGATGGCCGGCCAGGTACCTTTGCCTTTCGGCAGCTTGGCCTTTACTTCCACATAGCCGTATAGCCAGTCGCCCTTCTTGCGAGACACCAGACGGGCAGATGTATACGCCTTGCCTTCCAGCGAATCGCGACGTGCTTCGATAATCAGCCTGCCGTTTTCAATGCGGGCATTCTCGGCTTTGTCGGTATAGTATTGTAGTTCGTTATTACCCCAGCCGTTGTGAGGTGACCCCAGGTCGTAGCTCCACCGGGTAGTATCGGGGCGCCCGGGCGTATTGAATTCATCAGACCACACCAACTTGCCCTTGTGTTTGTCTTTACGGGCTTGTGCGGCTGCAGTGCCGGGCAGCAGTAAGCCTGCCAGCACGATGCCGTATAGAATATGTCTTTTCATGAGAATCTTTTAATGGATAATAAGTTTGCGGGTCAGGGTAACATTACGGTGTTGAAGCACCAGGTAATACAACCCCTGGGTATAGGCCGATAATGGAAGCGTAACCGGGCCGGCCACCGTAGTATAGACCAACACCTGCTGCCGTGTGTTATACAGCCGCAGCGTTGCCGGGTAGGAGGGAAGCTCGATACGAACCTCGTTCTGTGCCGGGTTGGGATATACTTTCAGTGCGCTGGCCAGTTCGTCTTCAATACCGGTGATCACTTCGTTGGGCGAGTATGTGTTGCTGTACGGAGAGTTGCCGGCGGCATTGATCGCCCGTACCTTAAATACATACGTCTTCGGATCGCCCGAAACAGAAACCGCGTAAGAAGTAGTGTTAGCCGGTGTTGTAGTAAGTAGCGTAAACGCGTCGGTGCCGACCGAAGTAGCCCAGATTTCAAAGCCGCTCTCGGTGGCGGAGTTATCCGTCCAGGAGAGCGTAAGGGCACCGTTGGTCAGTTTTCCGGTAAGCGTAGAGGGGCGAACCGGTAAGGTCTCTACCGGCATGGCGTTGGCTACCTGTATGTCTTCAATCCACAATGAGTCAGCGCCGGCGGCACCAAAGGCGCCGAAGTCTATATACAGATTCAGCGTGGTGATACGGCTCTTGTTTACCGTACCGTTGGCAGACTGCCAGCGGTTGGTATTCTCAAAGTCGAAGGCATAGTCAAAATATTCGCCATCGGTAACCAGTGGGGTAACGTTAAACACCGGTGATTTATTGGTGGCTTTCCCTTCGTTATCAACAAGGTCCAGGCGCATATTCAGCGTTCGGCTTTTGTTGAACGACCGTGTACGAATACGGAGAACACCATGCCCGGAAAGATCTGCGGCACGGTAGAGTGTACCGGTAAGCGAAGGCGTTCCTGCCGGTTGCGCTACGGTGTAATCGATCCGCATAGCATTAGCTTCATTCGATACGGTATATACATTCTGTCCGCCAGGCGAATTCCAGACAATGCCCAGGTCTGTCAGCGAGAACGTATCGGTCTGTGGTTTTACCACCTGGGTAACGGGCAGGCTGGCGGTATATGCCTGGCCCTTGTGTGTAATCTTAACGAGTACTTCACCTTCGGTAGTACCCCAGTTCACCGTAATGTTCGACGTACCTGCGCCCGCTGTGATCTGTGCCCCTGCGGGCAGCGTCCACTCGTAGGTGGCATTGCTCAGCTGGTTGGCTTTAAAGATCAGACCTGTTTGGTTCTGGCTTACAAGCGACGGTCCCTGAACACTGGGTGCCTTGAACTCCTGGTATACACGAACATAATCCACTTCCATGCGTACAAGGCTTAGGCTCGGATCGACACCGTTCCGCTGGTTGTTGGTTTCATACTGCGGATCACTGCCGAAGTTGCCGCCCATCGCAATATTCATAATGAGAAAGAACGGTGCGTTGAACGGCCAGGTCTGTGCGTTTTTGTTAGAAGGATTATAGGTATAGAACGGAACGTCGTCTACCATAAACTCGATCTTATCGGGCGTCCATAACACCGCGTATTCATGAAAAGATGAGCTGAGCGTCGGAACGTTCGTTGTAGCCGTATTCGTACTGTTGCCGAAGCTTGAGGGGGAGTGCAATGTACCATGTACCACGCCGGCTTGTTTGCCCACGTGTTCCATCACGTCGATCTCACCACAGGCGGGCCAGTCTACGCCGTTCGAAATACTGGAGCCGAGCATCCACAGCGCGGGCCAGGTACCGGAGCCGGCAGGAAGCTTGGCGCGGTAGACGATCTTGCCATACGTAAAGTTCTGCTTACCCTGGCTCTTAACGCGTCCGGAAGTCCAGCTGCCCCCGCTCTTGATGGCCTGTATAACGAGCAGCCCGTTTTCAACCCGCACGTTGTTTGCACTGTTGGTATACGTTTGCAGCTCGTTGTTACCCCAGCCGCCGCCACCCAGGTCATATCCCCAGTTGGCAGAAGAAGGCGCGCCGTTTACATCGAATTCATCAGACCATGCCAGTTCATTGTAGTCCTGTGCCTGGACCGCGCCTGCGAGGGGAATAAGAAAGAGAAAAAGTAAATGTTTCATCATGGAATAAGTGTTTGCGTGTAGGGAGTGGAGTGTGGTAAAGAAAAAGGTGAGCACCGGTTAAGGATACTCACCCTTTTCAAACATCAAGGGGCGCTTATTCGGGCAACAATTCGAAATCGTCGATGAAGAATGTGCCACCGGTAACGATGGCTTCACCACCGATCTGGATGATTACTTTGTCGAAATCCTCACGGGCTGCAAATGCGCTAAAGTCGAATTCGAGTTCAACCCACTGGTCGGTAGGAAGGTTTTTCTGGATTACCTCCGCTTGTGTCGTATACGCATTACCGCCAAGTTCGGAATTCTGAAGTTTTACAGACACCTGCTTTTGTAAGGTATTGTACGACTGCCATGGTTCACCACCAGTTGTGGTGTAGTCATTGTAGGCAGGGATAAACGCCTTCAGACGGAACTTATGACGCTTCGTGATGTCTAGTTTGAAGTCGAACTTAGCCTGAACATTTGAGAACTGATTGGCCTGGCCATCTGCTTTTACATACTTACCAACCTTTGCAGATGTGTTAAGTCCAAAGGTAGCTGGGTTATCATAAGTAGTTAAAGAACCACCTCCGTCACTGGCGAATGTGATGTTACCAGCACCTTCGAAATTGTTGTTCATGTCCTGTATTTTGTACTCCGGAGGTACTACCTCACGTACAAAACCTTTACGGATGAATCGCTGGAACCAGGTGAGCGATGCGGAGGGGATAACCTGCTTCACATACATTTCATCGGCAGTAAGCGAAAGAATTGTATAGGTAGCAACCGCACCTCCGTAATACCCCATAAACTCACCGTTAGACAGCGTCAGCGTATAGGTTCCATCAGCGTTTTCGGCAAGGTTCCAGGTAGCAGCTTTCGGCATGTACGGCGCAATAAAATCATCGCCTCCGTTTTCTTTCACAGCACCAGGGAAGTTACCACTGAATGCGCCGTTTACATACACGTCGTTATTGACTTTGTGAGTGTAGGTAAAGCCGCTAAGTTGGAACGTCATCTCGTCGTCATACAACCCTTTGCCGGCCTTCGCACCAGGAGGTGCTGAATAGTATGAATCTGAAGTTGCATCGACAGGGCCAACACCAAGGTGCCCAGCCGACTCACTGTCTACAACCCATGTCTTGCCTTCCAGCGCGTCTGAACCTCCGGTGAGGAAGTTATACGATGGTATATCGAGCATTATTGGGTTGGTCTCGGCAATTGTAATCTTTTGTGAACTGGTAGCTTGTCCTCCTTTCGTAAAGATGGTAAGGGTTACAGTATACTCGCCCTTGATAGCGAATTTTCCTGTTGCCGTTGTACCGGTAGCTTTTGCTCCATTTCCAAAATCCCAGTCGGCTTTGAAGCCGGGGGCTGAGGTTTTGAAGTTAATAATGTTAGGATTGTCCGGATCAGCAGTATAGGTAAATGCGGCATCCTGTTCGGTTGGAACGCCTCCGGTGCCCGGAGTAGGATCTTCCTGCGGATCGCAGGCGGTCATAATCAACAGGCCTACCAGAAAGGCCAGAATGGAATATTTAAAGATTTTCATGTCTGTTCAGTTTGGAGATTAATACCCGGCGTTAGGCTTAAGCGTGCCGTTGCTCATGTCGATTTCGTTTTGCGGAATCGGGAAGAAACCTTTGCGTGCAGCGTTGTAGGTGATTTTGAAGTTCACGTCGTCGCCCTGGTAAAGCGGTCCGCGCATGCTTTGTGCTTCGATCGCGGCGCGGGTTACATCGGTACCACGACGCAACAGATCCCAGTAACGGATACCTTCCAGCGCAAGCTCTACGCGACGTTCCTGGAAGATGTTATCTAGCGTAGCAGCCTTTAGAGGTAGTTTTACACGTTCGCGGACCTGGTCAAGATAACCTTTGGCAGTGGTAGCGTTCGGCAACGCCAGTTCAGCCGCCATAAGCAATACATCTGAGTAGCGAATGGCGCGGTAGTTGTTGCCCCAGTTCAACTCTGTATTACCTCCAGCGGTTGTTTTGTATTCTCGCACCGTAGTATACTTTTTGTTAAAATACCCGGTATGCTGATAGCCAGCGTTCAGACCGCCTTTCAGTTCTGTTTCAGTCATAATTGTTGCCACCTTACGCGGGTCGTTCGCTTCAAAAGCATCTACAAGTACCTGTGTTGGTATCGCAATGCTCCAACCTGCTTCGTAAGGATTTTGTGCGGGTTCTTTCAAACGTGGGCCACGCATCTGGATGCTGATGTTTCCTTCGCCACCTTGAATGTAGCCCCAGTCCCCCCATGAACGAAGGTCAGAGTATGAAATTTCGAAAATCGATTCATCGCTGAACTCGCCGGAACGTGCGAAGTTATCGGCATAGTTAGCCAGCAGTTTATGACCACTGTTGGTAATGATGTCTTCTACAAGCTTTAGCGCTTCTGCCTGGTTGATTGTTACAGAGCCTGTGTTTAGATCGGCACTGTATACACCTTTGTAGAACAGGTAAGCACGGGCAAGAAGTGCCTCGGCAGCCCATTTTGATATTCGGCCATTTTTAAGACGCTCTGCGGGCAGACCATCTTTTGCTTCCCAGAGATCTTTGGCAATTTGCGTGTACACTTCAGCGGGATTTGCCTGAGGCTGATTGGCTTCTGATATGGTGAGCGTTCGGGTTACCAGCGGTACATTTTCATAAAAGCGCACCAGGTCCAGGTAAAAATATGCGCGCAGGAATTTACACTCCGCTGTAACACGCTTTTTAAACGCGTCAGATGCGTCTACTGCATCGATCTTTTCGAGCAATGCGTTCGCACGAGCTATACCGATGTAATACTTGCGGAACAATCCCTGCATTTCGACATTCGTTGTCAGTATAGCGTGATTGTCTATCTGCTGAATATTTGGCACGTCAGAGCTGCTGCCGCCGCCGGCGTATGCGTCGTCAGACGCTACGTCTAGTAACAGATCGGCCGGTTGGTATCCCTGAACGGTATTCCATTGAAGAGCGTCATATACTGAAACGAGGGCTTCCATGGCGTCAGATTCAGTTTTGAAGAAATTCTCTCCAACACGATTGTCCACGGGTTCTTTGTCCAGGAAATCACTGCATCCGGTAAAGGCAAGAGATGCCGATAGGGCTATAATATATTTTACTGTTGTCTTCATAAATAGTACTTGTAAAGAGTCAGGATCAGAAGGTGAGGTTTACACCGGCGCGGAACGTTCTGGCCTGCGGATATACACCACGGTCTATACCGATATTAAGGGCAGAGCTTGCACCGATCTCAGGGTCGAAGCCTCTGTAGTTAGTCCAGGTATGCAGGTTATCCCCCGATACATAAACACGTGCTTTCGAAAGGCCAACATACTTCGCGGCTGCTGCAGGAATGTTGTATCCGATCTGGAGGTTTCTAATACGGGCATACGATCCTTTTTCTACGTACACATCCGAGATCCGGGTGTAGTTGCCGTTCGGATCATCCCATGAGTACCGGGGCATGCTGTTGGTAGAGCCTTCGCCTGTCCAGCGCTCAAGGAAGTAAGCCGGGAGGTTGGTTGTCTGCAGGTCATGACGTTTGATGCCGTTGAAGATATCGTGGCCATAAGCACCCTGAATGAAGAGGCTGATGTCAAACCCTCTCCACTCGGCAGACAGGTTAAAGCCATACATCGCCTTTGGTGTCGGGTTACCGATCATCGTCCGGTCAGCATCAGTAATTTTGCCGTCGCCATTGCGGTCAACAAAACGTACATCACCGGGTTTCGCATTCGGTTGGATCAGACCTTCCGAACCGGAGTGAGCATCAACTTCGGCTTGATTCTGGAATATTCCGGCTGACTGATAGCCCCAGAAGTATCCAATAGGGAACCCTTTTTCGTAGCGTGTAGCTACACCATACGTTGAGTATGACGCACCGTTTTGAGTAGCACCCTTGATAACTTCATTATCGTTGATCGAGATGTTGAAACCAGCACGGTAGTTTACGCCTGAAGTGCTGCCGTTATAGTTGATGGCAAACTCCCAACCCTTGTTTCGTACAGTTCCACCGTTAACCGGAGCAACGCCGCCATTGATACCCAGTAATGCTGGAACAGGAACATATAACAACTGGTCGATAGTCTTCTTAGTGTAGTAATCGACTGTAAAATCAATACGGTTATTGAACAGTTGCAGATCTAAACCAATGTCCGTTTGCTCAGAAGTTTCCCACTTCAGATTAGGATTGGGAGCCTGATTGTAGGTAGCACCGTTGATGAACTCCCCACCGAGTGTATAGCCGAAGCCATTACCAATGGTAGCAGCCCAGGGATACGCATTGTTACCAATGTTCTCGTTACCGTTCCGACCCCATGACGCACGGAATTTAGCGTAGCTAAGCTCTGGTATCTTGGCGAATTCTTCTTCTGAAATAACCCAGCCCGCTGAGAACGAAGGGAAGGTTGCGTAAGGATTGTTTGCGCCAAAACGTGATGAACCATCACGACGAAGTGTTGCCGCAAACAGATACTTCTCTTTATACGAGTAATTTACGCGACCGAAATACGAAAGCAGCGATCCGCTATTAAAGCCGCCGTTAGCTTTTGCTGTTAATTCCTTCGTGGCCATGTTGATGTAGGCATTATCAGGATTGTTCGAGGGCAGTCCGTTTTTCGAACCAGTGAGGTCTTCGTACGTGCGATCGATGGCGGTAGTACCGAGTATCGCTTGTATAAAGTGTGTGTTGTTTATGTTCTTGTCGTAGGTAAGGAGGTTCTCCCACTGCCAGGTAAAGTTCCGGCGGGTGGTTTTCGATACATTAGACTCTGTATTGGTCGTTGCAGCGTTGAGGTAAAATGTGGGAGAGAAATTGTTATTCGTTTCATAACCCATATCCGCGCCAAACGATGTCTTCACATGGAGACCGTCGATAATCTTCAAATCACCGGCAATGTTGCCCACAATTTTGTCTACTACCGTATTTCCTTCAGTTACAGCGAGGCGCGCCAAAGGGTTCACAATTTCCTGCGCTACATTGGTTGAGATACCGTACGGTATTCCGTCGGATGTTTTTACCGCATTGGCAGGATAAGCACCGGCCAGCGTAGGATCGGTTTCATATACCGGCGTAAGCGGGTCAAGGTTTGTCGCATTACTAAGCAGACCACCAAACTCAGCATTGGCATTAACCGCCTTGCGACGAATTTGTGTGTACACGAGGTTGTTCGTCAACGTAAAACGCTCGCCTGCCTTCTGCTCGCCATTAATCCGGAACGAATAACGATCGAATTTAGACTTTTTGCCACCCACAATACCCTCCTGAGAGAAGTAGTTGATAGACGATGCATACATCGAGTTCTCGCCGCCACCCATGAAATTGAGCTGGTGGCTCATAATCGGTGCATTCTTGTTAAAAAGGGCATCCTGCCAGTCTGTGTTGTGTTTGGCCACAGTGCCTATCGGATAAGGAATTGCTCTTCCGGCATTCGCCGCTCCCTCATTCATCATCATCATATACTGATCGCTGTTCAGCACATTCAGCTTCTTCCACGGGTTCTGAACACCTACATAGCCGTCATAAACCACTTTAAGGCCTGAACCACGGGTTCCCTTCTTGGTTGTGATGATTACAACACCGTTCGCACCACGGGCACCGTAGATGGCTGACGAAGCCGCGTCTTTCAGTACCGACATGCTCTCGATGTCACCAGGGTTCAGGAAGTCTATACCTGAAACCGGGAAACCATCCACGATGTAAAGCGGATCGGCATTGCCGTTCGTACCCGCACCGCGAATCCGCACCGTAGGTGCGTCGCCGGGCTGGCCAGTCTGGTTGGTCACAACCACACCGGGCATCCGACCCTGCATCGCCTGTTCAATACGAAGAACTGGTGTTTCAGTGATTTGTTTAGTTGGAAGCGTCGCAATGGCGCCCGTAACCAGCGCCTTCTTCTGCGTTCCGTAACCTACCACCACCACTTCTTCCAGACTCTGTGCATCTGGGGCGAGTGCCGTGGTAATTGAAGTCTTGCCGGCAACGGGGATTTCTTGCGTAGTGTAGCCGATAAAGCTAATCACCAGCACAGCATCGGGAGACAGGTTAGCGAACGTGAAATCACCGTTTACGTCTGTAACCGTGCCTTGCGTTGTTCCTTTAATAAGAACGTTCACGCCCGGCAGGCCCTGGGCGTTTTCGTCTGTGACGCGGCCGGTAACCTGGCTTTGGCCATAGGAGACCAACGACAGCGTCATTAAAAGCGCCAGTAGTTTTGTTTTCATTCGGGTTAATTGAATTGGTTTGAAAATGGTTGCATCTGTTTTCGTAAAGTTTTTTTCGAAAACGTTTGAGTTATACAACAAACATTGCAACATCGCAGTCGGAATTCAACAAAGCAACCTCAACAATTTTACATCAGTGCTAAAAAACTACTACATCAAAAATACATCACACTTCCGAAAAATGGCTTTTTAGTATTAAAAAACGCAATTTCTGCACTAGTTTTAGTACTACATACCGCAAGTCTCACACATCACGCCAACATCAGCCCGTTTCTAATGATATATGCGAACCAGATTTTGGACTCTTTTTCTTCTTGTTGCATCTACACCGATTTCGGTAATTTCCGTTTCGGCGCAGTCTGCCCTGTCCGGACTACCTTTCGTACGCAGTTTTCACCCCCTCGACTACGGCGCCGGAATCCAAAACCTCATCATCACCCAGGACCGCCGGGGCCTACTGTACGTCGCCAACAACTTCGGACTGCTCGAATACGACGGCAACCAGTGGCAGACCTACGGCGTAAAGAATGGAACCAAAGTCCGAAGCGTTGCGGTTGACGACCGCGGTCGGATCTACGTAGGCTGCCAGGCCGACTTCGGCTACTTCTTCCCCGATGCCCAGGGCAAACTGGTGTACACCTCGCTGGCCGACAGCCTACCCGCCCAGCACCGCAACTTCGACGAGGCCTGGAGCATCTATATTGACAAGGAAAAAGTCTTCTTTTGCACATTCTCCAAAGTTTATATCTACAACGGTAAAAAACTGAGCGTGGCTGAACCACCGGCTCCGCTCGATTTGTCGTTCCTGGTAAACCGTCAACTCTATATTAATGTGCGCGACAAGGGAATTGCGGTGATGGAAGGCGAGCAAATCCGAATGCTCAAAGGCGGAACATTCTTCGCCGGTATGAGCATCTCAGCCATTCTGCCCCTCCACAGCCATGGTCTGCTCGTGTCCACTTTCCGCAACGGAATCTTCGTATGGGAAGGAGAGACCATCCGGCCCTGGAACGATGCCCAACAACCTTTCTTCAAAGAAGCCACCATCAACGGCATGATCCGGCTTCGCAACGGCAACTTTGCCGTAGGCACCCAAAATGAGGGCCTGCTCATACTCAACCCCGCCGGCCAGCTGCTCATGCACATGACGAGCGGCCGCGGTTTACAAAACCGAACCGTGCTGAGCCTCTACGAAGACGACCTCAACAACATTTGGATCGGTCAGAATAACGCCCTGGCCTATATTGAACTCGGCTCATCGTTTACATTTCTGAACGAACAGGTCGGACTGCCCGGAACCGGCTATGCCGCATACCTCGATGGTGCCCGATTGTATATGGGCACCAATACCGGGCTCTATGAAAAAGTGAGCAGTAGTGTACTGCCGGCATTTCGGGGCATACTAAATACCCGGGGGCAGGTCTACCACCTGGGCCACTACACTGGCGAGCTGCTCATGGGCCACCACAACGGTGCCCAACGTATAGACAATGGTGCAGGTATTCGCGTCTCTCCCGAAACGGGCTCCTGGGTATTTCGCCAGATGCGTAACCGCCCTGACCGGCTTATCGAAGGCACCTATACCGGGTTGCAATGTTATACCCGCGTTAACGGCCACTGGAAACTGCTCCATAAAATTCCGGGCTTTAACGAATCGTCGCGTGTCATGGAGTTCGACGATACCGGCCACCTCTGGGTAACCCACGGCTACAAAGGTGCATACCGCATCACACTAAGCCCGGGTGGCGACAGCATTCGTAACATCGCGTTCTATGGTAAAGACAAAGGCTTCCCCTCCAACCTGTTGATCAACGTATTCCGTATACGCAACGAACTTCTCTTCACCGGCGAGCGCGGCGTATACCGCTATCATGCCGATACCGATTCGTTCGTGCCCGACGATCTGTTTACCCGGCTGCTCGGTCCCAACGCACAAATCTGGTACATGCAGGAAGATGCCCTGGGAAACATCTACTTCGTAGGGCGTGAATACATGGGCGTAATGCGGAAGAATGCCGTGGGTGACTATACCCTCGAAGACAAGACCTTTCCCAAAATACGCAAGTACCTCAACGATGACCTGGGCAGTATAACCATATTGCAAAACAACGAAGTATTGTTCGGAGCCAAAGACGGATTCATTCATTACGACCCGTCCAAACATACCGGCAAGGCAAGCCTGTTCAACACACTCATCCGTAAAGTATCGGTAACCGCCGGGGGCGACTCTATACTGTTTCACGGTAACTACCATAAGCAAGGTGCTATAGTCGACATGCAGGGCGAACGCGAGCTGCCCGCATTACCCTACGCACGCAACGCCGTAAGCTTCACATTTGCCGCCACCTCATACGAAGGCAATGCCGATGTAGCGTATCAATACTACCTCGAAAACTACGAGCAGACCTGGTCAGACTGGAGCCCTAAAATGCAGAAAGAGTATACCAACCTCAAAGAGGGGCGCTACCGCTTTCACGTACGGGCACGCAATGTAAATGGCGAAGTAAGTGCCGAAGCCGTTTACGGTTTTACCATAGCCCCGCCGTGGTACAGATCCATGCTGGCGTATGGTATGTATGGCATCTCCATACTGGCCCTGTTATTTCTTGGATTCCGTTTATTGGATCGTAAATATCAGCGCGAACAGAAAGTACTGGAGCACCGTCAGCAGGAAGAATTAAACCGTAAAGAAAACGAGCTCGAAAAATTGTCGCAGCAATCGCAGGAGGCCATCAACCGCCTTCAGCACGAACGCCTGGAATCAGATTTGCGACACATGAACAACGAGCTGGCCACGGCCACCATGCACCTGCTCAACAAAAACGAATTCATCACCGGAATCAAGAATACACTGCTACAGATTGTTCGTAAAACAGACAACGACGAATCACGTCGAGAGCTACAGCAGATAACACGGAACATCGAACAGAATATATCGGCCGATTCAGACTGGGAACATTTTCAGTTTCACTTCGATCGTGTTCACGGCGACTTTACCGGTCGCTTTAGAACCGTATTCCCCACACTGAGTCCACAAGACATTAAGCTCAGCGCCTACCTGCGCATGAACCTGTCCACCAAAGAAATTGCACAGCTGCTCAATATATCGGTGAGAGGAGTGGAGATAAGCCGATACCGGCTTCGTAAAAAACTTCAGCTTGACCGTACAACCAACTTGCAGGAGTTTATACTGAATTTTTAGATTCAGGCTTATCGCTGAACGTCACCGGCAGGTCCACCGTAAATGTTGCGCCCTTACCGGCTTCGCTGGTTACAGTAATTTTTCCCTGAAGGGATGTAACCAGTTCTTTAACGATCGAGAGGCCAAGGCCGGTAGAAGATTCCCCGCCGGTCGGGCGTGCGCTGAGCTTCCGGAATTTGCCGAACAGTAGTGGCATATCGTCAGGCGATATGCCGGGGCCTTCATCGGTAACGCTGAATATGATCCGTGTTCCCTTGAGCGCTGTGCGAAGCGTAACCGTTGTATTCGCGGTCGAGAACTTAATCGCATTCGAGAGCAGGTTGTCCAAAATCTGTCCCAGCGCATTGGCATCCGTATAAAGCGTTACCGGCCCTGCCTGTTCGTCTATCCTAAGCGTTATGTTTTTCTTCCGGGCATTTTCGGTCAGCATGCGGATGTGTCCGTTCACGAATTCCAAAAGGGGCACGGGTTCCGGATTGATTGCGGTAAGTCCCAGTTCGATTCGGTTTATATCCAGAAGGTTTGTAATAAGCTTCTTCATCTTCAGGCCCGCATCTTCAATATATCCCAGATACTCCGTTTGCCGGGCGTCGAGCGGTGTTTCCTTCTTTAGTAGCGTTATCAGCCCCAACACACCATTCAGCGGACTTTTCAGGTCGTGCGCCGCCATGCCCAGGAAGCGATTCTTCTCCTCGTTCACCAGCGTCAGCTTTTCATTCGCTTCGCGAAGCTCCTCCTCCATATACTTACGGTCGGATATATCGACGCTCGTGGCACGCGACATAATGAAGTTTCCGTCGATATCGTATAAGGCCGTGGCATTGAGCAGTACCGGAAAGGTTGTGCCGTCCTTCCTTACAAAATCGAACTCGATGTTGTTAACAATACCGGTCTCCTTGAATTCCGCAAAAGCGTCTTCGAATACAATGCGACCGGCCGCTGTAAGGATTTCGGGAAACTTCATCTTCCCCACTACCTCTTCATGCATGTAGCCCAACCACAGCAGTTCCATAGCGTTCATACGCAGAATGGTTCCGTCCGGGGCAAGCGAGTGGTAACCACAGGGAGCAAAATCGTATAGGTCGCGTATGGCGCGCAGTGTGTCTTCGGCTTTCGTGTTACGTATTTGCAGAGCGTCATAAAACGACTGGAGCTCTTCCAGCGTCTGGCGCAGCTCGTCGTTAAGCTGTTCTTCCAGCTCGTTCTTTATCATAAGCTCGCGCGTACGGTCAGCTACTTTTTGCTCCAGCTGGTTGTTCGATTTACGTAAGGCCTTTACAAGATCAAGATTCTTGCGTTGCTTCTGCCGGATCGTAAAAAGCGCCAGCACCGATACGGCCGCGATAATCACGAACGATGTATACCGTATAAAATTCCGGTTCTGGCGGCTTCGCTCATAAGCACGCAGTTCGTTGGATAGCTTTTTCTTTTCATACCGATCGAATTGATGCAACAGCCCGCGCAGACTGTCCATAGCCGTTCTGTTCTGTGCGGTAAGAATCAGGTTAACCGCACTGTCAAGGCCATGCATGCGCCGCACCTGGATAGCCGCCTCGAACTGGTTGAGCTTCGATCGGGTTAGCGGAATAATGTTGTCTTCAAGTAAACGGGTTTGAAGCGAGTCACCGCTTGCCAGCTGTTGCAACGTATCGGTCATCAGCGGAATCATCGTCTGGGCATTCGTAAAGGGAGTCAGGTACGTACTGTCGCCGGTTAGCAAATATCCACGCTCACTCGTCTCCGCATCCTTTACCAGCGAGAGCATCACCGTAGAGACCCGTATATTATCGTACGTCTTGAAAATAGTCCGTTGCCGCGCCTCTGCGGTACCTGTCATATAGAGTGTGATGATAGCACTCCATACCGTGAGGAATATGGAGCTTATCAGCAGCAAGCTGATTCTGTCTGTTTTCATGCGGTGGGCGGGCACGTCTCCAGTGCGCCCATAAGTTAAGAAGCAAAACTGTTTCCGGATTTACAGCCATGTCAGTTTACAGTTCAAAACGTCGATTTTCGGCCGTTTTTAGAGACGGTCGAAGTTTTTAGGCGGTCAGAAAACGCATGCTCCGGTAAACGGTATAACAGGCGATTTAAAAAAGACGGGAAACTTTCGGACAGCCGTGTAACTTTCGGGTAAACCCGCGGTTTCCCATCTTGAAAACACTACTTCCGGATTTGGACGCTCTGACAGACAACGCCTTAATGCTAAAGGTAAAAGATGGCGATCTCAGCAAGCTTGGCCTGCTGTTCGAACGCTATAAGAAACCTTTGTTCGGGTTCTTCTATGGCATAAACAAAAATGCCGAACTCAGCGAAGACCTCGTGCAAAATGCTTTTTACCGGATTCTGAAATACCGATACCTCTTCCGCGGAGAGGGCGACTTCAGAACGTGGATGTTTCACATTGCGCGTAATGTGAGCCATGACCACTTCCGCAAAAACAAACACGCCGGGTTTGCAGAACGTATCGAATCCTGGGAAGAACGCCTTAGTGGAGGACATGAAGTAGCCGCCGAACTACAGCAGCAGGAATCGCAAGCCTTACTTCAACAGGCACTCGACCGTCTTCCCCAAGACCGACGCGAAATACTGATGCTCAGTAAATTCCAGGAAAAGAAGTACAAAGAAATCGGCGATATACTCGGATGCTCCGAAGGCGCGGTCAAAGTAAAAGTATTCCGCGCACTACAGGAACTGAAAGAAGTATACCAGGCCCTCGAACGGAGAATGTAACGGAAGAACGAAAGACGTAAACGAACGTATGGAACGGAACAGAATAAAGGAACTCACATCGCGCTATGCGGCAGGCATACTGACAACAGCCGAAATGCAGGAGCTGGAGCGCGGTATCGAAGCAGGCCACATCGACCTGTCTGCGCTGGAAGGTATCAATGCCTTACAGAACGACCTCGATACCGCCATAACTCTTAACACGCCCACGCCATCCGCCAACCTGGATGCCGCGTTCTATAGCATGCTGCGGGCAGAACAGTCAACCGCCAAAGTGTCCACGTTCTCCTGGAAAACATTCTTCTCCATGCCCGTGCTGGCGCCCCGGCTGGCGTTCGCCTCCGTAGCACTCATCATCGGGCTTGTACTCGGATACATGATGCAGCGCGCGTCACAGCCGGCCGATACACAACAGATTGCCGTATTGAGCAGAGAAGTAACCGACCTCAAAGAAATGATGATGCTCTCACTGCTCGAAAAAGAATCGGCAAGCGACCGCCTCAAAGCCGTAAGCCTAACCGAAGACATCGGCCAGGCTAGCCGCAAAGTAACCGAAGCTTTGTTGCAAACGCTGAACAACGATGCCAACGTAAACGTACGCCTCGCCGCACTTGAAGCACTCAAGCCCTATGCGCAAGACAGTCACGTTCGCGAAGCGCTCATCCGCGCCATAAGCAACCAGCAGTCGCCACTCGTACAGATTGCCCTGGCCGACCTCATGGCAGCGCTCCAGGCAAAATCGTCCGTAGACGCGCTCCAGAAAATTATGGAAGACGAACGTACGCCCGGCGACGTCAAGAACCGCATCCGTCAGAGCATCGACGTTCTCATTTGAGTCCCATACTCCAGGAAGTAGTGTAGGTAGCCCAACGATAAAACGTAAACAGGAAACAACCATGAAAACCATACTTACGCTGGTCATAATAATGCTAACGCTGCCCGTATGGGCGCAGAGCCATACCACGAAAATCAACAAAGAGTTCACGCTGGCAAAGCCGGCTACCCATACCGTCATGCTGGCCAACCTCAACGGCAGCATACAGGTGGAAGGTTATGCGGGTGATAAAGTGCTCGTAGAAGTAACCCGAACTGTAACCGCCAAAGCCACCGAACAGCTGGAGAAAGGAAAGACCGAAGTACAACTCGGCGTAGAACAACTAACCGACACCCTGGTGCTGTACGTAAACAGCGGCTGCTCCAGCTTTGGCCATAAAGTCACAAACAAAAACGGTAAACGCAGTTGGACCTACGGCTGGAACGATTGTAATCAGGGCTGTCGAGAAGCGTATTCCTATCGGGCAGACTTTATCGTTCGTGTGCCGCAAGGCACCAATGTACGGGTAAGCACCGTGAACAATGGCGATATCGCCGTACGCCACGTACAAGGTATAGTGATAGCTAACAACGTAAACGGACATATCCGCCTCGAAGACCTTACCCGCGAAGCCGAAGCCCGAACCATCAACGGCAACGTAGACATAGACTATACCCGTAACCCCACTGCCTACTCCAGCTTCTATACACTCAATGGCAACATCAACGCATGGGTACGTAAAGGACTGGCTGCCAACCTTGGATTCGAAAGCTTCACGGGCGAGTTCTATACCAACATCGATAAACTCGAACCCCTTCCAGCCGAAATCGAGAAACGCGACAGCGAAAACGGTATTAAATATAAAATAAACGGTAACCGCTACCGGGTTGGGGCAGGAGGGACCCGGATAGACTTCGAGACCTTTAACGGAAACGTATACCTCAAAGAAAAGAACTGAACCATACACAACCGGAAGCGGCAGAACGACTATAGAAAATTATTCCACGACAAAGCCGCGTGAGCGGCCGGAAACACAACAATGATTATGAAAACGAAATCGTATATACTGGGCATTGCAGGAGTTTTATTGATAACACTTGGGTTGATCCTCCTCTCGGCTCCCCTCATACACGCGCAGGGAAATGAATTCAAAATCCCCCTCAGCGATCCGAACAAACGGGCCAAACTCAATGTACACCTCAACTCCGGCTCAATAACCGTAAAAGGCAGCGCGCGTAAAGACATACTCGTAAAATATGTAGACAACGATAAAGACGAAGAAAAAGACGAGCGTTCAAAAGACGGCCTGCGTCGCGTAGGCGGTGGTGGCCTCGACCTGGAATTCTCCGAAGTAAACAACCAGGTTAAAATAGAATCCGGCTCATGGAACAAAGCCGTCGGCCTCGAAATCGAAGTGCCCTCCGGTATAGATCTCGACGTACACACCTATAACAATGGCGACCTCCAGATCAGCAACATACAAGGCGCACTCGAACTCGACGATTACAACGGCGACATTACCGCCCTAAACATCTCCGGCTCCGTGATCGCCACATCCTACAACGGCGAAATCAAAGTAACCTTCGATAAAGTAACCGAGGGCGCACCCATGTCGTACTCCACATTCAATGGCGAGATCGACATAACCTTCCCCGCCAACATCAAAAATACCTTCAAAGTAAAAACCGAACGTGGTAGCATCTATTCCGGCTTCGACGTCGAATTCAAAAGCAGCGGCCCGGTACAGAAAAAAGACACCAGAGCCGGCGTATACAAAGTAAGTATTGACGAATGGCGCAAAGGCGAAATCAACGGAGGCGGCCCCGAAATCACCATGAAAACCTACAACGGCGACCTCTTTATCCGCAAGAAATAAACATAAACTGGTTAACGTGTTTAGGCTCGTCCCGGCTCGGCCGGGACGAGATTATGACGTGGACCACACGGTGCTCCTCGCTTTAGTACAATCAATGATCTGTCTCCACCGCAACAGCCTTTTCCCTGGCGTCAAGTTTGTATAGCATATCCCGCACGGCAATTCCACGCCCTCACACGCACACGGATTTAATAAATCCCGCTCTCAAATTAGGAAAATACCATTGCCATGTACGATATTGAAATCTATACGAAACCGATACACCAAATCGTATCGGCTTAACGGTTGACCATGAAGTTATCGACAGTATTATTTGCAATTGTATTCAGTATACCGGCTGTGGCACAAGTGTCGCGGTTGGATGTTAGCAATCCGGCCCCCCGGGTAAACGAAGAAATTGAAATCATCATATCCCTTCGCAACGAAAATCTCGACGCCCTGGATCGTAAAGAAAACAAGACATCCGAAGACTTTCTCACATTGCGCAACAACAAAGCAGGCTATGGCACACTCAAACTATCGCACGTGCTGGCCGATACCGGACGCGTTACCCTCGGCCCCTTTACCTTCGTACTCGACCAGAAAACATACGTAACCGATGTGCTACAGATTACCGTACACCCGTCACTGCCCAAGAATATTCATGATGGTCTGTGGATACGCCAGGTAGACTTTAAAGACGAACGTTACCTAATCGTTGAGCAACGTATAGCATCTGTGCCCGCGAAGCCAAAGAAAGCGGGAGAAGAGATTGTTGTCATTGGTGGAGCATCGCCCGAAGTAACGTATGCCGAGCTTGACGAAAACCGTTTTCAGGATAAAGGATTGAAAATTCTGTCGAGCAACGCCCGCTCCGAGAGCCAGATACTCAATACACAGGAAGCCGCGGCACCGGTTACCGTGAACTACCGCATTGCCACCTACCGGTTCAGAAAGACACCGGCGTTCAAGGCAAAGTTTAAACTCGACAAGAAGCTGTTCACGAACTTTCCCGACAAAAACGTGGTAACCCCCGACGTCTGGATAAACTAAACCTCCCGTTGCATCACCGCAGTTTGATAGCCGGATTGGTAAGCTGCGCTACCATTGTTTTGATGTGCTTCTTCGAGGAGAAGATGTTCTCATAAACCGCACGGATTACCTGGTCCTTGTCCAGCAGGTACGTTGTACGTTTGGTAAACAGGGGTACAAAAGGCAGCTGTGTATCATACGCGGCGCATACCTTACCGCCGTCATCAGAAAGGAGCTCGAACGGTAGGCCTAACGTCTTACGGAATTTCTGATGGCTTTCAATCGAGTCGCGGCTTATGCCGTAAATTGCAATGTTCAGTTCCAGGAACACCTCGAACGTGTCGCGAAAACTACAGGCCTCGTTCGTACAGCCAATCGAAAAATCTTTCGGGTAGAAATAAAGTACACACGGCCGATCCTTCATATCGCGGTAAAGGTTGAAATTCCGTCCGCTTGTAGAGGCCAATGTAAAATCGGGAGCTCTAAGACCTTCAGCTAATGCCATAAAACAAAATTAAAAGGTATATCGCAAGGTTTACTTTTGGAATGCCAGCCTCCGGAGTCTGGCCTCTTCCAGGTCAAGTTCAGATTCTTTATCGCGCAGCAACTCGTGCATATAAGCATCCTCGCGGCGCATCACCTTCAACAGATCGCGTTGAACCGTAATCGTTTCAAGAAGCATCTGGTAATACAACGCCGACATAGCAGACGCATCGTTGTTTTGCTCTTCCGTACCCAGCAACTGGCGCCCTGCCATCTCCGCGATCTTTTCATAACGGTTCTTTGCCGCCGTAAAGATCGGGTTGTTCGTAATCTGCTCTGGATACCGCTCCTTCATGTGTTCCAGCGCCGCAAGCGACAACGCGTGGTGTATCGCTAACCGTTGCTTCGCCTCCGTATCAGGAACCTTGATCTTCAATACACGGATGATCAACGGCAAACTCAGACCCTGCAAAACCAGCGTAAACAAAATCGCACAGAAGGTAATAAATAAAATCAGGTTCCGGTACGGAAAAATAGCCCCGTTCGAAAGTGTAAGCGGAATCGTAAGCGCCGAGGCCAGCGACACGACACCACGCATACCACTCCAGGCTACAATAAAAGTCGATTTCCATCCCGGGTTAGATTCCTGCCGGCGTACATATGGGCTAAGCATCCGCGGCAGGTACGTGGCCGGAAACACCCAGATAATGCGTACAACAATCGCCGTAAGGCTTATAACAACCCCGTACATAATGGCCGACTGTATGGAATATTGTTTGATGCCCTCCATAATATCGGGCAATTGAAGACCGATCAGAATGAACACCACCCCATTCATCAGGAATACCAACGTATCCCATACACTCTGCATCTGCATCCGTGTATCGTACGAATATATATCCTGCGCATGGTAGCCCATATACAAACCGCCGCTCACCACCGCCAGAACCCCGGAGAAGCCGAAGTGTTCCGCCCCGATATACATCAGAAAAGGTGCAATCAACGATATCGCCGTAGCGATACTCGGTGTTAGCACCAGCACACGTTTAATAAACCGCACCACCAACGCAATGATCAGCCCAACGGCTATACCCATGATCGCCACCAGCAGAAAATCCAGCCCCGCCTTCCAGATCACGAAGTGCCCTGTAAACACCGTCGCCAGTGCAAACCGGAACACAATAAGCGACGTAGCGTCGTTCACCAGGCTTTCCCCTTCCAGTACAACCAATGCCCGGCGCGGCACCTTCAGATTCTTAAAAATCGTGGTGGCCGCAATAGCGTCCGGCGGCGATATAATACCGCCCAGTAAAAAGCCATGCGCCAGCGGAAACCCCGGAATAATAGCGTGCGATACAAAAGCGATAATGCCCGACGTAAAGATCACCAGACCAAAAGCCAGCAGACCAATAGGTCGCCGGTAAAACCAGAACTCCCGAAACGAAGTATTAAATGCCGCCGCGAAGAGCAACGGCGGCAGGAAGATCACAAACACCAGCTCCGACTCCAGTCTTATCCGTGGTACGTTCGGCACCACGCTTATAATAAGCCCCGCAATAACCAGGAAAATCGGGTACGCTATGCCGAGTTTCTCACTCAGCAATGAAAGCAGTGAAACAATGAAGAGGATTGATACAATGAGTAGGAGCGTGGATTCCATTTCGCCAGTTTACGGGAGGCAATATAATATTTGGGAACCTAACAGAACGCGGATTTTCTATGGATAAAGGTCTGTCCAGGCCTACATCCCTTTATCCGCGCGATAATCTTTTGAGCTGAACCCTGTTCTAACGTTTTATTTTGGTTAAATTGTTAATACTTTCCTTTCCCCACCCCGTTAGCGTTTTATAGACTGTTGCCCCGCGGTATTCCGCGACAAAGTCATTCAAGTATCATTATCCAGAGTTATGAAAATAGTTCTTATTCTGTTGGTTCTTGTTTGGTGTAACGCCTGTCAGACTGGCAAAATTCCATGTCCAAAGCCCAGGTACGCAAAGGCTAAGAAAACGGTAATCCGTAAAAACTTTGCCCAGGCCGAGTCCTCCGTGTCTGCCCGGGGGGAGCGCGAAGACGATAAACCGCAAATCCGTGGCGTGCGCGGAACAGAAGCAAAAATGATCCACAACATCTCCGTCGAAGAGTGGGATTGTCCGCGTCCCGGAGTCAGGAAATACATGCCCCGCTCTGTCCGCGACAACATCCGCAAAAACTTCAAAAAACTCAAACAGGACGACAAAGAGTTCAAACGAGACTCCACCCGGTAACGGCTGTAGGCGTTGTCCTGTTGCAGGTACACAAGCCCGATGCATAAGACGCCCGAGCGCAGGTACTGTGATCAGACCTTCAGCCAGGAACCTTTCGGGGCACCTTGCCGTGTTCCGGGCAGTCGTTAGAATTGACGAGAAGGGATAGCCCGTCAGTTACACCGTTGCCCTGGTCTCCCCAACGGCCAAGCCAGCCGTCAGGACTTCTACACACGTCCTCCCCAACCGTTACCCCAACCGCCCCGTCGCCTCGATCCCTCCCAGCTAACCTGGGATCGAAATTGACCCCGGGATTGCCTCCATAGCCACTTCCGCGACAGTGGAACGACAAAAACCAGAAACTTTTTTGGTAGCATCATGTGTAGATTATTTTTCCCTTGTTGGGGTTCCAGGTCATGGCACATAATTACTAGCGAACGGGATAATTAATACAGCGATGAAAATTTTTTCGAACATGGTTTTTGCGTTGAAATATCTGATCCAGGTAAATCAGAAGCGTTCTGAATGCTATAGACGAGTGGCCGACAGGACAGATGACATCGAGTTGAAGCTCCTGTTTATGAAGTATGCCATCCAGTCGCAAGGATTCAATAACCAGTTGAATCGTTGGATCATTGCGTATGGCTCAAGCCCACTATACAAAGAAAATACGTTGCTGGATAAGGCCTGGAGCAATTTCAAGAGCACCTTCTCCATGAACGATCGCAAGCACTTACTGGGACATTGCGAAGCGGTAGAACGCGATTGTATTAAAAAATACCGCGCAGCCCTCGGCTCATCGGCCCTCGTGGCATCCGTTGCCATCATAGACCTTCAACGTCAGGTGGACGAAATGGACGAAGCACGGGCTATGATGAAAGAACTCCGCGAATCCAACATAGAGACACTTCGCGTGGCCTGAACCACAGACATTTTCAAATTCCACAACCATATAAAACGTGTGTTGGCATAACTTTTTATAGCCGGCACACGGCTCTGTTTTTTCGGATTTCTTCAAATAACGCCGGTACGCATGTCTTTAGTAGTTCAATTAATTTAAGATATTGGTGGTTTAATTCAGACCACTCAACCCAGCCGGATACCGGCACGGCCTACCATCTATATGAGCCAGACCAATTTCGACTCGAATTTCTGCGGCAGTCTGCCCATTCACCTCATAAATCTTGTTCAGCCGTACGGTGTTTTAGTCGTCCTCGACAAAGAAACAGGCCACATTATCCAGGTAAGCGAAAACGCATCCCGGGTATTCAGTACACCGGCCGAACGTCTCGTAAACTCGCGCATCGACGACCACGTCGGCGATAACGTAATAACAGCCCTCAAAGATCGACTCTCTATTCCCGTCATTGATAAGATCCCAACGGTATGGACTATCGATGGCCGATCGCACCTAACGGTACTTCATTTTAAAGAGCAGTATATACTCGCCGAAATCGACGCCAATAACTTCGAAGAAAGCGAGCATGATTCCTTCATAAGAGGGTATCAGAAGATTCGCTATGCCATGGCCAACATCGAGGCCGCACAGAGCGTAAAAGAAGTATGTGAAATAGCCGCCCGCGAATTGAAATACATTTCAGGCTTCGACAAAGTAATGATATACCGTTTCGACGAAGAGTGGAACGGCACCGTACTGGCCGAAGAATTGGAGGAGGGCATGGAGTCATACCTCGGCTTCACATTCCCCGCCTCAGACATTCCGCAGCAGGCGCGCTTGATGTATCTCAAAAATGCATATCGCTTTATACCAACACGCGAATACGAACCGGTAAAACTGCACCCGGTTATTAACCCGATAACGAATTCGTTCCTGGACCTGTCAGACTGTAATCTGCGCAGTGTACCCGCCGTTCACCTGGAGTATCTCAAGAACATGCAGATCACCGCATCCATGTCCGTGCGGATACTAAACGAAGACAAGCTGTGGGGACTTATCGCATGCCATCACCGCGAAGCCCGGCCCATGGATCACCCCATGTGCTCCATGCTCGAAATGCTTTCCGGTGTATTGAGCGCTCGCATCCTGTCATTGCAAAACCGCGAAATGCACGCGTTCGACAGCCACCTCAAAGAACACTATACACATATTGTAGAAACCATATATAAACGCGAAACCCTCGCGGAATGCCTCACGGCCACAGATCCGGATATCCTGGCCTTGTTCAACGCAAGCGGTGTCGTCGTAACACACAAGGGGCGTACCCATAAACGCGGCGAAGTGCCCGAGCCCGACGCCATCGAAGATCTCCTGTTATGGCTCCATACCCAGCGTATTAAAAATGTATTTCATACAGACTCGCTCCACATACTCTACGATCAGGCCATAGCCTATGCCGAGCAGGGAAGTGGCTTGATGGTAATACCGATAAACGGCCAGCAGGATGAATATGTACTCATCTTCCGCCCCGAAGTAATCCGCGTTATCAACTGGGGAGGAAACCCCGGCGAACGCATTCAGTTCGAAGCCGATGGTAAAAACTACCACCCGCGTCACTCCTTCAAACAGTGGCAACAGGAAGTAAGCAACACATCACTGCCATGGAAGCCGGAAGAACTCCAAATGGCAGAGCAGTTGCGCAGCTTTATATACGAATACACAACACGATAAGCAAACACCTGGGCATGCCTCCGAAAGACGACCACTTTATAATAGCAATAGGCGCTTCTGCAGGCGGGCTTGAGGCTATCCACGAATTCTTCGACCACATGTCAGAGAAAACGGATGCCTCGTTTGTTATCATCCAGCACTTATCGCCCGACCATAAAAGCCTTCTCGTAGAACTGGTATCGCGCCATACCGAAATGCAGGTGTTCGAAGCCGAAGACAAGCTCCAAGTTCAGAAGAACTGCATCTACGTTATTCCCAACAATAAGTTTATAACCATACGCCAGGGCAAGTTGTTGTTGCAGGAAAAAGCACCAACCAAAGTGCCCAACAACGCCATCGATGTATTCCTGTACTCACTGGCGCAGGATCGTAAAAGCCACGCCGTAGCAGTTGTATTATCAGGAACAGGTTCCGACGGAACCAAAGGCATCGAAGCTATAAAAGAAGCCGGTGGCCTGGTACTCGTTCAGGATCCGGTAACCGCCAAGTTCGACGGCATGCCAAACAACGCTATCAGTTCAGGTAACGTAGACCATGTACTCCCGCCCGCATGGATGCCCGAAGAAATCGGAAAATTTATCAAAGACACCGCATGGGATCAGGGATCAGACCGGGCCATTGACGACAAAAACCTCGAGCAGATTTTCAGTCTGATACACGATGCCGTTGGACACGACTTTAACTATTATAAAACGCCCACTATTATACGTCGCGTAAACCGACGTATGGCGCGGAACAACTTTACGAAAGTGGAGGATTATATCGCGCACCTGCGCAAACACCCCGAGGAGACAACACAACTCGGGCGTGACTTTTTGATCGGAGTAACCAAGTTTTTCCGCGACGAAGAAGCCTTTGGATTTCTCAAAAAGAAAGTAATTCCAGCGATACTTGAGAAAAAAGAATATGGCGACACCTTCAAAGTCTGGGTAAGCGCGTGCAGCACCGGCGAAGAAGCCTATTCCATTGCTATCTTACTCAACGAGGCCGTAGAAGAATCCCGACTAAACCTCGAAATCAAAATCTTTGCTTCAGACCTCGAACGGTCCAACATAGACATAGCTTCGTCTGGCGTATACCCCGAAAGTATTCGCGACGATATTCCCGAAGCATTGCTCGATAAATACTTCATGCACACTGGTGGCGCATTTACCATACTGCCCAAAGTGCGAAAGCAAATCGTATTTGTCACGCACAACATCATCAAAGATCCTCCTTTCATCAAAAACGACCTCGTTAGCTGCCGCAACATGCTCATCTACATGAGCCCCGTGTTGCAGAAGCGCGTATACTCCATCTTGCTGTTTGCCGCCCGGAAAGAAGGCTACCTGTTCTTCGGAACCAGCGAGAACCCCGTATTCGAAAGCAAGGGCGTAGAAGAACTCAGTGCGAAATGGAAATTCTACCGCAAAACCACCGAGTCCAAACTCAATACCTATCACCTCCTGGACATGCCGTCGCGCACGCGCGGACGTACTGAACGCAAAGACGTACCCGAATACACCGGCGAGAACGCCATGCAGGCCCAGCTGTGGGACGGCATGCGCAAAGCACTCTCCGAAGACATAGGCTTTGCTGCCGTATACATCGACCATGCATATGAAGTAAAAGAAGCCGTCGGCAATTACGAAAAACTGCTCTCGCTGCCGCGACGCACATTGCGCCTCAATATCCTGCGCATGTTGCCTCAGGAACTATCGCTCCTGCTCAACAACGGCATACAGAAAGCCTGGAAAGAAAGCCAGCCCGTAACGCTGCGCAACGTACGGTATACCGTGGGTGGCGAAACGTACGTCGGCCAGGTGCTTATCCGGCCCAGTACCGAAGTGCTCGACCTGTGCATGATAATCATCCATGCCGTACCCGTGGTAGCCGAAGCGCGTGAGGACGAAGAGTCGGAATTCGCCCAGTCCATCGAAAACAGTGACTACGTACGTGCGTTGGAAAGCGAACTGCTTGAAACCAAAAATAATTTACAACTGGCCGTTGAAGACCTCGAAACAACAAACGAAGAACTTCAGTCCAGCAACGAAGAACTACTCTCGGCCAACGAAGAACTGCAAAGCTCAAACGAAGAACTTCAATCACTCAACGAAGAACTACACACACTGAACACCGAGCACCAGGCCAAAATCCGCGAGCTGCTCGAATTGAACGACGACCTGAACAACTACTTCCGGAGCACAGACATCGGCCAGGTATTC
>Ga0065165_1000766_pt1 | contig 43430 bp, 37 predicted proteins | sample AraplaMF_Cvi_mMF_FD_63813 | JGI IMG/M metagenome (GOLD analysis project Ga0065165, IMG submission 63813) | Arabidopsis root microbial communities from the University of North Carolina, USA - plate scrape MF_Cvi_mMF (version 2) (version 3) | ecosystem: Host-associated > Plants > Roots >... | reverse complement strand
TCGCGTCTCGAGAACTGGCCGCCCCAAGGTCTCGACAAGCGTTGATTTTTAAGAATGGGTGAAGGGTTGGCGCCTGCGCCAGCACCTCGCCCGGTGCCCCCGGCAGTACCTGATACGGCTGCCGGCAATAACTGAAGGAAAGGAAAGCACCATGCGCCACCGTAACGGCCTCCGTAAGCTGAACCGCACGAGCGAGCACCGCGCCGCGATGCTCCGCAACATGGCAGTGTCCCTGCTGCAACACGAAGCGATCAAGACCACCTTGCCCAAGGCCAAGGAACTGCGTCGCGTCGTCGAGCCGCTGATCACCCTGGCCAAGGAACCCACCCTGGCGAACCGTCGTCTGGCGTTCAACCGCCTGCGTGACCGGGACATCGTCAGCAAGCTGTTCAACGAGCTGGGCCCCCGTTTCGCCACCCGTCCGGGCGGCTACACCCGCATCCTGAAGATGGGCTTCCGCGTCGGCGACAACGCCCCCATGGCGTACGTCGAGCTGGTCGATCGTCCGGAAGCGACCGAAGGCGAAGCCGCTGCTGAATAAGCAGTTGCCAAGCGCCTGACGCCAAGCGCACTTGAAAAGGCCAGCATCTGCTGGCCTTTTTCTTTGGCGCGGCCGGTGAGTCCCGAGCCGCCCCGCGCGATCGCCCTGGCTCCCCAGGCGCACCGGCGTGACCCTATGGGCCTGGCGCCGCCCCGAGGCGCGCTAAGCTCACGTTCTCTCTCAGAAGATGGCGGCCCGCGCTTGCCGGGCACAGCCCACCAGCCATGAATGTTCTCCCGTTGATTCGTCGCGTCCTGTGCCTCCTGCTGCTGGCCCTTGGCATGGCCCAGGCTGCGCATGCCGACGACTTCCTGGATCCCGAGCAGGCGTTCAAGCTCAGTGTCGAGCTGGTCGGTGACCGCCAGTTCCGGCTGCGCTTTGACATCGCACCGGGCTATTACATGTACCGGGACCAGTTCAAGCTGGAGGCTCAGGGGGCGACGCTCGGTCCCATCCAATGGCCGGCGCCCAAGCGCAAGTTCGACGAGACCTTCAACAAGGAAGTCGAGACCTACCGCGAACGGCTGACGCTGGATGTGCCCGTGCAGGCGCTGGGCGCTGCACCGCTGCACCTGGTGCTGACTGGCCAGGGGTGCGCGGATAAGGGCCTGTGCTACCCACCGCTCACCAGCGACGTGGAGCTGGGCCTTCGCGGTTTCGGCGGCGACGGTGCCGTGAAGATTTCGGCCTCCAAAAATGCAATGAGCGGGTTCGGGCTGGCCAACGCAGTGGCGGCCACGGCGCCCACCGCAGGCCAGGGTTCATCCGGCAAGGCTGCCGGCGCTCCGACCGCCAATGCGCTGGACCTGGCCGATGGCACGGGCCTGCGCCGCCTGCTCGAATCCGGCCAACTGTGGGGCGCCCTGGCCGCGGCCTTCCTGCTCGGCGTGCTGATGTCCTTCACGCCTTGCGTGCTGCCGATGGTGCCCATCCTGTCCTCCATCATCGTGGGACAGGGCTCGCAGGTGTCGCGTACCCGGGGCTTCCTGCTGGCCCTGTCCTATTCCCAGGGCATGGCGCTGGTCTACACGGCGCTGGGCGTGGCGGCAGCCCTGATCGGCGGAGGCCTGGCGGCCTACCTGCAAAAGCCATGGGTGCTGGGCGTGTTTGGCCTGCTCCTGGTGGTGCTCTCCCTGTCGATGTTCGGTGTCTATGAGCTGCAGCTGCCCACGCGCTTCACCAGTGGCGTGTCGGGTGTGACCCAGCGCCTGCCGGGTGGGCGCTACGCCAGCGTGTTTGTGATGGGCGCCCTGTCCGCACTGATCGTCAGCCCGTGCGTGGCGGCCCCGCTGGCCACGCTGCTGGTCTACATCGGCCAGACCGGTGACGTCCTGCTGGGCGGCAGCGCGCTGTATGCGCTGGCTTGCGGCATGAGCGTGCCCTTGCTGCTCGTGGGCCTGTCGGCGGGTGCCTTGCTCCCCCGCGCGGGCGTCTGGATGGAGACGGTGAAGTACTTCTTCGGCCTGCTGCTGCTCGCGGTGGCCTTGTGGATCGTGCAGCCCGTCCTGCCGCATGTGCTGGCCCAGTTGCTCTGGGGCGCCTTGCTGATGGGCCTGGCCGGCCTGCTGGGCCTGTTCCATGGCACCGAGCCGCATGCGCCGCGCACCTGGCTGCGCAAGAGCGCCGCGGTAGCGGCCGCGGTGTTCGGCCTGGCGCAGTTCGTCGGCGTCGCCGCGGGTGGCACGGATCCGCTCAAGCCCCTGGCGGGGCTGATGGTGGGGGCTACGTCCGTGGCCGCCAGCACGGGCGCACCGGGCCCGGCGCAGGCCGCGTCCGTGAGCTTCCGCAAGGTCAGCAGCGTGGCGGAGCTGGATGAGGCGCTGCGAAGCGCCGGCAAGCCGGTCATGCTGGACTTCTATGCCGACTGGTGCGTGTCGTGCAAGGAGATGGAGCGTTTCACCTTCACCGATGCCCGGGTGCAAAGCAGGTTCGCCGGCATGCTGCTGCTCAAGGCGGATGTGACGGCCAACACGGAGCAGGACCGCGAACTGCTCAAGCGCTTTCATCTCTTCGGCCCACCAGGCACCATCTTCTTCGGCGCGGACGGCCAGGAACTCACGCAGGTGAGGGTGATCGGTTTCCAGGATGCCGAGCGCTTCCTGCAATCGCTGAGCGACGCTGGCATTCGCTGACCAGTCGAGCAGGCCACACGGTGCGCCGCTCACGGTGCCTTGTCTCGCACTGCCTCGCCGAATACTTCAGCAATTCACCACCGAGCTGGCCCTGGCAGTGATATTCGTGCTAGACTCTCTTTCTCAGTCGCGGGGTGGAGCAGTCTGGTAGCTCGTTGGGCTCATAACCCAAAGGTCGTAGGTTCAAATCCTGCCCCCGCAACCAGCATTTGAGGCGTTTGATTCTCGCCCTTGAGGTCTTTGACTTTCAAGGTCTCGAATCAACGCGCACAGTAGTAGGTCTGCAAGGTCTCACGCCAAATCCGTGGGTGCCCAGCAGGCAGCGACAGAACAGTCGCGGGGTGGAGCAGTCTGGTAGCTCGTTGGGCTCATAACCCAAAGGTCGTAGGTTCAAATCCTGCCCCCGCAACCATCTCATCAAGCCGTTCCGATTCACGTCGGAGCGGCTTTTTGTTTGGCCCCTTCCTATTGCCCCGGTGCGCACCAGTCCTTTCGGGAGACTTCGCACCGCTGCGCACGGTAGGCGCCAAAACGGCAGCCCACCGCCATAGTTCCCTCCATGCACCACGCAGGAGGCCTCATGGGCGAATCGATCACCACCCGCTTCGATGCACGCTGGCCGGATGCGCTGCGGACGCCCGCTGTGCCCGTCCCGCCTGATGCGAACTATCCGCTCCCGGGCCCTGGCCTGGATGCGCGCCTGATGCCGGGCGTTGCCTCCGGCGGGCGCCATGCCTGGTTGCGCCGGCGCGGCGATGAGCATTTCCTGGAGCTCTTGAGCGCCTACCGCGCCACCGGGGGCCTGGCGCGCGACAACGAAGTGGTGCGCCGATGCGGCGATCACGGTGGCCGCTGTCTGGAGCAGTTCATGAGAGCGCGCGCCGAAGGACGGCTCATCCGGTTTGAGTGGTCGGGGCTGGAATGGCTGCCGCTGTTCCAGTTCGATGCGGACATGCGGCTGGACACGCAGGTGCAGTCGGTCATTAATGAACTGGTACCCGTGTTCGATGGGTGGGAGCTGGCGCAGTGGTTTGCACAGCCCAACGGCTGGCTGGACCTGCTGCGACCGCTGGATCTGGTGGTGTCGGCCTTACCCCGCGTCATCGACGCGGCGCGGGCTGACCGCTTCATTGCCGCCGGCTAACGTTGGCTGCGCGGAGCCTTGAGATGCCAGCCGCCCGAGTGCGCCGCCGCGCTCGCTTCAGGCCACCACCAAGGGCCGGCCGCCCGCCACCGGCGCGCCGACCTGGCCCACGACCGCTGCGGCCCCGAACCCATGTCGCGCGAAGGTCTGCATCACCGCATCCAGCGCCTGGGGCGCACAGGACACCAGCAGGCCGCCGCTGGTCTGCGGATCACTGAGAAGGGCCTGCGCTTCATTGGGCAAGCTGCTGGCCAAGGCTACATCGTGACCATACGCGGCCCAGTTTCTGCCGGATGCCCCGGTGATGAACCCCTCTCGCGCGAGCGCCGGTACACCCTCCAGCAGGGGCACGGCTGACCAGTCGATATTCACTTGGCAGCCCGAGCCGCGCGCCAGTTCCAGCGCATGGCCGGCCAGACCAAAGCCCGTCACATCCGTCATGGCATGCACGCCATCGATGGCGGCAAGGTCGGGCCCCGGCGTATTGAGCTGGGTCGTGGTGGACATCATGCGCTGATAGAGCGCGTCACCCAGCTGACCCTTCTTGAGGGCAGCCGACATCACGCCCACGCCCAGCGGTTTGCCGAGCACCAGCACATCCCCCGGCCGCGCATCGGCATTGCGGCGCACGCGCGCCGGGTGCACCAGTCCCAGCGCCACCAGCCCGTAGATCGGTTCCACCGAGTCAATCGTGTGACCGCCGGCGATGGGAATGCCCGCCGTGCGGCACACCGAGGCGCCCCCCTCCAGGATGCGACCGATGGTCGCCGTGCTCAGCACCGAGATCGGCATGCCCACCAGGGCCAGCGCCATGATGGGGCGCCCGCCCATGGCGTAGACATCGCTGATGGCGTTGGTGGCGGCGATGCGTCCGAAGTCATGCGGATCGTCCACGATGGGCATGAAGAAGTCAGTCGTGGCCACCAGGGCCTGCTCGTCGTTGAGCTTGTAGACGGCCGCATCATCCGAGGTCTCGATGCCCACCAGCAGCTCCGGCGGCATCGGAAAGGCCATCGCGCCCTTGAGGATGTCCGACAGCACCCCTGGTGCGATCTTGCAGCCGCAGCCGCCACCGTGGGAGAGGGAGGTCAGCCGGGGTTCCGGCGCTGCAGGGACTTGGCTCATCGAGGTCTCCGGAAAGGGGGCGAGCCATCGTCACGGCGCGGCCCGGTCGTTCAGCCGCGAGCTTACCCGCTGGGGCTGGTCCCCGACATTTGCCGGGCGCGCCCTTCGCGCAGCAGGCGCTGCTGAAGCGCAACGAAGTCTTCCATGGCGGACCATAGCGGCTCATAGGCGCCGGCATCACCATCGAGCTGCGCCAGCGCCAACGCGCAGGCTTCGAGCGTGCTGCGCTGATCCTCGCCATGCGAGCGGCGGATCGCGTAGCGCGCTGGCGGTGCGGCGTGCAGGCTGAGGCGGGGCAGCGCCGCCATCCATGGATTCAGGTAGAGCATGCGGCGGCTCTTGCGCCAGGTCGCGTCCAGCACCAGCAGCGTCTGGACCGGCGATTGCGGCCAGGCCGCAGGGCGGGGTAGGTGCTCATCGCCCGGCGTCGGCGGGTAGAGCAGCGCCATGCCGCAAACCGACGCTGGCGCCGGGATGACCTCGCCCACCTGCAGCCGGCTGTGCCCCAGGCAGCGGTGCAACAGGCCGGCCGTGTTTTTCGCCTGAAGGGCTTCATCTGGGTGCTGGACGATCCAGACCTCCACCAGATTGGCAACTAGCCGTACACAGCCGCACCAGCAGCCAGGCGCGGGACGCTTGCACCCGTCGCATGTGGCCCTGGAGCGTGGATCCGAAGTCAGCGTCATGCGGTCACCTGCCACGACAGGCGGAACGGAGCAGTACCCGGCCTGCGGGGGGGGGGCCGGTGGTCCTGTCCGATCGAGCTGGACGGCAGCCGTCCAGCACCGACCCCCGATCAACCGTTGTTGCGACGCGGCGGCCGGCGGCCGCCTTCGGGCCGACCTGGGCCTTCGCCGCGAGGCGGACGCTGCCCGCCCTCGGCGCGGCGATCATTGCCACGGTGCCCGCCGCTGCCGGGCCCTCCAGCAGCGCCGCCACCGCCGCCCGGGCGGCCCGAGCCCTGCGGGCGACGGTCGCCGCCGCGGGGGAAGCGGTCATCGCGTGGCGGGCGGGGCGGCATCTGGGCAGCTTCCTCGCGCGCCTGCGCCAGTTGCGCATCCAGCTGTTCTTGCGTGAGGCCCTTGAGGGCGCAGAAGTTGGCCGGCGTCAGCGTGGTGCGGGAGAAGTCGCGCAGCAGCTGGGCACGCTCGTTGCGGCCGCGCTCTTCGTCGGCGCGGCGGGTTTCCGTGATGCCGCGACGGCGGGTCAGTTCTTCCTGAGCGGCTTGGCGGTGCTCCTCGGTGATATCGCCAGCGGGCTGGCCGTCGAGGTCAAAGCGCTGCTTGGCCTTGGTCAGCCCGATCAGGTAGCCGGTGCCGCCCGTGTAGCGGCGCAGGAAAGCCGAGAGCTGTTGCTTGGTGAACTTGCCGGGCGCGCGCTGCTGGATGTCCGCCTGGATGCGCAGCTTGACGGGCTTGGCCTGGCCGCTGAACAGCGCGGGGAACAGTTCCTTCAAGGCAGCAGCCACCGCCTGCACGTCCACGCGGGCACCTTCGCCGGCCTGGCCGGCGGCCTTGTGCGCGCCGCGCTTGCCCGCCGCGGGGCGGTCGCCGCCGGGCTCGCCTGCAGCGGTGCCGGCGGCCTGGCTGGACGCGCCATCGCCAGCGTCAGCTGTGTCGCCAGCGGCGGTCAAGCTTTGCTCGGCCGGGTCCACCGCCACCGTATCGGCCCAGGGGGAGGCCTCTTCTGCGGCCAAAGGCGCATCAACAGGGGGCTGCGCCTCTGGGGCGCTGGGTTCTGCCGGGGTGGCCGCGGGCGTCAGGGTCTCGGGCGCCGTCTCCGCGGAAGAGGAGGCGGCGGCGCCGGGGAGCGCCGATGTCGGCTGGGTGCTGGAAGACATGAATCGTGCGGCGCGCAGGCCGGCCATCCGGGTAAAAGGAGGATTGTGCCCATAGCCGCGCGGGCGTGGCAAATCCCGGATGGCCGCACGGGGCGGCCGAGATCAAAGTCGGGGGCTGGGCGCCGGTCATGGCGCCTGGCGTCGTGCCCCGGCTGATGGTCAGACTTTGGGTTCGCAGGCCGGTTTGCAGATGAGTTCGGTGCGACCGAGGATCCGTTTGGATTGCAGGCTGCTGGATGGGCGGTGACGACCGCATTTGAAGCAGGAGCGTGTCTGTCCGCTCCCTTGGAAAGGCGATCCCCCCAGCTTGGAGGCATAGCGCAGGCCGTCTTCCCGAACGGCGGTGCAGGTGTCTTTGCTCATGGTCTCGCTTTGCTTGACGCTTTTAGACGGAGCCTGCGCGCAATACGCGCCGGCGCCTGGATTCCCTCGCCAGACCATAGTAGGCGCCGCATGTGACGCCCCGCTACATCGCTTGCCCGGGGGTGTGGGGCCAGCGCACCGCCCAGCCGACGAACGGTCGCAAAAGCGCTGACAATCGCACCCAATGGCCAAACTGTTTTTCCGTTACGCGGCGATGAACGCCGGCAAGTCCACCGCGCTGCTGCAGGTGGCGCACAACTACGAAGAGCGGGGCCATGCGGTACGGATCTTCACCGCGGCCGTGGATGACCGTTACGGGCAGGGCGTGGTGACGTCGCGCCTGGGGCCGCAGCGCGCAACCGAAGTGTTCACTCGCGAGACGGATTTCCTGGCCTTGCTGACGGCCTCGCCGGGCATCGCCTGCGTGCTGATCGACGAAGCCCAGTTCCTGACCAAGGCCCAGGTCTGGGCCCTGCACGAGGTTGCGCATCTACGGCACATTCCCGTCATCTGCTATGGCCTGCGAACGGATTTCCAGGGCGAGCTGTTCCCTGGCTCGGCTTCCCTGCTGGGGCTGGCCGATGAAATGGACGAGATGAAGACGATCTGCGACTGCGGTCGCAAGGCCACCATGAACATGCGCGTGGACGCCTCGGGCCGCAAGCAGACCGAAGGGGCGCAGGTGGAGATTGGCGGCAACTCCCGTTACCGCTCGGTCTGTGGCCGCTGCTTCCGCGCGGCCTGAAGACTCGGCGCAGCGGGCTGCGCCCGCGATGCCTGCCTCGACTGACGAAGTCAGCCGGGGCTTACTTCTTCGAGAGCTGTTCCTCCAGTTCCTTGCACGAGGGCGCGCACACTGGCTGGGACTTGCCCAGCAGCTTGCGCGACTTCAGCAGCGCACGGGGACGATGCTTGCCGCACAGGAAGCACGACATGGTCGCCGCACCGAACGAGGAGGTCGCCGCGAACGGCGAACCGGGAGCTTTAGAGCGATAGCGCAAACCATCAGCTTCGATGGTCGTCTTGGTCGTTTCCTTGGCCACGCTGATCCTGATCTTGATAAGGGTGAAATGCCTGTTGCCGCGGATACCGTTGGTATCCTGATATCGTTCGTGACGCTGCGACGTGTTCTTTAAAGGAACATGCCGAGCACACGTTCACGCCTCCCTGAAGGCGAGCGGCAAAACCTGTATTTTCCTACAACCCGGACCCTGCTCGTATCGGGCCATCGCTAATGCCCTCCATTTGAGGTCGCTGTGCACACCATGCAGGTGCATGGCGGTGCGGGTCGGTGCCCCGTGGCGCCGGCTGCCACTGCAGGCGAGAACGGGTGCCCAGGCTGTAACAGCGCGGCCCGCCTCTTGGCATCTTTTAGGGAAACTACCTAGAATCCGCCCGCGCCCGCAGTCAAGGCGCGTCAAAGGCCAAGGGTGTGTGCACCCGGCCGGTCAAAGAGCCTCGCAACGCACCCGAAACGGTCGGCGCCGCGCCTTGCCTTGTCGGCCAGGCAGAGCGGCAGCGGCGGCACCATCAGCGAAGCGAGCGCATTGAATGGACAGGTTAGAGGCGTTGTTCTGCGCCATGCGGACAGCAGCACAAGCCTTGGAGTGGGAAGGCCGTGCGGCGCTGGGCACTTTCGCCCGCCAGGTCAGCGAGGCCCTTTGCCATCACTTCGCCACCTCGCATGCCAGCTTGTGGCTGCTGGACGGCGCCGCGGGCCGGTACCGGCTGCGCTGCCTGGGCAGCTTTGAATCCGACGGCCCCAGCCAGCAAACGCCGGTCTGCGACCAGCAGGCCTACCCCGGCTATTTCGACACCCTGCTACACGAAGGCGTGTTTCGCTGCGAAGACGCCTTGAACGACACGCGCCTGCAGGGCTTGCCCGGTCTGCCGCGTCCCACCTGGCGGGCGATGCTGGACATGGGCGGCCAGATCAACGGCCGTACCGTGGGTGTGCTGGCCTTGGGCCAGCGGGACGTGCCCCGCGCATGGACCAAACGCGAAGAGCTGGACCTGCGCCGCGCGACCGCCAAGGCCTGCCTGCGACTGCACGGCTTGAGGCACGCACTCGAAACCGTGTGACGCTGCGACGCGGCGTGCGGGAGTGTGCGGGGCTGGTCCTTAGGCCCGGTGAGTGCCCGACCAACGCCCGACCAACGCCCGATCAGCGCCCGATCAGCGCCCGATCAGCGCCCGATCACCGCCCGACGAAGGTGGGCGTGCGTTTCTCCCGCCAGGCGGCCACGCCTTCGGCCAGATCCTCTGACGCATTGCAGCGGTCAATGTCAGCCTGAAGGGCCGCCGCGTCCAGCCGTCCTCCCGCGATGGCATTGAGATGGCGCTTCATGCCGGCCAGCGCCAGTGGCGCCAGGCTCCCCAACTGGTCGCACAAGGCCTCGGTGGCCTGCGTCAGGGCGGCGCCGTCCTCGTGCAACTGATCCAGGAAGCCCATGGACAGCATCGCCGGCGCCTGGAAGGTCTCGCAGGCCAGCAGCAGCCGCTTGGCCGCGGCCAGGCCCAGTCGCTGCACGTAACGCTCCATGCCGCCGCGGTAGAAGTGCAGTCCCAGCCGCGCTGCCGGCACGAACATCTCACAGGCCTGCACCCCCAGGCGGAAATCGCAGGCCAGCGCCAGGTCCGTGGCACCGCCATACACGCCGCCCTGAATCGCGGCCACGGTGACTGGGCGCGCGTTGTCCCAGGCGTCGGTCAGCGACTCGAACAGGGCGCCCGCGTCCACCCCCGGCATCGCGTCGATATGAAAGCCGCTACAGAAATGCCGGCCCTGTGCCCGCAGCAGGAGGACGCGCACCGAAGGGGTCGCGTCCACCTGCGCCAGGTGGTCCCTCAAGGCCTGCAGGTCGACCAGTTCCAGCCGGTTCGCCACGGCCGGGCGCCGCAGCGTGATGCGCGCCAGCGGGCCGTTGATCTCCAGTGAGGGCAGTTGAGGCGCCGTATCTTGATCCATGGGCGCAGTGTAGGCAAAGCGCAGCGCCCGCCGGATTCACCGGCTGGCACTCGCCATCCTCGACCGACCGGTCGGCCGACGCTGTGCACGCTTGTCAATGCGGCATCCACTGACGGCCTGCCCGGGGATTGCCGATAGAGTCGGCCGCACATAAGAGTCATACAACCCCCACAGGAGACAAGGTGGACGGGACGATCGCGGGCATCCTCATGCTGGACGGGCTGACCAACGGCGCCATTTATGCGCTGCTGGCACTCGCCCTGGTTCTGGTCTTCGCGGTCACCCGCGTCATCTTCATTCCGCAGGGCGAGTTCGTGGCCTTTGGCGCCTTGACGCTGGCAGGGCTGCAACTGGGCCACACGCCCATGACCGTCTACTTCCTGCTGGCGCTGGCCGTGCTGGCCGCCGTGCTGGACCTGGTCGCCGCCGTGCGGGCCCGATCGCCGATGGCGCGCGCGGGACGCGCCATTGCGCTGCGGGCCATGCCGCCGCTGGTGATCGGACTGGCAGCGCTGTGGATGGCGCCAATGAAACTGCCGCTGCTGGGCCAGGTGCTGCTCACGCTGGCGGTGGTCACGCCCATGGGCGGCTTGCTGTACCGGCTGGCCTATCAGTCGCTGGCCGACGCCTCGGTGCTGGTGCTGCTCATCGTGTCGGTGGGCGTGCATTTCGCCTTGACCGGCCTGGGCCTGGTGTTCTTCGGTGCGGAAGGCTCGCGCAATCCGAGCTTCTGGGATGCTTCGCTCTCCGCGGGCCCCTTGATCCTGTCGGGGCAGGCCATGATCATCATCGGCGCGTCGGGCGCGCTGATCCTGGCCCTGTGGCTGTTCTTCGAGAAGAGCCTGCATGGCAAGGCGCTGCGTGCCACCGCCGTCAACCGGTTGGGGGCGCGCCTGATGGGCATCTCCAGTGCGTCGGCGGGGCGGCTGTCGTTCACCCTGGCGGCCTTCATCGGGGCCTTGTCCGGCCTGCTCATCAGCCCCACGACCACGATCTTCTACGACAGCGGCTTCCTGATCGGACTCAAGGGCTTCGTGGCGGCCGTGTTCGCGGGTTTGTCCAGCTATCCGGGGGCGGCCGTAGGAGCCCTGATGGTGGGCCTGATCGAATCCTTCAGTTCCTTCTGGGCCAGCGCCTTCAAGGAGGTCATCGTCTTCACCAGCATCCTGCCGGTGCTGCTCTGGCGCAGCTGGCGTGATCCGCACCATGAAGAGCATTGACCGGGCGGAGCCGCGCACATGAAGACTTCTGTTTCCTCATCCCCTGACTCCGACCAGAGCCGTCAGCCCCAAGTGAGCAGCCCACCTGCCGCCTTGGCCACGCCAAGGCCCATCGCCGCACGCGTGCTTGGCGCCGCGGCCCTGCTGCTCATGGCCGTGCTGCCGCTGCTGCCGGTCCCCGAGTTCTGGATCACGCAGGCCAACTACATCGGCATGTTCGCACTGGTGGTGCTGGGCCTGGTGCTGCTCACCGGCGTTGCCGGCCTCACCTCCTTCGGCCAGGCGGCCTTCGTCGGCCTCGGTGCCTACGCCACGGCCTTGCTGAGCAGCCGCTACGGGCTCTCGCCATGGCTCGGCCTGGGCGCGGGCTTGCTGATCACGCTGCTGGTGGCACTGGTGCTGGGCTGGATCACCTTGCGCATGTCCGGCCACTACCTGCCGCTGGCCACCATCGCCTGGGCCCTCAGTCTCAACTACACCATCGCCAACCTGGATGTGCTGGGCAAGTACGACGGCATCCTGGGCGTGCCGGCCCTGCAGTTCTTCGGCATCAGCCTGGCGGACGGGCGGGCCATGTACTACCTGATCTGGCTGTGCGCATTGCTCGGGGCGCTGGCCGTGCGCCACCTGCTGGATTCGCGGCCCGGCCGCGCCATCCGGGCGCTCGGTGGCGCCACGGTCATGGCCGAGGCCATGGGGGTGTCCACCTTCCGCTACAAGGTGGTCGTGTTCCTCATCGCGGCGCTGCTGGCCTCGGTGTCCGGCTGGCTGTTCGCGCATGTGCAGCGCACGGTCAACCCCAGTCCGTTTGGCCTTCGCATGGGCATTGAATACCTGTTCATGGCCGTGGTGGGCGGGGTGTCCAGCGTGTGGGGCGCGTTTGTGGGCGCCGGCGTGTTCAAGGTGATCGAGGACCAGCTCAAGGAACTGCTCCCGCGGCTGCTGGGCAGCAACGGCAACTTCGAGATCATCGTGCTGGGCGTGGTGCTGGTGCTGATGCTCAAGTACGCCCCCAAGGGCCTGTGGCCGGCGGCGCAGCTGCTGATGGCCCGTCGCTGGCCGGTGTCGTCGCGCACGCGGGACTGGCAAGGGGCAGCGCCCTTGCCTGGGCGCCCCCATCCGGCTCGCGGGGAGCCCTTGCTCCGGGTGGACCAGCTGCGCAAGCAGTTTGGCGGATTGGTGGCCGTGAACGACGTGAGCTTCACCCTGCATGCGGGCGACATCATGGGCCTGATCGGGCCCAACGGCGCCGGCAAGTCCACCACCTTCAACCTGATCTCCGGCGTGCTGCCGGCCACCGCGGGCCGCATCGAATTCGCGGGCACGGCAGTGACCGGCTGGCCCTCGCGGCGCATCGCGCGCCTGGGGCTCTCCCGCACCTTCCAGCACGTCAAGATGATCCCGGACATGACGGTGCTGGAGAACGTCGCCCTGGGCGGTTACCTGCGCGGCCGCAGCGGCACGCTCAAGGCCATGCTGCGGCTGGATCGCCAGGAGGAACGGCAGTTGCTGGCCGAGGCGGAGCGGCAGCTGCGACGCATCGGCATGCAGGACCACCTCGACGAGCTGGCCGGCAACCTGGCCCTTGGGCCGCAGCGGCTGATGGAGATTGCGCGGGCGCTGTGCAGCGACCCCACGCTGCTGCTGCTGGACGAGCCGGCCGCCGGCCTGCGCCTGAAGGAAAAACAGGCGCTGGCCACGGTCTTGCGCCAACTGCGGCAGGAGGGCCTGAGCATCCTGCTGGTGGAGCACGACATGGACTTTGTCATGGGTCTGACCGACCGCATCGTGGTGATGGAGTTCGGCACTCGCCTGATCGAAGGCACGCCCGCCGAGGTGCAGGCCAGTCCCGCGGTGCGCGCCGCCTATCTCGGCACGGAGCACTGACATGGACGAACTGCTCACCGTGGCGGGGCTGCACGCCGGTTATGGCCGTGCCGAGGTGCTGACCGGGCTGGACCTGCGGCTGCGCCAGGGCGAGGTGGTCACCGTCATCGGCCCCAACGGCGCCGGCAAGAGCACCACGCTCAATGCCCTCATGGGCGTGCTGCCGTCGCGCGGCAGCATCCGCTTCGATGGCGAGGACCTGCAGGGCCTGGACCTGGAGCAGCGGGTCATGAAAGGCCTGGCCCTGGTGCCGGAAAAGCGAGAGCTGTTCACCACCATGTCGGTGGAGGACAACCTGGTGCTGGGCGGCTTCCGGCCGATGCGCCTGGGGCAGCGGGACTGGCGGGAGGAGCTGGTGCGGGTCTATGCCCTCTTCCCGCGCCTGAAGGAGCGGCGCACGCAGCTCGCCGGCACGCTCTCCGGCGGCGAACGCCAGATGCTGGCCGTCGGCCGCGCGCTCATGGCCCGGCCCAAGCTGCTCATGCTGGACGAGCCGAGCCTCGGGCTCGCGCCACTGATCGTCAAGGACATCTTCAGCATCGTGGCGCGGCTGCGCGAGACCGGCGTGTCCATCCTGCTCGTTGAACAGAATGCGCGGGCGGCGCTGGAAGTGGCGGACTACGCCTATGTGCTGGAAACCGGTGAGCTGGCCCTGCAAGGGCCGGCCAGCGAGCTGGCCCGCGACCCGCGCGTGGTGGACACCTACCTCGGCAGCGCCCGGCGCCAGTCGGCGGCCTAGTCGAGCGCTGCGTCACCGTCCGGCCGCGCGCGTCATGACGCCTGGTGCGGTTTCCTGGCGCCTCAATGGGTGGGCCGGCGCCCCACCCAGACCGCCAGCAGGCCGAAGGCCGCTTCGAACGCCAGCGCCAGCCCGGCTGCGGGCAGGGCGCCGGCCATCAGCAGCGACTGATCGTTCAAGGCCAGCCCGGTGACGATGCGTTCACCAAAGCCGCCGGCGCCGATGAAGGCGGCCATCGTGGCCGTGCCCACCGACAAACTGGTGGCCGTGCGCACGCCCGCCAGCATCACCGGCATGGCCAGCGGCAGCTGGATGAAGCGCAGTACCTGCTGTCGCCGCAGCCCGAGCGCCTTGCCCGCGAGCAGCAGGCCCTGCGGCACTTCATCGAGCCCCACCGTGCAATTGCGCAGGATGGGCAGCAGCGCATAGAGCGACAGCGCCACCAGCGCCGGCCCAGGACCGATGCGCCCCATGGCCCAGATGAGGATGGCCAGCAGTGCGAGCGAGGGCACGGTCTGCAGCAGCGCGCACCCGGCCAGCACGGCGCCGCGCCAGCGCGGCCAGGGATGCAGCAGGATGGCCAGGGGAACGCCTATCGCCGTGGCCAGGCCCACCGCCGCAAGCACCAGGCCCAGGTGCTGCAGCGCCAGCCTGGGCAGATCCGGACCGACGAGGCGTTGCCACAGCGCCTGTGCACCGGACGGCGCCGGCCCCGGTGCAGATGCTGACGCTGACCCCGATGCCGATGCCGATGCCGATGCCGATGCCGGCGATGCGGCGGGCACCCCGCGTCCTGCCAGGAAATCCGCCGCAATGCGCTCAAAGCTCATGCCCTTCAGTTCCGCCTGCGCATTCATGGCGATCATGGCCGGCTCACGGATGCGGTGGGCCAGGGTCTGCAATGCGGCCCAGGCCTCGGGATGGTCCTGCGGCAGGGACAGTCGATACAGCAGGACCGCGTCGTAGCGTGGGAAGTAGCCGGCATCGTCCTCCAGCACCACCAGGCCCTGGGCGGCGATCTGCGCATCCGTGGTGTAGATGTCGGTGAGGTCGATGTCGCCGCTGCGCAGGGCCTGATAGGCCAAACCGTGGTCCAGTCCCCTGGGCTGCTGCGGCAGGGCATAGCGGCGCGCCAGGCCCGGCCAGCCGTCGGCGCGCCCCATGAACTCATTGCTCAGGCCCAGGTGCAGCGTCGGATGCTCCCTGAGCTGCGACAGCCGGCTGAGCGAGAGGCGCCGAGCGGTGTCGCCCGAAGTCGCGAGCGCGTAGCCGTTGTTGAAGCCCAGCGGCACGTCCACGCCCAGCCCGAGCGGTCGCAGGGCGTCACGCAGCTGTGCCAGGGTGGCGCTGGCGGCCGCCTCGCCGCCGCTGCGGCCGAGCACCTCGCGCTCGATGGTGCCGGTGTATTCCGCATATACATCGATGCTGCCGGACTTCAGCGCAGCCAGCACGATGGCGGTATTGCCCAGTCCCTGCCTGACCTCGACGGGGGTGCCCGGCGCGGCCTGCCGTACCGTCTGCGCCAGCACCTCGGCCAGGATGTAGCTCTCGGTGAAGCGTTTGGAGCCTACCCGCAGCGGCTGGGTCGAAGCCGGGGCGGCGGCGGCCAGCGCCAGGGCCAGCCCGGTCAACCCGGCAAGGGAGACCAGCATCAGCCACATCAGGCGCAGCGGGCGCCTAGGCAGAAGGGGCTCCCCAGCCGAGCGGGTCGTCCTGCTGAATGACCACCGTGCCTTCCAGCATCACGTAGGCGCGCCCACTCAAGGTCGGCACCACCTGGCCTTCGACCGCGCCGGGCTGCCAATGCGCCTCGAAGACGCTGCCGGTGATGCTTTCCTGGCGCCAGGTTTCTCCGCACAGCAGGCGCTTGTCCGCCGACAGGCACGCCAGGCGGGCGCTGATGCCGGTGCCGCAGGGGCTGCGGTCCCAGGCCAGCCCGGGGTTGAGGACGAAATTGCGTCCACTGTGCGCGGCATCCGCGGCCGGGCCGGTGAGCTGGATGTAGTCCACCACGGCGCCCTGGGCCCCCGTCACGCCCTGCACCTTCAAGGCCTCGCGCAGCCGGCTGCAAAAGTGCGCCAGTGCGTCGGCCGAGCCGAGCTCCAGCGCCAGCCCGTGGTCCTCGCAAATGAAGAACCAGTTGCCGCCCCAGGCCACGTCGCCCGTCACCGTGCGGCCGTCCACCTCGACGCTCACGCCTTGTGCATGCCGCCAGGCCGGCACGTTGTCCAGGCTGACGCCGCCGTCCAGCATGAATTCCGCATGCACCGTGCCTACCGGTGTGTCCAGCCACAGCGGGCCGGGCCGCACCTTGCCCAGATGCGCCAGCGACGCCACCACGCCGATGGTGCCGTGGCCACACATGCCGAGATACCCGGCGTGGTCGAAGAAGATGACGCCGGCCTGGCTGCCTGGGCGCTCCGGCTCGGTGAGCAGCGCACCGACCAGGTTTTCATGCCCGCGCGGCTCGGTCACCAGGGCGCGGCGCCAGCCGTCGTGATGCTCACGCAGTTCCTGCAGCCGCTGCGCCATGGTGACGCCGTAGAGGGCAGGGCCGCCGCTCACCACCACCCGGGTCGGCGCACCACCGGTATGTGAATCCACCACGCGGGTCGTCGTGTCCAGCCCACCGGGCAACACGCCAGCGGGCAGGCCCAGCGGAAGGGCGGAAAGCGTCATGCGATCACCTGTTGGGCAAACTCACGAAGGGCGTCGATCAGCGCATCGGAGGCCTGAGCGGCAGCCGGGCCGTCACCACTGGCGATGGCCTCGGCCAGGCGCTGATGGCAGCGCGCGCCGACGGCGATGTCGCCATGGTGCCGGTAAGCGTACCAGAAGCGTCTGCACTGGATGATCATGGGGATGACCGCCCCGACAGCGAAGCGGTTGCGGCAGGCCGCATGGTTCACCCGGTCCAGCGACTGATCCACCCGCATGTAGGCCTCCAGGTCTTCCTGCTCCGCCGCAACGGCCATGCGGGCCGCGCAGCTCAGAAGGGCCTGGCGCTGAACCGGTGTGGCCCGGCGTGCCGAGCAGCAGGCAATGAGCCGCTCCAGCGGGCGGCGGGCGTCCAGCACGTCGAACTGCTCCGCCACCTGGATGTCGCTCACCATCAAGCCGCGCCGTGGCAGCTGCACGATCAGGCCGTGGGCCACCAGCCGCATCAGCGCCTCCCGGGTGGGGGTCCGGCCCAGCGCGATGCGGGCCATCAGCTCCGACTCGACCACCGGGGCGCCGGGGCGCAACTCCAGCGTGGCGATCATGTTCTCGATGGCGTCGTACGCCTGGTCCGCCTGCCGACGTTTGTCCTGTTCTAGTTGTTCGAGAGTGTCTGACGTCATGGCCAGCCATCATCGCAGTATTGACAATGCCTCCTCGCGCGACTGCACCACTCGCTTCCCCCGCTTGACGGACGCCCGCCGGTCCGTCGCCGGGCGGATCGTCCGCATCCGCACCCACACCCTCACCCGCTGGCAGTGCTGGCGCGGACGGCGCGGTCACCGCCGGCAGGGGTGGATTGAGTTTTCGATGGCGCCCCCCAATTAATCGACGCCCGGCGGCGTTCGGGACGTCCGGACCGGACGCATACAATCACGGGTTCCTTCGTCCAGCGGCGGGCCATCGGCCTGCTGCCGGGACGGACCCATTTCCTGAGGGATATCGACGTGTTTATTTCCAACGCTTACGCCCAGACCGCGGCTGCTTCCGATCCGATGGGCGGTTTCGCCGGGATGCTGCCCCTGGTGCTGATGTTCGTCGTGCTGTACTTTGTGATGATCCGTCCGCAGATGAAGCGCCAGAAGGAGCACAAGGCCATGGTGGAGGCCCTGGCCAAGGGCGACGAGGTCATCACCCACGGCGGCATGCTGGGCAAGATCAGCAAGGTCGGCGAGGTCTATCTGGGCGTGGAAATCGCGCCGGGCATTGAAATCCAGGTGCAGCGCTCCGCCGTGCTGCAAGTGCTGCCCAAGGGAACCGTCACCAAGTGATGGAAGTGCCGGTCGCGAGACCGGCGTGACCGGGCCCCTCGCGGGGCCCACCGGACCTGCCGGGCACCTTGTCCCTCGTGATGAGGCGCCCTGACGACCCGGCCCGTGCTGTGCACGGGCCGGGTCCGCTCTCAAGGGCGGCCTGCCGCCCCTTGCCTGGTTTTCAGAGGATGTCCTCATGAACCGTTACCCGCTGTGGAAATACGCGGTGCTGCTTGTGGCGCTGCTTGTGGGCCTCATCTACACCCTGCCCAACCTGTTCGGCGAAGCGCCGGCGGTGCAGGTGTCGAGCGCCAAGGTCACGATCAAGGTGGACGACAGCGTCCGCCAGCGCATCGAGCAGGCATTGGCCCAGGCCAACCTGAAGCCGGACTTCGTGCACCTGGAGGGCAACTCGGTGCGCGCCCGCTTTGCCGACACCGACACGCAGCTCAAGGCCAAGGACGTCATCGCCCGCACGCTCAATGGCGGCGACAGCGGCGAGCCGCCGTATGTCGTGGCGCTCAACCTGGTGTCGCGCTCGCCCGAATGGCTCACCGCCCTGCATGCCTTCCCCATGTATCTGGGCCTGGACCTGCGTGGCGGTGTCCACTTCATGATGCAGGTGGACATGAAGGCCGCGCTGACCAAGAAGGCGGATTCGCTGGCCAGCGACGTGCGGACCCTCCTGCGCGACAAGAACGTGCGCCACTCCGGCATTTCGCGGGACGGCAACAACGTGGTGATCAATTTCCGTGACGACGCCACCCGCACGCAGGCCCTGGACGCGGTGCGCGGCCAGATGCCCGAAGTGGCCTGGACGTCCTCCGGCGAAGGCAGCGAGCTGCGGCTGACCGGCGCGCTGACCCCGGCCGCCGTCATCGCGGTGCAGGACGCCGCCATCAAGCAGAACATCACCACGCTGCACAACCGGGTGAACGAGCTGGGCGTGGCCGAGCCGGTGATCCAGCAGCAGGGCCGCGACCGCGTCATCGTGCAGTTGCCCGGCGTTCAGGACACGGCCAAGGCCAAGGACATCATCGGCCGCACCGCCACCCTGGAGCTGCGCATGGTGGACGAGAGCGCCGAAGGCCAGGCCGCCCTGACCGGCGCCGGCCCGGTGCCGTTTGGCTCCGAGCGCTACATGGAGCGCCGCAACGGCGAGCTGGTGCCCATCATCGTCAAGCGGGCCGTGATCATCACTGGCGACAACCTCAATGACGCCCAGCCCGGCTTCGACGAGAGCCACAACCCTTCCGTGAACCTGAGCGTGGATGCCAAGGGCGCCCGCATCATGAAGGACGTGTCGCGCGAGAACATCGGCAAGCGCATGGCCATCATCCTGTTCGAGAAGGGCAAGGGCGAGGTGGTGACGTCGCCGTCGATCCGCGGCGAGCTGGGCAACCGCTTCAGCATCACCGGCTCCATGACGACCCAGCAGGCCAGCGACACCGCGTTGCTGCTGCGCGCCGGCTCGCTGGCCGCGCCGATGGAAATCATCGAAGAGCGCACCATCGGCCCGAGCCTGGGCAAGGAAAACATCGACAAAGGCATTGCCTCGGTGACCTGGGGCTTTGCGGCCGTCGCCGTCTTCATGTGCATCTACTACATGATGTTCGGCGTGTTCTCGGCGCTGGCACTGGGCTTCAACCTGCTGCTGCTGCTGGCCATCCTGTCGCTGATGCAGGCCACGCTGAGCCTGCCAGGCATTGCCGCCATCGCGCTGGTGCTGGGCATGGCCATTGACGCGAACGTGCTGATCAATGAGCGGGTGCGGGAAGAACTGCGGGCAGGGCTCGCGCCGCAGCAGGCCATCCACATCGGTTATGAGCGGGCCTGGGCCACCATCCTGGACTCCAACGTGACCACCCTGATCGCTGGCCTGGCGCTGCTGGCCTTCGGCTCGGGGCCGATCAAGGGCTTCGCCGTGGTCCATTGCCTGGGCATCATCACCTCCATGATCTCCTCCGTGATGTTCTCTCGCGGCCTGGTCAACCTCTGGTATGGCCGGCGCAAGCGCCTGAAGTCCGTGTCGATCGGCACCATCTGGAAACCCGCCACCGAGGCCGGCACCGCCGCGCCGGTGGGCGGCGACGCCAACGAGGTCGCGAAGGCCCGCTGAGGGCCCCGCACCCAGCACTGAGCGCACAACGCCATGGAATTCTTCCGAATCAAACGGGACATCCCGTTCATGAAGCACGCGTTGGTCTTCAACGTCGTGTCGTTTCTGACCTTCGCCGCCGCCGTGTTCTTCCTGATCACGCGCGGCCTGCACTTCTCCATCGAATTCACCGGGGGCACCTCGATCGAGGTGGCCTACAGCCAGCCGGCGGACATCAACAAGACCCGCCAGGTGGTCGAGCAGATGGGCCTGGGCGAGGTGCAGGTCACCAACTTCGGCACCACCCGTGATGTGATGATCCGCCTGCCGGTCAAGCCGGAGGTCAAGCAGGACGTCATCGTGGGCAAGGTCTTCGAGGCGCTGTGCACGGCCGAAAGCGGCAAGGTGGAGCAGCACCAGTCGGTGACGCCGCAAGGCGAGTCGGTCAGCAAGCCCGCCTGCGTGGTGGGCTCCGCCGAGCCGGTCAGCCTGTCCAAGAGCGAGTTGATCGGGCCGTCGGTCGGTGCCGAGCTGGCCGAGAACGCCGCCTATGCGCTGGCGGCGACCGTGATCGGCATCATGCTGTACCTGGCCTTCCGCTTCGAGTGGAAGTTCGCCGTGGCCGGCATCATCGCCAACCTGCACGACGTGGTGATCATCCTGGGCTTCTTTGCCTACTTCCAGTGGGAGTTCTCGCTGGCGGTGCTGGCGGCGGTGCTGGCGGTGCTGGGCTACTCGGTCAACGAATCGGTGGTCATCTTCGACCGTGTGCGCGAAGCCTTCCGCAAATACCGCACCTTCAACACCCACCAGGTGATCGACCACGCCATCACCTCGACGATGAGCCGGACCATCATCACCCACGGCTCCACCCAGATGATGGTGCTGTCCATGCTGCTGTTCGGCGGCCCGACCCTGCACTATTTCGCCGTTGCCCTGACGATTGGCATTTTGTTCGGCATCTACTCCTCCGTCTTCGTGGCGGCGGCCATTGCGATGTGGCTCGGTGTCAAGCGTGAGGACCTGGTCAAGCAATCCGTCAAGCGGGAGGATCCTGACGACCCGAACGCAGGGGCGGTGGTGTAGTAGAGTCAGCCGCAGTTATTCACTCCCCTCCTAGATGACCGCCGCAGACGCACGTTCACAGGCACTGGCTTCCCAGGCGCGGCGCGTTCACACGGAAGTGCTGCTGCGGGGCCTGCCGGCCGTGGTGGCCGCACTGACCACCGCCGTGCAGGACCTGCGTTCCCAGCCTGCCGAGCACGCGCTGCAGATGGCACGACGCGACGCGTTTGACGCGTGGCAGCGCTGTGCCACGCCCTGGCATGCGCGCCTGGGCAAGTCGCTGCGGCATGTCTATCACCATGGCCCCGGGGATTCCCGCTCGGCGTCGTTGTCCAGCCGCCCGCAGAACCTGTCGCTGGTGGACGACGACACCATCGAGCGGGAAATCATCGCCTCGCGCCTGGCCCTGGCCATGATGGACAAGGCCAGCTGGGAGTTCAGCGACCTGCGCAACCGCATGCAGCGGCTGGAAGGGCTGGAAGACCTGCCCCACCAGGACTTGCTGCGGGCCCAGGTGTTTGCCCGGCTGGTGCTGGACGCCTGGTTTGAATCGGGCCTGACCAGTTCCATCTGGCAGATGCTGCAGCGGCCGCTGCACCACGAGTTGTCGCTGCTGCTGAGTGAGGCCTATCACGACAGCAACCACTGGTTGCTCCAGCAGGGCGTCATGCCTGAGGTGGACCTGCGCCCCCTGATCCGGCGCAATGCCTCGGCGCTGCCCGCCGGTGGCGGCGCCCAGGGATCGGCGGCTGGCGGGGCGGCCGCTCACGCGGCGCCGGCTTCTGGCATGGCGCCGGCGGCAGCCGCCGCACCCCAGCCCGCCGCAGCGCCGGCCATGACCCCCGCCACGCAATCGGCCCAGCAGGTCATGGCGCAGTTGCAACGTGTGCTGGCGCGGCATGTGCCGGAGCTGGCCCGGGCACCCGCCCCGTCGCGCCCGTCCCGTGCCGCCCAGCTCGGCCACGGCGGCGCTGGCGCCACCGTGGCTGGCGCGCCCGGCTCCATGATGGGTAGCGCCGGCCTCTCGCGGCATTCGCAGCGTCTGGGCGCGGCCATCAACCAGGCGCAGGAAACCGTGCAGCGCCGGGCCGAGCAGGCCGAGGCGCCGGGCGTGGACATCCACATGACGGCGCCGCAGGCGCTGGACGAGATCCGCCAGCGCAACCAGACGCTGAAGTCGGCCCTCAAGCAGGCTGCGGACACACCCGCCGAACGCGCCACCATTGAACTGGTGGCCCTGTTGTTCCAGGCCATCCTGCAGGAAGAGCGCATTCCTCCCGCCCTGCGGGTCTGGTTTGCCCGATTGCAGATGCCCGTGCTGCGGGTGGCCATCAGCGAGCCTGATTTCTTTGCCGCGGAAGACCATCCGGCGCGGCGCCTGATCGACCGGATGGGCGCCTGCGTGATGGGCTTCAGCGCCTCCACGGCCGAGATCGGCGACGCGCTGGAGCGCGAGATCAAGCGCGTGGTGCAGGTGGTGGAAGCCTATCCGGACACCGGCCGACGCGTGTTCCAGACGGTGCTGACCGAATTCGAGAAGTTCCTGGACCACTACTTCCAGCAGGAGAACGAGGTGTCTCGCAAGGGCGTCTCGCTGGCCCAGCAGGTGGAGCAGCGCGAGACGCTGGCCATCCAGTACACCATCGAGCTGCGCAAGATGCTGTCCGAGGTGCCAGTGCAGGACGGTGTGCGCGATTTCCTCTTCCAGGTCTGGGCGGACGTGCTCGCCGTGACCGGCGTGCGCTATGGCCCCCAAGCAGAACAAACGAAAACCATGAAGCGGGCGGCGGCTGACCTGATCTGGTCGGCCAGCGCCAAGGTCTCGCGCGAAGACCGCGCCGAAGTGATCCGGCGCCTGCCGCCGCTGCTCAAGACACTGCGTGACGGCATGGGTCATGCCGGCATGACGGCCGAGCGCCAGGACGAGCAGATCCGCTCGCTCAACAACGCGCTGGCCGCAGCCTTCACGGCCAAGACTGCGGCCATCCCGCGCGAGCGCCTGGATGAGCTGATGAGCCAGCTCGAAACACTGGAAGCCATGCTGCCCACGACCGAGGCCGGCGTGGAGATCAACGAGTCGCTGGTGCGCGACCTCTCCAGCCACGAGGTGGACGGGCTGGAGGTGGTGGCCGAAGGAGGCGCCGCCCCGACAGCCGCCATGCTGGCCTGGGCCCGCGAGTTGCAGGTGGGCAGCTGGTACATGCTGGACTACCGCAACCGGGTGGAGCCGGTGCAGCTGGTGTGGCGCGGCATGCGCCACCACCTCATCCTGTTCGTCTCCCCGCAGGGGCGAGGCGTGCTGTTCCAGCTCAGCCGGTTGGCGGCGTTCCTGCAGGCGGGGCTGATGCTGCCGGCGCAGGACGAGTCGCTCACCGTCAAGGCCACGCGCAACGCCTTGGCCAAGCTCGAAGTCGACCCCACGCGCCTGTTGGCCTGAGCACGCGGCCCAGACAGCAAAAAGCCCCAGGGACTGGGGCTTTGGCGGGCAGACTTTGAAGACCTCAGTGAATCAAACGCTCTTCCGGCGCCACAAAGAGCTCATCCAGGATCAGCGCATCGGGCTCTTCGCCCAGGCTCCAGAACACCATCAGCACGATGATCTTCAGGTCTTCCAGGTCCAGCGGGCCGCCGGGGATGGCCATGGCGCGGTCGATGACCATTTCACGCATGGCGGTGGGCAGCACGCCCGCCGAAGCCAGGAAGCTGATGAACCCCATGGAGGCATCACCCAGATGCTCCTGTTCATCGCGCGAATAGATGCGCAGGCTGCGCTCGCCGGGCTCGGCGTGATGCGATTGCGACGAGGCGGCCAGGCCGTCCAGCCAGGACAGGGCGTCCCGGATCTCGTCATCTTCGAACCCGACAGCTGACAGCTTCCTGGTCAGCTGGGCGTGATCCGGACAAGCGTCAGGCCGCCAATAGGTTTCGTACAAATAGACGAGCACGTCAAACATGGCGGCACTATAACCCAGGGCCTGAAAGCCCTCCGGACCGAAATGGCGGCGCCCGTTCATGGATATTCCCGCATCGGGCCTGCAGGCAAGCGTCAGGCGCGCACCCGCCGCTGGAAACGGGCCCCGGGCAGTCGGGCGACTTCACCTTCCAGTTCCAGGTCCAGCAACGCCGCCGAGAGTTCATGCATCGGCCAGCCGGTCCGCTGGGCCAGTTGTTCCAGCGAGAGAGGATCGTGGCCCAGTGCCCGGAGCACGGGATGGCGGCCGCCCAAAGTTGCTGGCTCCGTGGCCGCACGGGCCTGCACGGACGTGTCGCCCTGCGCTGCGCCCGGCGGGTCAGCAGCCTCCTCGGCCCCGCCGCCGGTTGCAAGCCCGTCCGCTGCGTGCGGCGCCATTGGCGGCAGTTCCGTCAGGAGGTCGTCCAGCGTCTGGACCAGGCAGGCGCCCTGCTTGAGCAAGTGATGGCAGCCGCGGGATTGCGGCGCATGGATGGAGCCCGGAATGGCGAACACCTCGCGGCCGGCCTCTGACGCCAGGCGCGCCGTGATCAGGGAACCGGACTTCACGGCGGCCTCCACCACCAGGCACCCTTCGGTCAGGCCGGCGATGATGCGGTTGCGCTGCGGGAAGTTCGGCGCGAGCGGGGGCGTGCCGATGAAATATTCGCTGACCAGCAGGCCGCGGCGGCTGATATGCCGCGCCAGCGCCTCATGCGCCAGCGGATAGACCTGGTCCAGGCCCGTGCCCAGTACGGCGATGGTGCCGCCGGCGGTGCGGAGCGCCGCTTCATGGGCGGCGCCGTCGATGCCCATCGCCAGGCCCGACACCACGCAAAAACCGGCCTCCCCCAATCCGGCCGCGAACAGGCGCGCGTTGTCTTCGCCTTGCGGGGTAGGGTGGCGGCTGCCTACGACGGCGACGGCACGCCGACGCAGCAGCTCGCGCCGGCCGTCCAGGTACAGCATCAGCGGCGGGTCCGCCGTATGGAGCAGGGCAGGGGGGTAATCCGGGTCACCCAGAAGCAGCAGGCTGCGGGTGGCAGACGCTTCGAGCCAGGCGGCCGTGCGGCGCCAGGTTACTTCGAGCTTGGGCGGGCCGAGGCGCAAGCGCTCGGCCTCCTCGGCGGTCACCAGGCCGGCCCAGCCGGTGGTGCCCGCCTTGAGCACCGCCGACGGGTCGCCGTGGCGGGCCAGCAGCCGCCGGGCGGCGGCGCGGCCGACGCTGTCCAGCAGATGCAGCCAGGTCCGGAGATCCTCGATCTGCATCGCTGCGCGTCGGTATCAGCCGCTAGGGCTGGGTGAAGCGATCGCCGGCAGTGACCGGTTCCTGGACCGTCAGCACCAGGGCGTAGGACACGCGGTCGAAGACCTGGAACACGAACAGCGAGCCGTGCCGCTCATCCGGCAGGCGGATGGCATCCTTGGCTTCGGTGGTGGTGTCCATCACGGTACGGCCCGAACGCCACAGCGCCAGCACATGGCCACGCTCCATGCCGTCGGCCGAGCCGCGGTTCAGCGCCACGATCTGGTTCTGGCCCGCGTTGATCGCGTCGCCATAGACCGAGACGATGCGGCCGTCCACCGGTGCGGACGGCGCATGCGGCATGTAGTTGGTGTAGCCGCGGGCCGGGATGGGCGCCAGGCGGTCGCCCACGCCGACTTCCTGGCGCACCAGGCCGATGCGCAGCGTGGTGGGCACCTCTTCCGGCGTGCCGGCGGCGCTGCCCGGGCGCACGACATCTGCCGTGCCCACATAGGCCGCTTCATAGCCCAGCACTTCGCGCGTCACGGGGTCCACCAGCGGCTTGGCCTGGCGGAAGATGCGGTATTCGGTGTCGCCGTTGAACTCGCCGCGGGCGTAGGCCAGCTCACCCTTGGTCATCCAGACCCGGTTTTCCTGGGCCGCCACCACGCGAGGGGCAGAAGCCAGCTCGTCGGTGTTGAGAACGATGGCCTCGTTCAGGAACGGTTCGATCAGGTGCTGCGGGATGGAGGTGATGGACCCATCATCCAGACCGGTGGAACGCACGCGGGGCGACAGCTTGACATCGCCGTTCGTGCCGCTGCCGCCGACTTCGCGGCCCAGCTGCAGGCGGGCGCGCCCGTCAGCCTTCACCAGCACCAGCACCTGGCCGGGATAGATCAGGTGAGGGTTGCGGATCTGGTCGTTGTTCATGCCCCAGAGTTCCGGCCACCGCCACGGCGACTTCAGGAAGATGCTGGAGATGCCCCACAGCGTGTCGCCCCGCTTGACCGTGTAGGTGTCAGGCGCATTGGGGGACAGCTCGGACAGGGGCACGCCCGCCTGGGCGACCTTCTGGGCCGTCTCCCGCTGCTTGGGCGTGATGGGGTAGTCACCAGCGGCCAAAGCAGGCGCGCTGATGAGAGCGCCGGCGAGCAGCGCTGCATAAATGGTCGTCAAGCCCAGCGGCCGCCGTTGCGTCATTCCTTGTTCTCCTGCGCCGTAGTGAAGGCCCCTCGTGGCCAGTGGCGCTTTCAAGCGTGCGAACCGCGGGTATGCCCAAATCGGCGAAAATCCGCTGATCGCTGGCGGCGATTCTGCCCAGATTCAGGGGTACCCGCAATGAAGGGAGCCGCCCCCGCTTGCAAGCCCTTACAAACCGGCGTTGTGTTGTGTCTACAAGCGCACACGTCCAGACCATGACGAAACTCAATATCCTTCGCTATCCCGATCCCCGCCTGCACACCGTGGCGCAGCCCGTGGCGGTGGTGGACGACCGTATCCGCCAGCTGGCCGACGACATGCTGGAGACCATGTACGACGCCGAAGGTGTCGGCCTCGCCGCCACTCAGGTGGATGTGCATGAGCGTGTTCTCGTGATGGATGTCTCGGAAGAACGCAACCAGCCGCTGGTGCTGGTCAATCCCGAGCTCGTTGCCACGAGCGAGGAGATGATGGAAGGCGAGGAAGGCTGCCTGTCCGTGCCCACCATCTACGACAAGGTCATGCGCCACCGCCAGGTGACCGTGCAGGCCCTGGACCGCGACGGCAACACGTTCCAGTTCGATGCCGAGGGCCTGCTGTCCGTGTGTGTTCAGCATGAGATGGATCATCTGGCCGGCAAGGTCTTCGTGGAATACCTGAGTCCCCTCAAGCGCGAACGCATCAAGACCAAGCTCGTGAAAAAAGCACGCGAAGACGCGAAGGTCCGTTGATGTCCGGAACCAACGGTTCGGCCTCCCACACGGTCACCGAGGGCGCGCTGGCTGCGTCCGCCACGCGCGCGCCGGGTGGTCTTCGTGTCGGGTTTGCCGGCACGCCGGAGTTCGCCGCGGTCGCCCTGCAGGCCCTGCTGGATGCCGGGCTGACCGTGCCCCTGGTGCTCAGCCAGCCGGACCGCCCAGCCGGCCGGGGCCTGAAGTTGCAGGCGTCGCCCGTCAAGCAACTGGCGCTCAAGCATGGCCTGGCGGTGGCCCAGCCACGCAGCCTGCGACTGGACGGCAAGTTCGCCGATGAAGCGCAGGCCGGCCAGGCCGCGCTCGAGGCGGCCCGGCTTGATGTGCTGGTCGTGGCGGCCTATGGCCTGATCCTGCCGACGTGGGTGCTGGCGATGCCGCGCCTGGGCTGCCTCAACATCCACGCCTCGCTGCTGCCGCGCTGGCGCGGCGCCGCGCCAATCCATCGGGCCATCGAAGCGGGAGATGCCGAGACCGGCATCACCATCATGCAGATGGACGCGGGCCTGGATACCGGCGACATGCTGCTGGAGGCGCGCGAACCCATCGCCGCCGACGACACCACGGGCCGCCTGCACGACCGTCTGGCCCCGCTGGGCGGCCGGCTGATCATCGAGGCGCTGGGCCTGGCCGCCGAGGGCCTGCTGCGGCCCCGCCGCCAGCCCGAGGAAGGCGTCACCTATGCCCACAAGATCGAGAAGGCCGAGAGCCAGATCCGCTGGGAGGAAGCGGCCGAACAGATCGCGCGGCGCCTGCGTGCCTTCGATCCCTTCCCCGGTGGCGTCGCCCAGCTGGAGGGGGAGCCGCTGAAGGTGTGGCGCGCCGAGGTGGTGCAGCCGCAGGGGCAGGTGGGAGCGCCGGGCGCCATCGTGTCGGTCAGCTCCGAGGGGCCCGTGGTCGCCTGTGGGCAGGGCGCCGTCCGCCTGGTCGAGCTTCAGCGCGCTGGCGGCAAGCGGCTGCCGGCGGCGGCCTTCCTGCAGTCGCGGCCCCTGCAGCCCGGCGAACGCCTGGCCTGACCGCTTCGGCGGGCAGCCGGTTCGGCCGCGCCTGACCCGCCATCAGGGGAATCCGGCTTGAAGTGGCCGCATTGGCCGCCACATGGTGGCAGTGGACGGTGTACCGTCGGGTCACGACATGCCCGACACGTCCGTGTCTTGTCTTGAGGATTTGAGGAGGTTTGCCATGTTCAACCTGATGAAGACCGCCATCTTGATGGCCGCCATCACCGCCCTGTTCGTGGTGATCGGCTCCGTCATCGGAGGCCAGCAGGGCATGGTGATCGCGCTGGTCTTTGCGCTGGCCATGAATTTCTTCAGCTACTGGTTCTCGGACAAGATGGTGCTGAAGATGTACAACGCCCAGGAGGTGGACGAGCGCAGCGCGCCGCAGTTCTACCGCATGGTGCGTGAACTGGCCGAGCGTGCGCAGCTGCCCATGCCGCGTGTCTACCTGATCCAGGAAGACGCGCCCAACGCCTTCGCCACGGGCCGCAATCCCGAGCACGCCGCGGTGGCGGCCACCACCGGCATCCTGCGCGCCTTGAGCGAGCGCGAACTGCGGGGCGTGATGGCGCATGAGCTGGCCCACGTGAAGCACCGGGACATCCTCATCTCCACCATCAGTGCCACCATGGCCGGCGCCATCTCGGCCCTGGCCAATTTCGCGGTCTTTTTCAGCGGCCGCGACAGTGAAGGGCGCCCGGCCAATCCGCTGGTGGGCCTGGTGGTGGCCATCCTGGCGCCCATTGCGGCCAGCCTGATCCAGATGGCCATCAGCCGCGCCCGTGAATTCGAGGCCGACCGCGGGGGTGCAGAAATCTCCGGGGACCCGCAGGCGCTGGCCTCGGCGCTGGACAAAATCCACCGCTATGCTCAGGGCATTCCTCTGGAAACCGCCGAGCGCCATCCGGAAACGGCCCAGATGATGATCATGAACCCGCTCTCCGGCGGCGGCCTGCGTGGCTTGTTCAGCACCCATCCGTCCACCGAGGAGCGCATCGCGCGCCTGATGGCGATGGTGCGCCGGTAACCACTGCTCAAGCGGCGTCACGCCCGGCCGATATCGACATGATGAAGCGCAGCGCGTCCCCCCTCTTTGCCCACCCCCGTGCCGCCGCCCGTTGGGCGGCGGTGGCGGACCTGACGGGCCCCGGATCGGGGCCCGTGGTCGTTCCCGGCCTGCGCGCGGGGCGCCTGCGCGCCGCGCTGCTGCCCGCTGCGCTCGGCTGCCTGCTCCTGACTGCCGGGTGCGACCAGCTGGGCATCGAAGACCCGGCCAAGGTGGCGGCCGCCAAGGAGGCCGAAGGCAAGGCCATCGGCGGGGCGTGCCGCAATGCCATGCGCGCCATCGAGGACTGCTACGCCCTCAATCCCAAGGCCCAGAAGGCCGCGGTGTATGACGGCTGGCGCGAGATGGACGAATACATGCGCGAGAACAAGCTTGAAGGTACCCGGCCGCTGGTGGCGCATGCCGCGGCCAGCAAGCCGTCCGATCCCGCTTCCAGCGGCGAGGACGACGAGGAGCCCGCCAAGCCGGCCAAGGGCGAGAAATCCGGCAAGGGCGCCAAGAACGCGCACTGAGCCGGTCGCGCATCCATGCCGGCTCCTTTGCAGCTGGTCCCTCGACCGGTGCAGTTCGTCACCCCGTGCTGGCCCGCTCCCGGCTGTCACGCCGATGATGCGATCATTCCGTATCCCAGGAGATCGCGCTCATGAACAAGACCACACGCCGCTGCTTTGCCATCACCTTGCTCGGGCTGGCCGCCGCCGGTTCCGCCCAGGCCTGGTCCTGGAGCTTTGGTGGCTCCGAGCGGGTTGAGGGAAATGGGGAATTGGCCACTGACCGGCGCGACGTGGGCGCCTTCGACGTCGTGGCCCTGTCCAGCAGCTTCAAGGTCGTCGTCAGGCAAGGCGGCGCGGACAAGGTGGAGGTGCGCACCGACGGCAACCTGCTGCCTTACCTGGAAACCCGGGTGGTCGATGGCAGCAAGGGCCGCACGCTCGAAATCAGCGCCAAGCCGGGGTTTCGACTCAGCAGCCGCAATACGCCCATCATCACGGTGGACGTGCGCCAGTTGCATGGCGTGTCCATCAGCGGTTCGGGTGAGATCCGGGTGGAAAGCATGAAGGTCACCGGGCCCCTGGACGCCAGCATCGCTGGTAGCGGCGACATCCGCCTGATGGGCGTGGAGGCCGAGCGTGTGGGTCTGCGCGTGTCCGGCAGCGGGGACATCGTGGCCAACGGCAAGGCTGCCAACCTGCAGGTCAGCGTGACCGGCAGCGGCGATGTGAAGGCGCGCGAGCTCGCGGTGGACGATGCCAAGGTCAGCATTGCCGGCAGCGGGGACGTCACCGTGCAGGCACGCCGGCGCCTGGAGGTGAGCATCGCCGGCTCGGGCGATGTCGGTTATGTGGGCAGCCCGGAGGTGAGCATGTCCAACGCCGGGTCGGGCAGCGTGCGACGTCTCAAGGACTGACGCCGGCGCATCGCGACATGCGGACTTGTCGGGGCGCCGCACCCGGTAACGGCCGCGTGCCGCCCGTGGGGCCGGCCGGCTGATCGGGCCTCCCGGGCGAATGCCGGATGCCATGCCGGACTGGCGTGGGCGCACGGCGACACACCGCCGGCGCGCCAGGACCGACAATTCGCCCATGGCCGAGCACTTCCCCGCGCACTGGCGCCATCCCGAATTCAGGCAAGGCGCCAAGGACATGGTGGGCATTTCCCTGGGCATCTCCGCCTGGGGCCTTGTTACCGGCGTGGCCATGGTCAAGAGCGGCCTGAGTGTGGGCATGGCCTTGTTCATGAGCCTGGTGGTCTTTGCCGGCAGCTCGCAACTGGCGTCGCTGCCACTGCTGGCCAGCGGCGCGCCGCTGTGGGTGCTGTGGGCAACGGCGTTCTGCGTGAACCTGCGCTTCGTCATCTTCAGCACCCAGTGGCGCCACTACCTGAGCCCGCTGCCGCGTGCACGGCGCCTGTGGATGGCGTATTTCGCGGCCGACCTCAATTACGTCGCCTTCCTCAAGCGTTTCCCCGACATGAAGCCGGACCCGGAGCGGCAGGTGCCGTATTTCTGGGGCGGCGTGGCCACCAACTGGACGGCCTGGCAGCTGCCCGCCGTGGTCGGCATCTTCCTGGCGGACCGCATCCCGACGCAGTGGGGCCTGGGTTTTGCTGGCGTGCTGGCCTTGCTGGGCCTGAGCTATTCGCTGCTCGGGAATCGCAACACCTGGGTGTCGGCCGCCGTTGCGGCATGCGCGGCGGTGGCGGCCTACGGCCTGCCCCTGCGCCTGAATATCCTGGTGGCGATTGCCGCGGCGGTGGCGGCCGGCCTGATGATGGAGCGCTGGGCGCCGCCGGGGCCGGGCCCGCGAGGCGGGAGGACGGCATGAGCACCTGGGAGACTGTGCTGGGCATTGCCGGCATGGCGCTGATCACCATGATCACGCGAGGCTTCTTCGTGATTCCGGATCGCGAGGTCCCGATGCCGGACTGGCTGCGCGACGGCCTGCGCTACGCGCCGCTTGCCGCCCTGGCGGCGGTCATCGTCCCGGAGATCGTCATGACCCAGGGCGAGCTGATCTCCACCTGGAAGGACGCGCGCCTTTATGCCACGGCCACGGCCACCGCCTACTTCTTCTGGAAGCGCGGCATCCTGGGCACCATCGTCAGCGGCACGGCCGTGATGCTGGCGCTGCGCATCGGTCTGGGCTGGTAGGCGCTGGCACGTCCCTGCTTTCGGCCCCGGTCAGTGACCGTGGCCCCCGCTGGCTCTTGGTAAGCTTCGCCCGATTTGCGCGGCGGCAGGCCTGGGCCCGCCCGCGCCGCGCACCGGATTCCCCACAACTTCAGTCCACCCATCATGAATGTCTTGCGTTTCGCCGACCTGGTCAGTGCCGGCAAGGTCGCCAACCAGCGCGTCTTCATCCGCGCCGACCTCAATGTGCCGCTCAACGATGCGGGCGAGATCACCGAGGACACCCGCGTGCGGGCCAGCATCCCCGCCATCGAGATGGCCCTGAAGGCAGGCGCCGCGGTGATGGTCACCTCGCACCTGGGCCGGCCGACCGAAGGCGAGTTCAAGCCGGCTGATTCCCTCGCGCCGGTCGCCCGGCGGCTGAGCGAACTGATGGGCCGTGAAGTCCCCCTGAAGGCTGACTGGGTCGACGGCGTGGACGTGGCGCCCGGCCAGGTGGTGCTGCTGGAAAACTGCCGCGTCAACAAGGGCGAGAAGAAGAACAGCGAGGAGCTCTCGCGCAAGATGGCGGCCCTGTGCGACATCTTCGTGCACGATGCCTTCGGCACGGCCCACCGGGCCGAGGCTTCCACCTACGGCATTGCCCAGTTCGCCAAGATCGCCTGCGCCGGCCCGCTGCTGGCCGCCGAGATCGACGCCATCACCAAGGCCCTGGCCAACCCCAAGCGTCCGCTGGTGGCCATCGTGGCGGGTTCCAAGGTGTCGACCAAGCTGACCATTCTCAAGTCCCTGTCCAACAACGTGGACGGCCTGATCGTGGGCGGCGGCATCGCCAATACCTTCATGCTCGCGGCAGGCCTGAAGATCGGCAAGTCGCTGGCGGAGCCGGACCTGGTCGATGAGGCCAAGGCCGTGATCGAGGCCATGAAGGCCCGCGGTGCGGCTGTTCCCATCCCCGTGGACGTGGTGACGGCCAAGGCGTTTGCCGCCGATGCGCCGGCCACCGTGAAGGCCGCCGCCGATGTGGCGGACGACGACCTGATCCTGGACATCGGCCCGAAGACCTCGGCCCAACTGGCCGAACAGCTCAAGGCCGCCGGCACCATCGTCTGGAATGGCCCGGTGGGCGTGTTCGAGTTCGACGCTTTTGCCCACGGCACCGAGACCATTGCCCGGGCCATCGCGGCTTCCGATGCGTTCTCCATCGCCGGCGGAGGCGACACGCTGGCCGCCATTGCCAAGTACGGCATCGAGAAGGATGTGGGCTACATCTCCACCGGTGGCGGCGCTTTCCTGGAAGTGCTGGAAGGCAAGACGCTGCCAGCCTTCGAGATCCTGAGCCGCCGCGCGGCGGGCTGAGCCGGCGGGCTGAGCCCGCGGGCTCAAGGGGCCGCTTGCAGCAGCAGCTTGCAGGGGCCGCAGCGGCCACCTGTCGGCGGACCAGCGCCGCCACACAGCAAAAAAAGGGCGCCCTGGGCGCCCTTTCCTGTCTTACATCGCCTGGTACATCGGCAGCTTGCCGTCCTGCGGCTTGACCGCACCAAAGCGCGCGGCCAGCTTGGACTGCAGCGCCACGGGCAGCGGCGCAAAGCCGGTGCCGCGCGTGAGATCGTCCCCGTGCATGAAGCACCAGTACAGGAAGCGCATGACCGGGGAAGCTTCCTCTCCCTTGGGCGGCGCGGCGTCGATCAGGACGAAGCTGGTCATGGTGATTGGCCAGCTGGCGACGCCCTGGCGGTTCATCAGCGAAGCCAGGTCGTCGCCCTTGCGGGAGAGGTCGCTGTCGGCAATGGCGGCACGGAAACCGGCCTCATTGGCCGCCACCCACTGGCCGGCCGCATTGCGCAGCTTGACGGCGTTCAGCCGCTCGGCCTGCACACGGTCATAGCTGACATAGGCGAGCGAGCCGGGCGTCGTCTTCATGGCCTTGACCATGCCGTCGTTGCCTTCGGCGCGTTCCACGTCTCCGGGCCACTTGGGCAGCGCGTTGACGCCGATCCCCGCGCTGAAGCTGCTGGAGACGTCGCTCAGGTAGCGGGTGAAGCCTTCGGTCGTGCCGGACTTGTCCGCGCGCACGATGCGACGCACCGGCAGGGCGGGCAAGGGCAGGCCCGGGTTCAGCGCACCGATGCGCGGATCGTTCCATTGGCGGATCTGCCCGGCCATCAGGTCGGCCAGCACCTCGCCCGTCAGCTGAAGGCGGCCTTCGGGGACGCTCGGCAAATGCACCACCGGCACGATGCCGCCCACCAGCATGGGAATCTGCACCAGACGGCGCTTGGCCAGTTCCTCGGAGGACAGCGGCGAATCGCTGCCGCCAAACTGCACGTCGCGGGCGGTGATCCGCTTGACGCCGTCACCGGAGCCGGTGGCCTTGTAATGGATCGGCACGCCACCGCTGCTCTTTTCGTAGGCGATGGCCCAGCGGCCATACACCAGCGACGGGAACGAGGCGCCCGCGCCCTGCACCTGCGCCATGACTGCGCCGGTCAGGCACAGCAGCGCACTCATCAAGAGGCCGCGCAGGGCGGTGCGGCGACCGGGGCGGTGGGAAGAGGCGGGTGTCGTACCGGTGAGGGACATAAGGGTCGGGGTCTGGGAAGACATGCTCGAAGAGTGACGAAGGCTGCTGGCGGGCGCGATTCTAGGGAGGCGGGGCCTACCCGCGCCTGCATGGAGCGCCCTGAATCTGGGGAGGCCACCCCAAACCGTGTGCGAATGCCGCTATTGGGGGCCGATGAGCGCCCGTTTCAAGGCCATCTTTGCATGCCAGTTAAAACTGAAAGCATCGGCAGGGGCTGCCAACTGGGCTTAAGCTTCGTGCCCCCTTAGGTGCTCCTGCCTAATGTGGCCTGCCACCGCTCGGGCAGGCAGAGGGAGCGCCTGTCCGGACCCAGATGCGCGATTGGTCGCGACGGAGAACTTGCATGAGTGAACACAACGACGGCCTTGGCCTCAGCCCGGCTGAAGCCGCCCTGCGCGATGCGGCGCTGGACTATCACCGCCATCCCACGCGCGGCAAGATCGCCGTCACGCCGACCAAGGCGCTGTCCAACCAGCGCGACCTCTCCCTGGCCTACTCGCCGGGCGTCGCCTATCCCTGCCTGGACATCGAGAAGGACCCGACCCTGGCGGCCGAGTACACGTCGCGCGGCAACCTGGTGGGGGTGGTCACCAACGGCACGGCGGTGCTGGGCCTGGGCGATATCGGCCCGCTGGCCGCCAAGCCGGTGATGGAAGGCAAGGGCTGCCTGTTCAAGAAGTTCGCGGGCATCGATGTGTTTGACATCGAACTGGCCGAGCGCGACCCGGACAAGCTGGTCGAGATCATTGCCGCGATGGAGCCAACGCTGGGCGGCATCAACCTTGAGGACATCAAGGCGCCGGAATGCTTCTACATCGAGAAGCAGCTCAGTGCCCGCATGAACATTCCCGTCTTCCACGACGACCAGCACGGCACGGCGATCATTTCCAGCGCTGCGCTGCTCAACGGGCTGGAACTGGTGGGCAAAGACATCGGCGCGGTGAAGGTGGCGGTGTCAGGTGCCGGCGCTGCGGCCATTGCCTGCCTGGACGTGATGGTGGGCCTGGGCGTCAAGCGCGAGAACGTCTTCGTGGTGGATTCCAAGGGCGTCATCCAGACCGAGCGTGCCGATGCCGCCAAGCTGGACGAATCCAAGCGCCGCTATTGCCAGGTCACGGAGGCACGCACCCTGGCGGATGTCGTCAAGGAGGCCGACGTCTTCCTGGGTTGCTCCGCCGCGGGCGTGCTGAGCGGCGAGATGGTCGCGACCATGGCGCGCCAGCCGATCATCCTGGCACTGGCCAACCCGGAGCCCGAGATCCGCCCGGAGCTGGCCAAGCAGGCCCGGCCGGACTGCATCATGGCCACGGGCCGTTCGGACTATCCGAACCAGGTCAACAACGTGCTGTGCTTCCCCTACATCTTCCGAGGTGCGCTGGACTGCGGCGCCACGAAGATCACGGAGGCGATGAAGCTGGCCTGCGTGCGCGAGATCGCTGCACTGGCCAAGGCGGAGACGCCGCCCGAGGTGGCCGCGGCCTATCCCGGCCAGGAACTGGTCTTCGGTGCGGACTACATCATTCCCAAGCCGTTTGATGCCCGCCTGATCCTGCGCATTGCGCCGGCCGTGGCCAAGGCGGCGGCGGAGTCTGGCGTGGCGACCCGTCCGATCGAGGACATGGATGCCTACCGCGAGCAGCTCTCGCGTTTCGTCTACCAGACCGGCATGTTCATGCGCCCGGTCTTTGCTGCTGCCAAGGCGCAGCCGGCCCGCGTCATCTATGCCGAAGGCGAGGACGAACGGGTGCTGCGCGCCGTGCAGGTGGCGCTGGACGAAGGCCTGGCCAAGCCGACCCTGATCGGTCGTCCCGAGGTCATCCAGATGCGCATCCAGCGAGCCGGCCTGCGGCTGAAGCTGGGTCAGGACGTGGCCATCATCGACCCGGAGAACGACGCGCGTTTCCGGCAGTATTGGGAGGCCTACCACCAGATCATGGGCCGCGAGGGCTTCACGCCCGAGATGTCCAAGTCGGCGGTGCGCCGCTCCAACACGACGATTGGCGCGCTGGCCATCCACCTCGGGGATGCGGACGCCATGATCTGCGGCCTGGTGGGGCGTTTCGATTCGCACCTGGAGCATGTGAGCACGCTCATTGGCCTGAAGCCGGGTGTGCGCAACTTCGCCACGATGAATGCGCTGATGCTGGAGCAGCGCACCTTGTTCATTGCCGACACCTTCGTCAATGACAACCCGGACGCCGAGCAACTGGCCGAGATTGCAGGCCAGGCCGTGGATGAGCTCAAGCGTTTCGGGCTGCCGCCCAAGCTGGCGTTCCTCTCGCATTCGATGTTCGGGTCCAGCAAGCGGCCGTCCGCGGTGAAGATGCGCGAGGCGCGCGACCTCTTCGTCGAGCAGCATCCCGACGTGGAATGTGATGGCGAGATGCACGGGGATGCGGCGTTGTCCGAGGATGTGCGCAGCACCTTCCTGCCGGACAGCACGCTCAAGGGGGCGGCCAACCTGCTGGTGCTGCCCACCCTGGACGCCGCCAACATCCTCTTCAATGTCCTGAAGATCGTTGGCGGCCAGGGCGTGACGGTCGGCCCCATCCTGCTGGGTGCCGCACGCCCGGTGCATATCCTGACCCCCTCGGCCACCGTGCGCCGTATCGTCAACATGACGGCGCTGGCCGTAGCGGATGTGCAGGCGGCCCGAAACTGATCACCGGGCGAACGATCGGGTTGTCCCCGGCAAATCGTCAGAAGAAACCGCGCGGTCGACCCGCGCGGTTTTTGTTTGAACGCTGTGTGAGGACCTCATGCGTGCATATGAAATGAGCGGCCCGATTGCTCAGGCTCCTGCCCATGTCAGTGCTCCTCTCCCAGGTCTTCGCCGCTGCGCTTGACGAAACCAACGGCTGGCTATTCGCCGAAGGCCATCCTTTCCGCTCGACCCTCGTTACGGGCACCAACGCCCGGCAGATGGCGATGGACATTGAGCAAGCCGGCGACTTACAGCGCCGCGTCAGTTGGGATTGGGAAACGCTGTACTTTCGGCGCGTCAGGCACAAGGCGGCGTGGATGCACGCGATGGTGCGTCGCGGTCAATCGTTCAAAGCCAGGGCGCTTTGCTATGGCCGCGTGGAAGTACGAGGCGGCTACGTATCTTTGGAGTACCTTGAGCGCGCTCGCCATGCGCGTGGTCTTAAAGGCTTGACGGTGTTCACGGCTTTTCAGTTTGCCCGTACCGTGGCGGTTCTGCTCGGCATCAGTGAGGTGCGCATCAACGACCCGTTCACGCAGTTGGTGTCCTACTATGAACGCGCCCTTCGGGCACATCGACATCCTGCGGAAGGGCCGGTACAGTACCTCTACACGAGGATTGAGCCATGAAGCGCGTCGAAGTTTCCCCCGGGCGATATGTGACAGTGTCTACTGAAATGGCGCAAAGGGCTGTCCAGGCATTCGCCTCCGGCGCTGTTGCCGCCAAACAGGTGGAAGAGGCGGCTGTTGTAGAGAGTCGCCATCCGACGCGGCAGTTCATCGGCGGCGCTGGCTTCGAGGCCGCGTCCTCACCCAGACCTGGCGCCCACCGGCGCTGACGCTGATCGGGTCACGCCTCAATGCTGCGCCAAAAGAAGGCGCCCGGGCGCTCTGCGACTCCCGCTGCACAGTGACGCCTTCAGCCGTCCCCATATTCATTGTTGGTGCGTTGATTGCGTTGGAAACCCGCTGGTAACCTTCACGAACCCCTCGCCGACACGGATGCGATCCATAATCGGCGGCTGTAACTAAATTTCAGACCGAGACAACGCCATGTTCCGCGCCACCAAGATCGTCGCCACCCTGGGTCCTGCTTCCTCCTCTCCGGAAATCCTGGAGCGGATGATCCAGTCCGGCGTGGATGTGGTCCGTCTGAATTTCTCGCATGGCAAGGCGCAGGACCACATCGACCGCGCCCGCCTCGTGCGGGAGGCCGCTGCCCGGGCCGGCAAGGAAGTGGCCATCATGGCCGACCTGCAAGGCCCCAAGATCCGGGTGGGCAAGTTCGAGAACGGCAAGATCGAGCTGGTCAACGGGACCCCGTTCGTCCTGGATGCCGACCGCACCGGACTCGGCAACGAGCACTGCGTGGGCCTGGACTACAAGGAGCTGCCGCGCGACGTGAAGCCGGGCGACACGCTGCTGCTCAATGATGGCCTGCTGGTGCTGACGGTGGACTCGGTGCGCGGCTCGCAGGTGCACACCATCGTCAAGCAGGGCGGTGAGCTGTCCAACAACAAGGGCATCAACAAGCAGGGCGGTGGCCTCACCGCCCCGGCACTGACGGCCAAGGACATGGAAGACATCAAGACGGCGATGTCCTTCCAGTGTGAATACCTGGCCGTGAGCTTCCCCAAGAACGCCACCGACATGGAAATGGCGCGTCAGCTGGCCAACGTGGCCGGGGAGCCGTGGCGCCACAAGCCCGGCATGATTGCCAAGATCGAGCGCTACGAAGCCATCCCCCACCTGGAAGCCATCCTCAAGGCGAGCGACGGCATCATGGTGGCCCGGGGCGACCTGGCCGTTGAAGTCGGCCACGCCGCCGTGCCGGCCCTGCAAAAGCGCATGATCCGCATGGCCCGCGAGCTGGACAAGCTCTGCATCACCGCCACGCAGATGATGGAGTCCATGATCGTCAACCCGGTGCCCACCCGCGCCGAGGTGTCGGACGTGGCCAACGCCGTGCTGGACGGCACCGACGCCGTGATGCTGAGCGCCGAAACGGCCGCCGGCCGTTTCCCGGTCGAGACCATCGAGCAGATGGCCGGTATCGCGCTGGAGGCTGAGAACGCCGAATTCGTGAGCCTGGACACCGACTTCGCCAACCGACAGTTCGGCCGCATCGACCAGTCGATCGCCATGGGTGCGCTCTTCACCGCGCACCACCTGGGTTGCAAGGCCATCGTGGCGCTGACCGAGTCGGGTTCCACTGCCCTGTGGATGAGCCGCCACCGCATCCATGTGCCCATCTACGCGCTGACGTCGCAGGTGCTGACCCATCGCAAGATGGCGCTCTACCGCAATGTCACGCCGGTGCTCATGCCCAATTTCGACGACCGGGATCAGGCTTTGAAGGCGGCGGAAGAACTGCTGATCGCCCGCGGCGTGCTGATGCCCGGCGACACCTACGCCATCACCTGCGGCGAGCCGATGGGATATCCCGGTGGCACCAACATGCTGAAGGTCTGCCGCGTCGGCTGACGCAAGGGCTCCGGGCGGACAGCCGGACAGCCGGACAGCCGGCCAGGCGGCACGACGGGATGGCGCGACACCACCCCGCCTGGGCTAGGACGGCAACCGGCCCCGCACCACCTCCACAGCGAACCGCACTGGCGGTTTCTCGCTCGCGCTGCGCGAGTGTTCGAGTTGCCGGGCCAGCAGGGGTTCGGTCGTGCCCGCCTTCAACGTGATGCGGGACCAGTCCGGACCTGACTGATCGAATTCCGCATGGATGCGGTCCGCCAGGATCTTGAGCGCCGGCGCGTCGAGTTCCATGCGCAACACGCGGCTCATGTCCAGCATGAGGGCGGCGGAAATGGTCGCCGCCTGCCCGCGCACCCGAAACGCTGCATGCAGGCGCAGCCCCTGCACCGCCGCGTTGCAACTGCGTTGCAGCTCTTGTCGGGTGGTGTCCGGCAAAGGGTGACGAGGCCCTCCATTGGGCGCGCCGAGGTGTTGCTCCAACCAGGGCCCCGAAAGGTGATGGTGGAGCTGACCGTTGGGAATCGCCCGACAAACCGCATCAAATTCAGGGGCGCCGCTCTGCATCGAGATGGCATGAGAGGCCATCCCTGCGGCTGAGGCTTTGGGGGCAGGCAGCGGCGTGGCCTCAGGCAGTGCCGCGAAGCTTCCCGTGGAGAGAGGGGTCGGATACATATTCAGCGCTCCAGACAACGAGGACGGCCTGCCATCAAATCACTCTCGGCTGCCCCGTCGCATCTAGTGCGATGCGAGAGCCGGTGGGCGGTGATGCAGCGGGCGGCCCGACCGGCGAGTCGCGGCGCAACTCATCCAACCGGCGTTCCAGCTTGAGCAGCTCGAGTCGGTCCTCCAGCGCTTGCAGTTCCTGCTTCGCCACCATTTGTTCAAACCGGGCATGGGTCTGCTCCAGGTCGCGCAGGCAACTGTCCGCCGCGCTTTGCGCCGCCTGGCGCACCCACTGGGTGGCCGTCTCGGATGCGACGCGCGAGGAGTCGTCCGCGCGTTGTTCCACCTGCTGCTGCACGGCCTGTGCCACCCAGCGCTCGGTGCGCTGTGTCACCGCAGCGGTGGCCGCTTCCTCGGAGGCATGCGAGGCCCGCGCCTGAGCGGCCTGGCGAGACCGCTGCAGGGCTTGATCTTCGGCCAGCCGCGCGGCCGCCTGTTCGGCCCGCTGCCTGGCGCCTTCCAGCAGCGGTTTCTGGTGCTGATGAACCCGCTGACGGACCGACTCGTCCGAACGCGCGGCCACCACCACCGCAGCCGTGCCCGAAGCAGCGCTTAGTCGCTGCGCCATGATGGACTGAAGCTCCTGCGACTGAAGCACTTCGGCGCAGACAGTGGTCAGGAAGTCATCAGGCGGCTCGGTGGGCAAGGTGCCCAGCGCCCCTGCGTAAGCGCCGGCCTGCAAAGGGTCGGTCACCCAGGCCAACAGGCCGGGCTGCAATCGAGTCTTCGCCTCGCTCATGGCCTGCGCCCATGACTCCCGCGCGATATCGGCCACCGCCTGCAACATGTCGTCGGTGATGCGCCATCGGGCTTGCTTGTCCTTGTCCGCTTGCGCCAGCTCGAATTCCCTGCGGGCGGCCCGCGCCAGCACCTCCGGCTGGATGGCGTCCCTTAGGCGGTCCAGGATCGCCTGCACGGGGGCGCGGGCCCCGACAGGCGATTCGGACGGCTGGCGATGCCTTGCATGCCGGGCGGCAATCAGACCCTTCTCGTATTTGCGAGCCCGCGTGGACCCGAACTTGCGTTGCAAGGCTTCCTTGCTTGGTACACCGTCCAACGCCAGCAGTTGACTGACCACCCGTGCGGCGCCTGCAGGCAAATGCCTGGCGTTGCCGTCCTGGACCAGCCGGCCCAGCAGGTCTGCGTACTTGTCGCCGAGCACATCGGCATTCGGGCTGTCCATGAGCGCCGTCTTGCGCAGGTGGGCCGCGGTGCCCTGCGGACCCAGGCTGGCCACCGTTTCCAGCAATCCGGCAAGGGCCTCGGCCTGACGCTCATCGCCGGCCATGTGCGCCTGGCTGGCGGCCGTGTGCAGATAGGAGGGCCAGTCATGGGGATTCGGCGCCGGGACCTGCGTCAGCGCCAGTAGGACCGAGTCGCCGGCGAGCAGACCCTGGGCGGCCAGGGCGGTCATCAGCTCCAGATAGAGGACGTTCGCCAGCGTCTTCATGGCCGACTGGGCGCTCAGCAGCGGCTCCTCTTCGCCGCGTGCAATGGGCAGACGCCACAAGCCGTTGAACTCTGCATTCATCCGGGCCATCTGGGCGACCCATTGCGGTGACATCAGCAGCTGCGCCAGCTGCTGCTGGTCCGTGGGCGTTGCCTGGTTCCAACCCTGTGCGAGGTCCCTCAGGCGAAGGAGGACCTCCCGCTGCGCCTGGGCGGACTGCCGAGGCAGCGGCTGGCGCAGGCGGTCCCGCAGCGATTTGGCAGAGGGGCCGGCAGGGGGGCCGGCAGAGGTGGCGGCCGGCTCCGGCGTGGCCTCTGCCACGCACGAGCTGAGGGAGCTGGGCGCCGTATGCATGCTGGCGGAATCCTCGGTGCTGGGCGAGTCACTGCGGCACTCACGGACTTCCGGCGCCGAGCCCGGGCGGTGGTTGAGGCGTTGCGCAGGGTTCGGCACTGGCTCCGACTCCGGCGCGGGGTAGCGCAAGAAGGCCGACGCCACAGCGTCGGGCGAGCTGTGCAGATTGACGCGGATCTGTTCCCAGTCCGGAGCCGGAAGGCCAAATTCCTTCAGGATCGCCTGGGCCAGGCAGCGGCTCACACGGCCATTGCCGTCCATATACGGATGAATGGCAATGAAGTCGAGCATGAACCGGGCAGCCACCCAGGCGCCGGTCAAGGGGTCGCGGTCGTCAGCCAGCAGTTCAAGCCTGTCGCGCACCCACTCGCACAGCTGCGCGAGCTGCTCCGGAATGTGGGCCGCGGGCCGGAACACCGTCTTGCCCAGGTAATGCGGCTGCGGGCCGTCCTCGGTCTCCCGCACGCCGATCGGCACACCCAGGAAACGGCCACCGGCGCCGCGAACGCGGTCCACCTCGGCCTGGTTCAGCCGCAGCAGATGCTGGGCCTCCGGCGCCAGCGCGGGCGCCGCCCTGAGCTGCCCCGGTTGCACCTCATGTTTGTTCCTCAGCCAGGCGGCCAGATAGCGGATCGACAGACGCCCCTGCCAGGTGGAGAAGCTGTCGTTGGGGGCATAGGACAGATGATGGACCCGGTGAAGGAAGTCCGGCGTCAGGTAGTGCGACAAGGTGCCCCTGGGCAGTGACGCCAGCACGTCACGGGCCCGTTGCTCAGCGTGATGCGCACGCTGGCCGTGCTGGCTGCCGTCCGCGTGCGCCGAGGCATCGGACCCGCCGGGTGAGAGGCTGCTCAGGGGCTCGTCGCCTCGGTGGAGCGAAGGCGCGGAACTGGATCTGTGGAGCAGCATGGCAGGTGACCCCCGAGAACGTGGCGACACAGCTCAGTTCAATGGGGGCGAGCCGCGGTTCCGCGCCGCCTGCCTGCAGATCTACGACTGCCTCACCGCCGCCACCAGCGCAGCGACGCGGGGCGTCATGTTCAGCGGCACGAGCTGCACACCTTGGTGGGCCATGGCAAAGACACGGAAGAGTTCGTCCGCGAAGGCGTGCCCGACGTCCTCCACACCCGTGAAGTCGACTTCCGCCCGCTTGAACTGCGGCAGGCGGGCCGCCACGCGGCGAGCCTGG
>Ga0065165_1000759_pt1 | contig 43896 bp, 37 predicted proteins | sample AraplaMF_Cvi_mMF_FD_63813 | JGI IMG/M metagenome (GOLD analysis project Ga0065165, IMG submission 63813) | Arabidopsis root microbial communities from the University of North Carolina, USA - plate scrape MF_Cvi_mMF (version 2) (version 3) | ecosystem: Host-associated > Plants > Roots >... | reverse complement strand
GGTGCAGCCGTGCAGCATGGCCTGGTGGCCGATGGTCACGTTCTTGCCGATCACCATCGGATAGCCCATGTCGGTGTGCATCACCGTGCCTTCCTGCACATTGCTGTTCTCGCCGATCGTGATGCGCTCGTTGTCGCCGCGGATCGTCGCCCCGAACCACACCGATGCATTCGCCTCGATGGTCACCTTGCCGATCAGGCTGGCAGAGTCCGCAACATAGCTCGATGCGTCGATCTCGGGCGCATGCTCGCCCAGCTGGTAAATGGCCATGGATGTGCTCGCAGAAAGCTTGTAATGGCGCTATTTTACGCCCTTGCTCCACCCCTTGCTGCGGCGGCCGTTTGGCAAGCTGCGGAGATGGGGGCATCTGCCAGCAAATCAAGACGCTAACGCATATAATGCGAACGCCCGTTCGATTTTCTACTTCTTCAAGCTCAACATGATGCCATCCCGTTCCGAATTCCTCACCATCCGCGGTCTGCGCACCCACGTCCGGCACTGGGGCAGGGAAGGCGCGCCCAAGCTCTTCATGGCGCACGGCTGGATGGACATGTCGGCTTCCTTCCAGTTCGTGGTCGATGCCCTGAAGGGCGACTGGCACGTGATCGCCCACGACTGGCGCGGCTTCGGCCTGACCGCGCGTCCGAGCACCGACACCTACTGGTTCCCCGACTACTTTGCCGATCTCGACGCCATCCTCGACTATTACGCGCCGGGCGAAGCCGTGAACCTGCTGGGTCACAGCATGGGCGGCAACATTGTCAGCGTGTATGCCGGCGTGCGCCCGGAGCGCGTCGCGCGCCTGATCAACCTGGAAGGCTTCGGCCTCGCCGCGACGAAGCCGGAATCCGCCCCGGGCCGCTACGCCGGCTGGCTGGACGAACTGAAATCGCCGCCGACGATGCGCCCCTACGCCGGCCTGGACGAGGTGGCGGCGCGCCTGCGCAAGACCAATCCGCGCCTGACGCTCGAACGCGCCGCCTTCCTGGCGCCGCACTGGGCCGAGCAGAATGCCGACGGTGCATGGGAGATCCTTGGCGACCCGGCCCACAAGATGCGCGGCCCGCTGCTGTACCACGTGGAGGAAGTGCTGGCCTGCTGGCGCCGCATCACCGCGCCCGTGCTGTGGGTCGAGGCCGAGCACACGAATATGTGGATGTGGATGGGGCCGAAGGAGCAGGCGCGGGCCGAGGTCGAGCGCCGCATGGCCCAGATTAAAAAAGTGACGCCGCGCATGATGCCGGAGGCGGGGCATATGCTGCACCATGATCAGCCGGAGATGCTGGCGGCGATGATCGAGGAGTTCCTGGCCGCAGACTGAGATGCGGCCATGTTGCATTAACGTCCTATGTAAATAGGAATGGGTGTATAGAGACCTTCGCAAGACTTACGCACGGGAACGAAATCGGGCTGAACATGCTCGACCTTTCCTGTCAGTGCAGGGAATGAGACATCCACATAGCGTCGTGCTTTGTCGATGTCATCGGTATAGTGCACCTCTAGCTTGCGATCCAGGAAGCGATAGCGGACGTCGCCGAGGTAGATTACTTTGCCGCTCGGGACCTTGATCGACATGGTTTGGGTTTCGGTGCATGCCGCAAAGCCGACGTCCGGAACGACCGAATCAGGATTGCTGTGGTAGCTCACTTTGGTAACTGCGATGACGTCGCCGGCGTTGGCTTTTCCTATCAGATAGCCATTCCTGGGCTTGCCCCCGACGGTAGCATTACGTAACAGGCTCGGCAAGAACTTACCGTCGCCATCAATGGACCCCGGCCAGATCATCACGTGGTAATGCTCGTCGTTCACGCCCAAAATGATGATCGATTCATCCTTCGACGGAGCGGGCACGCTATCGTCGAGTTGGCGGAATGAGGTGCATCCAGCCATCAAAAAGCCCAGCAGACCAGCTAACAGTGTCTTTAGCATGTCTTCGTTAATGTGTTGATAATCGGTAATATTACCATTATTTAATTATGATGATGACAATTTTCAGCGCTCTGTTTGCAATGCATGCGATCCGCGTACAATGGGAACTTCGCGTTGCCTATTGTACTGATTGATAGCGGATTCACCTCATGTTGAAAGTCGACCTCCACTGCCATTCCAGCGTCTCCGACGGCGTGCTCGCACCCGCCGCCGTGGCGGCCTATGCCCGCAAGGGCGGGGTCGACGTGTGGGCGCTGACCGACCACGACGAGCTCAAGGGCATCAAGGACGCGCGCGATGCCGCAACAAACCTGGGCATGCGTTTCGTGCCAGGCGTGGAGATTTCCGTGACCTGGGGCGGCGAGACCGTGCACGTGGTCGGCCTGCAGGTGAACGAGGACGAGCCCGCGCTGGTGCAGGGCCTGGCGGCCACGCGCAACGGCCGCGACGCGCGCGGGCGCGAGATCGCGGCCCAGCTCGAGCGTGCCGGCATCCCCGGCGCCTACGAGGGCGCGCTCAAGTATGTCGGCAACCCGGACCTGCTGTCGCGCACCCACTTCGCGCGCTACCTGGTCGAGATCGGCGCCTGCGGCAGCACCTCGGAAGTCTTCCGCAAATACCTCACCGAAGGCAAGCCGGGCTATGTGCCGCACCGCTGGGCCACGCTGGGCGATGCGATGGGCTGGATCCGCAAGGCCGGCGGCATTCCCGTGATCGCGCACCCGGGCCGCTACCGCTTTTCGCCGGTGGCGGAGGGCGCGCTGTTCGATGAGTTCAAGCAAATGGGCGGCAACGCCATCGAGGTCGTCACCGGCAGCCACACGCCCGACCAGTACGAAACCTATGCCGAGGTGGCGCGCCGCTACGGCTTCCTGGCCTCGCGCGGCACCGATTTCCATGCGCCCGGCGAGGCGCGGGTGGAGTTCGACAAGCTGGCACCGCTGCCGGCAGGGCTGACGCCGGTATGGCATGATTGGTTCTAAATGAGCCAATACTTCGAGATCCATCCCGAGAATCCGCAGCCGCGCCTGGTGCGCCAGGCCGCGCAGATCATCGAGTCGGGCGGCATCGTCGCCGCGCCCACCGACTCCGCCTACGCGCTCGTGTGCCGCCTCGACGACAAGAACGCGGTGGAAAAGCTGCGCCGCATCCGCGGGGTCGACGAAAAGCACCACCTGACCCTGCTGGTGCGCGACCTGTCGGAAATTTCCACCTATGCGCGTGTCGACAACCGCCAGTACCGCCTGCTGAAGGCGGTCACGCCTGGCCCCTACACGGTCATTCTCGACGCGACCCACGAGGTGCCGCGCCGGCTGTCGCATCCCTCGCGCAAGACGATCGGCCTGCGCGTGCCGGAGAACGCGATCCTGCTGGCCCTGCTGGAAGAACTGGGCCAGCCGCTGATCGGCACCACCCTGCAGCTGCCCGGCGACGAACACATGCTGTCCGATCCGGAAGAGGTGAAGGAACGCCTCGGCAAGCAGCTCGACCTGATCATCGACGGCGGCGCCGGCACCCTCGAACCCACCACCATCGTCGACCTGACCGGGGACGAGCCGGAGCTGCTGCGCGAAGGCCGCGGCGACCCGGCGGCGTTTGGCTTGTAGTTCGTCTGTTAGAATCCCTTTATGGATGAACTAATACGTACCCTTGCGGTCTACGCACTGCCTGTTCTTTTTGCGCTCACGATGCATGACGCGGCCCAGGCCTTCGCCGCGCGGCATTTCGGCGACAACACCGCCCATGCCGCCGGGCGCACCACCTTCAATCCGCTGGCCCACATCGATCCCATCGGGACGATCGTGATCCCGATCGCCATGTATCTGATGACCAGTTTCGTATTCGGCTATGCCAAGCCGCTGCCGCTGAACTACGGCCAGATGCGCAAGCCGAAGCGCGACATGGCCTGGGTCGCGCTGTCCGGCCCGGCCGCCAACTTCGTGATGGCGCTGATCTGGATGGTCCTGCTGGTTCTGCTCACCTACTTCCGGGTCCAGGAATCCTTCCCGCTGCTGGTGGCCAAGGCGGGCATCCAGGTGAACCTGTGGCTGATGGCCTTCAACCTGTTGCCGATCCCGTCGATGGACGGCGGCCGGATCATGTTCAGCATCCTGCCGAACACGCTGGCGATCAAGTATGCGCGCCTGGAACCGTATGGCTTTATCATCCTGCTTGTGCTGATCTTGCTGCCCCAGCTGACGTCCGGACCGAGCATCATCGGTATCTGGCTGACCGTCATCGGCGGCCTCGCAGACTTCCTGCTGCGGCTCATGGTGACGCCCCTGGTCATTTTGCTGAGCTGACATCGCCATGTTTCCCGACCGCGTCGTCTCCGGCATGCGCCCAACCGGGCTCATGCACCTGGGCCACTACCATGGTGCCTTGAAGAACTGGATCCGCATGCAGTCCGAGCTGCCCTGCCTGTTCTTCGTGGCCGACTGGCATGCCCTGACCACGCACTACGACGACCCGGCCATCATCGAAAAAAGCACCTGGGACATGGTGATCGACTGGCTGGCAGCCGGTATCGACCCGTCCCAGGCCACGATCTTCATCCAGTCGCGCGTGCCGGAGCATGCCGAGCTGCACCTGCTGCTGTCAATGGCGACGCCGCTGGGCTGGCTGGAGCGGGTGCCGACCTATAAAGACCAGATCGAAAACCTGGCCAACCGCGACCTCGCCACCTACGGCTTCCTCGGCTATCCGCTGCTGCAGGCGGCCGACGTGCTGATCTACCGCGCGACCCAGGTGCCGGTGGGTGAGGACCAGGTGCCGCACATCGAAATGATGCGGGAAATAGCACGGCGCTTTAACCATCTGTACGGCAAGGAACCTGGCTTCGAACAGAAGGCCCTGGACGCCGTCAAGAAACTGGGCAGCAAGCGCGCCAAGCTGTACACCGAGCTGCGCACCGCCTACCGGCAGGACGGCGTCGACGCCGCCCTGGAGCGGGCGCGGGCGCTGCTGGATGAGGCCGGCAGCCTGTCGAACATCGACCGCGAACGCCTGTTCGGCTACCTGGAAGGCAGCCACAAGATCATCCTGGTCGAGCCGCAGGTCAAGCTGACCGAAGCCTCGCGCCTGCCTGGCCTGGATGGCCGCAAGATGAGCAAGAGCTACGGTAATGCGGTTTCGCTGCGCGAGGATCCGGAATCCGTCACGAAGAAAATCCGCACCATGCCGACCGACCCCGCGCGCGTGCGCAGGAGCGATCCGGGCGATCCGCTGAAGTGCCCGGTGTGGCAGCTGCACGAGGTCTACTCAAGCAATGCGACGCACGATTGGGTCATGAAGGGCTGCACCAGCGCCGGCATCGGCTGCCTGGAGTGCAAGCAGCCGGTGGTCGAGGCCGTGCTGGCCGAGCAGGAACCCATGCACGAGCGCGCCCAGCAATACCTGGACGATCCCTCGCTGGTGCGCGCCATCGTCGCCGACGGCTGCGAGAAGGCGCGCCGCCTGGCCCAGGAAACCATGCGCGACGTGCGCGAGGCCATGGGACTCGACTATGCTTGAGGCGGTGTCCGGCTGGGTGGCGCGCTGGTCCGCGCTGATTCCGCGCGCACAGTTTCCACGCCAGGTGCTGGACCTGGCGTGCGGCAGCGGCCGCCACGCGCGCCTGCTGGCCTCGCTCGGCCACGAGGTGATCGCCCTCGACCGCGACGCCCAGGCGCTGGCGGCGGCAAGCGGGGAGGGCATCGCGACCGTCCAGCACGACCTGGAAGCGCCGGGCGCCGCCTGGCCCTTCGCGCCGGGACGTTTCGCCGGCATCGTCGTCACCAACTACCTGCACCGTCCGCTGTTCGCCGATATTGCCGCGGGGCTGGCGCCGGACGGCGTCCTGGTCTACGAAACCTTCGCGCGCGGGAACGAAGTCTTCGGTAAACCGTCCAATCCTGACTTCCTGTTGAGTCCGGGCGAATTGCTGGACCTGGCCGGCCGTGGCGGCTTGCGTGTGATTGCCTACGAGGATGGCGTCGTCGAAGCTCCCAAGCGGGCGCGGGTGCAGCGCCTGTGCGCGGTGGGCCCGGAATTCGACTTATTACGGGCGAAGCTGGATTTGTAACTGAGCTGTAAATGTCTGGAAACCAGCCCATTTATCTGGGAGGGAAATGAACCATAACCTCTGGCTATCCAGTACAATCGAATTTTTATTTATTAACGGCACGGTCCACTGATTATGATTAAGGGCAGCATAGTAGCAATCGTCACTCCGATGTTTGAAGACGGCAGTCTGGACAAAGACAGCCTGCGCAAACTGATCGACTGGCATGTTGCGGAAGGCACGGACGGTATCGTCATCGTCGGCACCACCGGCGAATCCGCGACCGTCAGCCCGGAGGAGCACTGCGAACTGATCAAGCTGACGGTCGAGCACGTCGCTGGCCGTATTCCGGTGATCGCCGGCTCGGGTGGCAACTCGACCGCGGAAGCGATCGCACTCACCCGCCATGCCAAGGATGTCGGCGCCGACGCTTCGCTGCAGGTGGTCCCGTACTACAACCGTCCGACCCAGGAAGGCATGTACCGGCACTTCAAGGCGATCGCGGAAGCGGTCGACCTGCCGGTGATCCTGTACAACGTGCCGGGCCGTACCGTGGCCGACATGAGCAACGAGACCGTGCTGCGCCTGGCGCCGGTGGACAATATCGTCGGCATCAAGGACGCGACCGGCAATATCGGCCGTGGCGCCGAGCTGCTGCGCGAGATCGACCGTTCCTTCGCTGGCGGCAAGCCCTTCGGCGTGTACTCGGGCGACGATCCGACCGCGATGTCGCTGATGTTCATGGGCGGCGCCGGCAATATCTCGGTGACGGCCAACGTTGCACCGCGCGCCATGCACGAGCTGTGCGAGGCGGCGATGGCGGGGCAGGTCGCCCGTGCTGTGGAAATCAATAACCGCGTGCTGTCGCTGCACGCCAAGCTGTTCGTAGAACCCAATCCGGTCCCGGTCAAATGGGCGCTGGCCGAGATGGGCAAGATGCCGGCGGGCCTGCGTTTGCCGCTGGCACCGCTGTCCGCGCAATACCACGACACCGTCCGCGCCGCACTGCGCGAATCGGGCGTCCTTTGATAGCTTCAGACTCGTAACGATATGATGAATCGCAAGTTCAAGACTCACCACGCGACCCGTACCATCGCACTGACCGCCATCGCGTTCAGCCTGGCAGCGTGCACGACCGTGTTCGAATCGGACAAGGTGGACTACCGTTCGGCCAAGAAAGCAGCGCCGCTGGACATCCCGCCGGACCTGACCCAGCTCCAGAAAGACAACCGCTACGCCGTGCCGGATGGCCGCGGCGTCGCCACCGCTTCCGGCTTCCAGCAGCAGCGCGGCACCCCGACCGCCGCGCCGGCCGCCGCCGGCGGTGCAGTGGGCCTGGTCTCGACCGACAACGTGCGCATCGAGCGCGCCGGCAACCAGCGCTGGCTGGTGGTCAAGCAGACCCCGGAACAGCTGTGGCCGCAGCTGCAGGCATTCTGGCCAAGCGTCGGCTTCGCGGTCGATGCCGAGAACCAGCAGACCGGCATCATGGAGACCAACTGGGCCGAGAACCGCGCCAAGATCCCGCAGGACATCATCCGCCGCACCATCGGCAAGGTGTTCGATTCGGCCTACGATAGCGGTCAGCGCGACAAGTTCCGCACCCGCCTGGAGCGCCGCGCCGACGGTTCGACCGAGATCTACATCAGCCACCGCGGCGCCGAGGAAGTCCTGGCCGGCGCCCAGCGCGAGACCACCCAGTGGGTCGGCCGCAAGAGCGATCCGGAACTCGAAGCCGAATTCCTGGGCCGCCTGATGGCCCAGCTGAACGGCACCACCAGCGCCAAGGATGTCAAAGTGGCCACTGCCGCCGTCGCCAATGCCGCGCCGGAAGCCCAGCACGCCACGCTGACGGACGGCAAGGTCGTCGTCGACGAGGGCTTCGACCGCGCATGGCGCCGCGTCGGCCTGGCGCTCGACCGCGTCGGCTTCACCGTCGAAGACCGCGACCGCGTGCAGGGCATCTACTTCGTGCGCTACGTCGATCCGGACAAGGCAAGCAAGGATGGCTTCTTCACCAAGCTGTTCGGTAACGAAGACAAGAACAAGGAAGCCCAGCGCTACCGCGTGCTGGTCTCGGCTGTCCCGAGCGCGTCCACCTCGGATGTGAGCGTGCAGAGCAACGATGGCAAGCCGGAAACTTCGGCCACCGGCGCGAAGATCCTGAAGCTGCTGGCGGATGAGCTGAAGTAATTCAGTTTGGATGCAAAGAAAAACCGGCCTGCGTGGCCGGTTTTTTTTCGCCGTCATTCCCGCGAAGGCGGGAATCCATGCTGAGTTTCCGAGGTCGGTATTTCGGAAGCGCCACTAAGTGTCCAACGTACCGAATCCTGTTCTTCAGTATGGATTCCCGCCTACGCGGGAATGACGTTCAAAACCTGCAGACGAAAAAAAACCGGCCCGAAGGCCGGTTTTATGAAGCAATGCTGATTACTTCGAAGCAGCCGGAGCAGCAGCAGCGGCAGCAGCGTCAGCAGCAGCCGAAGCGGCCGAAGCAGCAGCCGAAGCGGCCGAAGCAGCAGCGTCAGCAGCAGCCGGAGCGGCCGGAGCGGCGGTAGCGTCAGCAGCCGGAGCGGCCGGAGCAGCAGCCGGAGCGGTGGCTTCAGCAGCCGGTGCCGGAGCAGCAGCAGGAGCTTCTTCTTTCTTCGAGCAAGCAGCCAGAGCAACAGCCAGCAGGGAGACGATCAGCAGAGATTTTTTCATGGTTTTTCCTTAGTTAATTCAAAAGGTAAGTACGTCTTTTTAGTGCGATGAATAATTACCGGTAATTATCGCTCGTCAGGAATTCTCGTAGCTTTCATACTTTAGAAAAGTGCCTACGGACAACGAAACCTTCCTAACCCGATATTATAGCCAAATTTACTGAATCGCAATAGAAAACGCGTGTCAATCTGAAACTATTACATGATGTTGCAACATTCATATTGTTACAACATGTAACAGCAGTCACGAGCCCCTATTTCATAGGAAAAAACGCGGCTCACAGGCCTGTGGTTGACACGTGCACACCAGATTTCGACTCCTCCCAAATCGCCGCAAAACGCTCGCGCGGGATATCGGTTTCCTGAGCTGCGTCAAACGCCGCCTCGCCGCGCAAATGGTCGCTGTGAAAACGCCGGACCAGGTGCAGGGAATCGGCGATGCAGAAGGAATCCGTCAATTGGTGGATGCCCTTGTGGGTGATCCGGCATTCGATACGGTGGCCATAATCGCGCAGCAGGCGCAGGAAGCGCGGGCAGTGGCGTTCGATGTGCGCGCTGCTGTGCATCGCCAGGCGCAGCTGGCCGCCGCCCGCCAGGAAGCGGCGCAGGATCGCGTCGACGTCCGGATCGCCAAGCCGGAACAGGGCGAAATCCGGATCGAACAGCTCGAGCGAGACCTGTGCCCGCTCGAGCACCGCGGCGAGCAGCCGCTGGAACTCGGCGCGGGTGTCGAAACGCTGGATGCTCGGCTCGGCCATGGCAGCTTAAGCCAGTTCGATCCAGCCGTCCGCGTACCAGGTGTGCAGCGCTTCTAGCACGTCGTCGGAGGCCTGGTCCAGCATGGCGCCATCGAGGCCGCGCTGGTTGGCCAGCACGTCCAGCACGAGCTTGTCGGCGCGGCCCACTTCGAAGGACTCGCCGTTGATGAACACGTGCTTGCCGCGGTACAGCATCAAGGTCTTCGGCGACAGTTTAAGGCCGCGCTTGGCGGCCTGCTCCATGAAGCGGCCGACCGGCAGCGGTTTCGCCACCGGCGTGAAGAAGACATTGTGCTTGGGCTCTGACAGGTACTCGCCCATGAAGATGGTCACGTCTTCCTCGTCCCAGCGCACCTTGTTCAGCTCTTCCGTGATGCTAGTGAGCATGTCCTTCGGGATCTCGGCCGGGTTCTTGGCCGGCTGCAGCTGCGGATCGGCGTAGCGGCCCGGCAAATCGATCGAATCGGCCATGAACTGCAGGAAGGCTTCGCCCAGTTCCTGGAACGAAGGCGAACGGAAACCGATCGAATAGGTCATGCACTCGCCTTCGGCAATACCGTCGTGGGCGTAATGCGGCGGCAGGTAGAGCATGTCGCCGGGCTCCAGCACGAATTCCTCTTCCGGCTCGAAGTTGGCGAGGATCTTCAGCGGCAGGCCTTCGACCAGGCTCAGGTCCTGCTGGGCGCCGATGCGCCAGCGGCGACGTCCCTGGGCTTGCAGCAGGAACACGTCGTAGGAATCGAAATGAGGACCGACGCCGCCGCCATCGGTGGCATAGCTGACCATCAGGTCGTCCAGGCGCGCATCGGGGACGAAGCGGAACTCGCGCAGGAGCGCATCGGCTTTCGGCTCGTGCAGGTTGATGCCTTGCACCAGCATCGTCCATTCGCGCTGCGTCTTCGGCGGCAGTTCCTGGAGCGGGCCGTGTTGCATGTCCCACTGGCCATTTTCCAGGGTCACAAGACGCGATTCGACATGGTTCAGCTTGGCGAGCTCGGCCAGCTTGTCGAACTTGAGCAGGGGTTTGAAGTTGGGGATGGCCTGCCGGATCAGCAGCGGCTTCTTGTGCCAGTAGTCGCGCAGAAACTGGGCGGGTGTGATGTTCCCGAGGAGCTGTAAATTTTTCATGCGACATTATAACCAGCCGCCGGAGGCCTTCGGCGCTGTCGGGGTTATAATCCGAGCCTCAATCACGAAAGGAAGCGCAATGAAGATTGCCCAGAACACGGTAGTATCGGTCAACTACAAGCTGTCCGACGCCCAGAACAACCTGATCGAAGACGGCGCACAGCCGATGGTGTACCTGCACGGCGGCTACGAAAACACGCTGCCGAAGATCGAAGAGGAACTGGACGGCAAGGAAGTGGGCTACTCGTCGACCATCCAGATCGAGCCGGAAGACGCCTTTGGCGACTACGACCCGAGCCTGCTGAAGGTCGAAGAGCGTTCGCGCCTCCCGGAGCCGCTGGAAGTCGGCATGCAATTCGAAGGCGTGGCCGACGGCAGCGACGAAGAGCCGACCATCTTCACCGTGACCGAAGTCGCGGACGACAAGGTCGTGCTTGACGGTAACCACCCGCTGGCCGGCATGGCCCTGCGCTTCGAACTGTCGGTGATCGACGTGCGTGCCGCCACCGAGGAAGAGATCGCCCACGGCCACGTCCACGGCGCCCATGGCCACCACCACGGCCATGACGACATGGACGACGGCGAGGAAGGCGACCACTTCCGCAGCCAGCCGCTCAACTAAGCCCGACGCTAAGCCCGACGGCTGATCGGCGCAAAAAAAAACGGGCCGCTGCGTGCGGCCCGTGCTCATTTGCGCATTCGATTTGCTCATTTGAGCGACGATTTGCTCGCCTTCGGGTGACGTGATTCATCCTGCTCCTGCCTGGCCTTGTCGCCGGCATCCTCCGCTTCCCCGACCTTGAACAGCGCCTTCGCCGCCGGGTCCACCGCCACCTCGATTTCCTTCTGCCCGACTGACAGGTGGCCCAGGTTGCCGCGCCATTCGATCGCCGGCTTGACCCCCTTGGCCAGCGGCGCACTGTCGACCAGCAGTACCTTGCCCGGGAATTTCTGTGCCAGCGCCAGCACCTGGCGGCGCGTCTCGGCAAAGCCGTCGTTGTCCGGCACCGCGCGGCGCAGCAGGGCGCGCAGGCCGGTCGGCTGCGACAGCGCTTTCAGATCGCCCTCGGCAAACAGCACGATCGCTTCCAGCTTGTCGCGCTTGGCGATGGCGAACAGGCGGTTCAGCCAGAAACGGTTGGCGACCAGGCGGTCTTCGTATTCGCTGTTGCGGCCGGCTTCCGTCAGATAGTGGTTGTTGTTGGCCGGCAGATTCAGCACGGCGTACAGCACCTTGCCCACCGACCAGTGGGCGTTCTCGGCATAGCTGCGAAAGCGCGGGCTCGTCGACTGGCGCGTGAGGGCCAGCTTGTGCTCGCCCAGCGATTGCGGTTCTGCGTAGAACAGTTCGCGCAGCCGGTTCAGGCGTTCGATGGCGTTCGAGCGGCCGGAAGTGTTGCGGCACTCGGTCCAGTCGCTGGCAGCCGGCACCACGATGGCGGGCCGGCGCGCGTCGCTGACCAGATCGCGGCGCTGCTGGTAGAGCTTGTCGCTGCAGGCTTCCCTGGTCCCCTTGATGCCGGTGACCACCATGAAGGCGGTCGACTTGTCGTCGGCCTCTTCGATGGCCTGCTTCAGGCGCGCTTCGCCACCGTCGGCGAAGCTGTGCCCGATGATGGCGAAGCGGTGGACTTCGTCCTCATCGTCCTTCGCATCCCTGGCATCCCTCGCCGCCGGTGCGCCCGTCGCGAACAGGGCTGCGGCGAGGAGGACGCACAGGCGCAGGCGGGGCAAGATCCGGGGTGGCGTCATTATGCGCTGGCCAGGCGCTTGAGTTCGTACAGTCGCTCGAGCGCTTCGCGCGGGGTCAGCGCGTCCGGATCGATCGTATCGAGCAGGGTCAGGGCCGGCGATTCTTCCGCCACGACCTGCACCACTGCCGCCGGCGGGGCTTCAGCCACCGCATCCGTCTCCGCCGCATCTTCGCAGGGCGCCGCGGCAAACAGGTCGAGCTGCGGCGTCGCATCCAGCGCCTGCGATTCCAGGCGCGCCAGGTGCTTGCGCGCGGCGCGGATCACGGCGGGCGGCACGCCGGCCAGCTGGGCCACCTGCAGGCCGTAGCTCTGCGATGCCGGGCCGTCCTGCACCGCATGCAGGAAGACGATGCTGTCCTTGTGCTCGACGGCCGACAGGTGCACGTTGGCCGCGGTCGGATGCGACTCCGGCAGCTGGGTCAGTTCGAAGTAGTGGGTCGCGAACAGGGTAAAACTGCGGCTGCTCTCGATCAGGTGGCGCGCGATCGCCCAGGCCAGCGCGAGGCCGTCGAAGGTCGAGGTGCCGCGGCCCACTTCGTCCATCAGCACCAGCGAGTGCTCGGTGGCGCCATTCAGGATCGCCGCCGATTCCGTCATCTCGACCATGAAGGTGGAGCGGCCGTTGGCCAGGTCGTCGGAGGCGCCGATGCGGGTGAAGATGCGGTCGATCGGACCGATGCTTGCTTGGCTAGCCGGCACGTAGCTGCCCACGTAGGCGAGCAGCGTGATCAGTGCGACCTGGCGCATGAAGGTCGACTTACCGCCCATGTTCGGGCCGGTAATCAGCAGCAGGCGCTTGTCGTGCGAGAGCCGGCAATCGTTGGCGATGAAGCGCTCGATCTGGTTCTCGACCACCGGGTGGCGGCCTTCGACGATGGTGAGGCAGGGCGCCTCCACCAGCTGCGGGCGGCACCAGTTGTTGCGCACCGCGTGCGAGGTCAGGGCCATCAATGCATCGATCTGGGCGATGCCGCCTGCCACCGTCTGCAGGCAGGCGATGTGCGGCGCCAGGTCGCCCAGCAGCTGGTCGTAAAGCAGCTTCTCGCGCGCCAGTGCGCGGTCCTGTGCGGACAGGGCCTTGTCTTCGAAGGCCTTCAGTTCCGGCGTGATGTAGCGCTCGCAGTTCTTGAGGGTCTGGCGGCGGCGGTAGTCCTCGGGCACCTTGTCGGCCTGGCCGTTGGTGACCTCGATGTAGAAGCCGTGCACCTTGTTGTATTCGACGCGCAGGTTGGTAATGCCGGTGCGGGCCCGTTCGCGGGTCTCGAGGTCGACCAGGAACTGGCCGGCGTTCTCGGACAGCGCGCGCAGCTCGTCGAGTTCCGCATCGAAGCCGCGCGCGAACACGCCGCCGTCGCGCACCATGGCGGCCGGTTCCTCGGCGATGGCGCTGGCCAGCAGCTGCAGGCATTGCTCGGGGATGGCGATGGCTTCATGGATATCGCGCAGCAGGCAGGAGTCGCCCGGGATGAAGCAGTGCGCCACCTGTTCGCGCAGCACCGGCAGCTGGGTCAGGCCGTCGCGCAGGGCGGCCAGGTCGCGCGGACGCGCCGTCAGCAGGGCGATGCGGGTGGTGATGCGCTCGACGTCCGGCACGTGGGCCAGCGTGCTTGACAAGGCTGCGCTGGCATCGTGCTCGGCCAGCGCGGCGATCGCCTCGTGGCGGCCGCGCGCCACCGACTGGTCGCGCTTCGCATGGTGCAGCCAGTGGCGCAGCAGGCGCGAACCCATCGCCGTGCGGCAGCCGTCCAGCAGCGAGAACAGGGTCGGCGCTTCTTGGCCGCGGATCGTTTCCGTCAGTTCCAGGTTGCGGCGGGTAGCGGCATCCAGGCCGATGAATTCGCTCTCGGATTCGACGGCCAGGCTCTTCACGTGCTGCAGGCCGCGGCCCTGGGTCGACTGGGCGTAACGGAGCAGCGCACCGGCCGCACCGAAGGCGGCGCCGAGGCCGTCCGCGCCGAAGCCGGAGAGCGTCGACACGCCCAGCTGGTCGAGCAGCGCCTTGTGGCCGTGCACGACCTCGAAGTGCCACTCCGGCACGTTCTGCATGTGGCCGATGGTCGCGTCTTCGAACATGTCGGCGCAGGCATCCGCGCGCAGCACTTCGGCCGGCGCGATGCGTTCCAGTTCCTGCACCAGGCGCAGGGCGGCGTTCTTCGAGTCCGCCGTGAATTCCATCAGCTTGAGCGCGCCGCTCGCCAGCGACAGCCAGGCCAGTCCGGTGGTCACGTGCTTGCGGTTCGGGACCGTGCACACGGCCAGCAGCGGACGCTCGGCCTTCTCCGGCAGCAGGTCCGAATCCGTCAGGGTACCGGGCGTGACCACGCGCACCACCTTGCGCTCGACCGGGCCTTTGCTCAGCGCCGGATCGCCGATCTGTTCGCAGATCGCGCAGGACTCGCCCAGCTTGACCAGCTTGGCCAGGTAGGGATCGAGCGAGTGGAAGGGCACGCCCGCCATCTTGATCGGATTGCCGTTCGAAGTCCCACGCGCCGTCAGCGTGATGCCCAGGATGCGCGCGGCCTTTTCGGCGTCCTCGAAGAACAGCTCGTAGAAGTCGCCCATGCGGTAGAACACCAGCATGGTCGGGTACTCTCCCTTGATACGGAGGTACTGTTGCATCATCGGAGTGTGTTTTTCGGCGGTGGCAAGCGCCTTGGCCGCGGCGGCGTTGATTTCGTGTGGGACGTTCATGGTTAGGCTATCGAAAGGCCGGGCAGGGGCCCGGCCGTGGGACGCCATTTTACCGCGTTAGCACCCGGCAGTGAGCTTCGATGGGATTGTTTGGCAACATCTGCTGCTTATCGGGTCCGTGTTACTGGGCACAGCCGGAAGGGGAGCGCCGTGCTGCCGATCGCCGCCGGATATTCCTTGCAGCCGGCTTCGGCGATGCTCAGGCCGTAGCGCGACAGGTTGTCCTGGCTGGTCTGGAACAGGGCGTGGTTGCGCGCAGGCGCCTCCTGCAGCGCGCGGGGATTGTCCTTCCTGGCGGTGGCCAGCATCGCGTAGTAGGGGCCGGGCCTGCTGGCGATCACGGCCTGGATGCGCTGGAGGTAGGCCGGCGACTCCGGAAAGCCCCCCGTCAGCGAGATGACGCGCACCTCGGGCGGCACGAAGGCCGCCAGCCAGCCCATGGGCGGGTCGCCATGGCCGATGAAGACGATCGTCGACGCCGGCTGGGCGAGCACCGGAAAGCTTGCACTGATGCCCGTTTCCGCCCAGCGGGAATGGCCCCAGCTGACGAAGGGGAAGACGGCGATTGAGGTCGCGGCCAGCAGCCAGCCGCCCAGGCGCGCGGCGTAGCAGCGCGGGGCGATGCGTTCGATCAGCAGCCACAGCATCAAGGGGGCGAGCAGTTCCAGCGGCACCAGGTAGCGGTAGATGCTGAACAGCTTCAGCCACGCAAGATAGGCGACCAGGCCGAACACGAGCAGGAAGCAGGCCTGCGGCGACAGCCTTGGCTGCGCGCCGGCGGCATCGCCCGGGCGCCGCAGGCGTCCGGCCAGCCACACGAACACGAACACCAGCGCCGCCGCGTACAGGGCCGGCATCACGGCGGGCCGCAGCACGATTTCCGACACGCGGCTGATGTCCTTGATAAAGACGAAGGGCCAGAACAGCGCTTCGAGGGCGTTGTGCGGCAGGTGCTCGCTGTCGATCACGCCGATCTGCCGGGCCAGCGGGCTGCGGAAGATCTGGTTGAATTGCGGGAACAGGGGATTGCCGAACTGCTGCCACATGGTCAGCCACCAGTAGCCGGCGGAGGCCAGCAGGCCGGCCAACGCGGCGCAGCCGTACAGGACCGCATTGCCGAGGCGGCGGCCGAAGGGCAGCGGCATCGTCAGCAGGGCCACGGCCAGCGCCGCGGCATAGGTGGCATTGGTCAGCTTCAGGCCCGCTCCCAGCCCCATCAGCAGGCCGGACAGCGCCAGCAAGCCGAGTGCGCGGCCCATCCCTGCCTGCAGGCCTTGCCAGCCGCGCAGCACCAGGTACAGGGGAGACAGCACCAGCAGCGAGGTCAGGTTGTCGCCCATGGTATTGCCGAGCTGGGACAGGAAACCCGCGCCGCACACGCCGGCGATCGCCAGCAGCAGGGTCAGGCGGCTGCGGCCGGCATCGGAGCCCAGCACCCGGCGCGCGATGGCAAGGACCAGCACGAAGTTCAGGCCATGCACGCAGCCCATCACGAAACCGACGAGCGGCGCCGGCAGGGCCTGCATCATCAAGTAATAGGGGAGGTCGATGGTCGGGTTGAAGTAGCTCTGCCAGCCGCCGGGCCCCATGTCGGCCTCGAGGCGGCCATTGAGCAGGGCATACGGGTTATACCAGTGGTAATTCTGCAGGTCCCAGTTGATGTCCTGGCCCATGCGCAGCGACAGCAGGCCGAGCAGCACTGGAACCAGCACGGACGCCACCAAAGGGGCGCGCGGATGCCCGAGCGCGGCAATCAGATTCTTCATCGCGGCTTTCATGATTTGAAGACGAACAGTTTGGCGCTCGTGAAATTGACGCCCATGCCGGCCAGCGAGCCGCCGGCGACTGCGAAGGCCGGGCTCCACCAGGCCTGCGGCAGCAGCGACAGGAGGAAGCTGTACACGAGAAAATTGATCAGCATCCCTGCCGTCATGCTGGCAAGGTAGCGGCACCACTCGCGCCAGGGCGAATCGGTGGCGCTGAAGGTATAGCGCCGGTTGAAGCGCCAGGTAAAGGTCGCAGCGGCAAGGAAGGACAGCAAGCGGCCGACAACCCAGCCGGCGCCCAGTGCGAGCGCCGCATACAGCACCGCCATGTCGACCAGCAGGCCGAGCCCGCCGGCGACGGCAAACCTGGCCAGCTGCTGTGCGCCCTTCTGCTGCGTGCCCGTGGAGGCGCCGCTAGACATGCCTGCCCGGCGAGCCGAACATGGGCACCGCAAGATAGGAGAAGCGCTTTTGCTCGATGCGCGATTTGGTGACGGCGTCGAGGATGATGCCGCAGGCGAGCAGGATCACGCCGAACAGCATCAGCGCCGTACACAGCACGGCGGTCGGCAGGCGCGGCACCAGGCCGGTTTCCAGGAAGGTCAGGACCAGCGGCACCGCCAGCCAGACCGAGGCCAGCGCGAAGAAGGCGAAGGCGATCGAATAGAAAGCGAGCGGCCGTTCCGACTTGAACAGGCGCAGGATGGTGAGGAGGATGCGGAAACCGTCGCGGTAGGTGCTGAGCTTGCTGACCGAGCCTTCCGGGCGGGCGCCGTACACCGTCTCCACTTCGGCCACCGGCATGCGCAGTTCCAGCGCGTGCACGGTCAGTTCGGTTTCGATTTCGAAGCCGGAGGAATGCGCGGCGAAGGATTTGACGTAGCGGCGCGAAAACACGCGATAGCCCGACAGGATGTCGGTGAAGGTGCGGCCGAAAATCGTGGACAGGAAGCCGGTCAGCATCGCGTTGCCGGCGCGGTGGCCGAAGCGGTAAGCCGCCTGCTCGGTGCTGACGCGGCTGCCCACCACCATGTCCAGGCTTTCCTGCAGCAGCTTGCGGACCAGCTGCGGCGCGACGCTGGCGTCGTAGGTGCCGTCGCCGTCGATCATCACGTAGGCGTCGGCTTCGACGTCGGCGAACATGCGCCGCACCACGCTGCCCTTGCCCTGCATGGCGACGCGGCGCACGATCGCACCGGCTGCGCGCGCGGCCTCGGCGGTATTGTCGGTCGAATTGTTATCGAAGACATATACCTCGGCCTGCGGCAGCACGGCACGGAAATCCTGGATCAGCCTGGCGATGGTCAGGCCCTCGTTATAGCAGGGCACGATGACGGCGATCCGGGGTTCGGCCGCCGCCAGGGCGGCCTTTCCGACAGGGTGGAGCAGATCGGGGTTGGCGCTCATGAAACCGTTATTCTCTCAGCAATCGTGATGCGAGAGTATAACGGTTGCATAGTAGATATTGTTCTTTTCTCAGCAAGCCCGTCGCCACTCCGGCTTCGCCAGCACCCGCAGCGCCGTCGCGAAGTCGACATGCTGGTGCTCCAGCGCCTGCGCCGCCGCGTGGACGCTACGCGCTCGCAAAGCATCGCGAATCTTTTCCGCGGTCTGGAGATCCGTGCGGCGGTCGCCCAGGGTGTCGCGCGGGTTGCGAAGCTGGCTTTGGTCGTCGATCCATTGGTAGCTCATATCGTCCTCCGTTATTGAAATGTCATGATCTCGCCTTGCCGAACTGGCAACTTAGCGAAGGTCAATGGAACAGGGGAGAGAGAACAACCGACTCCTGGCCGGCAATGCCGGCGCAGGAAGGGATGGGAAAATGTGGAAGGGCTTGATGGGGCGGCTTGACTCAAGCGCTGGAGGACGCGTCCCGGCTCTTTCGGCGCCTGACCTTGCCGTGATCGTCGTTGGTGCCGGCCAGCACACGTAGGGCCACCTGTACGTCGACCTGCAAGTGGTCCATGGCCACGGCCGCCGCCTGCGTACCGCGCGCCCGCAATGCGTCTGCGATGTCGCCGGCGGTCTGGTCGTCGATGCGGCGCTCGAAGCGGCGCTTGCTCGTGTAAGGAGAATAATTGCTCATGTTCGCCTCCGTGGTTAAAGGTAGAGGCATCTTCTCCTGCTTGCGCCTAGGAAATCTTGGTTGCAGTCAAGAAATTCATGAGAGTCTGGCGTGGGTCAAGATGACCCAGGCCACCGTGATGACCACCATCCCCGTCAGGGTCACGCAGGACCAGGTGAAGAACCAGGCCGACAGCAGTCCGGCCTGCAACACCTTTTCGAACAGCACGCCGAGCGCGAAATCGAAGGCGGTGAGGAAGGACCAGCGGCGCAGGTAGACCGGCAGGTAGCGGCTCATCTTGCGGTTGTGCTGGAAGGCGGCATGGCGCTCCAGGCGGGTGCGGGCTGCGCTGACGTCGCGGAACAGCCAGTCGAAGAACAGGAAGCGGTAGAGCAGGGAGCGGAAGGGGAGTTCGCTTGGAGCCTTGTCGTTCGTCATGATCTTGCTGCCTGGGCGATGTCGTGATTGCTCATGTTACGGCATGCGGCGGTGTTGGCTTGTGCGTTGGCTAACTGAATCGTGTGGGGCAGGTGGTTTGCGAACAAACTTGGATTCCCGCCAAGGCGGCCGGCGAGGTCGGGAATGACGGGCTAAGGCTAAGGAAAATGGGCGCCGAAGCGCCCATTGTTCAACCAGCTATCATTCCGGTCAGGCCTTGGCTTCGGCAACCCGCTTGGCAATATGCGCCAGCGCCTCGTCGACCTGGTCGATCAGGATCAGCGACAGATCGCCCGGCTGCAGGCGCTCCAGCGCGCGGTCGATGGCCACGAACTCACCCTTGATCTCCTCGACGTGGCTGGTACGCGAAGCGCCTTGCAGGCCTTCGCGCAGCAGGGCCACGACCTCGCCTTCCGAACGGCCGCGCTGGCACTGGTCTTCGTACAGCAGCACCTCGTCGAAGGCCTTGCCCAGGATGCGGGTCTGGTCGCGGATGTCCTCGTCGCGGCGGTCGCCGGCGCCGGAAATCACCACCGAGCGGCGCTTGGCCGGCATCGCTTCCACCGCGCCTGTCAGGGCCTGGATCGCGTCCGGGTTGTGGCCATAGTCGGCGATCACGGTGGCGCCCTTGTAGTCGAAGACGTTGAAGCGGCCCGGCGCGTTGTCGCTCTCGCCCACGAAGGTCTTCAGGCCGGTGCGGATCGTGTTCCAGTCGATGCCGACGGCCCATGCCGCAGCCACCGAGGCCATCACGTTCTCGACCTGGAAGCCGATTACGCCACCGCGGGTGATCGGCACTTCCTTGAGGTCGATCTTCTCTTCCTGCTTGCCCTGCGCCGCGACGATGTAGCCCTTGTCGACGTAGACGATACGGCGGCCCTGCGCGCGGTGCTTCTGCATGATCGGCAGCGAGCAATCCATGGCGAAGTAGGTTACGTCGCCGCGGGTGTTCTCGGCCATCGCGGCGACGATCGGGTCGGCCGCGTTCAGCACGGCCATGCCGCCCGGCGCCACGTTCTGCACGATCACGCGCTTCAGTACCGCCAGGTCTTCCAGCGTGGTGATGTAGTTCAGGCCGAGGTGGTCGCCGGCGCCGATATTCGTCACCACCGCCACCTGGCAGCGGTCGAAGGCCAGGCCTTCGCGCAGCATGCCGCCGCGCGCCGTTTCGAACACGGCAGCATCGACGTCCGGGTGCAGCAGTACATTGCGCGCGCTGCGCGGACCGCTGCAATCGCCGCTGTCGATGCGGCGGCCGTGGATGTACACGCCATCGGTGTTGGTCATGCCGGTGCGCAGGCCAGACGTGGCTAACAGGTGCGCGATCACGCGCACGGTGGTGGTCTTGCCGTTGGTGCCAGTCACGGCCACCACCGGGATGCGGCCGTCGTCGCCGGGCGCGTACAGGGTGTCCATGATCGCTTCGCCCACCGCGCGGCCCTTGCCGAAGGACGGCGAGATGTGCATGCGCAGGCCAGGAGCCGCATTGACTTCGACGATGCCGCCGCCCTGTTCTTCGATCGGCTTCAGCACGCTGTCGCAGACCAGGTCGACGCCGCAGATGTCCAGGCCGACCATGTGCGCGGCGGCGATGGCGCGTGCGGCCACTTCCGGATGCACGTCGTCCGTCACGTCGGTGGCCGAGCCGCCGGTCGACAGGTTGGCGTTGTTGCGCAGGGTGACGCGCTGGCCTTTCGGCGGCACCGACTCCGCGTTGTAGCCCTGCTTGGCCAGGCTCGCGAGGGCGATGTCGTCGAAGCGGATCTTGGTCAGCGCGGTGCCGTGGCCGGTGCCGCGGCGCGGATCCAGGTTGACCGTGTCGACCAGCTGGCGCACCGTGTGCACGCCGTCGCCGACCACGTGCGGCGGGTCGCGGCGCGCGGCGGCGATCAGTTTGTTGCCGATCACGAGCAGGCGGAAGTCGTGGCCCGGCAGGTATTTTTCGACCAGGATGTCGTCGCGGAATTCCGAGGCTGCATGGAAGCCGGCGGTCAGCTGTTCACGGGTGTTGACGTTCACGGTCACGCCCTTGCCCTGGTTGCCGTCCTTCGGCTTGATCACGACCGGCAGGCCGATCTCCTGGGCCGCGGCCCAGGCGTCATCCGGGTCCGTCACGACGCGGCCCAGCGGCACCGGCACGCCGGCGGCGTCGAGCAGCTTCTTGGTCAGTTCCTTGTCCTGGGCGATGGTCTCGGCGATGGCGCCGGTGGCATCGATCTCGGCGGCCTGGATGCGGCGCTGGCGGCTGCCCCAGCCGAACTGCACCAGGCTGCCTTCGGTCAGGCGGCGGAAGGGGATGCCGCGCGCCACGCCGGCGTACACGATCGAACCGGTGGACGGGCCGAGGCGCACGTCTTCGTCGAGGTCGCGCAGCTGGGCCAGGGCGCCATCCAGGTCGAACGGCTGGTCGGCGCGCGCGGCGGCGAGCAGCTGCTCGGCCAGGGTCAGGGCCAGGCGGCCGACGTCTTCCTCGCTGTATTCGACCACGACCTGGTAGATGCCGCGCTCGATGGTGGCGGTGCTGCGGCTGAAGGTGACCGGGCAGCCGGCCTGCGCCTGCAGGGACAGCGCCGCGACTTCCAGCACATGGGCCAGCGGGATGGTGTCGTCATGGCCGAAGGGCTGCAGCTGGCCGATCTGCGGGAACAGGGCGCGCAGGCGTGCTTCGAAGCCGGGGATCGCACTGATCGATTCTTCCTCGGGCGTGCAGGACACGACCGCCTCGATCGAGGTGTGATGGCTCCAGAGGTTGGGGCCGCGCAGGGCCCGGACGCGAGATACTTCCATAAAAACTTCTATCCTTTATTTGTTCTCGAAGCTGCGCAGCCCGGCGCAGATCAAATCGGTCGGCACGTCCAGCGCCCACGCGGCGGCGGCGGCGGCCAGCACGGCTTCCGGCTGTGCGGCGGTGGACGGCTTCAGCTTGGCCAGGCCCAGCAGCGGCGCATCTTCATTGCCCTGCGCGAGCACGATGTGCTGGTCGCGCAGGAAGGCGACGCGGCCACCGGTGGCGCGGTGCTGCTGCAGTACTTCGTTGGTTTCGTCCAGCGCGTAGAAGATCACGCCGCCGTCGGACAGCTCGGCCAGTTTCACGACCTGCGGATCGGCCGCGTTCAGCACCGACGCGCCTTCCGACAGCACGACGTCGACCTGGCTGCGCACCACGTTGAACAGCGCATCCTCGTCGCGCACGTACTGGTCGGCCACGTCGGCCACCTGGCCCATGTCGGTCACCACGCCCACCAGGCAGCGGTCGTAGGGCAGGCCCTCGCTCATGATGGCGCGCGCGTTCGACTCGAACACGGCGGCCTGCACGTTACGGTTGATCAGCAGGCGCTGGGCGGCATCGAAGCGGGTCGAGTCGGCGGCGCTAACGCGGCGCTGGTCGAGGAACAGGCCCTTGCGGTTGGCCACGCCGACGTGCTTGCCGGACTGGTAGAGCACCGTGCCGATCAGGTTCGACACCAGGCTCGCAGCTTCCGAGCCGGTCACGCCGACCACCGGAATGCGCGCCGGCTGGCCGTCCGCGAACAGGTGCTCGACGATGGCCTTGCCGACTTCGCGCGGCTTGCCGGTGGCCGGCTTGATGTGGGCCAGCAGGCCGGGGCTGGAATTGACTTCGATGATGGCGCCGCGCTGCTCTTCGAGAGGGCGCGAGATGTCTTCGCACACCAGGTCGATGCCGGCGATGTCCAGGCCGACCACGCGCGCGGCCAGCGCCGCCACATAGGCCACGTCCGGGTGCATCTCGTCGGTGACGTCGTCGGCGACGTTGCCGTTCGGCTGGATCAGCACTTTCTGGCCGTCCTGCGGGATCGAGGCCGCCGTCAGGCCCTGGCGCTGCAGATCGAGCTTGATCTCTTCGTCGTTCGGGTTGACCAGGCCGAGCGGATGCTCTTCGCTTTCGCCGCGGCGCGGGTCGGTGTTGATCTGGCTGTTGCACAGTTCGAGCACGGTCGACTTGCCGTCGCCGGTCACGAACAGCGATTCGCCCTTGGCGGCGGCCACGACCTTCGAGCCGACCACCAGCAGGCGGTGCTCGTTGCCCGGCACGTAGCGCTCGACCAGCACGGCGCTGGAGTCGCCGGCTTCGGCGGCGATCGCGTAAGCCGCTTTGACGTCCGCTTCGTTCATCAGGTTCAGGGTCACGCCGCGGCCATGGTTGCCGTCGACGGGCTTGACCACCACCGGCAGGCCGATGTCCTCGGCTTCTTCCCATGCGGCGTCCGCACTGCGCACGACCGCGCCTTCCGGCACCGGCACGCCGCAGGAGGCGAGCAGGGTCTTGGTCAGGTCCTTGTCACTGGCGATGCTTTCGCCGATCGCGCTGGTGCGGTCGGTTTCGGCGGTCCAGATGCGGCGCTGGGCGGCGCCGTGGCCGAGCTGCACCAGGTTGCCTTCGGTGAGGCGGATCGAGGGGATGCGGCGCTCGGTGGCGGCATCGACGATATTCGCGGTCGACGGGCCGAGGCAGTAGCGGTCGACCAGTTCGGTCAGCTGCGCCACCGTGGTTTTCATGTCGAAGGCGGTGTCGTTGATGGCGGCCATCAGCAGCGCGTGGCCGGCCTGCAGCGCGGCGCGGCCGACGATCTCGTCGCGCGTGCGGAAGGCCATTTTATAGATGCCGTAGTCGCCGGTGGAACGGGTCTTGCCGAAGCCGGTCTTCATGCCGGCCATGTTCTGCAGTTCGAGGACGATGTGTTCGAGGATGTGGCCGGCCCAGGTGCCGTCGCGCAGGCGCTCCAGGAAACCGCCGCGCTCGCCGACGCCGCAGCGGTGCTCGATCAGGCCGGGCAGCCAGGCGGTCAGTCTGTCGTTGAAGCCGGGGAGGGTGTTCGAAGGACATTCTTCGAGTTCGCCGATGTCGAGCCAGGCCTCGATGACAGGGCGGTAGGTCCAGATGTTCGGGCCACGCAGGTGGGTTACACGAAGAATCTTAATGTCTTTCTTGTTTGTCATGAAATATCTTGCCTGTTTGTGCACCGTCCGGCGGACGCCCCACCGGGACGCTCCTATTGCTGCGGTGCACATGTTGTATACTTGCCGAAACGAAGCTTACTCTGCCGAACCGAAATCTGCCAGTCTCGTCCCCGCCGATAGAATACCGTACGCCTGTCAACCGGCGTGCCCTGCTCAGCGTTCCATTCTGGTGACCCTGTTGGTCGCAGCATCATCCCCATATCAAAGCAAATGACGACTCAACAACTAGTTCCTTCCGTGCCGCTGGCGACCGCCAGTTTCCTGCCTGAGCAATGGCAGGCGGACGTCCAGAAAAAGCTTGCGCCAGGGGAAAACGTTTTAAGCGCCCTTGAGGTTGACCTCGATGCGAAATTACGTTTCACCAAAGGGATACTGGTTGTTACCAACATCCGTTTACTGACCCTCAGCCCCGGCGACACCCACTGGCGCGACTGGCCTTACCGCGCCGGCCTGAAGCTGCGCCACTACGACCACGCGGGCGTCGGCCACCTCGAGCTGGTCGACGCCAACGGCCTGCTGGCGTCCTGGCGCTTCACGCTCGGCCAGAACCTGCAGGCGATCCGCCTGGTCGACCAGTTCCAGGACCAGGTCCAGAGCTACCTGACCGGCATCGCCATCCAGCCGCCCGAGCAGCACACCTGCCCGAGCTGCAAGGCGCCGCTCGAGGCCGACCAGGAAGAGTGCCCGATCTGCATCAAGGTGCTGCACACGCCGCCCTCCACCTGGACCCTGTTCCGTTTGTGGCGTTTCGCCAAGCCTTACCAGGGGCAGCTGCTTCTCGGATTCTTGCTGATGTTGGCCAGTACCGGCGCACACATGATTCCGCCCTACCTGACGATGCCGCTGATGGACAACGTCCTGATTCCCTATCAGAACGGGCAGAAGATCGACACCTCGCTGGTCTACATGTACATGGGCGGGCTGTTCGGAGCGAGTGTGCTGGCCTGGCTGCTGGGCTGGGGCCGCACCTACGTCCTGGCGCTGGTATCGGAACGGATGGGCGCGGATATGCGCTCGGAAACCTACGAACACCTGCTGCGCCTGTCGCTGGAGTTCTTTGGCGGCAAGCGCACCGGCGACCTGATGAGCCGTATCGGCAGCGGCTCGGACCGCATCTGCGTGTTCCTTTCGCTGCACCTGCTGGACTTCCTGTCCGACGTCCTGATGATCATCATGACCGGCGCGATCCTGTTCAGCCTGAACGCCAAGCTGGCCCTGATCACGCTGGCGCCGCTGCCCTTCATCGCCTGGATGATCCACGTCGTGCGCGACAAGCTGCGCACCGGCTTCGAGAAGATCGACCGCGTGTGGGGCGAGGTCACCAACGTGTTGGCCGATACCATCCCCGGCATCCGCGTGGTGAAGGCCTTCGCCCAGGAAAAGCGCGAGGCGGTCCGTTTTCGCGAAGCGAACAAGCACAACCTGGCCGTCAACGACAAACTGAACAAGGTGTGGTCACTGTTCTCGCCGACGGTGTCCTTCCTGACCGAACTCGGCCTGCTGGTCATCTGGTGCTTCGGCATCTGGCAGGTGAGCAAGGGCGAGATCACGGTCGGTACGCTGTCGGCCTTCATCGCCTACAGCGGCCGCTTCTACGTGCGCCTGGATTCGATGAGCCGGATCGTCTCGGTGACCCAGAAGTCGGCCTCGGCCGCCAAGCGCATCTTCGACATCCTCGACCACGTGTCGAGCGTGCCCGACCCCATCAATCCGGCCAGGATCGACAAGGTCGACGGCAATATCGAGCTGCGCGAAGTCGGCTTCCGCTACGGCAACCGCGCGGTCAACCGCGGCATCTCCCTGAAGATCAAGGCCGGCGAGATGGTCGGCCTGGTCGGCCACTCCGGCTCGGGCAAATCGACGCTGGTGAACCTGATCTGCCGCTTCTATGACGTGGCCGAAGGCGCAATTTTGCTGGATGGCAAAGATATTAGGTCCTTTGCCGTGGCCGACTACCGCCGCCACATCGGCCTGGTGCTGCAGGAGCCTTTCCTGTTCTTCGGCACCATCGCCGAGAACATCGCCTACGGCAAACCGGATGCGACCCGCGAAGACATCATCGCCGCCGCCCGTGCCGCCCACGCCCACGAATTCATCCTGCGCCTGCCGCAGGGCTACGACTCGATGGTCGGCGAACGCGGCCAGGGCCTGTCCGGCGGCGAGCGTCAGCGCATCTCGATCGCGCGCGCGCTGCTGATCGACCCGCCGATCCTGATCCTGGACGAAGCGACGTCCTCGGTGGACTCGGAAACCGAGAAGGAAATCCAGAAGGCGCTCGACAACCTGGTACAGGGCCGCACCACGATCGCGATCGCGCACCGCCTGTCCACGCTGCACCGCGCCGACCGCCTGGTGGTGCTGGACCGCGGCGTGGTAGTGGAAGAGGGCAGCCATGACGAACTGATGGCGTCCCAGGGCGCCTATTACCGCCTGTACGAAGCGCAGGCGCGCAACGTCGACCAGGGGCCGGACGACGAGGGCAAGGAAGATTAATCGATGACGACGCAGATGCAACTACCGTTTCAACTCCGCCGCGACCCCTTCGGCAAGCTGGTGCTGACCAATGCCGAGGGCGAGGAATTCGTCGGCGTGGCGCCGGTGCGTTCCTTCCCGGTGCAGGCCCCGACCCGCGGCATCTCGCTGGTGCGCGAGGGAGGCAAGGAAGTCGCCTGGATCGAGGATCTCGAACAGGTGGCGCCCGGCATCCGCGCCCTGGTGACCGAGGAACTCGACGGCCGTGAATTCATGCCCGAGATTTTGTCGATCAAGGGCGTGTCCAGCTTTGCCACGCCCTCGACCTGGACCGTCAGGACCGACCGCGGCGACACCGAATTCGTGCTGAAAGGCGAGGAAGATATCCGCCGCCTGGGCGCCTTCTCGCTGCTGATCGCGGACAGCCACGGGATCCACTTCCTGATCCGCGATATGTTTGCGATCGACAAGGGCAGCCGGAAGATCCTCGACCGCTTCCTGTAATCAGGGTTTCGCAGCAGGGCAGGACTGGAAGCTCGCCAGCGGCATGCCGCTCGGCAGCGCATCGGGTATGTGGCTGCAGGCCACCGCCGGCAGCGTGTTTTCATCCAGCAGGCCGCTGCGCACAAACGCCACGAGATCGCCGAATTCCTGTTCGCTCAGTTGCAGCGGCCGGCGCAGCAGCGGGTCGATGCTGGCAGCCACATTGGCGATGGGCGCCATGCGCTTTGCCAGGTCGGGCGCGACCCCGGCCCGCTTCGCGTCGTAGCTGCGCAGCGAGGCCATCGGGTCGAGGTGATGGCGGACCGCGTCCTCCAGCCGGGTAAAGGCGCCGTTGTGGAAGAAGGCCGGCTGCAAGGCCACGTTGCGCAGCGGCGAGGTGCGGAAGCGGTAGCGGTCGCCGGCCAGTCCGGTCACCTGCTCCAGCCCGAAGTCCTCGTCCTCGCCCGGTCCATCGAAGATGACATTGCCGGTGCCGGCGCCGAACACCGGTGCGATCTGGGGCACGCCGATGTTGTGCATCCTGAAGTCGCTGAACATCTCGTTCGACTTGCCGCTCACCGCATGGCAGGCCACGCAATTCGCCTTACCGAAAAACAGCAGCGCGCCGCGTTTTTGCGCGTCCGTCATGGCGGTGGTGTCGCCACGGGCGTAGCGGTCGATCGGCGCGTTGGCACCCTTGAGGATGAATTCGTATTCGGCGATCGCACGGGCGAACATGCTGATGTCGATCGGGGCGCCAGCGCGCACTTCGCTGAAGACGTCGCGGAACTTTTCGACATAGGCTGGAATGGCGTTCAGGCGCTGTTCGACGCGCGCGCGGATCGGGCCGTTGCGAAAGCCGCCGGCATCGAGCGCCGGGCAGGTTTCTCCCTTGCCGTCGTCGAACTGGAAGTAGCGCGGATCGAGGCCATCGCGGATGCCCGTGAAGCCTGCTTCTTCGATGAGTTCCGTCGGCGGCAGGAAGGCCTGCGCGACCAGCAGCTGCGGGACCGCCGGTCATGCGGCCGGAAGGTGGTCGTGCCCTCGGGCTGCGGGAAGCTGAAGCCGAGCGAATTGTCGAAGGGGTCGCCGGAGGGGGCGAAGAAGCGGCCGTTCCACATCAGGCGCGGAAAGAAGCCGGCGTTGAGGATGAGCGGCGAGCGGCGCCGGTTGCGCGGCCCCTGGCGGTCCGGCCCGACGATCAGGTTGTTCTGGATGCCGATGGCGATCGACTGGGTATCGCCGTAGCCGTGGCTCGGCGAGTGGCAGGCAGCGCAGGAATTGTCGTTGTGCAGGCTGGACACCGGATCGAAGAACAGCAGGCGCCCAAGGTCGGCGCGTTTGAAGTCGAGCGGCCGCCCCAAACGGCTCTCGAGCTTCTGCTCGACGGTGCCGGTAAAGCCCTGCTGCGCCAGCGTGGCCCTCAGTTGCTCGTCGAGGGACTGGGGCGGTGGCGGCGGCGGCGCCGGGGGTGATGAATCCGACCCGCCGCAGGCCGCCAGCCATATCGGCAAGCCCAGCGCAAACAGCAGGTCTCGTAACACGCTGCCAGATGAACGGCCCATGTGCGCCTCCGTGTCGGGTATGCGAACTGAATACCCTCAAGGTATAGCGGACTGTCGAGCTCGCTTTTGCGGCGTCTCATGCGGCAGAGTTCAGCGCCAACCCTCCGGACTCCAGGCCAGATGGTGGGTCAAGCCCAGTCCGTCCAGGAAACGCTCGTCGTGCGATACCACCACCAGCGCGCCTTGCCACGAGGCCAGCATCGCTTCCAGCGCTTCGATCCCGTGCAGGTCGAGGTGATTGGTCGGCTCGTCGAGCAGCAGCAGGCGCGGCGCAGGTTCCCGCAGCACGGCACACAGCAGCGCGCCGCGCATCCTTTCGCCGCCGCTCAGACTGCCGGATGGCCGCAGCACGCGGTCCGGCTTGAGACCGGCCAGCGCCAGGTATTGGCGCAGCCGGCCTTCGTCGTGTTCCGTGGCAGTGGCATGCAGCTGATCCAGCAGGCTGCGTGAAGGATCGAGCATGGCCAGGTGCTGGTCGAGCAGCACGGCGGGCAGCGTGCGGCAGCGGCCCGAGAGCGGTGCGATCTCGCCGGCAATCGTCCTCAGCAGGGTCGATTTGCCGCAGCCGTTCGGCCCGCGGATCGCGATCCTGGCCGCGCCGTTCGCGCTCCAGTCCAGCGGCTGGCGCGGTCCATGGGCCGGCACCAGCTCGTCCAGCACCAGCGCGGCCTGGCCATCCGGGACGTGGATGTCGAGCAGCGGAAAGCTGGGCCGCTCGAGCGCGCCGTCCAGCGCCGCGAAGGCATCGAGCACGTCCAGCTGCAGCTCCTGCCGCCGCTGGGCATGGCGCTCGGCGCGCGTGCCGTCGGTCTGCTGGGCGCGCTGGGGCAGGGCGTTGAGGACGATCTTCGGCTGGCCGCCGGCCGCCTTCGCGCGCGCGCCGCGGGCGTTCCTGCGCGCGGCGCGCTCGGCCTCCATGCGCATCGCCGCTTCGGCGCTCTTGCGTTCGACGCGTGCGCGTTCCAGCCGGTTTTCCGCCGCCGCCAGCTCGGCGCCGCGCTGCGCATCGACCAGCGACCAGCCGCCGCCATAGCGCCGCAGGCCGCGCGCGTGGACTTCCAGTGTGCGGTCGGCGTGTTCCAGTAGTTCGCGGTCGTGGCTGATTACCAGCACGCCACGTCCGCCGGCGCGCCAGGCGTCGATCTGCTTGAACAGGAAGCGCCGCCGCTCGCGGTCCAGGTGGTTGCTGGGTTCGTCCAGCACCAGCAGGCCGGCCTCGCTGCAGAAGGCGCCGATCAGCGAGAGCAGGGAGCGCTGGCCGCCGGACAGCGATGCCGGCGCCATGTCTTCCGTCAGCCCGGCCTGGTCCAGCATCGCCTGCCAGCGCGCTTCGAGATCCCAGCGCTCGCCGATGGTGTCGAAATCCTCGTCGCGCGCATCGCCGGCTGCGAGGCGGCGCAGGGCGTCCAGCGGGGCGGCGAGGCCGGCCAGCTCCGCGAGGCTTTGCGCCTGCACCGGGCCGGTTTGCTGTTCGACGTAATGGACAGTGACCAGGCGCTCGACGCGGCCGCGTGCCGGTTCCGCCAAACCAGCGATGACGCGGCCGAGCGAGGACTTGCCACTGCCATTCGGGCCGATCAGGGCGACGAGTTCGGCGCCGAGGGTCTCGTGGAGGTCTTGAAACAGAATGCGCCCGTCGGGAAGGGCGATGTCGAGCCCGTGCAGGGCCAGCAGGTAGGGATGCGCCATGTGTGATTCCTTGTAATGCTTCGAAGCCGCGCCGGCTTTACGTGAAAAGTGGCGGTGAGGGTTCTGTGCTGTCGCGGGTGTCGCGAGAGCAGGCATTACAGGCGCATGGGTGGAATCCTCCGAATGAAAGTGGGTGAAGTCTAGCAGAGATGCTGAGCGCTTGTCATGTCCTGCGGGTTTGCCGGCGCCGGGCCATGAAGGCCAGCACGGCGAGTCCGCTTGCCAGTAGCAAGACCTCCGCGGGTTCCGGCACACACGTTACAAAGTATTCCTGGCCGCTGATGCCGGCGTAATCGATCAAGCCGCCCGCCCCGTACTGATAGGTTTCGAAGACGTAGTAAAAGACGCCATTGGCCGCATGCAGCAGCGACAGGGGAAGGTCAAAGGACACCGAGTTGTCCGGGCCGAGCGTGTAGTCTCCGTAGGCTTCGATCGAACCCCAGCCGCCGGGGTCGCGCGGGCCCGTGTAGCTCGGGTCCTGCGGCCAGATGACAGCCAGGCTACCGGTGCCCGGAATGTTTGTGTTGGTCAGCACGGCCTGGGTGCCAAGGGGTCCTTCGCCCAGGATGCCGGCATAGGTGCTGCCGATCGGGTCGTCCGACGCGGTGTCGGTCCAGAACTGGAAACCGTCCGCCGAGCGGAAAAATTCGTCTGCGGTGACCAGGTCGGGCGCGCGGTCGAAGCGGATCGAGAAGTGCGCCATGCCGGCCGACGAGTCGACCGACGTTGCGTACCAGACAGGCTGAATAATCGGGGGCAGGGCTTGCGCGCAGGCGGGCGCGAGGACAAACACGCCCAGCAGGCAGGCGGCGAGCAGGCGTTTCAGTGCAGACACGGTTGGATCGCTCATGTTGAATGCTCCAGTGATGGTGGGTCAGATGGATCATGCGGCGGGGATGACGGACCCGTGTGCAGAAAGATCAATCGTGGGCCATGCGCTGTGTAGCGTGCGGCCGATGGAGTAGAGTGGCGAACATCCCGCACAGGAGAAAGCTATCGACAGGCCAACACATTTCGTGGTCGTCACCATCGGCTCCGCCGGCGACCTCTTCCCCTTCATGGCAATCGCGCTGGCCTTGCAGGACGTCGGCCACAAAGTCAGCTTCCTCGCGCCCGAGCAGCACGAACCGTATGTCGCCGACAGCGGCCTGCGGTTCATCGGCCTGCCCGCCGATCCCGCCGTGCTGGCCGACCCCGACCTCTGGCATCCTACCCGCGGCTTCGGCGTGGTCTGGCGCGCGACGCGCCCGGCGATGGCGCAGGTGGTCCCTTTCGTCGACACCCTGCCGCAGGACGAGCCGGTCGTGTTGCTGGTGCACCCGCTGGCCTTGCCGGAGGCCGACCTGTGCCGGGCAAAGCGTCCCGGCCTGAAGGTGGCGGCGGCCTACCTGGCGCCGCAGAACCTGCCGACCGTGCACGATCCCCTGACGCTCGGCCCCTGGCGGGTGCCGCCCTGGGTGCCCCTTGGCCTGCGCGGCTGGCTGCTGCGGCGGCTGGCGGCCCGCTATATCGACCCGGTGGCCTTACCGAAGGTGAACGCGGCGCGCGCCGCGCGCGGCATGCCGAAGGTAGCCAGCATGCTCGAACACCTGTTCGCGGTGCCGGACCTGTCGGTGACGCTGTTCCCGGAATGGTTCGCGCCGACCCAGCCGGACTGGCCCCAGCCCTTGTACCGCGCCGACTTTCCCCTGTTCGACCCGCGCCCGGACGCCGCCCTGTCCTTCGAGCTAGAACGTTTCCTGCAAGACGGGCAGGGCGCCAGGCCGGTCGTCTTCACCCACGGCACCGGCAACACCCAGTCGCGCGCTTATTTCGAGCATGCGCGGGTGGCGGTGGAGCTCACCGGCCTGCGCGCCATCTTCCTGACCCCGCATCGCGAGCAGCTGCCGCCCGACCTGCCGCCCTCCATCCTCTGGCAGGACTACGTGCCGCTGCGCCGCCTGCTGCCGCGCGCGATGGTGCTGGTCCACCACGGCGGCATCGGCACCACGGCCGAAGCCCTGCGTGCCGGCACGCCCCAGCTAGTGGTGCCGCTGGCGCACGACCAGTTCGACAACGCGGCGCGGGTGGCGGCGCTGGGCGTGGCCTTTCGCGCGGTGGCGTCGCGCCTCAACGGCGTGCGGCTGGCGCGGGCGCTGCAGGTCTTGCTAGGGGATCGCGCACTGGTCGCCAACTGCCGCCGGATCAGCCATCGCTTTGCACTCGGGCAGGGACTGCAGGGCTTGCGCGGACGGCTGGAAATGCTGGCGGCCGCGGCCAACTGATGAGCCGGGGCAACGGCGCGCCAGCCGCGCGCCAAAGCGCGCAAGAATGGTCTTTTATGGCGATCGTCCTGGAGGAAGAACATGCAACGAAGCGCACTGGTGGTCGGCGCCAGCGGTATCGGCGGCCGCTACACCGCCCGCGAACTGCTGGCCCATGGCTGGACCGTGTACGGGCTGGCGCGCCGGCCGCCGCGCGACCTTCCGGGGCTGATCCCGGTCGCCGCCGACCTGCTCGACGAGGTCGGCCTGCCCGCTTCCCTGGCCGAAGCGATGGGCAATGATGCACCCACCCACGTCTTCATCACGACCTGGATGCGCCAGGACAGCGAGGCCGAGAACATCCGCGTCAACGCCCTCATGGTGCGCAACCTGCTCGATGCGCTGTCGCCGAAGAAATCGGTGCGCCACGTGGCGCTGGTGACGGGCCTGAAGCACTACCTCGGCCCCTTCGAGGCCTATGCCAGCTCGGGTACGCTGCCGGACACGCCGCTGCGCGAATCCCAGCCGCGCCTGCCTATCGAAAATTTCTACTATGCCCAGGAAGACGAGGTCTACGCCGCGGCCGGGCGCGACCGCTTCACCTGGACTATCCACCGTCCGCACAGCATCATCGGCATGGCGGTCGGCAATGCCATGAACATGGGGACGACCCTGGCCGTGTACGCCTCGATCTGCAAGGAAACCGGCCGGCCCTTCCAGTTCCCGGGTTCGGAAGCGCAGTGGAACGGCCTCTGCGACGTCACCGATGCGCGCATGCTGGCGAAACAGCTGCGCTGGGCGGCAGACTGCGATGCCGCGCGCAACGAAGCCTTCAACATCACCAACGGCGACTATTTCCGCTGGAGCTGGCTGTGGCGCCGGCTGGCGGCCTGGTTCGGCGTGCAGGCGGAAGGTTTCAATGGCACGGTGCAGCCGCTTGAGGCGACGATGGCCAACGATGCCGAACTGTGGGCGGACATGGCGCGCCGCTACAAGCTGCAGGAGGCGGACCTGAGCCGCCTGGCCTCGCCCTGGCACACCGACCTCGACCTCGGCCGCCCGATCGAAGTGATGACGGACATGGCCAACAGCCGGCGGCTGGGCTTCGCAAGCTGGCAGTCGACCGAGGATTCCTTTTTCGATCTGTTTGCGGCCTTGCGGGCGGAGCGCTTGATCCCCTGAGCTGCCATCACTGTGCGCCACCGCACGGCAAGAAATATCCCGCTGCGATGTAATTGGCCCATCCCGACAAGATCTTCGGAGAGCCGATGCGCCGCAAGCAGGAAGCAGAATCCCGGGCAGCCACCCGTACCGACCACGGCCTCGTGCGCGTGCGCGGTGCGCGCGAGCACAACCTCAAGAACGTCAACGTGGAGCTGCCGCGCGATGCGCTGGTGGTCTTCACCGGCGTCTCCGGTTCCGGCAAGTCTTCGCTGGCTTTCGGCACCCTGTACGCCGAGGCGCAGCGGCGCTACCTGGAATCGGTGTCGCCTTACGCGCGCCGGCTGTTCCACCAGATGCCGGTGCCGGAAGTCGACGAGATCGACGGCCTGCCGCCGGCGGTGGCCCTGCAGCAGCAGCGCGGCACGCCCACCGCGCGCTCCTCGGTCGGCAGCGTCAGCACGCTGTCGAATTCCCTGCGCATGCTGTACTCGCGCGCCGGCGACTATCCGTCCGGCCAGCCGCTGCTGTATGCCGAATCCTTCTCGCCGAATACCGCGGAAGGCGCCTGCCCGCAGTGCTCGGGCCTGGGCCGCGTGTACGAGGCCACCGAGGAATCGATGGTGCCCGACGATACGCTCACCATCCGCGAGCGCGCCGTCGCCGCCTGGCCGCCGGCCTGGCATGGCCAGAACCTGCGCGACATCCTCGTCACCATGGGCTTCGATGTCGACACGCCCTGGCGCGAGCTGCCGAAGAAGGACCGCGACTGGATCCTGTTCACCGACGAGACCCCGACCGTCCCGGTGTACGCCGGTCTGACGCCGGAAGAGACGAAGCGCGCCCTGAAGCGCAAGGAGACGCCCAGCTACCAGGGCACCTTCACCGGCGCGCGCCGCTACGTGCTGCAGACCTTCGCCAACACGGAAAGTGCGACGATGAAGAAGCGCGTGGCGCGTTACATGGTCTCTACCTCCTGCCCGCTGTGCCGCGGCAAGCGCCTGCGCCAGGAAGCCCTGTCCGTGACCTTCGCCGGCCTGGACATCACCGAACTCTCGCGCCTTCCGCTCGAACGGCTGGCGCAGCTGATGAAGCCTTTCGCCAAGGGCGACGTTCCCGCGCATACCGCGGCCGCCAAGCACCCGGAACAGCTGATCGTCACCAAGCGCATCGCCGCCGACCTGTGCGCGCGCCTTGGCGTGCTGCTCGACATGGGCCTGGGCTACCTGGCGCTGGAGCGCAGCACGCCGACCCTGTCGCCGGGCGAGCTGCAGCGCCTGCGCCTGGCGACCCAGGTGCGTTCCAGCCTGTTCGGCGTGGTCTACGTCCTCGACGAACCTTCGGCCGGCCTGCATCCGGCGGATACGGAAGCCCTGCTGGCGGCGCTAGCCCAGCTGAAAGACGCCGGCAACTCGCTGTTCGTCGTCGAACACGCGCTGGACGTGATCCGCTGCGCCGACTGGATCGTCGACGTGGGACCGCAGGCGGGCGAGGGCGGCGGCGAGATCCTGTACAGCGGACCGCCCGAGGGCCTGAAAAAGATCGAGGGTTCGCACACGCGGCGCTATCTGTTCAATGAAGTACAGCCGGAGCCGCGCACATTGAGGGAGCCGACCGGCTGGCTGAAACTCGAAGGCGTCACCCGCAACAACCTGCATAAATTGAAGGTGGCATTCCCGCTCGGCGTGATGAGCTGCGTGACCGGCGTGTCGGGCTCCGGCAAGTCGACGCTGGTGAGCCAGGTGCTGGTCGACCTCGTCACCGGGGCGCTGGGGCAGGGCGCGCCGCTGGACGAGCCGGAAGAGGAACCCGGCCTGGAGCAGGAGCCGCAGATCGAAACCGAAGGCCGCATCGCCGGCGGCATCGAGGGCGTGAAGCGCCTGGTCCGGGTCGACCAGAAACCGATCGGGCGCACGCCGCGCTCGAACCTGGCCACCTATACCGGCCTGTTCGACCAGGTCCGGAAGCTGTTCGCGGCCACCCCAGGCGCGAAAAAGAAGCGCTACGATGCCGGCCGCTTCTCCTTCAACGTCGCCAAGGGCCGCTGCGAGCACTGCGCAGGCGAAGGCTTCGTGATGGTCGAGCTGCTGTTCCTGCCCAGCGTCTACGCGCCCTGCCCGACCTGCGAAGGGGCGCGCTACAACGCCGATACCCTGAAGATCACATATAAAGAGAAGAACATCGCCGACGTGCTGCGCATGACGGTGAACGAAGCCCACGCCTTCTTCGAAGACGAGGAAGCGGTGGCGCGGCCGCTGCAGGTGCTGCGCGAAGTCGGCCTGGGTTACCTGCGCCTGGGGCAGAGCGCCACCGAGCTGTCCGGTGGCGAAGCCCAGCGCATCAAGCTGGCGACGGAACTGCAGCGCGCCACCCGCGGCGGCGCCCTGTACGTGCTGGACGAGCCGACCACCGGCCTGCATCCGCTCGACACCGACCGCCTGGTGGCTCAGCTGAACCGCCTGGTCGCCGCCGGCAACACCGTCATCATGGTCGAGCACACGATGCGGGTGGCGGCCGCCTGCGACTGGGTGATCGACATCGGGCCGGGCGCCGGCGAGAAGGGTGGCACGGTGGTGGCTTCGGGACCGCCGGCCAAGGTTGCGGCCAGCCGGGGCAGCCGAACTGCGCCGTATCTGGCGGAATATTTACGCTAAATGTCGGGAACTCCGTACTAAATTGCTTTTCGGCAATGCAAAATTCCAGTTCAACGGAACACGCGGGATTTTGCAATTGCGTTACACTTAGGATATTTTTTTCCTAAGAGTTAGCGAATAAGCATGACCGGATCGAGTATCGACAGCGGCCAGTTCCGCCGCATCCTGTCCCGCAACGTCGCCATGCCGCTGGGCATGGGGGTGTTAAGCGCGCTGGTCTTCGTCGGCATCATCGCCTACCTGATCAATGTGCTCAGCTGGGTCGAGCATTCACAGCAGGTGATCGGCAAGGCCAATGAGGTCAGCCGCATGTCGATCGACATGCAGGCCGGCCTGCGCGGCTACCTCTTGTCGGGTGACGCCGACTTGCTGGTGCCTTACCAGACAGCCAAGAACCAGCTCGCCGATGAGCTTGCTGGGCTGGACAAGCTGGTGGCCGACAATGCCTCCCAGGTCGGGCGTATTGGCCGTATCCGTGCTGCCCTTCGGCAATACGAGGCCTACGCCGAGGACATGATCGCGCGCCGCCGCAATAACGTCGACTTCACCGAAGTGCTGAAGAGCGGACGCGGCAAGGTCATCACAGATGAAGTAAGGCGCCAATTCGCCGATTTCATCAGCGAGGAAGAGCAATTGCTCCAGGAGCGCAACAGCTCCTCGCGCTCGGTGATCGCCTGGTCGGTCGGCGCCTTCCTGCTGTTCAGCCTGACCGTGGCCGGCCTGCTGGCCCTGTTCGGCCGCCGCGAGCTGGTGAAACTGTCCAGTTCCTATAGCGACATCCTGGCCCACGAAGCCGAACACAATGCGCTGCTGCGCCACCAGGACTGGCTGCGCACCGGCCAGGCCGAGCTGGCGACCAGGAGCGCCAACCTGCACGAGCTCGAACCCCTTGCGGCGGCCGTGCTGGATTACGTGACGCCCTACCTGGGCGGCGTCGTGGCCGCCATGTACGCGCGCAGCGACGACGGCATCCTGACCCGCATCGGCGCCTACGGCTTCGCGCACAAGGACCCGCATGCCAAGCTGATCCAGCCGACCGAATCGCTGGCCGCCCAGGCCGCCAACCAGAACCGCATCCTGACCCTGCGCGAACTGCCGCCCGACTACATCAAGGTGGGCTCGGGCCTGGGCGAGACCGCGCCGCGCGAACTGCTGATCGCGCCGATCCGCAACCACGGCAAGATCAAGGGTGTGATCGAGATCGGCTTCCTGCACGGCGTGCGCGAGCGCGATATCGAATTCATGGACTTCATCGCCGCGGCCGTGGGCGCGTCCGTCGCCTCCGTCGTCTACCGCCAGCGCCTGCAGGTGGCGCTGGAAGAGCAGCAGGCCATGAACGAAGAGCTGCAGGTCCAGCAGGAAGAACTGCGCACCGCCAACGAAGAGCTGGAAGAGCAGTCGCGCGCCCTTGAGGAATCGCAGACGGCGCTGGAAAACCAGCAGGCCGAGCTGGAGCAGACCAACGAGCAGCTGGCCGAGCAGGCCGCCAACCTCGACCTCAAGAACACGGCCCTGACCACGGCCCAGGACCAGCTGCGCGAGCGCGCCCTGGAACTGGAGCGCGCCAGCCGCTACAAGTCCGAATTCCTGGCGAACATGTCGCACGAGCTGAGGACGCCGCTCAACAGCTCGCTGATCCTGGCCAAGCTGCTGTCGGACAATGCGGCCGGCAACCTGAATGAAGAGCAGGTGCGCTTCGCCCAGACCATCTATTCGGCCGGCAACGACCTGCTGAACCTGATCAACGACATCCTCGACATCTCCAAGGTCGAGGCCGGCAAGCTGGAGCTGGTGCCGGAAGAGCTGCCGCTGCGCCGCGTGATCGAAGGCCTGGCGCGCACCTTCGAGCCGCTCGCCAAGCAAAAGCAGCTGGAATTCTCGCTGACGGTCGAGCCGAACGTGCCGATGTCCATCCACACCGACCGCCAGCGCCTCGAACAGATCCTGAAAAACCTGCTGTCGAACGCGGTGAAATTCACCGACGCCGGCCGCGTCGGCGTGACGGTCAGCGCCAACGCCGACGGCTGGGTGCAGTTCACGGTGCAGGATTCCGGCATCGGCATCGCGCCGGACCAGCAGGACAAGATTTTCGACGCCTTCCACCAGGCCGACGGCTCGACGGCGCGCAAATACGGCGGCACCGGCCTGGGCCTGTCGATCTCGCGCGACCTGACCAGCCTGCTGGGCGGCACCCTGACCCTGGCCAGCACCGTGGGCGAGGGCAGCACCTTCACGCTCAGCCTGCCGCGCAACGGCGCCGTCGCCGCCACGCCGCCGGCGCCGCAGCTGGTGCACGCCGCGCCGCCGGTCCGTGCCGCCGCGCCGGCCCCTGTTGCTGCCGAGCCGGAGGAAGCACAGCCCGCCGGCCCGCGCTTCGAAGATGACCGCGCCGAGCCTGCCTCCGGCCGCCGCACCGCGCTGGTGATCGAGGACGAGCCGGAGTTCGCGCGCATCCTCTACGGCCTGGCGCACGACATGGACTTCCGCTGCCTGGTCGCGCTGAGGGCGGAAGAGGGCCTGGAACTGGCCACCGCCGAGAACCCGGACGCGATCCTGCTCGACATGCGCCTGCCGGACCGTTCCGGCCTGTCGGTGCTGCAGCAGCTGAAGGAAAACCCGGCCACCCGCCACATTCCGGTGCACGTGGTCTCGAGCCAGGAAAACGGCGGCGAGGCCCTGCACCTGGGCGCGATCGGCTATGCCCTGAAACCGACTACCCGCGAACAGCTGGAAGCCGTATTCCTCAAGCTGAAGGAGAAATCTTCGCAGCAGGTCAAGCGCGTGCTGCTGGTCGAGGACGACGAGCGTCAGCGCGACAGCGTGGTCCAGCTGATCTCCGACAACGACGTCGAGATCGCCGCCGTCGGTTCCGGCGAGGAAGCGCTGAATTTGTTGCGCACGCAGATTTTCGACTGCATGATCATCGACTTGAAGCTGCCCGACATGCAAGGCAATGACTTGCTCAAGGCAATGTCTTTGGAGGAACTCTGCTCCTTCCCGCCGGTCATCGTCTACACCGGACGCAACCTGACGCGCGAGGAAGAAACGGAACTGCTGAAATATTCGCGCTCGATTATCATCAAGGGCGCGCGCTCGCCGGAGCGCCTGCTGGACGAAGTCACGCTGTTCCTGCACAAGGTGGAGTCAACGCTGTCGTCCGAGCGCCAGACCATGCTCAAGAACGTGCGTGGGCGCGACCGCGTGTTCGAAGGCAGGACCATCCTGCTGGTGGATGACGACGTGCGCAATGTGTTCGCATTGACGAGCGCGCTGGAGCAGCGCGGTGCGCACGTGGTGGTGGGCCGCAACGGCTTCGAAGCCCTTGCCCGGCTCGATGAAGTGGAAGCGATCGACCTGGTGCTGATGGACGTCATGATGCCCGGCATGGACGGACTGGAAGCCACGCGCAGGATCCGCCAGGATGCGCGCTTCGCCCGCCTGCCGATCATCGCGATCACGGCCAAGGCCATGAAGGACGACCAGGAACAATGCCTGGCCGCCGGCGCCAACGATTACCTGGCCAAGCCGATCGACCTGACCCGTCTGTACTCGCTGCTGCGAGTATGGATGCCGACGCTGGAGCGGATTTGACGAAGCAAATGAAGCATCCCCCAAGCGACATCGACATCGAACTGCGGATGCTGGTCGAAGCTGTCTATCTCAAGTACAACTACGACTTCCGCGACTACACCGGCGCTTCGCAAAAGCGCCGCGTGGTGGCCGCCATGCGCGCGATGGACTGCGATACCGTCTCGAGCCTGCAGGCCAGGGTCATGCACGAGCCGAGCGCATTCGCCCAGCTGCTGCAATTCCTGACCATCCCGGTCACGGAAATGTTCCGCGACCCCGAGTACTACCTGGCCCTGCGCCAGCAGGTCGTGCCTTTCCTGAAGACCTACCCGTCGCTGAAAATCTGGGTGGCCGGCTGCAGCACCGGCGAAGAGGTGTATTCGCTGGCGATCCTGCTGAAGGAAGAGGGCCTGCTCGAGCGCAGCCTGATCTACGCCACCGACATCAATCCGGAATCGCTGGAGGCGGCGCGGCGCGGCGTGATGCCGCTCGAGCGCATGCGCCTGTACACCGAGAACTACCAGAAGTCCGGCGGCACCCAAGCCTTCTCCGACTATTACACGGCGGCCTACGGTGGCGCGCTGTTCGAGCGCTCGCTGGTGGAAAACGTCACCTTCGCCGACCACAGCCTGGCCACCGACAGCGTGTTCGCCGAGACGCACTTCATCAGCTGCCGCAACGTGATGATCTACTTTAACCGGCGCCTGCAGAACCGGGTGCTCGGCCTGTTCCACGAATCGCTGGTGCACCGCGGTTTCCTCGGCCTGGGCAGCAAGGAGAGCATCGACTTTTCCAGCTACGCCCAGCGCTTCGAACCGCTGGCCAAGCGCGAGCGCGTGTTCCGCAAGGTCGGTCCGTAATGAGTACGGACCTGCAAGCCGCGCTGGCCGGCCGCCGCATCGAGGCGGTGGTGATCGGCGCCTCCGCCGGCGGGGTCGAGGCCCTGGGCGCGCTGCTGCCCGCGCTGCCGGCCGGGTATTCCTTGCCGGTATTCTGCATCCTGCACCTGCCGTCCGACCGCGAGAGCCGGCTGGCCGAGCTGTACGCCGAGCGCGTGCCGCTGCGGGTGAAGGAAGCCGTCGACAAGGAAAGCATCGAACCCGGCACCGTCTACTTTGCCGGCGCCGGCTACCATTTGTCGGTGGAGCAGGATTTCACTTTCTCGCTGAGCTGCGAACCGCCCGTGCACTTCGCGCGCCCGGCCATCGACGTCCTGATGGAATCGAGCGCCGACGCCTACGGGCCCGGCCTGGTCGGTATCCTGCTGACCGGCGCAAATCATGACGGCGCCGAGGGCATGGCCTATATTCATGCCAGTGGCGGGCTGACCGTCGTGCAAGATCCCGATGACGCCCAGGTGGCGACCATGCCGCAGAGCGCCATCGACCGTTTTTCCCCGCACCTGATCCTGCCTTTGGCCCGCATCGGGGCGCTGCTGCCCATGCTGGAGACCGACACCAATGAGCACTAATGATCCAAGCAAACTGCTGATCGTCGACGACTTGCCGGAAAACCTGCGCGCGCTGGACGCCCTGATCCGCGACGGCCAGCGCCAGGTATTCCAGGCGACCTCCGGCGAGGAAGCGCTGACGCTGATGCTCGAACACGAGTTCGCGCTGGCGATCCTGGACGTGCAGATGCCCGGCATGGACGGTTTCGAGCTGGCCGAGCTGATGCGCGGCACCGAGCGCACCCGCAACATCCCGATCGTGTTCGTCTCGGCTGCGGGGCGAGAACTGAACTATGCCTTCAAGGGCTACGAGCAGGGCGCCGTCGACTTCCTGTACAAGCCGCTCGATCCGGACGCCGTGCGCAGCAAGGTGAATGTCTTCGTCACCCTCGACCAGCAGCGGCGCGAGATGCGGCGCCAGATGGAAGCGCTGGAACGCAGCCGGCGCGAGCAGGAAATCCTGCTGCGCGAGCTGAACAACACCCAGGAAGAGCTGCAGCGCTCGCTGCGCATGCGCGACGATTTCATGTCGCTGGTGGCGCACGAGCTGCGCACGCCGCTCAACACGCTGTTCCTGGAAACCCAGATGCGCAGCCTGCAGCTCAAGCGCGGCAACCTGCCGGCCTTCAACCCTGAACAGATGGGCAATATGATCAAGCGCGACGAGCGCCAGATCAAGGCCATGATCCGCCTGATCGACGACATGCTGGACGTCTCGCGCATGAAGAGCGGGACGCTGTCGATCCGGCCGGCCAAAGTGGAGCTGATGGGCTTGCTCGAGCGCGTGCTCAACGACCTCTCGCTGCAGGCGGCCGCGGCCGGCTCGACCCTGCAGCTGGCCAGCCACGAACCGGTGGAAGGCTTCTGGGACGAGTTCCGCATCGAACAGGTGATCGTCAACCTGCTGACCAATGCGCTGCGCTACGGCGGCGGCGGACTGGTCGAGGTGAGCGTGCAGAAGGTGAGCGACGAAGTCTGCGGCAGCAAGGTCCGCATCGACGTGCGCGACCACGGCAAGGGCATCGCCCCGGATTTCATCGACCGCATCTTCGAACCCTACGAACGCGGCGCCAAGGCCGGCGAGCCGAAAGGCCTGGGCCTGGGCCTGTACATCTCGCGCCAGCTGGCGAGCTCGCATGGCGGCGAGCTGACCGTGCAGAGCGTGGCGGGGCAGGGGGCGACCTTCAGCTTGTTGCTGCCGTGTACTGAGGTCACCGTGCCTGCTACTGCTGTCTCCGCTTGAACCTCTTGGACGTGGGCCCCACGCGGCGCGTCGATAGGTAAAATCAATTGATCGAATCTGCTCAATTAATTTCACATTCAACAGTGCTCGGGGTATAGTGCGTACCTAACGTTTTTTTTAACCCCGAAAGAGGAGTTTTCATGTCCATCATCAACACCGAGATCAAACCGTTCAAGGCAACCGCTTTCCACGACGGTAAGTTCGTCGATCTGACCGAAGCCGACTTCAAAGGCACCTGGTCGGTCCTGATGTTCTATCCGGCTGACTTCACCTTCGTCTGCCCGACCGAACTGGAAGACCTGGCTGCTTTCCAGCCGGAATTCGCGAAGATGGGTGTGAAAGTGTACGGCGTGTCGACCGACAGCCACTTTGCCCACAAGGCATGGCACGACACCTCGGAAGCCATCAAGAAAGTGAACTACCCGCTGATCGGCGACCCGACCGGCACCCTGTCGCGTAACTTCGAAGTCATGATCGAAGAAGAAGGCATGGCCCTGCGCGGCACCTTCGTCATCAATCCGGAAGGCCAGATCAAGGTCATGGAAGTGCACGACAACGGTATCGGCCGCGACGCATCGGAACTGATGCGCAAGGTCAAGGCTGCCCAGTACGTCGCATCGCACCCGGGCGAAGTCTGCCCGGCCAAGTGGAGCGAAGGCGCCGAAACCCTGAAGCCGTCGCTGGATCTGGTCGGCAAGATCTAATTGATCTGACCAAGTAATACCCGGTAGTACCAGGAGACCGTCCGCGAGGGGCGGCCGGTCTCCCACCCCTCAAAGATTCCTGCCCGCCACAACGGGCTTGCCAGCCAATCACAGGCGATCAAACTGGTCGATCTGACGGCATAGATTTACGACTTTGATTCCATGGATGCGCCCGCATGTGCGACGCATCGGCCTGAACACGTTTGAACGAAAAAGGATAAGACCATGAGCGCTCTCGACAATGACCTGAAAACCCAGCTGGGTGCCTACCTGCAACGCGTCCAGCACAATTTCGAGATGGTGGCCTCGCTGGACGACAGCGAGACCTCGAAGCAGATGCTCGATCTGCTGCAGACCATCCAGGGCCTGCGCGCTGACAAGATCACGCTGCGCACCGACGGCAACGACG
>Ga0065165_1000757_pt1 | contig 43947 bp, 35 predicted proteins | sample AraplaMF_Cvi_mMF_FD_63813 | JGI IMG/M metagenome (GOLD analysis project Ga0065165, IMG submission 63813) | Arabidopsis root microbial communities from the University of North Carolina, USA - plate scrape MF_Cvi_mMF (version 2) (version 3) | ecosystem: Host-associated > Plants > Roots >... | reverse complement strand
ACCACCACCTGCTCGGCCGGACGGCCGTCCCAGTCGATGCGCCAGGCGCTGAAGCGCAGCTGGATCGGCGTGCCGTCGAAGCGGTAGCGCAGCCCCTGCCAGCTGGCCTGCGTCAGCTCGCCGGCGATGATCTTGCGGTGCCGGTCGCGCGCCTGCTCGCGCTCCTCGGGCGGCATCGTGGCCTCGCGCCACAGCGTCAGCACCTCGGTCAGCGAGCCCAGGCCGTAGATCTTCAGCAGCGCCGGGTTGGCGTACAGCAGGTCTTCGCCGCGCACCACCGCAACGCCCTGGTGCGAATGCTCGGTGAGCTGCAGGAAGCGGTCGCGCAGCCGGCCCGACTCCTCGTGCGAGCGGCGCACCGCGGCATGCAGCAGCGCGAGGCCGAGCGTCAACCGCAGCATCGCGGCCACCGTCGCCTGCACCGCGATGCCGGCCGCGCCCCAGAACACGAAGATGAACTGGTTGACGCCGAGCAGCATCAGCAGCAGACCGGCCAAGCGCTCCGAGCCGCCCTGGCGCCACAGCCAGACGGTGGCCACGACGCCCGCGGCCACGTGCAGGCTCGCGCTGACCGCCTGCGCCGCCTGCACGTTCAGCGGCACCAGCAGCGCGGCGACCAGCAGCAGCACCGCGCCGAGCGCAAAGCCCTGCACCCGCGTCGGCGCGCGGCCGGCCAGGCGGGCGCTGCCGAGCAGCAGCAGCGACAGGTACAGCGCCGACACCGCGACGATCACGACCGTGCCGAGCGCCGACACGATGCCCTGGTTCTGCGCCTGCATCAGGTAGGCGGCGGGGATCATCGCCTGGCTCGCGAAGGCCCAGCCGAGGTCGCGCGAGAACAGCTGCGCCCGGTCGCTGCGCCAGGCGAGCAGCAGCGCCCAGCCGACGATCAGGTTGACGCAGGCGTTGATGGCGAGGGCGAGCGTCACGGGCCGGTCGCTTCCGCGCGGATCCAGTGGGCGGCGCGCTCGGCGATCATCAGCGTCGGCGCATTGGTGTTGCCGCTGGTGATGGCGGGCATCACGCTCGCATCGGCCACGCGCAGCCGCTTGACGCCGTGCACGCGCAGCTGCGCATCGACGACCGCGTCCGGGTCGTCGGCCGGGCCCATCTTCGCAGTGCCGACCGGGTGGAAGATGGTGGTGCCGATGTCGCCGGCCAGCCGCGCGAGTTCGTCGTCGCTTTCGAACTGGACGCCGGGCTTGATCTCCTTCGGGTGGTACGGAGCGAGTGCCGGCTGCGCGACGATGCGGCGGGTGACGCGCAGCGACGCCGCCGCGACCCGGCGGTCTTCGTCGGTGCCGAGGTAGTTGGCCCGGATCGACGGCGCGGCGGCGGCATCGGCGCTGCGGATGTCGATGCGCCCGCGGCTGGTCGGGTTCAGGTTGCAGACGCTGGCGGTGAACGCATTGAAGCGGTGCAGCGGCTGGCCGAACGCATCGAGCGACAGCGGCTGCACGTGGTACTGCAGGTTGGCATGGCGCTGCGACGGGTCGCTGCGGGTGAACGCACCGAGCTGCGACGGCGCCATGCTCATCGGGCCGCTGCGGCGCAGCAGGTACTCGGCGCCGATCATCGCCTTGCCCCACAGCGAGTTCGCCATCGCGTTCAACGTGCGCACGCCGTCGACCTCGTAGACGGCGCGGATCTGCAGGTGGTCCTGCAGGTTGCCGCCGACGCCGGGCGCATCGCGCATCACCATCAGGCCATGCTGCTGCAGCAGCGCGCGCGGGCCGATGCCCGACAGCTGCAGCAGCTGCGGCGTGCCGACCGCGCCGGTGCACAGGATCACCTCGCGCGCCGCGCGGGCGCGCACGCGCTCGCCGCCGCCCTGCGGGATCACCTCGACGCCGCTCGCCTGCGGCATGCCGTCCCACGAGCCGTCGCTCGGCCCCGGTTCGATCAGCAGGCGCGCGATCTGCGCGCCGGTCCAGACCTGCAGGTTCGGCCGCCGCAGCACCGGCCGCAGGAAGGCCTTGGCCGCATTCCAGCGGATGCCGTGGCGCTGGTTGACGTCGAAGTAGCCGACGCCTTCGTTGTCGCCGCGGTTGAAGTCGCTGCTGTGCGGGATGCCGGCCTGCTGCGCGGCCTGCGCGAACGCGTCGAGGATGTCCCAGCGCAGCCGCTGCTTCTCGACCCGCCATTCGCCGCCCGCACGCCGGCCGCTGCGGTCGAAGCCGGGCGCGGCATGGAATTCGTCGGCGCCCTTGTGGAAGTCTTCGTGCTGCTTGAAGAACGGCAGGCATTCCTGCCAGCTCCAGCCGGGGTTGCCGAGCGCGCCCCAGTGGTCGTAGTCGCGCGCCTGGCCGCGCATGTAGATCATGCCGTTGATGCTGGAGCAGCCGCCCAGCACCTTGCCGCGCGGATAGCGCAGCGAGCGGCCGTTCAGGCCCGGGTCTTCATCGGTGTGGTACAGCCAGTCGGTGCGCGGGTTGCCGATGCAGTACAGGTAGCCGACCGGGATGTGGATCCACAGGTAGTCGTCGTTGCCGCCGGCCTCGATCAGCAGCACGCTCTTTGTCGGGTCGGCGCTCAGCCGGTTGGCCAGCAGGCAGCCGGCGGTGCCGGCACCGCAGACGATGTAGTCGTAGGTGATCTCGCTCATCGCGACGGCCCCGGCGTCGGGTCGGGATGCCGGCGATGGCGCATTGCGTCCGGCGCACCGAAGCTGTCGAAGCTGAGCACATTCATGAAGCGGCATGGTACGACTGCCGTCGTCGCGCGGACGGCGCCCCGCACGCCGCCCGCTGCCAAGTTGTTGTGCTAAGTCGCGTCGACTTGTTGCAAGTTTGTTTCGGCCAGGCCGTGCCAGTCGAGCCGTCGGGTGGCGACCATCACGCCGGCGAGCACGCAGAACAGCAGCGCCGCCCCGGTGAGCAGCGAGGCCTGCTCCATCTGCAGCAGCACGTAGAGCGCGCCGTACAACCCGGCGATGCCGGCACCGAACAGCGCGCCGGCTCGCCAGCCGCCCAGCATGTGCCGGCCGTAGAAGGCGAGCAGCCCGGCGCAGGCCCCGGCCGCGACGGCATACGACGGCGCGAAGGCCAGGTGCTCGGACAGCGCCAGCAACAGCAGGAAGAAGATGCTGATCGCACAGCCCACCAGCAGGTACTGGACCGGGTGGACGCGCCGGCGCCCGAGCAGCTCGACCATGCCGACCACGACGAAGGTCAGGCCGATGAAGAGCATGCCGTACTTGATCGCGCGGTCGCTCAGCGAGTAGGGGTTCACCGGATCGATGAAGTCGATGTCGAAGGTGTCGATGCAGGGCTCGCCGCCGCCCCGCGCGCCGGGCTCGCACAGCCGAGCAGCGCCGTGCAGGAAGTCCTGCGGAGCCTGCGTGGCCAGCGCCGACACCGACCAGGTGGCGTCGAAGCCCTGGCTGCCGGTCTGCCGCGTCACCGGCAGGAAGCGGCCGTTGAACGACGGGTGGGGCCAGTCGCCGGCGATGTGCGCCCGGGCCTGGTTCGCCAGCGGCACGACGGCGAGCGACGATGTGCCGACCAGGTCCAGTGCGATGTCCAGCCGCAGCGGCGCCGCGGCCTGGCGGCGCGCTTCGGGGAGCACGGCGCGCAAGCCGGCGAGGTACTTCTCATGCCCGGTCCCGGCCACCACCTCCAGCGGCTGGCCGTCCAGGCGCACGGCGGCCTGGCGGATGCCGCGCGCGTCGCTCAGCGCCAGCATCATCGCCGGCGCGTCGCACGCGATGCGCGAACCGGTGTGCTCGGCGGCGGGACGCAACGCGGTGAGCGGACCCCATTCAGCCGCCACCTGCAGCTGCGCCACGTAGGTGTTGACCTTGAACAGGCCGCGGTAGCGCGGCTCCATCGCGACACGCGCCTCGACCGACGCGCTGGCGGGGATGGCGCTGAGCGCGAACTCGCGGCGCTTCTCGACCTTCCTCGCGTCCTTGCCGCTGCCTTCGCGCTCGTCCCAGGTCTCGACGCAACGGCTGCGCAGCACCGGGCCGAGCACGGCCTGGCGGCCCGCCTGGCTGTCGGCGATGCTCTGTTCCGCCTCGAGCGAGCGCGCCTGGCGCTCGCCGACCAGGCCCTCGATGCGCATCAGCGCGATCGAGAGCAGTCCCACCACCACCAGGATCGCGAGACCCTTGGCCACCACACGCTGCAATCTCATGTCCGCCTCCGGAGTTGAAGGGGCGGACTGTCGCGGGCACCGGTGAAGCGCCGGTGAAATCGCGATGAAGCCGGCTCAGTGGATGCTGCTCGCGAGGATCGGGAACAGCTTCACCAGCCCGTCCGACATCACCTCGACCGCCAGCGCCGCGAGGATCAGCCCCATCAGCCGCGTCATCACGTTGATGCCGGTCTTGCCGAGCACCCGCGCGATGCGGCCGGACGCGCTGAAGGCCAGCCACACCGCGATGCCGATCACCACGCCGTAGCCGACCAGCACCGCGATCTCCCACCAGTGCCGCGTCTTGTCGGCGTAGATCACCATCGTCGAGATGGTGGCCGGGCCGGTCAGCAGCGGGATGGTCAGCGGCACCACCGCGATGCTGTCGCCGGCATCGACCTTGGTGTTGCCCTCGGTGACGTCTTCCTGGCGCGTTTCGGCGGGCTGCGCGTTCAGCATCTGCAGCGCCGAGATCAGCAGCAGCGTGCCGCCGCCGACCTGGAACGATGCCAGCGAGATGCCGAAGAACTCGATGATCTTCAGCCCGGCGATCGCGCTGACGGCGATCACGATGAAAGCGCTGAACGCGGCGACGCGGATCGTGCGCTGGCGCTGTTCGCGGGTGAAGCCCCCGGTGAAATGGATGAAGAACGGGATCACGCCGATCGGGTTCACGATGGCGAGCAGGGCGATCAGCGGCTTGTAGATGTCCATGCGGCATTCTGCCGGTCCCTCAGCTGCCGCAGGTAGCGCAGGCCGGGCACGGCGCGCGCGCCGTACCAGCTCAGCAACTCGCCGTCGACCCGCTGCACGCGCGCCTGCGGGCACAGCGCCTGCGCCTGCGCGGCGTGCCGTTCGTCGAATGCGAACGGCTCCGAGCTCAGCAGCACGCGATCGACCTGCGCGAGCCAGGGCTCGTCGCCTCGAACCACCGGGTAGCGCGCCGCACCCTGCGGCCCGCCATGCTGCGCGGGCTCGGTGTGCCAGCCGATGCGCGCCAGCATGCGCGACAGGTAGGTGTCGCGCGCGACCGTCATCCACGGGTCGTGCCAGATCAGATAGAGCACGCGTTGCGACTGACGTTGGTCATCACGGGTTTCCCCTAGCTCGTGCTGCAGGGCCTCGCGCAGCGCGCCGGCGCGGTCGCGCACGCCGGGCTCGGCATCGAACACCGCCGCGACCTGGTCGACCAGCGCGAGGTTGTCCTCGGGACTGCACGGGTGCGTGACGACGACCTGCGCACCCATCTCGTGCAGCGCCGGCACGATGTCGTGCCGGTTCTCATCCACATTGACGAGCACGTGGGTGGGCGCGAGGCGCCGCAGCTTCCGGAGGTTCACCGCCTTGGTGCCTCCGACCTTGGGCACGCTGCGCACCGCGTCTGCCGGATGGATGCAGAAGCCGGTGCGCGCAACGAGACGCGGGCCGAGGCCCAGCTCGACGACGAGTTCGGTGAGGCTGGGCACGAGGCTGGCGATGCGGGGGCTCACGGGACCTTTCTTGCGGCGTACAGACAACACTTTTTGTTTCCCTCGCCTTGCAAGGGGTTTCCACAATTTGCACCGCTTCGCGCAATTACTCGATAATCAAAATTCTGTGTCTGGAAGCAGCGCCTTCACTTGAATGGTTCAGGATGGGTACAAGCTCCACATGGGTTCTCGTGACTTCAGGAAAGAAAGGCGCTCTCCATGGGCAATAAACTCTACGTCGGTAACCTCGCCTACAGCGTGCGCGACGACGATCTCCAGCAAGCATTCGCACAATTCGGCACCGTCTCGTCCGCCAAGGTCATGATGGACCGCGACACCGGCCGCTCCAAGGGCTTCGGCTTCGTGGAGATGGGCTCGGATGCGGAAGCTCAATCGGCCATCAACGGCATGAACGGCCAGGCCCTCGACGGCCGTGCGCTCGTCGTCAATGAGGCCCGTCCGCGCGAAGAGCGTCCGGGCGGCTTCGGTGGCGGCGGTGGCCGTTCCGGTGGCGGCGGCTTCGGCGGTGGTGGCGGCTACGGCGGCGGCGGTGGTGGCGGCAGCCGCTCCGGCGGCGGCGGCTACGGCGGTGGTGGCGGTGGCCGCTCCGGCGGTGGCGGCGGCTACGGTGGTGGCGGCGGTCGCTCCGGCGGCGGTGGTGGCTACGGTGGTGGCGGCGGCGGCGGTGGCCGTGGCGGCTACTGATCAGTCCTCACGACCGATCAAGCCCTGACGAAAAGCGGTGAGTGCGAAAGCGCTCACCGCTTTTTTCATGGCCGCACTCAGCCGCGCCGGCGGGCCCGGCGGCGCCACAGCGCGCGCAGGCCCCAGCCGGCGAGCCCCAGCGCGACGACCCACGGCAACAGTCCGACCGCCGCGGTGATGAGCACGCCGATGCTCGTCGCGACGACATGGCCGGCGCCGCGCAGCGCGTCGGTGACCGGCTCCCACATGCCGGTCTCGAGGACCGAGGGCTGCGCCTGGAAGGTGATCGACACGTGCACCTTGTCGGTCTCGTTGGCCAACACCTTGCGCTGCGAGGCCAGGCTGTCGAGCTCGCTCTGCACCTGGACCAGCTCGCGCTCGACCTCGATCAGGTCCTTCAGCTTCGCGCCGGGCGTCGACATCAGCACGCGCAGGTGGTCGCGGAACGCGGTCTGGTTCTTCAGCCGCGCCTCGGTGTCGAGCACGGTGTCCGTCTTGTCCTCGGCGGTGCGGGCGTTCAGGCCGGTGCGGCCGAGGCTGCTCATCCGCTTCAGGAAGGCGTCGAGCTGCTGCGGCGGCACACGGGCTTCCAGCGTCGCGGTGGCGGGGCGGCGCTCGTCGTTGCGCTCGAGTTCGGCGTTCAGCACCTCGCAGCCGGCGGCGGCGCAGGCGTCGGTCGCCTCGCGCCAGGCGGCCTCGACACCGTCGGCCGGGGTGAAGATCTGCAACGTGTGTCGCACCGCGACGTAGCGCCGGGTTTCGGAGGCGCCGTCGGCGGCGGCCCGCTCGGCCTGCGGCTGCTCGGGGGCGGCGCGCCGCTTCGCGAACTCGGCCGCGGGTGCCGCGGCGGGCGCTTGCGCCAGCACGGCGGTCTCGGCGGACATCGGCCCGCCACGCCCGCAGGCGGCCAGCGTGCTCACGACGAGGGACAAGGTCAACACGGGTACGAAGCGGCGCATCGGGCGTCTCACACGAAGTTCAGGTGGAGACTGATACGCGCGACGCGGCCCGACGGGGTGAACCCGTCACCGCGAAACCGCCGCGCTCACTCGCCCTGGCGTTTCTTGCGCGGCCGCCCGGCCAGCACCAGGTCGTAGAGCCAGTTCGGCAACGCGCGCAGCAGCTTCGCGACGACGCCCATCTGCCACGGGATCACCCGGTAGGTCACGCCGGCCTCGATCGCGCGGAAGGCCCGGTCGGCGAACACCTCGGGCTGCATCAGGAACGGCATGCCGTAGCGGTTCTCGCGCGTCAGCGGCGTGTCGATGTAGCCCGGGCCGAGCGTGACGACCTTGACACCGTCGGGCCGCAGCTCGCCGCGCAGGCTCTCGCAATAGGCGATGACCGCCGCCTTGCTGGAGCAATAGGCGCCATGGCCCGGCAGCCCGCGGATGCCGGCCACACTCGCGATGCCGACCAGCGCGCCGCTGCGCCGCGCCCGCATCGCGGCGATGAACGGCTGGAAGGTGGCGGCCATCCCGAGGTTGTTGGTTTCGTAGGTGGCGCGCATCACCGCCAGGTCGTCGAACACCGCGGTGTCGATGCCGACGCTGATGCCGGCATTCGCGATCACCACGTCGGGCAGCCCCTGCGCCGCGATGCAGGCGCGGCCGACCGCGGTGATCGCGTCGATGTCGCGCACGTCGGCGGCATACACCGCGTAGCGCGCCGCGTCGAGCCGCTGCGCGTCGGCCCATTTGCGGACCTCGTCGGTGCGGCGCGCGACCAGCGCCAGCCGGTAGCCGGCCTGGTGGAAGCGCAGCGCGAGCGCCTGGCCGATGCCGCTGGAGGCGCCGGTGATGAAGACGAGGCGGCCCTCGCTCTTTTCAACAGCGTTCATTTCGCATCCCGCGGGCTGAAGACGGCCCGCATGCGTCCGCCGAACTTGATCACCCGGTCGAGGTGGCTGTAGTCCATGCTGTCGGCGCGCAGCTCGGTGCCGCCCTGGGTCACGGTGACCGGCAGGTGCGAACGGATGCGCTCGGTGTCGATGAAGGCGTGCAGGAACTCGCTGCGGAAGTCGATCGGCGGGCTGCCGTCGACGCCGTCGCGAACGATCTCGGCCTGGCCGACCAGCTGCACCTCGGTGGCGTCGCCGTTCGCGATGGCCTGGCGCGCGGTGGCATGCAGCACGCGGCCGTCGGGCCAGACGGCGCGCAACCGCACATTGTCGATCTCGACGGTGTCGGTGTCGGGGTAGTGGCGCAGCACGTCGCCCTCGATCTGTGCGCGCAGCTGGCCCTGCGGCGTGAAGCGCTGCAGCGCGAAATGGCGCATCTCGTAGTCGGGCACGTGACGCAGCGGCGCGGCAGTGCGCGGGTCGTCGGACAGCGGCGTGTTCTTGACCAGCCACCAGGTGCCCATCGCGAGCACGCCCATCAGCAGCAGCGGCAGGTAGGACGACAGCAGCTCGACCAGCCGCCAGCGCAGCGGCTGCGGCGTGCGCCGGCTGCCCGGCCGTGCCGCGGCCGGTGCCAGCGTGCCGGGCCGGCTGGCGGGGGGCGCCGTGTCAGCTTCCGCCATCGAGCGTGACGAGGTGTCCGCGCAGCAGCGCGGCATAGCGGCCGGTCGCGCTCAGCAGCAGGTCGCAGAACTCGCGCGCCGCGCCGTGTCCGCCGGCCGCCGCGGTGACGTGGTGCGCGATCGCACGCACCTCGACATGGCCGTTGGCCGGCGCGCAGGCCAGCGCGGCGCGCGCGAGCAACGGCAGGTCGGGCCAGTCGTCGCCGATCGCGGCCATCGCATCCCAGCCGATGCCGAGCGTGTCCATCAGGTGCTGCGCGGCGGCCAGCTTGTCGTGCACGCCGTACACCGCGTGGGCGATGCCGAGGTCGTTGACGCGGCGGCGCACCGCCGGCGAGTCGCGGCCGGTGATGACGATCGGCGCGATGCCGCCCTGCGCCAGCAGCTTCAGCCCGTGGCCGTCGAGCGTGTTGAAGGCCTTGAACTCCTCGCCGCGCTCGCTGATGTAGATGCGGCCGTCGGTCAGCACGCCGTCGACGTCGAAGATCGCGGCGCGGATGTCCTGCGCCCGCAGCAGCAGCTCGGGCGCGAAGCCCAGCACCGGGGTGATGTCGTCGAGGGCCATCAGATCACCTTCGCGCGCATCAGGTCGTTGGTGTTGATGACGCCGACCAGCCGGTCGTCGGCGTCGACCACCAGCAGCACGGTGATGCGGTGCAGCTCCATCAGGTCGGCCGCATCGACCGCGAGCGCATCGCTGCGCACGCGCCGCGGGCTGCGGTGCATCACGTCGGCCGCGGTCAGCGCGCGCAGGTCGCGGCCCTGCTCGACGAGCCGGCGCAGGTCGCCGTCGGTGAAGATGCCGAGGATCTCGCCGCGCTCGCCGAGCACCGCGGTGGCGCCCAGGCCCTTGCGCGTCATCTCGCGCATGGTGTCGACGAACGGCGTCGACGGCGGCACCTGCGGCACGTCGTCGCCGCTGCGCATCACGTCGCGCACATGGGTCAGCAGCTTGCGGCCGAGGCTGCCGCCGGGGTGCGAGCGCGCGAAGTCTTCTTCGCGGAAGCCGCGTGCGTCGAGCAGCGCAACGGCCAGCGCGTCGCCGACCGCCATCTGCGCGATGGTGCTGGTGGTCGGCGCCAGGTTCAGCGGGCAGGCTTCCTGGTCGACCGCGCTGCTGATGGTGATGTCGGCATGGCTGGCCAGGCTGGAGTCGGGCCGGCCGGTCATCGCGACCAGCGTGACGCCCAGGCGCTTCAGCGCCGGCAGGATCGCCGCGAGCTCGTCGCTTTCGCCGGAGTTCGAGATCGCGAGCACCACGTCGCCGGGGGTGACCATGCCGAGGTCGCCATGGCTCGCTTCGGCCGGGTGCACGAACAGCGCCGGCGTGCCGGTCGAGGCCAGCGTGGCCGCGACCTTGCGGCCGACGTGCCCGCTCTTGCCCATGCCCATCACGACCACGCGGCCGCTGCATTGCAGCATCGCCCGCACCGCGTCGACGAAGCTGTCGCCCTGGCGCGCCTGCAGCGCCAGCAGCGCGCGGGCTTCGATGTCGAAGGTCTCGCGCGCCAGCTTCAGCACGCGTTCGGCATCAAAAGAAACGGCGGGAGGGGCGGTCAAGGGCACGGAGGGCAGCTTCGGTCCGATAGGATCCGGCGATTGTAGGCACGCACGTTGCGTTGGCGTTTCAATGGCATCCACTCTCGAACTCGTCCTGCTGTATCTCGTCGCCGCCGTCGCGGGCGTGGTGGCATGCCGTTCGCTGAAGTTGCCGCCGATGCTCGGCTATTTGACGGTCGGCGTGCTGATCGGCCCGAATGCCCTGGGTCTGGCCAAGGATTCGGCCGGCATGACCTACCTGGCCGAATTCGGCGTGGTGTTCCTGATGTTCGTGATCGGGCTCGAATTCAACCTGCCGAAGCTGAACAGCATGCGCCGGCTGGTGTTCGGCCTCGGGCTCAGCCAGGTGGCGATGACGGTGCTGGCCGCACTGGCCGGCAATGCGCTGCTCGGCTGGGGGCTGGCGCAGATCGGCCGCGGCTGGGGCCTGTCGTGGCAGAGCGCGTTCGCGCTCGGCGGGGCGCTCGCGATGAGCAGCACCGCGATCGTCGTCAAGCTGATGGCCGAGCGGCTCGAACTGGAAAGCGAGCACGGCCGTCGCGTGATGGGCGTGCTGCTGTTCCAGGACCTGGCCGTGGTGCCGTTCCTGGTGCTGATTCCGGCGCTGGGTTCGTCGCCCGACACGCTCGGCCCCGCGCTGGCCTGGGCCGCGCTGAAGGCGGTGGCCCTGCTCACCGTGCTGCTGGTCGGCGGTCAGCGCGTGATGCGCTGGTGGCTGACGCTGGTGGCGCGCCGCAAGAGCGAGGAGCTGTTCATCCTGAACCTGCTGCTGGTCACGCTGGGGCTGGCCTGGCTGACCGAGCACGCCGGGCTGTCATTGGCGCTCGGCGCTTTCGTGGCCGGCATGCTGATCGCCGAGACCGAGTACAAGCACCAGGTGGAGACCGACATCCGCCCGTTCCACGACGTGCTGCTCGGGCTGTTCTTCATCACGATCGGCATGAAGCTCGACGTCGAGATCGTGCTGCGGCAATGGCCGCTGGTGCTGGTGATGACGGTGCTGCCGGTGCTGTTCAAGTTCGCGCTGGTGACATTGCTGGCGCGGCTGGCGGGCGCGGCGCCCGGCGTCGCGCTGCGCACCGGCCTGTACCTCGCGCAGGCGGGCGAGTTCGGCTTCGTGCTGCTGACGCTGACCACGCAGGAGCACCTGATCCCGGCCCACCTGCAGAGCCCGGTGCTGGCCAGCATGGTGCTCAGCATGCTGGCCACGCCGTTCATCATCATGTACAGCAACCGCATCGTGATGCGGCTGAGTTCGAGCGACTGGCTGATGCAGTCGGTCGCGATGACCAGCATCGCGAAGCGCGCGATCAACACCGAAGCGCACGTGATCATCGCCGGCTACGGCCGCAGCGGCCAGAGCCTGGCGCGCATCCTGGACGGCGAGCACATCCCGTACATGGCACTCGACCTCGACCCCGACCGCGTGCGCCAGGCCGCGGCGGCCGGGCAGAGCGTGGTGTTCGGCGACGCCGCGCGGCTGCAGAGCCTGATGGCGGCCGGGCTGGCGCGCGCGAGTGCGGTCGTCGTCAGCTACCACGACACGCCGTCGGCGATGAAGATCCTGCACCTGGTGCAGGCGCACGCACCGACGGTGCCGGTGATCGTGCGCACGCTCGACGACAGCGACATCGAGCGGCTGCAGGCCGCCGGCGCGACCGAGGTGGTGCCGGAGGCGATCGAGGGCTCGCTGATGCTCGCGAGCCATGCGCTGGCGCTGGTCGGCGTGCCGATGCGGCGCGTGATCCGGGTCGTGCAGGACCAGCGCGATGCGCGCTACGGGCTGCTGCGCGGCTATTTCCATGGCGCCGACGACGACACCGTCGACGAGCTGCAGCAGGCGCGGCTGCTCAGCGTCAGCCTGCCGCCGGCGGCGACATGGGTCGGCCAGCCGCTGTCGGCATTGGCGCTGCATGCGGTCGGCGTCACGGTGGTGTCGGTGCGCCGCGCGTCGGGCGCGGTGACGAAACCGCACGAGGCGCTGCTGCTGGCCGGCGGCGACACGCTGGTCTTGTCGGGGCTGCCCGAGCCGCTGGCGCTGGCGGAGAGCAAGCTGCTCGGCCGCTGAGCCGTCTTCCGCCGGCCTCGGCAGGGAACTGCCCCGACGGGTTCACAATGGCGCCCCGTTCCCGACGGCGAATCCCATGACCGCAGACACCATTCCCCAGGACCCAGCGCGCGACACGATCAAGCGCAGCATCCGCACCGTGCCCGACTGGCCGGAGCCGGGCGTGCAGTTCCGCGACATCACGCCGCTGCTGGCCGACCCGCGCACCTTCCGCATCCTGATCGACGAGTTCGTGCACCGCTACTTCGACGTGCGGCCGACCGCGATCGCCGGGCTCGACGCGCGCGGCTTCATCATCGGATCGGTGCTGGCCTACGAGCTCAACGTCGGCTTCATCCCGATCCGCAAGAAAGGCAAGCTGCCGTTCACCACGGTGCAGGAGACCTACGAGCTCGAGTACGGCTCGGCGACGGTCGAGATGCACACCGATGCGGTGAAGCCGGGCGATCGCATCGTGCTGGTCGACGACCTGATTGCCACCGGCGGCACGATGATGGCCGGCATGCGGCTGCTGCAGCGGCTGGGTGCGGTGGTGATCGAAGGCGCGGCGATCGTCGACCTGCCGGAGCTGCACGGCTCGCAGCGGCTGCGCGAAGCGGGGCTGCCGCTGTTCACGCTGGTCGACTTCGCGGGCCACTGAACAGCAGGGCCCGGCCGCGAAGCCGCTCAGGTCACCGGCGTCTGGCGCGTGATGTTGGCGCGCATCCGCAGCGCCATCACCGACCCGGCGGCCCGCACCAGTTCGAGGGCGAGGGCCGGCGTGCGCTGGGCCAGTTCTTCGAGGCGTGGACCGCGCAGCGCCCAGACGATGCACGGCGTCATCGCCTCGACGTTGGCCATGCGCGGGCCGTCGAGGAACAGCGCCGGTTCGCCGACCACCGAGCCGGCGCGCAGGATCGCGATGCGGTTGCTGCCGGGCGGCCCGCCCGTCACGAAGACCTGCAGCGAGCCCTGGCCGAGGAAGTACATGCTGCGGTCGGAGTCGCCTTGCTTGATCAGCAGGTCGCCGGCGCGGATGTCGTGGCGCGTGAGGTAGGGGCCGATGACGCGCCACTGGTCGGGCGTCAAACGGGCGCGAAAGGCGTCTTCCGCATTCAACGTTTGAATCGCTTGTGCCAACTGCTGCAGTTCCATCGTGTCCTCGGTGTGATATGACGCGGACTTGCGGGGCAAGTGCGTGAAAGTGACGCGATTATCGGCGTGTGTGACGGGCACCACAACAACTCGCGGCAAAACTTGTGCCCGCCGGTCACCGTCGCGGGCCCGTCTGTCGGGGCTCGTGTGACAAAAAGTGCTACTTGCCGATGCAGAAGCGGCTGAAGATCTCGCCGAGCAGGTCATCCGACGTGAACTCGCCGGTGATGTGCGACAACGCCGTTTGCGCGAGCCGCAGTTCTTCGGCGAGCAGGTCCAGCGCCGGGTCGGGCGAGGTCGCGAGTTCGAGCGCCAGCGCCAGGTGCTCCGCGGTGTGGCGCAGCGCGTCGACATGGCGAGCCCGCGCGATGAACAGCCCGTCGGGCGACGCATGCCAGCCGGCCAGTTGCAGCAGCAGGCGGCGCAGCGCGTCGAGCCCGGCGCCGGTGCGGGCCGACAGCGCGAGGTGGTGGCCGCGGCCGTCGGGCAGGCCCGGCATCGTCGCGAGGTCGCTCTTGCTGTAGACATGAACGATGCGCTCGCCATCACGCTGTGACCGTGTCTGCAACTGCGGCAACCTGGCCGCGATCCCGGCCTCCGCCGCGTCGTAGGCCGGCTCGCCGCGCCGCGTCAGGTCGTGCAGGAACAGTACCGCATCGGCCCGCTCGATGGCGTCCCAGCTGCGCGCGATGCCGATGCGCTCGACCTCGTCGCCCGCCTCGCGCAGCCCGGCGGTGTCGATCACATGCACCGGCACGCCATCGATCTGGATCGTCTCGCTGACCTTGTCGCGGGTGGTGCCGGGGACCGGCGTGACGATCGCCAGCTCGGCCCCGGCCAGCGCGTTCAGCAAAGAACTCTTGCCGACGTTCGGTTGCCCGGCCAGCACGATCTGCATGCCTTCGCGCAACAGCGCGCCCTGGCGTGCGCGGCCGAGCACGCCGGCCACGTCGGCCGCGATCGTGCGCAGCCGTCCGAGCGCGTCCGCCTTCTGCAGGAAGTCGATCTCTTCTTCGGGGAAATCCAGCGTCGCCTCGACCAGCATGCGCAGCGAGACCAGCCGGTCGCGCAGCGCATGCACCTCGTCGGAGAACGCACCGCTCAGCGAACGGCTGGCCGAGCGTGCCGCGGCTTCGGTGCTGGCATCGATCAGGTCGCTGACGGCCTCGGCCTGCGCCAGGTCGAGCTTGTCGTTCAGGTAGGCCCGCTCGGTGAACTCGCCCGGCTCGGCCAGCCGCAGCCCCATCGCCCGCCCGGCATCGAGGCAGCGCGCCAGCAGCAACTGCAGCACGACCGGGCCGCCGTGCGCCTGCAGTTCGAGCACGTCTTCGCCGGTGTAGGAATGCGGCGCCGGAAAGTACAGCGCCAGCCCGCGGTCGATCGCCTGGCCTTGCGCATCGGTGAAGGGCAGGTAGGTGGCATGACGTGGCGCCAACGGGCGGGCGAACAGCGCCTCGACCAGCGGCTTCAGGTCGCGGCCCGAGGCCCGCACGATGCCGACGGCGCCGCGGCCGGGCGCGGTGGCGATCGCAATGACGGGGTCGTGGTGGCGCGGCAGCATGGCGGCGATTGTCCCGGAACGCCGGCCGACAATCGCCGGCCCTGAAACGACCAACCCGGGCGACGCGCGCGGCGTGGCCCGGGTTGAAGATGGCGCGGGGGGAAGCGCCGGTGCAGCAGGCTGCGAACCGAATCATCCTCCCGAGCCGCTGCCGTTCACGGCAGCGGGTCTGCCCCGCATTGAACCGGTTGGAGCGTCGGCGCAGTGCCGGCGTTCCAGGGCTGCATGGTCGCGCCGCCCGGGTCTTGCGGCAAGCCCCCGCATGGGGGGCCGCAAGCACGGGGGCGCTGTCGGCGCGCTACTTGCCGAGCACGCCCAGCTGCTTGTTGATCAGCCACTGCTGCGCGATCGACAGGATGTTGTTCGTCAGCCAGTACAGCACCAGGCCGGCCGGGAAGAAGAAGAACATCACCGAGAACACCAGCGGCATGATCCACATCATCTTGGCCTGCACCGGATCCGGCGGCGTCGGGTTCAGCCAGGTCTGCAGCAGGCTCGACGCCGTCATCAGCAGCGGCAGGATGAAGTACGGGTCCTTGGCCGACAGGTCGGTGATCCAGCCGATCCACGGTGCGTTGCGCATTTCGACCGTCGACAGCAGCACCCAGTACAGCGCGATGAAGAACGGCATCTGCGCAATGATCGGCAGGCAGCCGCCGATCGGGTTGACCTTCTCCTCGCGGTAGATGCGCATCATCTCCTGCTGCATCTGCTGCGGCTTGTCCTTCAGGCGCTCGCGCAGCTCCATCACCTTCGGGTTGATGGCCTTCATCTTGGCCATCGAGCGGTAGGCGCTGGCATTGAGCCAGTAGAACGCGATCTTCAGCAGCACGACCAGCGCGATGATGGACCAGCCCCAGTTGCCGATCAGCTTGTGCAGCTGCGTCAGGATCCAGAACAGCGGCTCGGCCAGGATCTTGAAGTAGCCGTAGTCCTTCACCAGCTCGAGGCCGGGCGCCAGCGCGGCGAGCTTGTGCTCCTCCTGCGGGCCGACGAAGAGCTGCGCGTCGAAGGTCTTCGTGGCGTTCGGTGCGATGTCGCCCAGCGGCACGGTCATGCCGACCTGGTAGACGTGCGCCGGGCCGCCGGTCACGTCGTTCGTGACGTCGGCCTTGCCGGTGAAGTACTCGCGCGGCTGCTTCGCGCCGTCGGCCTTGTCGATCAGCCAGGCGGACGTGAAGTAGTGCTGCACCATCGCGACCCAGCCGCTGTCGGCCGTCGTGACGTGGTCGGGGGCATCGTGGGCGCCGCGCTTCTCGATGCTCTTGAAGTCGACCTTCGTGAAGTGCTTGCTTTCCTCGTAGATCGCCGGGCCGGTGAAGGTGGAATAGAAGCTCGAGCCGCCGGTGCCGTCGTTGCCGTCGCGCACCAGCTGCAGGTACAGCCGCGCATTGACCGGCGCGCCCGACGCGTTGGTGATCTCGTTGTGCACGCCGATCACGTAGTCGCCGCGCTTGAAGGTGTAGGTCTTCACCAGCTTGACGCCGTTGACCACCGGCGATTCGAAGCGCACCTGCAGCTCGTTGCTGCCGTCCTTCAGCGTGCGTTCGCCGGGGACCAGGCTCATCACCGTCAGGTGGTTCGGCAGGCCGCTGCCGCCCGCGGCCGGGATCAGGCCGCTCTGCGCGACATACAGGCGTTGCGCCGACTCGTCGAGCACGACGACGTTCTTCTTCTGGAACTGTTCGTCATGGCGCGGCGTCATGCCGACCAATTCCTGCACCTTCTGCCACAGGTCCTGCTGCAGCTGCTCGTGCTGGGTCAGCAGCTCGACGCGTGCCAGCGTGCCGCCCTTGCTGTCGAGCGTCGCCTTCACCAGGTCGGTCTGGATGACGACCCGCTCGGACACCACCGCCGACGCGGCCGGTGCGGCAGGCACCGCTGCGGTCGCCGTCGTGGTCGAGCCGGTGGCGGCCGTCGGCACGCCGGCCGGCGCGCTGCCCGGACCCGCCGCGGCGACCGGCGCCGTCGTCACCGGCTGCGGCCCGAACAACGACGGTTGACCGTTGTGCCGGCTCCAGGCGTCCCAGATCAGGACGAGCGACATCGAGAACACCACCCACAGCAGGGTGCGGCGCATATCGGTCATGGGAGAGTCTCTTCGCGGGAAAGGGGGGAGGGAATGCGGGACGCCGGATGAGCGGTTGACGTCGGGTCGGACATGGGGCTGGAACGCCCGGCCGCAAGCCGGGTGAACAAGCCACCGAGCGCGTCGGGCACCGGGTCGTGGCCGCCATTGCACCACGGGTGGCAACGCGCCAGCCGGTGCAGCGTCAGGTAGCTGCCGCCGATCGCGCCATGCCGCTCCAGGGCCTGCAGCGAATACACCGAGCAGGTCGGCTCGAACCGGCAGGCACTGCCGAGCCACGGGCTCAGGAAGAAGCGGTAGCCGCGCACCAGCGTCATCAGCAGGCGTTGCGGCGCGGACTTCAACAACTCGATCCACCGCCCCATCGTCAGCCTCCTGTCCGGGCAGCTTTCGCCATCACCGCCAGCAGTTCGTTGCCGGCCACCGTGCGCAGCGCGTCGGATGCCGCGCTAGGAAACAGCTTGCGATCGAACGGGCTGCGCAGCCGGATCACCCACAGACCGCTCGGCAAGCCGACCTGCGCATGCACGACGCGCCGGATCTGGCGCTTCAGCAGGTTGCGCGTGACGGCCCGCTTGGCATGCCGTTTCGGCACCACCGCGCCGAGCCAGCAGGCGCCTTCGGGCAAGTCATCCACAGCGGCGCCCTGAAGAGGTGCCTCGCCTGTTGACAACTTGTGGGCAGCGTGTCGGACAGCAGCCACTTTGACGGCAGGCCGGGCGGCCAGGAAATGAACGGCGAAATGCGTGCTGCGGGCCCGGGTGGGCGCCGCGAGCACGCGCTCGAAGTCAACCGATTGAACGATTCGCCCGATCACGGTGCCGCCCTGGACGCCACGCTGGGCGCTGGTTGGGCGTTGGTGGCACTTGACGCTGAAGCGGCAGCTGCCGTCGATGCGGTGACTGCAGCTACTGCAACCGGCCTCAGACGGCCAGGCGCTTGCGGCCCTTGGCGCGACGTGCGTTGATGACCGCACGGCCGCCGCGGGTCTTCATGCGCACGAGGAAACCGTGGGTGCGGGCGCGGCGGGTCTTCGAAGCTTGGTAAGTGCGTTTCATGATGATCAGTCCTGCAAAAAGGGGCCCCAAGTCACGCGGTGCTCACGCGCTGCTCACGTGATGTTCACGCGGTGCTCACCTTGATCAACAAGAGTCGTCACAAGAGCCGAGCCTTCGGGAAACCCACTATTACACCAAAAACCCCCAGTCTAGTCAAAGACTTGCACGGCAGCATGCGCCCGTGCGGCGGTTGCATCCCGCTGCACAAGACTGTGGATAACCCCGCCCGGCGGGCCGGTTGCACCGTAGAATCCGGCCGCTCCGAGAAGAACTTTTCCACAACATGAGCGCTGATCTCTGGCAGCGCGGCTGCGAGCGTTTGGCAGCCGAACTGCCCGAACAACAATTCAACACCTGGATCCGCCCGCTGCCCGCTGCCGACGTCACCGACCAAGGCATCTCCGGCGCGGTGGCATCACTGCGTGTGCCCAATCGGTTCAAGCTCGACTGGATCCGCAACCAATACGCCGGCCGCATCGAGGCCGTGCTGAGCGAACTCGCCGGCAAGCCGGTGCGGCTCGACCTGATGCTCGCGCCGCGCGACAACCCGGCGCCGATCGGCAGCTTCCGCGGCGACGGCCCGGTGCCGATCGCCCGCGCGCTCGGGCCGGCGCGGCCAGCCAGTGCCGACGGCGGCGATGTCGCGACGCTGGGCGCGCCCGCCGTGGCCGTGCCGCGCAGCCCGTCGGCCGCGAACGCCGCGCTGCCGCGTCACCGCCTGAACCCCGCGCTGACCTTCGGCTCGCTGGTGGCCGGCCGCGCGAACCAGATGGCCCGCACCGCGGCGCTGCACGTCGCCGGCGCGCCGGGGCAGATGTACAACCCGCTCTTCATCTACGGCGGCGTCGGCCTCGGCAAGACCCACCTGGTGCACGCCGTCGGCAACGCGCTGCTGGCCGACCGCACCGATGCCCGCGTGCTCTACCTGCACGCCGAGCAGTTCATCACCGACGTCGTCAAGAACTACCAGCGCAAGACCTTCGACGAGCTGAAGGCCAAGTACCACTCGCTGGACCTGCTGCTGATCGACGACGTGCAGTTCTTCGCCGGCAAGGAGCGCACGCAGGAGGAGTTCTTCAACGCCTTCGAGGCGCTGCTGGCCAAGCGGGCCCACATCATCATGACCAGCGACACCTACCCGAAGGGGCTGGTGGACATCGACGAGCGGCTGACCTCGCGCTTCGATGCCGGCCTGACGGTCGCGATCGAACCGCCGGAACTCGAGATGCGCGTCGCGATCCTGATGCGCAAATCGGATGCCGAAGGCACCGCGATGCCGGAGGACGTGGCCTTCTTCGTCGCGAAGAACGTGCGGGCCAACGTGCGCGAGCTCGAAGGGGCGCTGCGCAAGATCCTGGCGTACTCGCGCTTCTCGCACAAGGACATCAACATCCAGCTGGCCCGCGAGGCGCTGAAGGACCTGCTGTCGATCCAGAACCGCCAGGTCGGCGTCGAGAACATCCAGAAGACGGTGGCCGACTTCTACAAGATCAAGGTCGCCGACATGTACAGCAAGAAGCGCCCGGCCAGCATCGCGCGGCCGCGCCAGATCGCGATGTACCTGGCCAAGGAAATGACGCAGAAGAGCCTGCCCGAGATCGGCGAGCTGTTCGGCGGGCGCGACCACACGACGGTGCTGCACGCGGTGCGCAAGATCGCCGGCGAGCGCCAGAAGAACACCGAGTTGAACCAGCAGCTGCACGTGCTGGAACAGACGCTGAAAGGCTGAACGACGCTGCTGACACCAATGCGTGGGGATGTCAAAGCACAAGCCTGGGGACAACTCTCGAACAACAGCCGAGATGTCCACAGGCCAGGCGGGTCCGGGAAAGTTGTTGCGTGCGAGTCCCGGAGTTCAAGGCCGGCTGCACACAGGGTTTCGAGGTCTGTAAGCGGTTGATGGAAAAGGGGAAAATGGCGTTCTCCACAAGGAACGCGATCCTCTACTAAGACGACTAATTTAAGAGGTTGACATGATTGTCTTGAAGGCAGCGCAAGAAAAAGTGTTGGGAGCCCTGCAGGCCGTCTCCGGCATCGTCGAGCGTCGGCACACCTTGCCCATCCTGGCCAACGTGCTGATCCGCAAGACCGGCAGCCAGGTCGAGCTGACCAGCAGCGACCTGGAGATCCAGGTGCGCACCACCGCCGAGTTCGACGGCGATGCGAGCAACTTCGCGACCACCGTCGGTGCGCGCAAGCTGATCGACATCCTCCGCTCGCTGCCGGCCGACCAGACCGTCACGCTGAGCGCGGCGCAGAACAAGCTGACGCTGCAGGGCGGCAAGAGTCGCTTCACGCTGCAGACGTTGCCGGCCGACGACTTCCCGCTGGTGCAGGAAGCGGCCGACTTCGGCCCGGTGTTCAGCGTGCCGCAGAAGACGCTGAAGACGCTGATCAACCAGGTGCACTTCGCGATGGCGGTGCACGACATCCGCTACTACCTCAACGGCATCCTGTTCGTCGCCGAAGGCAAGAGCCTGACGCTCGTGGCGACCGACGGCCACCGGCTGGCGCTGGCGCAGGCCAACCTCGACGTCGAGATCCCGAAGCAGGAAGTCATCCTGCCGCGCAAGACCGTGCTCGAACTGCAGCGGCTGCTGAAGGACGGCAAAGACGACAAGGACGGCAAGGACGAGAAGGACAACGCGCCGATCGAGATGCGCTTCGCCGGCAACCAGGCCAAGTTCAGCTTCAGCGGCATGGAGTTCGTCACCAAGCTGGTCGAGGGCAAATTCCCCGACTACAACCGCGTGATCCCGAAGAACCACAAGAACCACGTGACGCTCGGCCGCGCGCCGCTGCTGGCCAGCCTGCAGCGCGCCGCGATCCTGACCAGCGAGAAGTTCAAGGGCGTGCGCGTCAACATCGAGCCCGGCGTGCTGCGCATCGCGTCGAGCAATGCAGAGCAGGAAGAGGCCAAGGAAGAGCTCGAGGTCGACTACAACGGCGACGCGATCGAGATCGGCTTCAACGTGACCTACCTGATGGACGCGCTGGCCAACATGAGCGTCGAGATGGTGAAGCTGGAGCTGCAGGACACCAACTCCAGCGCGTTGTTCACCGTGCCCGAGCAGGCGGGCTTCAAGTACGTCGTGATGCCGATGCGTATTTGATCCGACGGCCTCGATCCCGGGCGTGATCCGCCCGCCGGCCGCCTGCCTCCGATGTATTCCATGAGTTCAACACCGCGATGACCGATTCCCTGAACACTCCCGACGACGGCGCCGCCAAGAAGGCGGCTGCAGATGCAGTGTCGAGCGCCTACGGCGAAGGCAGCATCCAGATCCTGGAAGGACTGGAGGCCGTGCGCAAGCGCCCGGGCATGTACATCGGCGACACCTCCGACGGCACCGGGCTGCACCACCTGGTGTTCGAGGTGGTCGACAACTCGATCGACGAAGCGCTGGCTGGCTACTGCGACGACATCGTCGTGACCATCCACAGCGACAACGCGATCAGCGTCACCGACAACGGCCGCGGCATCCCGACCGGCGTCAAGATGGACGACAAGCACGAGCCCAAGCGCAGTGCGGCCGAGATCGCGCTGACCGAGCTGCACGCCGGCGGCAAGTTCAACCAGAACAGCTACAAGGTGTCCGGCGGGCTGCACGGCGTCGGCGTGTCGTGCGTCAACGCGCTGTCGAAGTGGCTGCGCCTGACCGTGCGCCGCGACGGCAAGACGCATTTCATCGAGTTCCGCAAGGGCATTCCGCAAGACCGCGTGCTGGAGATGCGCGACGGCTTCGAGGTGAGCCCGATGAGGGTCACCGGCGAGACCGAGAAGCGCGGCACCGAGGTGCACTTCCTGCCGGACGACGAGATCTTCAACAACATCGACTTCCACTACGACATCCTCAGCAAGCGGCTGCGCGAGCTGAGCTTCCTGAACAACGGCGTCAAGATCCGGCTGGTCGACGAGCGCAACAACAAGGAAGACAACTTCGCCTTCGCCGGCGGCGTGAAGGGCTTCGTCGACTTCATCAACACCGGCAAGAAGGTGCTGCACCCGAACATCTTCCATGCCACCGGCGACAAGCTGTCGGACCAGAACACCAACATCACCGCCGAAGTGGCGATGCAGTGGAACGACGGCTACAGCGAGAACGTCCTCTGCTTCACCAACAACATCCCGCAGCGCGACGGCGGCACCCACCTGACCGGCCTGCGCGCCGGCATGACGCGGGTGATCAACAAATACATCGAGGACAACGAGCTCGCGAAGAAGGCGAAGGTCGAGATCACCGGCGACGACATGCGCGAAGGCCTGTGCTGCGTGCTGAGCGTGAAGGTGCCGGAGCCGAAGTTCAGCAGCCAGACCAAGGACAAGCTGGTGTCCAGCGAAGTGCGCGGCCCGGTGGAAGACGTGGTCAGCAAGGCGCTGACCGACTACCTGCTCGAGAACCCGGTCGATGCGAAGATCATCTGCGGCAAGATCGTCGAGGCGGCGCGGGCGCGTGAGGCGGCCCGCAAGGCGCGCGAGATGACGCGCCGCAAGGGCGTGCTCGACGGCATGGGGCTGCCGGGCAAGCTGGCCGATTGCCAGGAGAAGGACCCGGCGCTGTGCGAGATCTACATCGTCGAGGGCGACTCCGCCGGCGGCTCGGCCAAGCAGGGCCGGGACCGCAAGTTCCAGGCGATCCTGCCGCTGCGCGGCAAGATCCTGAACGTCGAGCGGGCGCGTTTCGAGCGGCTGCTGACGAGCAATGAAATCCTGACGCTGATCACCGCGCTGGGTACCAGCATCGGCAAGGACGAGTTCAACCCGGACAAGCTGCGCTACCACCGCATCATCATCATGACCGACGCGGACGTCGACGGTGCGCACATCCGCACGCTGCTGCTGACGTTCTTCTACCGGCAGATGCCGGAGATCGTCGAGCGCGGCCACATCTACATCGCGCAGCCGCCGCTCTACAAGGTGAAGCTCGGCAAGGAAGAGCAGTACCTGAAGGACGGGCACGAGCTGGACGCCTACCTGCTGAAGGTGGCGCTGAAAGACGCGAAGCTCGAGACCGGCGTCGGCGGCACGGTGCTGCTGGGCGAGACGCTCGAAACGCTGGCGCGCCAGTACGTGATGGCCAACAACGTGGTGGAGCGCCTTTCGAGCTGGATGGACATCGAGGCATTGCGCGCGATGGCCAACGGTCTGGCGCTCGACCTCGACACGCTGGAGGCGGCCGAGGTGTCCGCTGCTGCGCTGAAGGGCGCGCTGCACGATGCCGAGGTGACGGCCGAGTTCGATGCCCGCACCGACAAGCACATCCTGCGCATCAGCCGCATGCACCACGGCAACCGCAAGAGCAGCGTGATCAGCGCCGACTTCGTGCACGGTGCCGACTACGAAGCCTTGTCGACGGCCGGCCAGACCTTCAAGGGCCTGGTCAGCAGCGACGCGGTGGTGAAGCGCGGCGAGGGCGAGAAGCAGAAGGAAGCCAAGGTCGGCGATTTCCGCCAGGCGATGGCGTGGCTGATCCAGCAGGCCGAATCGGCGGTGGGCCGCCAGCGCTACAAGGGACTGGGCGAGATGAACCCGGCGCAGCTGTGGGAGACCACGATGGACCCGACCGTGCGCCGGCTGCTGAAGGTGCAGATCGACGATGCGATCGAAGCCGACCGCGTGTTCACGATGCTGATGGGCGACGAAGTGGAGCCGCGCCGGGAGTTCATCGAGACGAATGCCTTGAGGGCGTCGAACATCGACGTGTGACCGGGTCGGGTGCCGCTGTGCGAAAAGTCGTCCTGATCATGACCATGTCGATCGACGGGTACGTCGTCGCACCGGAAGGCATGTCCACCGGCGGTTCGCCTGAATCGGCAGAGCTCAAGCGCTGGAAACTGGATCGCATTCGTCGCGCCGGCACCCACATCATGGGTCGCGTGAGCTACGAGGAAATGGGGCCGTTCTGGCAACAGTCCGACGATGCCTATGCCGCACCGATGAACGACATCCCGAAGGTCGTGTTCTCGAAAACGTTGAAGGAGGCGACCTGGCCGGATTCCTCCATCGCGAGAGGCGACCTGCACGAGGAAATCTCCGGACTGAAGAAGCAGGCCGGCGGCGACATCATCGCGTGGGGCGGGGCAGCGTTCGCTCAGGCGTTGTCGAAGGCGGGGCTGATCGATGAGTACGTCATCCTGACGCGGCCCATCGCCTATGGCGGCGGCAAGCCGCTGTTCAGCGGCCTGGGCGACGCCCTCAAGCTCGACGTGCTCGTGACAGCCGCCTACGACAACGGCACCTTGCTTCGCATCTACGCCCCCCGCTGAAGCCACAGGAATGAGAAGGTCCTTGAACGTCGATGGATGACGTCGTCAACGACGCTGTCGGTGGCCGGACCAGGGCGCGATTCCGCCGCCCGTCGGCGCGGCACCTTGCGTGGGCGTGCGTGGCCCTCGCCGGCGCCGGTCTGCTGATCGCGCCCTGTTTCTGGCCGTCGTTGTGGCATCTTCCGCAGTCGACCCCGCTGCGGCTGTCGGTGGCCACGGCCCTGGTGGTCTACCTGGGCCGCCGACGGCTCTCCGATGCCATCGTGCTGGCCATTCCGCCGCTCGCCGGTCCGTGGGTGGATGCCGATCTCGGCGCGCACGCCCTGCTGGTGGCCTGCCTGGTGCCGTACCTGCTGACGTTGCGGCCCCGCTTTGCCGCGGTGGCAGGAAGCGCGCTGGTCGCGCTGCTGATGACGGCCATCGGCCTGAAGGAGCAATTCGCCGGCACCACGCTGACCTGGCAGGACATCCGGTTCTTCTTCCGGCAGTTCGCCGACAACGTCGACGTGATGGCGAGCCAGCCCACGTTGCTCTGGTACGCCGGCGGAGCCTTGGGCCTGGCGACGCTGGCCTGCTTCCTGGCCTGGCGGTCGACTCCGTCTGACCGCACCGCGCGCTGGGCAGCCCCAGGCACCGCGGCGATCCTTGCGCTGTTCCTGGTCGTGCACAGCGGCGGCCTGGTTGCGCGGAAGGCGTCGCAACTGAGCGCGGCCGGGGATGCCTGGATCATCGGAGAAGGCCAACTCGATCGGCCGATCCTCACGTTCTTCGCGACGGCCTTCATGGTGCCTCGCTGGGAGGGCGGCGCCGCAGACACCGGCGTGTTCCAGCGCGACAGCCGCCAGCTGATGTCCGGCGCGGCACGGGCCAGGCCGGCCGACATCGTCGTGTTCCTGCAGGAGAGCCAGTTCAACCCGGCTGCCCTCGCAGGCTGCCCGGCAGCCCTGTGCGCACTCGACGCATTCGACGCGACGAAACAGACCGTGGCACGCGGGCCGCTGCAGGTGCACACCTTCGGCGGTGGAACCTGGAAGTCGGAGTTCGCGTTCCAGACCGGTGTTCCGCACAGCGCGTTCGGGCCGGCGGGCGAGTTCGCGCCGTTCAACATCGCGCCCGGCACGCACCGGTCGTTCGTGCGGTCGCTGAAGGCCGCCGGCTACCGCACGGTGGCGCTGTACCCGACACGCGGCGGCATGATGAATGGCCGCGCGGCCTATGCCGCCTACGGCTTCGACGCGTTCTACGACGCGACGGAGCAAGGCCTCTCCGGGGGCTACGACACGCCGGATGCGCTGGTGCATGCCGCCGCCCGCGAGGTTCTTGCACGCGAGCGGACGCACGACCAGCCGGTGTTCCTGTTCGTGCTGACGATCTTCAACCACGCGGAGCACGGCGTGGACATGGAACGCGTGCCGGCCGGACTCGTCGCCGAAGCATCCAAGGTGTTTTCGGCCGACGAAGCACAGAGCGTCGCCGACTACGTGTGGCGCACGCGCGAGTTCGAACGCGAGTTGAAGCTCACCCGCGCGGCGGTGCTGGGCACCCCCAGGCCGGCCGTGTTCGCCTGGTTCGGAGATCACCAGCCACCGTTCGCGAACGCGATGACGCTGAGACAGCGCATGCAGTCCCTCCCGACGGAGTCCGGGACGGTGCCCGCGAAGTACCAGACGTGGTACGAGGTGTCGAGCAACCAGGGTGGCTCGATCGCGAGACAGGCCGAAAAACAGGCGCCGCGTGCCGTGGACATCGTGTTCCTGCCCGGCCTGCTCGCGCAGGCCGCCGGCGCGCCGCTGGACGATTGGCTGGCCGCCAACGTGTCGGCAAGAGCGCAATGCGGTGGGCTGTTGGAAGCCTGCCAGGTGCCGGCGGTGCGCGGGGCCTACCTCTCGTACCTGTGGCGGGACCTCAATGAGTTCGAACTGCCGTGAACTCGACCTTCCTCGTCCTGCCGCGACCGAGCCGCCCGTTCCCACCCCCCCACGAACCAAGGGCGGCCACCCCGGTAAAATCCGAGGTTTTTTCGTTGGCACCTTGACTGGCACCCTGGCGCGCGCACCGCGCCGCACACCTCTTTCCGGCTCCGCGCTGATCCGCTTGCTGGCTGCGCTGGGCGACACCGACATCCCGGCGCCGAAGGACAGCTTCTCGGACGGGCTGTGCCGATGGTTCGACTGGACGGACGCGATCTCGCTGTCATCGGCGCTGGACGGTCCGCAGGCGGCGGTGGTCGAATCGCGCGCCGCTGCAAACGCGGCGGCCGCTGCGGCCGACCGCGACTGCCGTCGCGTGCGCGAGGCCATCGCCAAGCTCGGTGCTTCCGTCGATCCCACCAGCGACGACTTCGCGCCGCACCGCCAGCGCTACCTCGGCTGGCAGCAGGCGATGGACGCAGGCATCGCGCCGCTGCGCCGCCGGGTGCGCACGGCGCTGTCGTCCGCCTCGCCGGCGCTGGCGCGCCTGGCGGCGGTGGACGCGGTGATGGACAAGGTCATCGGTGCCCGCGAACGCACGCTGCTGGCCACGGTGCCGGCGTGGCTCGAACGGCACTTCGCGCGCGTGCAGGGCCGTCAGCCCGACGCCTGGCGCGACACCTTCTGCCAGGACATGCGCGAGGTCCTGCTCGCCGAACTGGACCACCGAATGCAACCGGTCGACGGGCTCCTCGAAGCCCTTCGCGGGTCGTCACCAGACCAACCATGACCAGATTTCTCCCTCACGCCGTGTTCCTGGCCGGCCTGGCCGCCCTCGGCTGGGTCGGTGCCGGCTACGTCGGCTCCCACCCGCTCGCGCTGGCCATCACCGCGCTGATCGGCGCGTTCTACGCGATCGGCGCGCTCGAACTGCACCGCTTCCGGCAGGCCACCGCCATGCTGGCCCGGGCCGTCGGCGGCCTGGCCGATCCGCTGCCCGGCCTGCGGCCGTGGCTCGATGGCGTGCCGGCGTCGCTGCAGAACGCAGTGCGACGCCGCATCGAAGGCGAATCCGCCGGCTTCCCCGGCCCGGTGCTGGCGCCCTACCTGGCCGGCCTGCTGGTGCTGCTCGGCATGCTCGGCACCTTCGTCGGCATGGTGTTCACGCTGCGCGGCACCGGCATGGCGCTCGACGCCTCGACCGACCTGCAGGCCGTGCGCGCCTCGCTGGTCGCGCCGGTGCAGGGCCTCGGACTCGCCTTCGGCACCTCGATCGCCGGCGTGGCCGCCTCCGCGGCGCTCGGCCTGCTGTCGGCACTGGCCCGACGCGAACGCGTGCAGGCCTTGCAGCAGCTCGATGCGAAGATCGCCACCACGCTGCGTCCGTTCTCGGGCGTCCACCAGCGCGAGGAATCGCTGAAGCTGCTGCAGCGCCAGGTCGAGCAGATGCCGGCGCTGGTCGACGGCCTGCATGCCGTGATGCAGGCGATGGAGCGGCAGACCGAGGCATCGAACGCCCGCCTGCTGGCCAGCCAGGAGCGCTTTCACGGCACGGCCGAGGCGGCGTTCACCGCGCTCGCCTCGTCGGTCGATCGCACGCTGAAAGAGAGCCTCGCGGAAAGCGCCCGCCTGGCCGGCGCGACGATCCGCCCGGCCGTCGAGGCCACGATGGCCGGCATCGCGCACGAGACCGCCGCGCTGCACCAGACCCTCTCGACCACCTGGCAGTCGTCGCTCGACGGATTCGCGCAGGCCTTCGAGCAGCGCGGCAGCGCGCTGCTGAAGACGGTCGCGCAGGCGCATGCCGAGTTGCAGTCGGCCGCGGCCACCCACGAACAGCAGCGCCTCGCCGCGATGACGCACCGCCTCGAGTCGATGGCCGCCTCGTTGCGCAGCGAGTGGCAGCAGGCCGGCGCCCAGAGCCTCGCACAGCAGCAGCAGGTCAACGAGACGCTGCAGCGCAGTGCCCGCGACATCGCCGCCCAGGTCGAGTCGCAGGCGACGGCCACCACCGCCGAGATCGCCCGCCTGCTGCAGGCCGCGGCCGAAGCCCCGCGCGCCGCCGCCGAAGTGATCGGCGAGCTGCGCCGCCAGCTCTCCGACAGCATCGCGCGCGACAACACGCTGCTCGACGAGCGCGCCCGCATCCTCGGCACGCTCGGCAGCCTGCTCGACACCGTGCAGCACGCCGCCACCGAGCAGCGCGGCGCGATCGATGCGCTGGTCGGCTCGTCGGCCGCGCTGCTCGATCGCGTCGGTGCGCGCTTCAACGAGCAGGTCGATGCGCAGACCGACAAGCTGGCTGCCGTCGCGGCCCAGGTCACCGGCAGTGCGGTCGAAGTGGCCAGCCTCGGCGAGGCCTTCGGCCTGGCCGTCGAGCTGTTCGGCCAGTCGAACGACAAGCTGGTGAACCAGCTGCAGCGCATCGACAGCGCACTGGGCAAGTCGCTGGCGCGCAGCGACGACCAGCTCGCGTACTACGTGGCCCAGGCGCGCGAGGTCATCGACCTGAGCCTGCTGTCGCAGAAGCAGATCATCGAGGACCTGCAGCGCCTCGCCGGCAAGGCGGCGGCCCCGGCGGCCGTGGCGGTGCGGTGATGGAAGAGATCGACGCGGGCGGGGAATCGTCGGTACCGGTCTGGGCGGTGTTCGGCGACCTGATGGCCGGCCTGCTCGGCGCCTTCGTGCTGATCCTGCTGTGCGCGATCGGCGCGCAGCTCGAGCTGGCGAGCCGGCTCGAGAACGAGGTGCGGCAACACCAGCTCGAGGAACAGCGCCGCCAGGCGCTGGAGCATGCGCTGGCAGGGCCGCTGGCGGCTGGCCGGGTGACGCTCGACCACGGGCGCATCGGCATCAGCGGCAGCGTGCTGTTCGCCTTCAATTCCGCCGACCTGCAGCCCGAAGGACGGCAGCTGCTGCAGAGCCTGGCCGCGCCGCTGGCTGCTTACCTGCAGGCGCGCGACGAGGTGTTGATGGTCAGCGGCTTCACCGACGACCGCCAGGTGCGCGGCGGCAACCGGCAGTTCGCCGACAACTGGGAACTGTCGGCCCAGCGCGCGCTGACGGTGACGCGCACGCTGATCGAGGAAGGCCTGCCGTCGTCGTCGATCTTCGCGGCGGCATTCGGCTCGGAGCAGCCGGTGGCGCCGAATGCCGATGCGCAGGGGCGCTCGAAGAACCGGCGCGTCGAGATGGCGCCGACACCGCGGCCGGCACGCGGTACCACGGCGGCGCCGCATGGTTGACGGCGCGCGGGCGGATCCGGCCGTCGAGGCCTGGCGCGAGCGTGAAGCGCCACAGGCCGACCGGGTGCACTTGCGCATCCTCGAAGCGCTGGCCCGGCGGGCCGCGAACCACGAAGGCGCCGTGCGGCGGGTGCTTGACGAGCGGCTCGCGCAGCTGGTGGCGGCGCATCGGCGTCGGCTGGACCAGCCGCAACCGCCGCACGACGAGCCGCGGCCGCCTGCCGACGGCGTTCCGCCAGCGCGCAGCTTGCTGGCCGAGCTGGTCGCCGACCTGGGCGAGCGCTCCGCAGCGCGGACGCCGTCGGCGGCGAGCCCGGAACCCACGTCAATTGGTGCGGCCGTCGAACTGGAAACGCTGCCGTTTTTCAGGCGCACCTGGTCGCGGCTGAGTGCCGATCAGCGCCTGGCGCAATCGCAGGCCGCACTGCCGCAGAACGCCGGCCCGCTGAACTCGCACCACCTGGTGCACCGCTCGTTGACCTTGATGCGCGAGCTGTCGCCCGGCTACTTCGACCGTTTCGTGGCCCATGTCGATGCGTTGCTGTCGTTGCAACAGGGGTCAAGCTGATGTGCGGCGGAATGCGCATCCTCAGACTTGCTGATCCGCGCCTGGGTGGAACTTCGGTTGGCGTGGACCGCCGGACGGGGCTATAACCGATCCACCGCAATGAGCGCACGGCGCGAGGCGTGCCGCGATGCAGGGAGCCGACGTGAGCGACGAGCCGAGCGCACAGGACTGGCGACAGCCGTTTCGACGCCTGGCCATCGGCGCAGCGCTCGCGCTGGCGGTGGTGGCGGGGTTCCTCGCGTTCTCGCTGTGGACCAGCCACCAGCGCTACCAGGCGGCGGCGGCCGACAACCTGCGCAACCTGACGCTGAACCTGGAGCGCTACCTCTTCACGCGATTGCAGGCGGCCGACCTGGTGCTGCAGTCGGCGGCGCAGGAGTACCGGCGGCTCAGCAGCCTGGGCCCGGTGCGCGCGGATCAGTTCACCGAGGTGCTGATCGGGCTGCAGCAACGCCTGCCCGAGGCACCGGCGCTGCGCGCGGCCGATGCGGCCGGCCTGGTGCAGTACGGCGCCGGGGCCGATGCGCAGCGGGCGCTCAGCGTCGCGCATCGCCACTTCTTCCAGCAGGCCGTCAACACGCCGGGGCTGGTGCTCGGGCTGCCGTTGAAGTCGCGCATCACGTCGCGCTGGGTGCTGCCGATCGCCCACCAGCTGCGTGACGCGGGCGGTGCGCTGGCGGGCGTCGTGTACCTCAACATGGACCTCGACGAACTGGGCGACATCATGCGTTCGCTGCGCATCGGCGAGCGCGGCGTGATCACCGTCTTCAACGCCGACCGCGAGGTGCTGCTGCGCCTGCCGGAGGTGGCGCTGGTCGCCGACGAGAAGCCGGCGCGCCTGAACTCGCCCGAGACGCAGCAGGCGGTGGCGAGCGGCCAGGTCGCCGGTGGCTTCGAGACGCGCAGCACGATCGACGCGCAATGGCGCACCGTGATGTACCGCCAGCTGGGCCGCTACCCGGCCTACGTGCTGATCGGGCTCGAGCACGGCGAGATGATGGCGCCGTGGCAGCGCGAGGTGGCGATCGCGGTGGCGTTCTGGGTCGTGCTGGTGGCCGGCGTCGCCGCGCTGCTGGGCACGCAGTACCGGGCGGCACGGCACCGCGCGGCGGTGCTGTGCGAGCTGCAGGCGGCGCGTGAGCGCGCCGAGGCCGCCAGCCAGTCGAAGTCGCTGTTCCTCGCGAACATGAGCCACGAGATCCGCACGCCGCTGAACGGCGTGCTCGGCTTCGCGCAGATCGGCTTCCGCGATCTCACGTCGTCGCCCGAGGTGCGCAGCCGCTTCGGGCGCATCCTCGAATCCGGGAAGCTGCTGCAGGGCATCCTGAACGACGTGCTCGACATGTCGAAGATCGAGGCCGGCAAGCTGCTGCTCGACGAGGCGCCGACACCGCTGCGTCCGGTCGCGCAGCGCGCGGTCGACCTGGTGCGGCAGGCGGCGGCCGACAAGGGTGTCGGGCTGCAGCTGCGGATCGACGAGCGGGTGCCCGAGCTGATGCGGGTCGACGGGCTGCGGCTCGGGCAGGTGCTGCTGAACCTGCTGTCGAACGCGGTGAAGTTCACCGATGCGGGCGAGGTGTCGCTGAGCCTGCAGGTGGACCATGGCGAGCTGCTGGTCGAGGTCAGCGACAGCGGCGTCGGCATGTCGGCCGAGCAGGTGGGACGCTTGTTCGTGTCGTTCGAGCAGGCCGACGCATCGACCACGCGGCGCTACGGCGGCACCGGGCTGGGTCTGGCGATCAGCAAGCGGCTGGTCGAGTTGATGAAGGGCTCGATCCGGGTGTCCAGCCGCTCCGGTGAGGGCTCGGTGTTCTGCGTGCGGCTGCCGCTGGCCGGTGCGATGCCGGCCGGCCCGTCCGTTGACCACGCGCCGGCTGCGGCCGTCGACGTGCCGGTGCGCGAGCGGCTGACCGGCCTGCGGGTGCTGGTGGCCGAGGACAACATCGTCAACCAGATCGTGATCCAGAGCCTGCTCGAGAGCGAGGGCGCGCAGGCCGACATCGTCGGCGACGGGCACCTGGCGGTGGCTCGCGTCTCGTCACCGGGCGCCCGCTACGACGTGGTGCTGCTCGACGTGATGATGCCGGGCATCGACGGCTACGAGACCGCGCGGCGCATCCACGCGCTGTACCCGCACTTGCCGATCATCGGCCAGACGGCGCATGCGCTGCCCGAAGAGCGCGAGCATTGCATCGCCTCCGGCATGGTCGACCGCGTGACCAAGCCGATCGACGCGGACGAGCTGGTGCGGGTGATGCTGCGGCACTGCCGCACGCGGGTGACCTGAGCGGCCATTGCCGGGTCAGGACGCGGCGCGTTCACGGCGGATCGCCCAGCGAGAACACCGGCCCGCCGAGGTGGCTCAGGTAGACGCGGCCCTGGCTGGACGAGAACAGCACGCGGTGGACCTTCAGGAAATCCAGGCCGATGATCATCTCGGGTTGCCCGGCGACGCGCTCGGCATCGTCCCAGCTCGAATGCTTGCGGCGGTAGGCGGCCCACCGGTCGGTGACCAGCACCTGCGTGTTGCGGATCGATTCCGTGCCGAAATCGATGCTGTCGAAGCGGCCCGGCCACAACGGCGGCGCGCCTTCCGGCATCTGGACGCCGGCGCGCCTTGCAGCCGCCTGGTCGATGACGCTGGTGGGCGACGATGACGAGAAGATCGCACGGACCGGCTTGCCGTTGAGCTGCACCTCGACCACCGCGCGGCGGTCCTGTGCGTTGCGCTCGACCATCGACAGCTCGGCGGCCTGCTCGTCCCAGTAGGCCAGGAACGCGTCGGCGCAGCCGTCGGGGCGGAAGAAGCGCAGCTGCCGATCCGCCAACACCATCTCCAGATCGGTCTGCAGCAGGTAGTCGGCGGCCAGCACCGCCTGCCGCCTACTCGGGCCCTGGTCGTCCCAGGCCACGCCGATGCCGGCACGTTGCCAGCGCAGCGGGCCGAAGCTGATCTCATCGGCGAGCGCCCGATAGGCGCGCGTTTCGCCGGCGGTTCCATACAGCACGAACTGCGTGTGCTGCAGCGTCAGCTTCGCACGCTCGGCAGTCGCGCGGTCGATGTGCGTCGCCGTCGAGCCGATGTCGACCGACACGCGCATCGGCTGCCCATTGATCGCGCCGTCGATCAGCGGTCCGGAGGTCGACACTTCGACGGCCAGCGTGCCGACCTTCGTGAAGCGGCAGGCCGCAGCGGCGCCGGTCGTGGCGGCCAGCCCGACGGCGATGAGGGCCGCGCCGGCGACGCGGCGAAAGATGGCGGTCAGGGGATCGGGGAAGGGGGGCATCTGCGCGTCTGTCACGTCATCTGTTTGCGCGATGGTATCGGCGCTCTGCCCGGTGCGAGCGTCTAGAGTCTTCGGTTCGCAAAAAACGGAGCAGGCGCCGATCCGCCGCACCCGCCTTGATCGATCGCTTTCATGGCATGGAAGTCTTCACCCGCGTGGTGGAGCTGGGCAGCTTCACGCGGGCCGGCCTCGCGCTGCAGATGCCGAAGGCCCGCGTCACCACGGTGATCCAGGCGCTCGAGGCGCACCTCGGCGTGCGGCTGCTGATTCGCACCACGCGACGCATCAGCCTGACCGACGAAGGCGCGTTGTTCCACCAGCGTGCGCTCGCGATGCTGGGGCAGATGCGCGAGCTCGAGGGGGCGCTGCACGATCCGTCCGGGGCGCCGTCGGGTCGCTTGCGCGTCGACGTGCCGGCGGCGATGGGGCGGCAGGTGATCGCGCCGGCGCTGGCGGATTTCTTCCGCCGCTACCCCGAGATCGTGCTCGAGCTCGGCAGCTCCGACCGCCCGGTCGATCCGCTGGCCGAAGGCTACGACTGCGTCGTGCGCGCCGGCGAGGTGCACGATGAGCGCCTGGTGGCGCGGCCGCTCGGTCGCCTGCCGATCGTCACCTGCGCGGCGCCGGCCTACCTCGATGCGCACGGCACGCCGCGCACGCTCGACGACCTGGCGCAGCACTGCGTCGTCAACTTCTATTCGCCGCGCGACGGCCACCTGTTTCCGTTCGATTTCCACCGCGGCGGCGACCACCACCCGCTGCGCGGCACGCACCGCGTCGCCTGCAACGACGTCGACACCGCCATCGCGGCCGCCGTCGCCGGGCTGGGCCTGGTGCAGGCGCCGTGCAGCCGCGTGGTCGTCGACCACCTGGCGCACGGCCGGCTGGTGCAGGTGCTGGCCGACTGGAGCGCCGGCAGCCTGCCGCTGACGCTGCTGCATGCGCGCCTGCGCCACCCGGCGGCCAAGCTGCGGGCCTTCAGCGACTGGCTGGTGGCGCTGTTCCAGCGCGAGTTCGACGGCCTGCCGACGCCCCTCGACGGGCAGCAGCCGTCGCCGTGGCTCGCGATGCTCGACCGGCCGCCGCCGCGCTGAGCGTCCTCAGGGCGGCAGCACCGGCAGCGGGGCGATGTCGCCGCCCGGCTCGGCCGGGATGTGGCCGACGTTCAACACCATCGACACCATCGCGAAGTAGCCGACCAGGCCGGTCAGCTCGACCGCGCCCGCTTCGGTGAATCGCGCGACCGTGCGCGCCCAGGTCGTCTCGCTGACGCCGTGCTGCGCCAGCAGCTCGGTGCAGAAGTCGTGCACCAGCGTCTCGTCGGCGTCCATCGTGTCGGGGCGGCGGCCGTCGCGCAGCGCGTCGATCGTGGCCTGCGCGGTGCCCGCCTGCAGCGCGAGCGCCACGTGCACCTTCCATTCGAACTGCTGCCGCCAGTGCCGCGCGACCAGCAGCGTCGCGAACTCGCTGACGCGCACCGGCAGCGAGGTGCCGAAGCGCAGGAAGGCGCCCAGCTTCTGCACGTGGGCGAGCAGCTCGGGGCTGCGCAGCAGCGCGATGAACGGGCCCTTGACGGCCTTGCGCGGGCCGGCGATCAGTTCATCGGCGGCGGCGCGCTGGGCGGGGGTCATCGCATGGTCCGGCAGGGGTGGCAATCGCATGGGGCGCTCTTCCGATCGGTGGTTGGACGAAGGCAGATGATGCCGCAGCCCCGATCGCCTACAGTCGGGGCCGGCAGCCGGCGCTGCCGGGAGCAGACGATGGCTGAGACGGATTTCGAGATCCTCGACGAGCGATTCCGCCACTGCGTGCGCACCAGCGCCCGCGTCGAGACGCTGCACCAGGGCCTGCGCTGGGCCGAGGGGCCGGTCTACGTGCCGGCCGGGCGCTACCTGCTGTGGAGCGACATCCCGAACGACCGGATGCTGCGCTGGGACGAGACCGACGGCCGCGTCAGCACCTTCCGCGCGCCGTCGAACTTCGCGAACGGCAACACGCTGGACCGCCAGGGCCGGCTCGTCACCTGCGAGCACGGCTCGCGCAGCGTGACCCGCACCGAGCACGACGGCCGCATCACGACGCTGGTCGACCGGGTGCAGGGCCGGCGGCTGAACAGCCCGAACGACCTGGTCGTGAAGTCCGACGAGTCGATCTGGTTCACCGACCCGGCCTACGGCATCGACTCCGACTACGAAGGCCACCGCGGCGACAGCGAGACCGGCGGCTGCCACGTCTACCGGCTCGACCCGCGCAGCGGCGACTGCGTGCGCGTCGCCGACGACTTCGTGCGGCCGAACGGCCTCGCGTTCTCGCCCGACGAATCGAAGCTCTACATCGTCGACAGCGGCGCCACCCACCAGCCGGGCGGGCCGCGCCACATCCGGGTGTTCGACGTGACGGCGCGCGGCGGGCTGTCGGGCGGCGAGGTGTTCGCGACCTGCAGCGCCGGGCTCTTCGACGGCTTTCGCGTCGACGACGCCGGCCGGCTGTGGTGCGGCGCGGCCGACGGCGTGCACTGCCTTGCGCCCGACGGCACGCTGATCGGCAAGGTGAAGACGGCCGAGCGCGTCGCCAACGTCGTGTTCGGCGGGCCGAAGCGCAACCGGCTGTTCCTGTGCGCGACCAGCTCGCTGCTGTCGGTGCTGCTGCCGGTCAACGGCGCGAAGACGTTCTGAGCGCCATCGCGAGCGGCCTGTCCGTCCGGGCGTGCAGCCTGTCGCGCCGCGCTGGCCTTTCGTCACGCCGGCCCTAGAGTCCCTTGCCTGTTCCTTGCTTGTCCCTCTTTTTCCCCACCGCCTGACGGAGATCCGCATGCTGACCATCGCCCAGCTGTCGCACACCTATGCCAACGGCACCCGCGCCCTCGACGGCGTGACCCTCGACATCCCGCGCGGCATGTTCGGGCTGCTCGGGCCGAACGGCGCCGGCAAGTCCTCGCTGATGCGCTGCCTGGCGACGCTGCAGCAGCCGAGTGCCGGCCGCATTGCGTTCGACGGCATCGACGTGCTGGCCGAACCGGCGAAGCTGCGCGCGGTGCTGGGCTACCTGCCGCAGGACTTCGGCGTCTACCCGCGGGTGTCGGCGTACGACATGCTCGACCACCTGGCCGTGCTGAAGGGCGTGGCCGGGCGCGGCGAACGGCGCGAGACGGTGGAGTCGCTGCTGCAGCAGGTCAACCTGTGGGACGTGCGCAAGAAAGCCATCGCCGGCTTCTCGGGCGGCATGCGCCAGCGCTTCGGCATCGCGCAGGCGCTGATCGCGAACCCGCGGCTGATCATCGTCGACGAGCCGACCGCAGGCCTCGACCCGGAGGAACGCAACCGCTTCAACAACCTGCTGGCCGAGATCGGCGAGAACGTCGTCGTGATCCTGTCGACCCACATCGTCGATGACGTGACCGACCTGTGCCCGCGGATGGCGATCCTGGTCGGCGGGCGCATCGTGCGCAGCGGCACGCCGCAGGCGCTGATCGCCGAGATGGTCGGCCGCGTCTGGCAGGGGGAGGTCGCGAAGGAAGAGCTGGCCGACGCGCGCAGCCGCATGGACGTGATCGCGACCCGGCTGCGCGGCGGCCGGCCGGTGGTGCACGTGCTGGCCGACGACGCGCCGGCACCGGGCTTCGGGCCGGTGGAGGCGGGGCTGGAGGACGTCTACTTCTCGACGCTGCATGCGCATCGGCGCGAGTCCGCCGTGGCGGCGACCGAGGCCGTGGCATGAGCGGCGGCATGCTCGGGCACGTCGCCCGTTTTGAAGTCCGCTACCAGCTGAAGAGCCCGGTCTTCTGGGTCGGCTGCCTGATGTTCTTCCTGCTGTCGTTCGGCTCGGTCACGGTCGACACGATCCAGATCGGCAGCCGCGGCAACGTGCACCTGAACTCGCCGTTCGCGATCCTGCAGACGCTGGCGGTCATGAGCCTGTTCGCGGTGTTCGTCGTGGTCGCGATGGTGTCCAACGTCGTGATCCGCGACGACGAGACCGGCTTCGCGCCCATCCTGCGGTCGACGCGGCTCGGCAAGGGGGCCTACCTGGTCGGCCGCTTCATCGGCGCGAACCTGGTCGCGTTGCTCGTGCTGGCGTCGATCCCGCTCGGCATCCTGGTCGGCGTCGCGATGCCGTGGGTCGACGGCGAGAAGGTCGGCGGGTTTCACCTTGCGCACTACCTGTACGCGCTGTTCGCGTTCGGGCTGCCGACGCTGCTGATCGTGTCGGCGCTGTTCTTCGCGGCCGCCACCGCGACGCGCTCGATGATGTGGACCTACGTCTGCGCGGTCGCGATGCTGGTGCTGTACTTCGTGATGCGCGGCCTGCTGCGCAACCCGCAGCACGACGCCCTCGCGGCGCTGCTCGACCCGTTCGGGCTGTCGGCGCTGAGCATCGCGACCAAGTACTGGACGGCTGCCGAGCGCAACACGCTGCTGCCGGCGATGGCGGGACCGATGCTGGCGAACCGGCTGCTGTGGTCCGGCATCGCGCTGGCGGTGTTCGCGCTGGCCTGCCGGCTGTTCCGCTTCGAGCAGCGCGGCGCACCGGCCGGCAAGGCGTCGAAGGAGAAGGACGCCGCGCCCGACCGCGCCGCAGCGCCCACCGCGATCGGCGCACTGCCGGTGGCGCGCGCCGATGCGCCGACGCGCCGTGCGCAGCTGTGGCGGCTCGCACGCTTCGACATGGCCTTCGTGTTCCGCAGCCCGGCCTTCTTCGTGCTGCTGGGCATCGGGGTGCTGAACGCCGGCGGCGCGCTGTGGTTCAGCGGCGAGTGGTACGGCAGCGGCTCGTACCCGGTGACGCGCCTGATGGTGCAGACGCTGGCCGGTACCTTCAGCCTGATGCCGATCATCATCGCGATCTTCTATGCCGGCGAGTTGGTATGGCGCGACCGCGAGCGCCGCATGCACGAGATCGTCGACGCGACCGCCGCGCCCGACTGGGCGCACCTGCTGCCGAAGATCGTCGCGATCGCGCTGGTGCTGACGGCCAGCGCGGCGGTCGCGATGCTGACCGGCATGCTGGTGCAGGCGCTGAAGGGCTACAGCCGCTTCGAGCCGGCGGCCTACCTGCTGTGGTTCGTGCTGCCGATGACGGTCGGTGCGCTGCTGCTGGCGGTGCTTGCGGTGTTCGTGCAGGTGCTGGTGCCGCAGAAGTTCATCGGCTGGGGCGTGATGCTGCTGTACATCGTCGGCTCGGTCGCGCTCGCGGCGGCCGGCTTCGAGCACAACCTCTACAACTATGGCGGCACGCCGAACGTGCCGTTGTCGGACATGAACGGCCTCGGCCGCTTCTGGATCGCGCAGGCCTGGTTCCAGGTGTACTGGGGCGGCTTCGCGCTGGTGCTGGCGGTGCTGTCGCATGCGCTGTGGCGGCGCGGCGCGAATCTCGCGCTGCGCCCGCGCCTGGCGCACATGGGCCGTCACCTGCGCGGTGGCGCTGGCGTGCTGCTGGCGCTCGGCCTCGCGGTGTGGGCGGGCAGCGGCGGCTGGATCTACTACAACACCAACGTGCTGAACGCCTACGTGACGCAGCCGCAGCACGAGGCCGAGCTGGCGCAGTTCGAGCGTGACTTCCTGGCCTACGAGAAGCTGCCGCAGCCGCGCATCACCGCGGTCACGCTGGACGTGCAGTTGTATCCCCGCGAGCCGCGCGCGGTGACGACCGGCAGCTACCTGCTGCGCAACCGCAGCGGCGCGCCGATCGACACGCTGCACCTGCTGTGGCCCGAGCGCACGACGCTCGACCGCGTCGAGCTGGCCGGCGCGACGCTGCAGCGCGAGTGGGCAACGCAGCACTACCGCATCTACAAGCTCGAGCCGCCGATGCAGCCGGATGAGACGCGGGTGCTGCGCTTCGCGACGACGCTGGCCGAACGCGGCTTCCCGAACGGCCAGCCGCTGACGCGCCTGGTGGCCAACGGCAGCTTCGTGAACAACGCGGAGATCGCGCCGGCCATCGGCATGTCGCGCGACGGGCTGCTGAAAGACCGCGCGAAGCGCCGCAAGCACGGCTTGGCGCCGGACCTGCGGCCGCCGACGCTGGAAGACGAGTCGGGACGCGCCGACAACGGCTTCCGCAAGGACAGCGACTGGGTCGACGCCGACATCACGGTGACCACCGACGCCGACCAGACCCCGATCGCGCCGGGTTACACCGTCAGCGACACGACGACCGGCGGGCGGCGCACGGTGCACTTCAAGCCCGATGCGCCGATCAACCACTTCTTCTCGATCCAGTCGGCGCGCTATGCGGTGCTGCGCGACCGCTGGAAGGACGTCGACCTGGCGGTCTACCACCAGCCGGGCCACGAGTTCAACGTCGACCGGATGATGCAGGCGATGAAGCTGTCGCTCGAGATGTTCAGCGAGAAGTTCACGCCGTACCAGTTCCGGCAGGCGCGCATCCTGGAGTTCCCGTCGTATGCCGATTTCGCGCAGTCGTTCGCCAACACCATCCCGTACTCGGAGAACATCGGCTTCATCGCGCGGCTGACCGACCCGCAGAAGATCGACGTGGTGACCTACGTGACGGCGCACGAGATCGCCCACCAGTGGTGGGGCCACCAGCTGGTGCCGAGTTCGCAGCAGGGGGCCGAGCTGCTGGTCGAGAGCCTCGCGCAGTACTCGGCCCTGCTGGTGATGGAGAAGATGTACGGGCGCGACCAGATCCGCCGCTTCCTGAAGTACGAACTGGACCGCTACCTGCGCCAGCGCGGCGGCGAGGTGGTCGAGGAATTGCCGCTCGCACGGGTCGAGAACCAGGGCTACATCCACTACCAGAAGGGCTCGCTCGCGATGTACTGGCTGAAGGAGGTGGTCGGCGAGGAGGTCGTGAACCGGGCGCTGTCGAAGATGCTGAAGCAGTACGCCTTCAAGGCCGCGCCCTACCCGAACAGCCGCGACTTCCTGCGCATCCTGCGCGCCGAGGCCGGCCCGCAGCACGATGCGCTGATCACCGACCTGTTCGAGAAGATCACGCTGCTCGATCTGAAGGCGACCGCCGCGACCGCGACGAAGCGTGCCGACGGCCGCTACGACCTGGTGCTGCAGGTCGAGGCGCGCAAGCTGTATGCCGATGGCAAGGGGCAGGAGACCGAGGCGCCGCTGGACGAGCCGGTGGACATCGGCGTGTTCAGCGCCGAGCCGGGCAAGGAGGGCTTCGGCGCGGCGTCGGTGCTGCACTTCGAGCGCCTGCCGGTGCGCAGCGGCAGGCAGTCGATCGCGCTGGTGGTGGACAAGCCGCCGTCCTTTGCCGGCGTCGACCCCTACAACAAGCGCATCGACCGCATCTCGGAGGACAACCTCGCGAAGGTCGATGTGACGCCGGCCGCGAAGTAGTGCTTGACGAACCGGTAAAGAGTTTTTACGATCCGCGCCTTGCTTGAAAAAGCGCACCGAATCGACCGACCGAGGACCCATCGTGATCAGCCGCCCCCACGCCCTTCACCTGCCGCAAGCCGCCCGCGCATCGCGCGAGTGCCTGTGCATGGCGATGGGCACGGGTTATGGCAACGATCGAGGGCATCCGGGAGAAGGCAGGGCGTAGGCCCACCCTTCGACTCTGTTCGCAGAGGCCCGGATTCCGCGAAGGATCCGGGCCTCTTTGCTTTTCGGGCGACTTTTTCGAACGACTTTTCGACACACGCCACCCGCTCCACTTCGGGTGTGCCCTTGCCCTCCGCGACCGCACGAAATGGTGTTGGCGGCGCGGGATGTGCGCGGTCCGGACCCGGACCCCGTGCAGCGAGACACCACATCCGACGGGATGCTCGCGCTTGGACACAGCCGAAGTGCAGTGCACGCCGACGGAGCCGGCCCTGAACGACATACCGCGCGGCGCGATGCCCTGCGGCCAGGGCCAGGGGGTTCGATTCCCCCGCCGCGGCGTCAGGCTGTCACCCTTCGGACGTCACCCGGTCCCAGCTGAGGCCGTGCTTCGCGAGGTACTTGCGCAGCCGGTCGGCATCGTTGACGACGCTGCGTTGCCGGCGCGACACGTCGAACAGCTGGCGGCCCGCCTCCGACAGGCTGCGCGAGCGGCGACAGGTCTGCACGACGGACTGCAGTTGCAGCCGGTCGAACAGGTCGAGCGACGCGGCGGCGTCGCCGAGCAGCGCGTCGAGGTCGACGCCGTCGCTCGTCGGCGCGTCGCCCGCCGGGTGCTCCCACAGCCAGCGCAGGCGCTGCAACTCGGCATCGACCAGCGCCGACGAGATGCGGCCGCCGTCGGCCAGCGTCGCCAGCCGCGTGATGCTGGCCGACAGGTCGCGGAAGTTGCCGCGCCACAGCGCCTCGGGCGATTGCGCGAAGCGCAGGTACTGTGCGCGGGCCTCGGCGTTGAAGCGCACCGCGCGGCCGTTCTCGGCCGCCGCGCGGGCCAGCAGGTGCTCGATGTTCGGCTCGATGTCTTCCGGCCGCTGCGCCAGGCCCGGCAGCACGTAGCTCCACAGGTTGATGCGGGCGTACAGGTCTTCGCGGAAGCGGCCCTCGGCCACGTCGACGCGCAGGTCGCGGTGGGTGCCGACCATCAGCTGGAAGTCGCTCGCGACCTCGCGGTCGCTGCCCATCGGGTAGAAGCGCTTCTCCTCCACTGCCTTCAGCAGCATCGCCTGCTCGTCCAGGCCCAGCTCGCCGATCTCGTCCAGGAACAGCACGCCGCCGTGCGCGCTGCGCAGCAGGCCGGCGCGGTCGGCCGCCGCGCCGGTGAACGCGCCCTTGCGGTGGCCGAACAGCGTGGACGCGGCGCCGTCGCCATGCAGCGTCGCGCAGTTGACTTCGACGAATTCGCCGCTGACCTGGTGGCGCGATTTCTTCAGTTCGAACATGCGCCGCGCGAGGTGCGACTTGCCGGCGCCGGTCGGGCCGGTCAGCAGGATCGGCGCGCGCGAGCGCACCGCCACGCGCTCGATCTCGTCGATCAGCGCATTGAAGGCGCGGTTGCGCGTCGCGATGCCGTCCTTCAGGAAGTCGACCGCATCCTGCTGCGCCTGGTGGAAGCGCCGCGCCAGCACGTCGTAGCGCGACAGGTCGAGGTCGATCAGCGTCAGGCTGCCTGGGTTGTCGTGCGTCTGCTTCTTCGGCGGCGCGGTCTGCAGCAGCACGCCGGGGATGAAGCGCGACTCGACCATCAGGAACATGCAGATCTGCGCGACGTGCGTGCCGGTGGTGATGTGGGCGCGGTACTGCTCGCGTTCGGTGTCGAACGGGTAGGCGCGAACCCAGTCGTAGAGCGCGCCGTACATCTCGCCGAAGTCCCACGGGTCGGCCACGTCCATCGGGATCAGATGCACCAGCGTCTCCGGCGAGACCGAGGCGATATCGCGCTGCACCTGCTGGGCGAGCCCCAGGTGGCGCGGCGTGTGGATCAGCTCGATGCGATGGACGACGACGTCGGGTTGCTGCACCAGCGAGACGGTGGGACGCCACTTCTCCCAGCGGCCGGCGCCCTGGCCGGCGTCGAGCTGGGTGCCGAGGAAGCCGATGACGACGGTGTGCTTCATGCGCTGTGGTTCTAGATGAATAGCGGGAATTCTAGGTTCCAGCAGCGTCCGTTCTTGGCTCTGCGGATCGTTCCAGGCCGTGATGCTGGTGGAAATCCTTGATGTGACATGCACTTGCGATGACACGCCCGATGCCACGGATGTGCTGGCACGCTCGCTGCAATATCGAAGAACTTACGAAAGAAGAATCATGGAAACCCTGAAGAACTACGACACCGAAACCATCGACGGCGGCGTGCCCGTCAAGATGTGGACCCGCGGCGTGCCGGTCGAGGCCGAGGCGAAGAAGCAGCTCGCGAACGCGGCCCGACTGCCGGTCGTCTTCAAGCACATCGCGGCGATGCCCGACGTGCACCTGGGCATCGGCGCGACGGTCGGCTCGGTGATTCCGACGCTGCGCGCGATCATCCCGGCCGCGGTCGGTGTCGACATCGGCTGCGGGATGATGGCCTGCAAGACCACGCTGCGCGCGGAAGACCTGCCGGACAACCTGGGCCCGCTGCGTGCGGCGATCGAGCGCTCGGTGCCGCACGGCTCGACGCCGCGCCACCGCGGCCGCGACCAGGGCAGCTGGGAGAACCCGCCGGAGACCGTCGACCAGGTGTGGGCGACGCTCGTCGACGAGTTCGATGCGCTGTGCGAGCTGCACCCGCGCCTGAAGAACACCAACAACCGCAAGCACCTCGGCACGCTGGGGGGCGGCAACCACTTCATCGAGGTCTGCCTCGACGAAGCGGGCGCGGTGTGGTTCATGCTGCACTCGGGTTCGCGCGGTGTCGGCAATGCGATCGGCACCCACTTCATCGAGCTGGCGAAGAAGGATGCCGAAGCGAACCAGCGCAACCTGCCCGACCAGGACCTGGCGTACTTCGAGGAAGGCGC
>Ga0065165_1000756_pt1 | contig 44000 bp, 43 predicted proteins | sample AraplaMF_Cvi_mMF_FD_63813 | JGI IMG/M metagenome (GOLD analysis project Ga0065165, IMG submission 63813) | Arabidopsis root microbial communities from the University of North Carolina, USA - plate scrape MF_Cvi_mMF (version 2) (version 3) | ecosystem: Host-associated > Plants > Roots >... | reverse complement strand
GGTGTTCGCATCCGAAGCTCAGAAGTTTGAAAATAATCTGAAGGCGGAGGCGTTGCGTAATGCGAGGCGTTGAAGACAACAACACCATCGCGCATTTTTCACCGAACGTGGTTTATCTCACTTCCATTTTTTCCTTTGTGACGAGCGCTGCTGTCATTGTTACGCCGTGGGTCCTTGCGGATGGAGTATTGGATTTTATCCATTCAAATAGGTGGGGTTGGGTTTGGGTTGTCTGTGTAATGGTTTTTGTTCCTGCGATGTTGCTGATGGCGGTTCTATATACTTTTAATTTTTTTAGATATGGCGGGGTGGCTATCCGACGTGAGGGGGATTTCATTGTCTTTTTTGGCCCGTTTGTGCGTCGGTTAAGAATAGAAGATTTAGATAAGGGTGTCATTGTTGCCGATGATTATCTAAATTTTTCTACAAAAAAGGGGGGTGCGGTTAGGGTTGGATTGGTGGCTCTTAGAGAGGACAAGGTTTTGGTAATGGAACGCCTGTCCTTGATGATTGGAATATGATTTCGTGGGTGAAGTCGTCTTGCATATTTTAGAATATATAGTTGCAATTCCGCTATCTGCGTTCCTCAATCCCGTTTTGATCGTGTTGTCATTAATTTTAGGTTGTAGAATTCGTTCGTCTAAATACATACCAGCTTATTCTTTAGGTATTGGGTTGTTGAGTGTGGTATTCGGGGCGATAAGATCCATTTCAAAGATAGGTGAGATTTCTATCGTTGTGTATTTTGTGACAATTATATCAAATTCTATTGTGTCTGCGTTGATTTTGTATCTTGTAAGCCTTGTTGCGGGGGCCTTCCGCTCTTGGCGAAAATAGAAAGCACCCAAAAGCGGTGGACACACACTTTAATTTCCTAGCCTCTGCTCCATCGACTCCGCGAATGTCACCCGCAAGCGCATCGAGCAGCTTGAGCGCGCGGGAAAGACCGGCTAAGGGATCGGCCACGGAACGCCTGCGTGAGCCACGCTGTAGACGATCCTCGGGCCGCTCGGCTTCGGGAACGCTAACGGCTTGAAATCACGATCGTTGCGGGCGTAGCTCAGAGGTAGAGCGTCTGCTTCCCAAGCAGAATGTCGTGGGTTCGATTCCCATCGCCCGCTCCAGATCCTTCGATGAAACCGTCGAGGTTCGCCGCGCCGCCCGGCGGGCGGGGCCGTGCTTGCGCCAACCTGGCGAAACTTGATATCTGGCGCCCTGAAGCGACGGGGCGGGCTTGTTGGCCCGCCCCGTCGTCGCTATTTCGCGCTCTTCGCTTTTCCAGACAGACGAGACCACGCCCGTGGCGAAACCGGCCAAAGCCATCATCCTCAGCGCCGGCCAGGGCAAGCGCCTGTCGCCGCTCACCGACACCCGCCCCAAGTGCCTGGTCGAGCTTTCGGGCCGCACCGTGCTGCACTGGCAGCTCAAGCACCTGGCCCAGGCCGGGATCCGCGAGGCGGTGGTGGTGACCGGCTTCGCCGCCGACACCGTCGAGCACGAGGTCGCCGGCCTCGACATTCCGGGCCTGACGGTCCGCACCCTGTTCAACCCGTTCTACGCCCTGACCGACAACCTGGCGACCTGCTGGCTGGCGCGCGGCGAGATGCGCGGCGACTTCCTGCTGCTGAACGGCGACACCCTGTTCGAGGCCCCGATCGCCGAGCGCCTGATCGCCGCCCCGCCGGCCCCGATCACCGTCACCATCGACCGCAAGGCCGCCGGCTACGACGCCGACGACATGAAGGTGCTGACCGAAGGCCTCAGCCTGCGGGCCATCGGCAAGACCATCGACCAGTACGACGCCGAGTCGATCGGCTTTCTGCGCTTCGACCCCGAGGGCGCGGCCCTGTTCACCCGCATCGTCGAGCAGGCCCTGCGCACGCCCGAAGGCCTCAAGCGCTGGTACCTCAGCGTCATCAACCAGATCGCCCAGGAGCATGACGTGGTCCGCGTCCAGTCGATCGAGGGCCTGCAGTGGGCCGAGATGGACTTCCCCGAGGACCTGCCGAAGAACCGCGAACTGGCGGCGGCCTGGGTGGCGGCCGGGGAGTAGGTCTCGGATCCTTCTCCCCTTGCTGGGCACGGCTGTCGCAATGCCCAAATACGACTGTCATCCCGGACGAGCGAGCAGCGCGAAGATCCGGGACCGGGGCGTGAACTCAGGCGCTTGCGGCGGTCCCGGATCGGCGCCCGGCTTCGCCGGGCTTGTCCGGGATGACAGCTTCTTTGGCAGTGAACCCATATGCGATCGCCCTGCCTTGCGGGAGAAGGCGGCCCGAGGGGCGGATGAGGGAGCGCGCCGACCTATCCTCCGTTCGCGGCCGGCCTCGCCAGCGCCTCCGAGCGTCCTCCGCGACTGCCGAAAATCCGACCATCCGGCCATGAGCGCGCCTGTCATGGCGCTGTCATGCAACATGCCTATAGGCCGCAGGCCCGCAAAGAAGTAAGCGGGCCCTTACAAGCGGCGGCGACTCAACGACCGGCGCTTTCGATTCTCTCTTGTCGGTTCGGTTTTCCTGTCACGAATGGGGTGGGGTTCAATGTCTCGTTTCAATGCTCGTAAAGGCGCGCTCCTGCTGGGCGCCGGTCTCTCGGTCCTGTCGTTCGCGACGGCGGCCCTCGCCCAGGAGGCGTCCTCGACCGCCCTGGACGAGATCGTGGTCACGGCCGAGCGCCGGTCGGAAAACCTGCAGAAGGTGCCGGTCTCGGTGGCCGTGGTCGGCGGCGACCAGCTGCGCGCCGTCACCGCCGACGGCGGCGACATCCTGGCGCTGTCGGGCAAGGTGCCCAGCTTCTACGCCGAAAGCACCACGGGCCGGATCTTCCCGCGCTTCTACATCCGCGGCCTGGGCAACATCGACTTCTACCTCGGCGCCTCGCAGCCGGTGTCGATCATCCAGGACGACGTCGTGCTGGAGCACGTGGTGCTGAAGTCGAACCCGGTGTTCGACGTCAAGCAGGTGGAAGTGCTGCGCGGCCCGCAAGGCTCGCTGTTCGGCCGCAACACCACCGCCGGCATCGTCAAGTTCGACACCAACCGGCCGACCCAGACCCTGGAAGGCCGCGCCAGCGCCTCGTACGGCACCTATGGCACCACCACCTTCGACGGCGGGATCGGCGGTCCGATCGTCGCCGACAAGCTGGCCTTCCGCGTGTCGGCGCTCTACCAGCACCGCGACGACTATGTCGACAACACCTTCGCCGGGACCAGCGCCGACGGCACCGTCACCCCGAAGAAGAACGCCATGGGCGGCTTCGACGAGAAGGACGTGCGGATCCAGCTGCTGGCCACCCCGACCGAACAGCTGACGGTCCTGGCCTCGGCCCACGCCCGCAACTACGAGGGCACCTCGACCCTGTTCCTGCGCGGCGCCCTGAAGAAGGGCTCGAACAGCTCGTCGGCCCCGCGCGACAGCGTCGCCTTCGACGAGGCTGACAACAACCCGCAGGCCTACGACACCCAAGGCGCTTCGCTGAACATCGCCTACGACTTCGGTCCGGTGACCCTGACCTCGATCAGCGCCTATGAGACCACCAGCGGCTACAGCCGCGGCGACACCGACGGCGGCGCGGCGGCCAACTTCGGCGGCATCGGTTTCGGCCAGTCGATGGGCCAGGTCCGCGACCTCGACCAGCTGACCCAGGAAATCCGCCTGGCCAGCAACGGCGACGATCGCCTGAAGTGGCAGGTCGGCGCGCTGTACTTCGACTCGCGCGACACGACCGACTTCTTCCAGCGCGCCTATTTCATCAAGACCAACCCGAATAACTGGGTTGAGCTGCACAACCTCAACACCTCGTGGGCGGTGTTCGGCCAGGTCAGCTACAAGCTGACCGACGCCCTGACGGTCACCGGCGGCCTGCGCGACACCTACGACGCCAAGAAGACCGTCCTGGCCAAGACCGCCAACACCGCCGCCAATGTCTCCACCTATACTGGCCGCCGCTACGTGCGCCTGTCGGACGAGCAGGTCAGCTGGGACCTCTCGGCCAATTACGAGGTCAATCCCGACCTGAACCTCTACGCCCGCGTGGCCAAGGGCTTCCGCGGCCCGACCATCCAGGGCCGCTCGGCGGTGTTCAACAGCGACTTCACGACCGCCAATTCCGAGACGATCCTGTCGTGGGAAGCCGGCTTCAAGAGCACGCTGCTGGACAACACCCTGCGCCTGAACGCCTCGGCCTTCACCTACGAGGTCAAGGACATCCAGCTGAACGGCAACGACTCCAACGGCAACGGCGTGCTGTTCAACGCCGACAAGGCCAAGGCCTACGGCCTGGAAGCCGACGCCGAGTGGCGCCCGGTCGCCAATCTGACGCTGACGGCCGGCGTGAGCCTGCTGCACAGCGAGATCGACGACAAGCGCGTCTACGCCCAGGTCTGCGCGCTGAACGGCGTGGTGGTCTGCACGGTCAAGAACCCGACGATCAAGGTCGGCGCCAACACCTTCGCCCAGATCGACGGCCAGCCGCTGCCCAACGCGCCGAAGTACAACTTCAGCTTCACGGGCCGCTACGACGTGCCGGTGGGCGCCGACGGCAAGCTGTTCGTCGCCACGGACTGGAACGTCCAGGGCTATACGAACTTCGTGCTCTATAAGACGGACGAGTTCTACTCGAAGGGCAATTTCGAAGGCGGGCTGAAGCTCGGCTACGAAGGCGGAAACGGCGCCTATGAAGTGGCCCTGTTCGGCCGCAACATCACCAACGAGAAGAACCTCAAGGGCGTCATCGAGAACTACATGGCGGCCGTCTACAACGAGCCGCGCATCGTGGGGATTTCGGTCAGCGCCAAGCTGAAGTAACCGCCGGACACCCCTCTCGGCGCCTCAAGGACCCCGTCGCCCCAGCCGCTTCCGCGGCGCCGGGCGGCGGGGTTTTTCGTGTCCGAATCGCCAAACAATCCCTTGGATTGCGCCTTTGCGCGAAAGCAATCGAGGATTGCGTCGCCTCCAAGGTTCGGTCAGGTTCATGACAGGACGCCCCTCGTGGATGGCTCAGTTCGCGTCGGAAGGTCGCGACGACGGCGCCCTGCTCGAAAATCAAAAGTCTTCAACGACAAGAGAGGGAGCGACCCAATGTCACTGAGAGTCCACGGCCTGCCCATGGGCGGCGGCGACCCGCCATCGGTTCCGACGGCCCCCGACGGGTGGGCCACGCGGCTGGCGAAACTGATTCCGGCCGAGGCCCTCGGCCTTTACGGGGCGGCCACCGGCGTTCTGCCGCCGATGGACAACACCACCCTGCGGCTGGTGTTCCTGATCATCATCGCCGCGGCATGCCTGGCGATGTCGATCGCCATTCGCTACAAGAGCACCTCGCTGGCGACGGGCCGGCCGCAGGTCTGGGCGATCGTCATCTCGTCGGTGTCGTTCGTGATCTGGCTGATGTCGCTGGGCATCCCGAACTCGCCGATCCCGATCCCGCAAGAGCTGGCCTTCATCCCGACCATCATCGCGGTGATCTGGACCACGGCCATCGGCGTCTTCTACCGCGGCGACACGGGCGAAGGCTCGAGCTGACGCGAGGGCTCACCCCTCGACGATCGACCGCACCAGGTCCAGGTCGGCCGGCTTGTCGACGTCCACCGCCGCCAGGCCGTGCCGGGCCCGGACCGCGGCCGCCTTGACCCCGGCCAGGCGGCCGATCCGCGCCACCATCTCGTCCAGGGTCATCAGGCCCAGCAGGTAGCGCGCCAGCATGACCGGGCCGAACAGGGCCGCGATCTTCCATGGCCGCTTGCGATGCTTCTCGACCGTGCGCCACAGGTCGATGGCCCGCAGGGACGCCGGGGTCTTCAGGTAGAACAGGTTGCAGCCCGAATAGCGGCCGTCGCGGAAGGCCAGATAGGTGCGCCTGGTCGTCGGGGCGGCGGCTTGGACCAGCGCCTCCTCGCCCAGCAGGACGGCGATGTCGGCGTCGGCCGGGGTGTCGGCCATGAAGTCGGTCACCCATTCGGGCCGGAGCAGGGCGTGGTCCACCGTGGTGACCAGCAGCGGCGTGCCCATGGCCTGGGCGCCGTCGTGGACGCTCTGGCTGGGGCCGGCGGCCGAAGGCAGGCGCGACACCGCCGCGCGCGTCTTCTCGCCGGCCAACGCCGCCTCGAGGGCCGCGTCGTTGGTCGACACGCCGATGCGCTCGACGCCGGCCTGGTCCAGCGCCTCCAGCACCCGCGTCAGCAGGGTCCGGCCGCCCAGGGCGATCAGGCCCTTCTGGCTGACGCCGGCGTACTGCGCGACCGGATCGACCCCGCCGCGCGAGCCGGCCAGCACCAGGGCCTGGAAGGGGGCCGCCACGGCCCTAGATCGCCTTCTCGTAGATCCGATAGGTCTTGTAGATCTCCGCGCCCATGGCTTCGGAGATCCGGCGCATCGGCGCGTTGTCCTCCAGGATCCACGAGAACTCGAACTTGTCGTAGCCCAGGGCCAGCCCGGCGTCGCGGCCGGCGTTCATCAGGTGGAACGGCACGACCTGGCCGCGCAGGGTGTCGGCGAACTTGCGCTTGAGGCCCATCAGCGGGATGCGGATCGACTTCACGCGCTTGACCTTCAGCCGCCACAGCAGCTTGGCCCAGCCGAACGGCAGCAGCTTGCCGTTCAGGCCCTCGATCGCCTCGTTGACATTGGGCAGCAGCACGATGAAGCCGGCCGGCTCGCCGTCGATCTCGGAGAACAGGATCAGGCGCTTGTCGAGCACGTCCTTCAGCGACTTGCCCAGCTGGGCGGTCTCGGCCTCGGTGGTGGGCACGAAGCCCCAGTTGCCCGACCAGGCGTCGTTGAGGATGCCGGTCAGGGCTTTGACCTCCTCGTCGTAGCGGCTCATGTCCAGCTGGCGCAGGGTCACGCCCTCGGGCAGGCCGCGCTTGATCCGGCGGACCACCACGGGGGGCAGGGCGGCGCGGGGATCGCAGACATAGGCGTAGACGTCCTTGGCCTTGACGTAGCCCTGCTCCTCGACCCGCGCGGCGGTGTAGCGGGGGTCATGGCCCATCATCACCATCGGCTTGGTGTCGAAGCCGTCGACCAGCAGGCCGACCTCCTCGTTGATCGACAGGTTGAACGGACCCAGGGCCCGGTCGCAGCCGCGGGCCTTCAGCCAGTCCTCGGCGGTGCGAAACAGCAGGCTGAAGATCGCCGGATCGTCCTCGGCGGCGATCATGCCGAAATTGCCGGTCTTGGCCGTGCCTTCCTCGGTGGCCAGGTGGTCGATCTGGGCGCTGATCCGGCCCACGTCGCGACCGTTCCGCACCGCCAGCCACATCTGCACGTCGGCGTGCTGGAAGAACGGGTTGGTCTTGGGCGTCAGGGCCGCCATCCGCTCGTACATCAGCGGCACGACCCAGTTGGGGTCCTTGGCGTTGAGCCGGTTGGCCAGGTTGACGAACCGCTTCAGCTCGGCCTTGGAGCCGACGGGGACGATGGTGAGGTCGGAATCGGTGGTGTCGAACGGCATTCAGCCCTCCAGGACAACGAGCGCGTAGATCGCGAGGGCCGCGAAGATGACGGGGCCGCCCCAGACGGCCAGGACGGGCGACAGCGAACCGCCTTCGCCGAGGGCGGACAGCAGGCCGTTGACGACCAGGAAGACCAGGCCGGCCGCCAGGCCGCCGGTCAGCAGCACCGCGCCCTGGCCGCTGCGGAAATTGGCCAGGGCGACCGGGGCGCTGAGCAGCAACATCACCAGGGACGCCACCGGTCCCGCGAAGGCGGCCAGCAGGCGGGTCTCGTAGAAGCTGGTCGGTCGGTCGCCGCCGCCGTCCAGCAGGGCGCGACGGGCCGTGGCGGCGGTCGGCACGGGACTGTCGGCGAACAGGGCCTGGACGTCCTGGCGGTGCAGGGGCGAGGGCCAGTTCATGCGGGCGGCGGGCGTGACCTTGACCTGCTCGCCCTCGAACCGGGCGATGACGGGACTGACCAGGGTCCAGCCGCCGTCGCGGGCGTAGGTCGCCGACGGCGCCTCGATGCGCTCGATCAGCCGGCCGGCCTTGTCGCGTCGGTAAACCTTCACCGCGTTCAGGGTTCCGCCGTCGGCCGAGGCGCCGGCCGCGATCACCAGGTCGTCGCCGGCCCGGAAGCTGCGCGGGCCGGGAACCTTGCGCTCGGCGACCGGGGTGGTGGCCTGCCACCAGTCGGCCAGCACCGGATCGGTGCGCGGGGCGACCAGTTGGGCGCAGCCGAAATCGACGGCCATCACCAGGAAGACGACGGGCAGGGCCATGCCGACGATGCGATAGGCCGAGATGCCGGTGGCGCGCATGGCGATGATCGCGCTTTCGCGGGCCAGCTGCGAAAAGGCGAACAGCCCGCCGGCCAGGGTGGCGATCGGGGCGACCTGCTCGATCAGCCGCGGCGAGCGCAGGGCGGCGTAGTACAGCACCCCGGCCGTCCCCAGGCCGCGGTCCAGGATGTCGGTGGTCACTTCCAGCAGGTCGAGGATCTGCAGGATCGAGAACAGGATCAGGGCCGCGCCAAGCACGCGCATGCCGACCGTGCGCAGGACATAGAGCTGGATCTTCATGCGTCGGCCTGCTCGAACCTATCCCGGAACATCCGCCGGAAGCGCTTGATGCCGACGCCGAAGCGGCGGATCAGCTCGGTCACCGGGGTCTGGCCGGGCCGCTTGCGGCTGCCGATGAACATCCAGAGGCTGAGACCGGTGAAGATCAGCCACGGGACGCCGATCGCCGCCAGCGGCATGGCCTTGCCCGATTCCGCCAGGCTCTGACCCAGTTGCAGGCTGTGCTGGAAGGCCAGCAGCAGCACGCCGGCGATGATCAGGCCGGGGGTGCGGTTGCCGCGCTTGGCGGCCAGGCCCAGCGGGAAGGCCAGCAGCGGCAGGAAGGGCAGGAAGGCGGCCCGGGCCAGGCGGCCGTACAGCTCGGCCAGGAGGGTCGAGCGCGGCACGACCGGGTTGGGGCTCCGCGCCTGACGGGCCAGTTCGCCCAGGGTCAGTTCTCGCTCGTCGCCGCCGCGGCTACGCAGCAGGGCGGCCGCGCCGGCCAGGGGCACGTTGGTGGTGAACTGGTCGAAGACCAGGATGCGGTATTCGCCGCGGGCGTCGATGCCGATCCGCTGGCCCTTGCGCAGCAGCATGGTGACGTTCTTGCCGTCGATGGCCGAGCGCAGGTCGGCGGTGGCGGCGGTGATCACCTCCTCGCGGCCGGCGGCGTCCAACCGGCGGATGAACACCCGGTTCAGCTGCTGACCGGCCGCGTCGGCGCCGTCGGAGGTCATCAGCAGCTTTGGCTGGTCGATGAACGAGCCGCCGTTCAGCTTGCCGTTCCAGCCGGCGTTGATCGCCTCGTGCATCACCGCGCGATAGGCGTAGCGGCTGTAGGGCTGCATGTAGCCGAAGACGATCAGGCTGAAGACCATCAGGAACAGGCCGACGGAGATGAACGGCGCGGCCACCCGGGTCAGGGACTGGCCGCTGGCCAGCAGGGCGTCGATCTCCGAACCGTCGCTGAGCTTGGTGATGACGATGAACAGCGCCACGAAGAACGCCACGGGCAGGGCCAGGCCCAGATAGTGCGGCACCAGGTTGGCCGCCAGCGCGGTGACGTAGCCGAAACGGGCGCTGCTTTGCGACAACACGTCCAGCAGGCGCAGGACGCGCTCCAGCAGCAGGGCGACCACCGTCACGCCCAGGCAGCCGACGATCGGCCAGACCAGCAGGCGCAGCAGATAGGCGTCGATCAGCCGGAAGCGCGACGTGCCGTGCGGCGTGGGGATGGGCTTCTTCACGCGGCCGACCAGGCCTGGGCCAGGGTCCGGGCCAGCCGCTCGGCGGCGTCCAGGTCCAGATCGACGGTCGATCCCAGGGCGGGAACGGCGGGCCAGCCGGCGTCGGCGTAGACCAGGCCTTCATGCTCGCGCGTCCCGGCGTAGCGCGGGATCACGTGGAAATGCACGTCCTTGTCGACCATCATCAGCATCAGATAGTTGATCTTCTCGTAGGCCACGACCTTGCCCAACATCCGCTCGACACCGTCGGTCGCCGTCTTGAGATCGGCGAAGGCGGCGGGACTCAGCTGGGAGAAGGCCTCGACCGATTCCTTGCATATCAGGACCAGGGACCCAAATGTCGGCTGCTTGGGCCGCACCAGGACCAGCCAGCTCTCGGTCTCGGCCACCTTGGTGCGCGGGAAGCCGAAAGTCTCAGCGGTGGGATTGGTCATGTCGGCCTCGCCTCCGGGCGTTCGCCGCCGTCGCTCATACAATAGGGACGCCGCCTTTTCCATGGAAGCACGATCCGCGCCGTCGGCTTCGGTTCGGCGGTGAAAAAGCCCTATGGACGCTGGGCGGTCGATCGATCGGGACGGCCGGCCTGAATCAGGACATAGCGGCCCAGCTCGCCCGTCTGGCCGGTCCTGGGATCCAGCCCGCGGGCCACCAGCCTGACCTCGATCCCGCCATGGGCTTGCCGGTCGATCTCGACCCCGTGCCAACGCGCCGCCGGGTGGCCGCGTTCGCCCAGGGCCGAGGCGGAGGGCACGCCCAGCACGGGAATCATCGCGCCGTCGGGGCCGGGCGCCGTCGACACCATCGCCTCGTGGGCGTGGCCATGCAGGACGAGGTCGGCGCCGTGGCGGGCCAGCAGGGCGCGCAGGGCGTCCAGGTCCTCCAGCGACTTGCGCCGGGCCACCGCGCCCGGGACGGGCGGGTGATGGATCAACAGCACCCGGAAGGCGTCGCGATAGGCCGGATCGCCCAGCAGGGCGTCCAGGCGGTCCAGCTGCGCCTGGCCCAGCCGGCCGGTGGCCAGGTGCGGCGCCGTGGGCACGGCCGAGCACAGGTTGAACAGGGCCACGCCGTCGCGCACCCGCACCTGGGGGAAGGTCGCCGCGCCGTCGTCGCCCAGCCAGGGCGTCCAGGCGGCGAACGAGTCGCCGCCCTTGGCGCCGACCAGGGCGTCGTGATTGCCGGGGCTGACGGTGATCTCGTGGGCCGGACCCAGGGCCTCCAGCCAGACGCGGGCGGCCTCGTATTCGGCCAGGGAGGCGTAGTTGGTCAGGTCGCCGGTGATGGCGATGTGGTCGGGAGCGTGGGCCTTGAGGTCGGCGATCACCGCCGCCAGGACCTCGGGCCGGTGCTCGCGGTGCTTGCGGCGCCAGGCGATCCGGCTCAGCAGCCGTTTGGACAGCAGGTCCCGCCAGCCGAACGCGCCCTTGGGCGGCGGCAGGTGGAGGTCCGAGAGGTGCGCGAGGTGGAATATCGACAAGTTTGGTTCACGGATTCTGGCGGAAGGGGCCGAAGCTGCTTATCAATCGCGCCAGGTTTCAAGGGGTTGTCTATCGTGAGCGCGGAAAATCAGCCAAATGAGGCCGTCGGCCCGTCCGCGGTCACGGTCGGACTGGCCAAGACCCGCCTCTGGGGGATGACCTCCGCCGAGCGGCTGTCGCGGATCTACCGGCGCCTGGGCCTGGTCGAGGCCGGGCCCGAGACCGTCTTCATCGCCGGCGACGTGGTGGTGGTCGACGCGGGCTGGGTGTTCGACGAGTCGCTGATCAAGGCCCTGGCCGGTCGTCCAGGCGTGGCCCTGGTCGACGAGGCCGGGCGCGTGGTGGCCGTCAACGTCCCGGCGGCGCGAGCCCGCGAGGCCATCGTGCGGCTGGACACCGGCGAGGACGTCACGGCCCTGGCCGCCACCCGCCTGACGGCGCTGGAGCTGGGCTCGGCCTACAACAGCGCCCTGCGCAAGCGCGAGCCGCCGGTGCTGGAGCGCCTGACGCCCGAGACCCGCGTGGCGGTCGAGAAGCGCCTGTTCCAGGGCTCGTACAAGGGCGTCACGGATCTCGTGACCAAATACGTCTGGCCCACGCCCGCCCGGATCGTCACCCGCTGGTGCGCCCTGGCGAAAATGACCCCCAACCAGGTGACCCTGATCGGTTTCCTGCTGGTGCTGGCGGCCTTCGGTCTGTTCTGGACCGGCCAATGGGGCTGGGGCCTGGTCTGCGCCTGGATCATGACCTTCCTCGACACCGTCGACGGCAAGCTGGCGCGGGTGACCCTGACCTCGTCCAAGTGGGGCAACGTCTTCGACCACGGCATAGACCTGGTGCATCCGCCGTTCTGGTGGTGGGCCTGGTATGTCGGCGTCGGGGCGGCGGGGTTCACCATGCCGCACGGCCAGCTGGCCCTGGCGGTCATCGTCGGTGGCTACGTGCTGCAGCGTGTGGAGGAGGGGATCTTCCTGGCGCTGTTCAAGGTCGAGATGCACGCCTGGCGGCCGTTCGACAGCTTCTTCCGGCTGATCACCGCCCGCCGCAACCCCAACCTGATCCTGCTGACCCTTGCGGTTCTGGTCGGTCGTCCCGACATCGGGTTCCTGGCGGTGGCGATCTGGACGGCGATCTGCCTGATCGTGCACGCCGCGCAGATCCTGCAAGGCCTGGCGGCTCCGAAGGGAGCCGTCGTTTCCTGGTTGTCGCGCTGATGCGAGTAGGCGTCGTCCGCAATCCGATGAGCCACGGCAATATCGGGCGTTCAGATGAGCAATCGACGCCCGACGCGGTCCTGCTGGTCGAGCCGGCCACGCCCGAGGCGCTGGAGCAGGACCTGCAGGCCTTCGCCCAGTGCGGCGTCAAGCTGCTGGTGATCGACGGCGGCGACGGCACCATCCGCGATGTGCTCAGCCGGGCGGCGACGATCTTCGGCGAGGCCATGCCGCTGGTCGCCCTGATCCCGTCTGGCAAGACCAACGTCCTGGCCATCGACCTGGGGGTGCCGCGCGACTGGACCCTGACCAAGGCGCTCGCCGCCGCCAAGTCCGACCAGGCGGTGATCAAGCACCGCGCGCCGCTGGAGGTGCGCTGGGACGACGGGCGGCCCAGCCTGCGCGGCTTCGTTTTCGGTCTGGGCGCCTTCGTGCGCGCCACCAGCCTGGCCCAGACCGTCCACAAGACCGGCGCCTTCCACAGCATCGCGGTGGCGATGAGCGTTCTGGGCGCTCTGATCGGCACGGTGATGGGCGGCAAGCGCGACCAGTGGCGGGCCGGGGTGCCGCTGTGCCTGGCCATCGACGGCGAGGAGACCCGCACCGCCGACCGCTTCCTGGTCCTGGCCACCACGCTCAAGCGCCTGCCGTTCGGGGTCAAGCCGTTCGGCCCGCCGCGCGAAGGGTTGAAGTTCCTGGACGTCGACGCCCCGCCCCAGGGGCTGCCAGGCGCGTTTCCGGCCCTGCTGGCCGGCAAGGAAACGGCCTGGTCCGGTCGCCACGGCTACCGGCGCGGCGACGCTTCGCGGCTGCGGATCACCACCGACCAGCCCCTGGTGGTCGACGGCGACGTCTATGACGGCGCGGGCGGGGTGACCGTGGTCCTGGGGCCGACCCTGAGGTTCCTGGCCGCATGACCGGGGCCGTCGCCAGCCTAGTGGGCGAGGAGCTTCTGGCGCCCGCCCCGCCGCAGGCCGTCGCTTTCGCGACCCGGCTGCTGGACCGATTCGAGGCGCCGCTGGCGGTGCTGTTCTACGGCTCGATCCTGCGCACCGGCGACCTGGACGGGGTGCTGGACTTCTATGTGCTGACCCAGCGCGTGCGCCCCGGCCTGCGCGGCCTGGCCACCCGCCTGCTGTGGCCCGACGTCAGCTATCACGAGATGGAATTGGACGGCCAGGTGCTGCGGGCCAAGGTGGCGACCATGACCCTGGCCCAGTTCCAGGCGGCGACGCGCGGGCAGGGGGTAGACACCACCATCTGGGCCCGTTTCGTCCAACCGGCCGGACTGGTCTGGAGCGCCAGTCCGGCGGTCGCCGGCCAGGTGGTCGAGGCCGTGGCCGACGCGGCCCGCACCGCCGCCCGCTTCGCCGCCGCCCTGGGTCCGCCGGAGGGGCCGCCGGCGGCCTACTGGTCGGCGCTGTTCCAGGAAACCTACGCGGCCGAGTTCCGCGTCGAGAAGGGCGGGCGCGAGCGCTCGATCCTGTCGTTCGACGTCGATCGCTACCATCGCCTGCTGGTCGCATGCTGGCATGAGGAAGGGCTTCTGGACATCGAGGCCGAAGGCTCCGTCCAGCCCGCCCTGGACGAGGGCCAGCGCCGGCGGATCCAGGCCGCCTGGCGCCTGCGCCGGCGGATGGGGCGGCCGTTGAACTACGCCCGCCTGATCAAGGCGGCTTTCACCTTCGACGGGGCGGCGCGCTACGCCGCCTGGAAGATCGAGCGCCACACCGGCATGCCGGTGGCCCTGACGCCGTGGCGCGAGCGCCACCCGGTGCTGGCCGCCCCCGGCGTGCTCTGGCGGTTGTGGCGGCAACGCCAGGCCCAGAACAAGGTCCACAAAGCAGGAAAGGCCTGAGGTTTCCCTCAGGCCTTTCCAATTTCGGCGATGGGAGCGGCCTTAAGCCGAGACGCGCTTCAGCGGGGCTTCGATCAGGCCCATGGCCGCGCCGATCTCGGCGAACACGGCCAGAACCTGGTCGATCTGCTCGAAGCTGTGGGCGGCGCTGACGCTGGTGCGCAGCAGCGGGCGGCTGTCCGGCGTGGCCGGCGGCAGGGCCAGGTTCAGATAGACGCCGTTCTGCAGCAGGGCGTTCCACATGCCGATCGCGCGCTCGGTGTCGGGCATGGTGATCGCCACGATCGGGCTGGACGTCGGGCCGGTGATGTAGCCCATGGCCGACAGGCCGTCGTACAGGCGGCGGGCGTTGGCCATCAGCTTGTGACGCAGCTCGGGCTGTTCCTCCAGGCGGCGCAGGGCGGTCACGGTCGAGGAGACCACGGCCGGCGGCAGCGAGGCGGTGAACATGTACGGACGGCAGGTGACGCGCATGACGTCGAAGTCGTCCATGTCCGAGACGCAGAATCCGCCGATGGCGCCCAGGCTCTTGGAGAAGGTGCCGACCACGAAGTCGACGTCGGCCTCGACGCCGGCCGCCTCGGCCAGGCCGCGGCCGTGCTCGCCCAGCACGCCCATCGAGTGGGCTTCGTCGACCAGCAGGTAGCCGCCCAGCTCGCGCTTCACGGCGGCGATTTCCTTGAGCGGCGCGGTGTCGCCGATCATCGAATAGATGCCTTCGACGACGATCAGGCGCTCGCCCGGAACGTCCTTCATGCGGCGCAGGCGCTTGTACAGGTCTTCCGGATCGTTGTGGCGGAAGCGGATGACCTCGGCATGGCCCAGGCGCGCGCCGTCATAGATCGAGGCGTGGCTGTCGGCGTCCAGGATCAGGTGGTCGCCGCGGCCGACCAGGGTCGACAGCACGCCCAGATTGGCCTGGTAGCCGGTGGTGAACACCATGGCGTGCTTGCGATTGTAGAACTTGGCCAGGGCTTCTTCGAGCTCGACGTGGGCCTCGAAGCTGCCGTTGGCGATGCGCGAACCGGTGGTGCCGGTGCCGCGCTCCTGGACGGCCTTGACCGACGAGGCGATCGCCTGCTCGTCGAAGGTCAGGCCCAGATAGTTGTTGGTGCCCAGCAGGATGGTGCGCTTGCCGTTGATCACGCCCTCCGTGGGCGAGACGACGGCGTCGAAACGCACGCTGAAGGGATCGGCGCCGGCTTGCCGGATCGCGTTGTAGGCGTCGCGATACGCGAGGTGCTTGTCGAACAGCCCCATGGCTTAGGCCCTATTCCGAAGGTCTTTAATCAGGGAAGCAAGGTCTCCGGCGGTTTCCACCGAAGCCAGGCGATCCAGAGGAATGGAGATGTCGAAGGTGTCTTCGAGCTCCATGATGATGTTCATCAAGGCCAAGGAATCGACGGCCAGATCACGGCCGATATGGGTGTCGTTAGCCACATCGACAGAGCGCCCGAGCACCTTGCTCGTAGCCAAGCCGATTTCACGCAAAGTGAGATCCGTAACAGCTTCCATCGACGCGACGATATCCCCGACCAATGTCCTACATAACCGAATTGTAACAGCCGTCTCGACGGAAAATCGCCGTATTTGGCTATTTTTGAGACTTTTTATCCTTCAACCAACCTTCCGAACGATACCAGCGCACGCTTTGCGCGAATCCCGCCCGGAGAGGGTATCTCACGGGAGGAAAGTCCGGAATCGGATCGTTGCTAGATAGGCTCCAATCGGCGTGAAGCAACTCCCGAGCCTTGCCCGGGGTGAGAATTGTGTCCTTCCCGGTGACGACCGAAGCCCATTTTGACAACACCGCCAAAGCTTTGATCGCCCCGGAGGGAACCCGGACCAGCCTTGGCGACGCGCCCACCGCTTCGGACGCGGCCTGCATGAGTTCGACCCAGCCATAACCTTCCGGGCGGTCGTCAGACAAGCTGAGCAGGCCGAGACGCGGCGTTTTGACCAAGTCCGCGATCCGTGCGGCGGCGTCGTCGACATGGATCCAGGCCATGCGGGTTTTGGGGCTCAAAACCGGCAAAAAGGCCGATTCTGAAGCCATTTTGAACAGTCTGAGCGTCTCGACGTCGCCGGGGCCGTAGATGGCCGGCGGGCGGACAATGGTCAGATCACCGCCAAGAATTTCGCGGGCTGCGTCTTCTCCGCCACGCTTGCTGCCGGCGTAGTCGGACAATTGCGGCTCGCGGGCGGCCAGGCTGGAGACCAGGATGAGTCGCGCCCCGGCGGCCTTGGCCGCCTTGGCGACTCGGCGCGAGCCCTCGACATTGGCTCGGTCGAAGGCGGCGCGGTCCCGGGCCTTGATCAGGCCGGCCACGTGGACGACCGCCTCGGCGCCGTCGCACAGCGCGGCCAGCGCGCCGGCCTGGGCCAGGTCGCCGATCACCAGCTGGGGTTCCAGGCCCGACCAGGCCGGATCGGCGACGTCGCGCCGGGCCAGGACCCGGACGGTCCGCCCCTGTTCGGCCAGGGCCCTGACCAGGCGACGGCCCAGGAACCCCGTGGCGCCGGTGACGGCGACCACCGGGCCCGTCCGGGCCTCGCTCATGTCAGGCGCGCTCGCCATAGGCGCCGGCCAGATAGGCGGCCTTGGCCTTGGAGCGGCTGAGCTTGCCCGACGAGGTCTGGGGCAGGGCGTGGGCGCCGACCAGTTGGACCTGGGCCTCGACCTGGTGTCGCAGGCGCAGGACGCCGGCGATCTTCTCGACCAGGGCCGCGCGGGTCTCGGCGTCGCCGCCGCGCGCCTGGACCAGCACCATCACCGTCTCCTCGCCGTCGCCGGGGACCGAAAAGGCCGCCACGTCGCCGCTGCGCAGGCTCTCGACCTCGGCCTCGGCGGTCCATTCCAGGTCCTGCGGCCAGATGTTGCGGCCGTTGAGGATGATCAGGTCCTTGCCGCGGCCGGTGATGACGATCTCGCCCTCGACCAGGTAGCCCAGGTCGCCGGTGTCCAGCCAGCCGTCCGCCGACAGCACACGAGCGGTCTCTTGCGGCTGCTCGAAATATTCCCGCATCAGGCTGGGGCCGCGGGCGTAGATGCGGCCCACGCCCCGCTCGGGCAGGACGGCGCCGTTCTCGTCGCGCACTTCCAGCTCGTGGCCGGGCAGGGCCGGGCCGTTGCGGGCGAACTCGCGCGAGCGCTCGGCGTCTTCCGTGAGGACGGCCTCGTGCTGCTCCAGCCGCTCGACGTCCAGGCGCTCGGTCTTCAGGCCGCCGCCCAGCGGGGCCATCGACAGGGCCAGGGTCGCCTCGGCCATGCCGTAGCTGGCCACGAAGGCCTTGTCCGAGAAGCCGACGCCGGCGAACCGCTCGGCGAAGGCGCGCAAGGGGCCGGTGCGGATCATGTCGCCGCCCAGGCCGGCGCTGCGCCATTTGGAAAGGTCGAGGTGCTCGATCGACGCCACCTCGGCGCGGCGGGCGCACAGCTCGTAGCCGAAGGTCGGGCTGTAGGAGATGGTGCCGCCGTTCTTGGTGATCAGGTCCAGCCACAGCAGCGGCCGGCGCACGAAGGCGCCGGTGGGCAGCAGGTCGACCGACATCTGGCTGGTCATCGGGCTCAGCAGGAACCCGATCAGGCCCATGTCGTGATAGAGCGGCAGCCACGAGACGGCGCGGTCGGTCGGCAGCACCTGCAGGCCGTCGCGGGTGATGGCCACGGCGTTGGCCATCAAGGCCCGGTGGGTGACCAGAACCCCGGTCGGGAAGCGCGTGCTGCCCGACGAGAACTGCAGATAGCAGGTGTTGTCCGGAGCGACCTCGGGCAGGGCGTGGTCCTGGCTTTGGGGCAGGTCGGCCAGCGCGCCGGCGAAGTTCAGCGGCGTCTTGGCGGCGATCTCGGCCACCCAGTCCTTCATGCCGGTCGGACCGACCAGCAGCTTGGCGTGGGCCGAGGCCAGCATGCGGGCGATCTGCTCGACATAGGCTTCCCGGCCGCCCAGCGGAGCGGGCAGGGGCAGCGGCGCGGGGACCAGGCCGGCGTACTGGCAGGCGAAGAAGGCGCGGACGAAGTCGGCCTCGGTGTCGGCGACCAGGCCGACGCTGTCGCCCGGCTTGGCGCCGGTGGCCAGCAGGCGCGGCGCCAGGTCCAAGGCCTGTTCGCGCAGCCTGGCGTAGGACAGGGCCTCGACCAGTTCGCCGCGCAACGAGTAGAGGTTGATCCCGGTTTCGCCGGTCGCGGCGAAATCGAGCGCGGCCGTCAGGGTGGGGAAATCGGCGAATCTCACGGTTCGCGAGGGGGACGTCGGAGTCATCATTGCGAGAGGCCTTTGGCGCCGTTTTGACCTTCGGCGCAAGTTTGTTCATCCCTGGAGCGGGCCGTTTCGGCCGCCAGGCTTCGGCGGAGCGCCAGATACATGCCGATCGCCAGGGCGGCGGCGACGGCGACCAGGGCCGCGCCGGCCCCGTTCAGGCCCGCGGCCCGGATCAACGGGACCAGGGCCGCCAGATAGACCGCGCAGACCACGGCCCGGACCCGCAGGGCCAGGCCCGCCTTGCCCAGGGAGACCAGCATCGGCTCCAGCGGCATGGCCAACACGCCGATGGCGGCGGCGGCCACCTGCCAGTTCATGATGCCGGCCCCGGCGGCGAACGGCTTGCCCATCACGATGGTCAGCACGTCGTCGCCGAACAGGATCGAGACCAGCAGCAGCACGCCCGCCACCGCGCCGCCGATCAGGCCGATCTGGCGCGACAGCTTGCGCATGGCCTCCTCGCCGCCCGTGGCGCGCATCTTGGCCAGCTCCGGATAGAGCGCCGGCACCAGCAGCTTGGCCGGCTTGGCCATGCCGTCGGCCACCTGGCGGCCGACGCGCCACATGGCCGCCTGGGCCGGACCCAGGACCGAGCCCACCACCAGGGTGATCACCTGGCTGAAGGCCGTGTCGATGGTGCCGCTGAAATTGGTGGCCCAGGCGAAGCGCCAGACGCCGGGCAGGCCTTCGGACAGCGGTCCGCGGAAGGTAAAGTCCTTCAGCAGCTGCCGGCGGTTGAGGTCCCACAGGGCCACGCCGTTGACATAGATGAAGGCCGTGACCGTGCCGGCGGCCCAGGCGGCCAGATAGGCCTCGATCGGGGCGTGCAGCGTGAAGCACAGGGCGCAGCCGATCAGGCGCACGGTCGAGCTGACGGCCTGCTCGGCCGCCAGGAAGCGGAAACGGTCGAACAGGCGCAGCAGGCCGACCGAGGTCGCCGAATCCATCACCGCGATCGACAGGGCGTAGCAGGCGGCGGCCGGCGACAGCGCGGCCGGCCAGCCCAGGAAATGCCCGAACAGCAGGGCGCCGATCACGCCCAGGGTCACCCCCACGGCGGCGCCCAGGGTGTCGAGCATCAGGGTGAACCGCAGCACCTGCTGGAAGCGCGGGCGGTCGCCCTGCAGCAAGGCCGAGGCGCCGTACTGCAGCAGGGTCTGCCAGGACTGGAACTTGGCGACCTCGCCCAGGAACTGGGCGAAGGCGTTGATCAGCACGATCACGCCCATCAGGTCCTTGCCCAGGCCGCGCGCGGTCAGGGCGATATAGGCCAGCCCGACCACGGCGTTGACCGTACGGCCGCCGAGCAGGGTTCCGGCATTGGCCAGGACCCGCTTCAGAACATTGGGTTCGTTGGTCATCGGCGGCGTCGGGATCTCGGAGACAGGCGCTCGACGATCGCCTGGGCGGCGCGGACCGAGGAAGGGGTTTCCCGCAGGTCGAAGCTTTCGGCGAAGCCCTGCGCCTGGGCCTCGACATAGTCGGGGTGTCCGCTCTGCGCGGAGGCGACGGCGTCGACGAGCCCGTCGACGCCGTCGAGCACGGGGCCATAGCGCCAGTGATGGAAGCTCTCGTCGCCGCGCCAGGCCGCGCCGCTTGCGTTGAGGAACAGGCACGGCTTGGGCGTGCGCAGGAACTCGTAGACCTGGCTGGACACGTCGCCCAGATAGATGTCGGCCGCGCGGGTGTAGGTCATGTCGATCGCCGCCGGCCCGCCCAGGTCGAGGTGGATGCGCGGGTGGTCGACGAACGGCGCCAAAGCCTCGATCGTCCCGGGGGCCGCGCCTTCGAAGAGGCGGATATGGGGGGCGAAGATCAGATTGTAACGCTCGTCCGCCGCGAATTGCTCGAGGATCCGCCGTCCCCAGCGCGGCCAGGAGCCCAGGACGGGGTGGAAGTGCGGATTGTACAGCACCACCGGCCTGGCTCGGTCGAACGCCGGCAAGGGCGAGGGCGGCAGGGCGTCGATGATGTCGAACTTGGGGTAGCCGATCATGGCGCAGGTCCGGGGCGTGACCCAGCCCTCGGCCAGCATCCGGTCGCGTTGCTTGGGACCGGCCGCCATCACCAGGTCGAACTGCTTGAGGCGCGGCTCGAACGGTCCGCCGCGGTCGCCCGCGCCATGCTGGGTGTAGACCAGCATGGTGTCCCTGACCCCCAGCTTGCGCAGCAGGGCCGTGGTGCGCTCGGGCGTGACCACGGCGTCGTAGCGGCCCAGTCGGCGGGCGTTGGCCGCCAGCATCAGGGCCTTGGGCGGGGTGGCCGAGCCCTTCAGCCGCAGGTCCCGCAGCCACTTCGGCGGCAGCAGGCGCGAGGGGATCGGCGGGACCTTCAGGGTCTCGAGCAGCTCCCGCACATAGTCCAGGTGCTCCTGGGTGGTGGTGGCGATATGCACGTCGATATCGGGCCAGCCCTCGGCCAGGGCGATGGCGATGGGCAGGCTGTGCAGGATCTGGTGGGTCTGGGCGATGTAGAGGAAACAAACGCTGGGCCTGTCTCCGCGTCCCTTCGGCTGGGCGGTGATCACTGTTGCGGCGTAAGGCGCGTGCGCACCCGGCCCTTGAACAGCACCCGGTCGCCCTTGTCGCTGACCGAATAGCTGTCGGCCCGGATGGCGCCGTTGTTCGGGCCGGCGCCCTCGACCGCGGCCCCGCCGACTAGGTCGCCGGTGCGGGTGTCGATCAGCGCCTTCTGCGAGGCGAACTTGTAGCCCTGGCCGTCGTCGATCTTGACGTCGCCGGTCAGCAGCAGCGAGCCCTTCTCCTCCTGGTAGGCCCCGTCCTTGGAGACCACGTGGGTGGGCTTGTCCGAGCCGTAGCCGCGGGTCAGCTGCGGGTTCTTCAGGAACACCTGGTCGGCGTTGTTCAGGTCGCGCGTCGCCGAGGTGGCGGTGATCAGGAAGGCGCGTCCGTCCTTCAGCGTGCCGGTGAAGCGCGGATTGTCCATGCGCAGGGGCGCGGCGGCGGCGGGCGGGGCGGCCTTGACCTCTATGGCGCGGATCACGCCCTGGCCGACGATCGCCACCGCCGTGCCGATGGCGATGGCCGGCAGGATGGTCCGCAGCGCGCGCACCGGCTTGCGGTGGCGGTTGCGGTTCTTCTTGCGGACCGGACGGGCAATGGCGGGCGTGATGGCGATCATGGCTGTTGGACTGAAGGCGACGGGCCGAAAGGAACAGGCGACGGACTTAAGCCTCCCGGCCCGATCTCCCAAGAGGTATTGCGACCCTGCCCCCGCCCTTGAGTGTGGTCAACGCGGGTTTGTCGGGGCGGCGGGGTTGACCAGGCTGGACCGCTCGGCGGCGGTCAGCGGCCGCCAGCGGCCCTCGGGCAGGTCGCCCAGGACCAGGTCGCCGATCCGGATCCGCAGCAGGTCGACGACGGTCAGCTCGACCAGTTCGCACATCCGCCGGATCTGGCGGTTGCGGCCTTCCTTGAGCACGAACCGCAGCTGCTGGCGGCCGACGACCTCGACCTGGGCGGGCCGCAGCTGGCGCTCGTCCAGCGCCAGGCCGTGGCGCAGCAGGGCCAGCTTCTCGTCGGTGATCCAGCCGTCGACCCAGACCAGATACTCCTTCTCCAGTTCCGAGGCCGGGCCGATCACCGCCTTGGCCACCACCCCGTCTTCCGAAAGGATCAGCAGGCCGCGCGAATCCATGTCCAGCCGCCCGACCGGGGCCAGCTTGTTGTCGAAGCCGGGGATGACCGGGCTGGCGCCGACCAGGGCCTCGCGGGTCAGCAGGCGCACGGCCGGGACCTGACCCGGATCGGGCTGCGACGAGACGATCCCGACGGGCTTGTGGATCATCACCGTCAGGGCGCCGTCGAGCTGGGCCTGGGCGCGATCGGACAGCACCAGGGTCTGGCCGGGTTCGATCTTGCGGCCGACGTCGTCGACCCGCTGGCCGTCGATCGACACCAGGCCCTGGCTGATCAGGGCCTCGGCCTCCCGTCGCGAGCAGACGCCGTTCTGGGCCAGCCAGCGATTGACGCGCTGCGGCTCGGCTTCGTCGTAGAGGCGGGTCCAGGCCATGGTCGGGCGTCCAGAGAGGTGGGTGGGCCTGTCTAGGGCCGGCGGGCGGTGTTCGGCAACCGCCATGGGGCCAGGGCCGTTCCTCACGCGGTGAAACTCGGCCCGGAGAGACCTCATGACCGACCGCGTGGACAACGACACCGCCCTGGAGGAGGTCCTGGCGTTCCTGGCCGATCCGCCCGCGCCGGGCACGCCCGAGGACGCCCGCTTCGGCGACCGGCTGCGCCAGGTGCTGTCGGCCTCGATCGTCGACGAGCCGGTCGACGAGGACGACCCCGTGCCCAAGCCCGAGCTGGCGCTGGACGACGCCCTGCGCCGCAAGCTGGAGGCGGCGGCCAAGCGGCGGTCGTCCAATCCGTTCGGCGAGCATCCGGAAGGCATCGGGCCGACGCTGGGGATGGATCTGCGGAAGTCGTAAGGGCGGGTCCTTCCGGCGGGTCCACCCACTCAAGGCCGTGCGTGGTCGGTCCGATCAGTGATGCGCGTGGTGTTCGGCGTTGCGCTTGCGGGTCGCGGCCACCTTCCTGGCCGAGGCCGAGCGTTCGGCCGCCGTGCGCGAGGCCGCGGCCTTGCCGCCCTTCTCGCCGCCCTTGTGGGCCGCCGGATGGCCGGTGTCCTTGCCTCGGCCCGAGCCGCCGGGCTTCTTGCCGCCGCCGTCGTCCTTGTTGACCGTCGCCCAGGCCCGTCGTTCGGCCTCCTTCTCGGAGACCCCGCGCTTTTCATAGCCGTCGGCGATGTGGTCGGCCTTGCGTTCCTGCTTGTCGGTGTATTTCGACTTGTCGCCCTGGGGCATGTCGTCCTCCATCCGCTGTGGAAGGAAAAATCCGTCGCCTGGGCGTCAGGTTCCTAAGGCCAACCTTCGGAACAGGCCGAACAATCCGTCCGTTCGAAGCGCATGGCGCGCAAGCTCAAGGTGTTTTCCTGGTCCGACGGCCTCCACGACTACACCGTGGCGACGACCTCGCGCGCCAAGGCGCTGGAGGCCTGGGACGTCGGCCGCGACCTGTTCAAGGACGGTACGGCGCGCGAGGTCGCCGAAGGCCGGGCCCGCGAGGCCGCCCTCGACGCGCCGGAGACCGTGATCACCACCCCGGCCGGCGGCCTGGGCGCGGCGCTGAAGGCGCTGCCCGCCAAGGCGCGGCGCAAGCCGACCAAGGCGGAGACCGCGCGGGCGGCGAAGCTGGCGGCCCTGCAGGCCGAGCTTGAGGCCGTCGAGGACGAGGCGGAGGCCTCGGAACTGGGGTTCGCCGAGCGGCGGTCCGCGCTGGACGCCGAGGAGATGGCGGCGACGGAAGGGTTCGAAGCCCGGTGGGCGGCGCTGGAGAAGGCGATCAAGGCGGCGCGGTCCCCGCGCGGATGAAGGCGCCGGTCGCTGGGAAGGCTGGGGGCGTCTCGACCCTAAGCCGTCACGTAGCGGATCAGGGCCGCCATGTTCTCGATATAGGCGCCGGTCGAGATGCCCGGCTTGGGCACGTCGGCGAGGTAGGGCGAGGTGTCGGTGGGATCGCCGACGCGAGTCTGCGAGAACTCGCCCGGGGTGACGGTCATCGAGCCGTCGCCGATATAGGGGTTGCTGACCGCTTTCATCGGCGTGGGCCACCAGCCCTCGGCGTTCAGTTCGGACATCAACTGGGCGGCCTGGGCCGGTGAGGTCGCGCCCTCGGCGGCCTTCAGGGCCCCGACATTGAGGTCGGACACCGAGAGGTCCTTGGTGGTGAAGTAGCGCGGCAGCGGGCGGCCGCCGCCCTTGGCCTTCAGCGGCGAGTCCTTGCTGGCGACTTCTGGCGGCGTCGCCTTCAGCGTCTCGTAGCGCTTGCGCAGCTTGTCGATATTGACCGCGCGGAACGACGAGTAGTGGACGATGGTGTTCTCCCAGTGCTTGTCGACGAAGTACTCACCGTTGAACACGTTGGACCCGCGGCGGTGCACGTACAGCGGTTCGTTGGTGCCGATCTCGATGAAGGTCGGGTAGCGCGGCCTGCCGGGGGCGATCTTGTCGTCGAGCTTCAGGGCGGCCAGCCAGTCGAGGGTCTCGGGGATGCGGTCCAGGTACTTCGGGTCGCCCGTCAGCTGGTAGTAGTCCATCAGGTTTTCGAGGTTGCCGGCCGTGGTGTGGCTGGCGAAGGCCTTGGGCTCGTAGGTGCGCGCGCCGGCGGGCTTGAGGTCGGCGACCGTGTGCTGCAGGCCCCAGCCGGGCTGCGGCATGGGCTGGTGGGCGGCGATGTAGATGTCCATGGCGCGCCGGATCGGGTCCAGCACGCGCCTGTCGCCCAGGGCCTGCCAGACCATGAGCAGGAACTTGATGTTCTCGTCGACCACGCCGTCGTTGAAGGTGATGTAGCCGGTGTAGTCGGGGTGGCCCTTGTTCTCGAAGCCGCCCGACAGCGGGAAGCGCTGCGGCCAGCCGCCGTTCGGATACTGGGCGTCGAGGACGAACTGGATGGCCTTGTCCAGGGCCGGCTTGAAGGCCTTGTCCTTCTTCTCAAGGTAGATGCGCAGCATCAGCTGGCAGCTCTCGGCGGTGCCCTCGTCGTCGAACGTGGCGTTGCCGTAGTAGTGCTGGAATTCCTCCAGTCGCCAGCCGTTCCGGCCGATGGTGTCGTACCATTTCTTCAGCGACTCCGGCCCGGCCAGGTCGCCCATGTAGTTCCAGCCGCCGGCCGGGTGCTGGATCTTGATCAGCGCTTGGGCCGCCTTCTTGGCCGCGTCGTAGTAATAGTCGTCGCCGGTGGCGTGGTAGGCGTCGAGGAACAGATGGCCCATGGTCGCCGTGCCGGGCGGCTGCACCCAGATCATGGTCGGGAAGGCCTCCATCTCGCCGAACCGGCGCGAGAAATCGGGCAGGTAGCTCCAGACATAGCCGCCCTCGTAGGCGGCCTTCTCGGCCATGAAGGTCGTAGCCTTCCTCATCGTCGCCAGGACCTGGTCCCTGGACGGCGCAGCGCCTTGAGCCAAGGCCTTCAGCGGGGCCATGGCCGCCGCGGCGGCGAAGGCGGCGGTGGTCGTCGCCAGCAGGCGGCGGCGGGTGAAGGGGCTCAGCGGCATGGTGATGGTGCTCTCCCTGGGGACTTTCACGTCGAACCCCGCGGCGCAAGGACGCGGCGTGCTGGCCGGGAGAGGAGCAGGAGGGCCTTCGGTCCCCCCTCGATCCTGGTCGTCCTCCCGGTCGGTCCTTGCCGAAACCCCTGGCGCCGTTGATCGGCGCGGTATTGGCGTCAGTTATGATACCGGTGTCATAACTTGGCTAGCGTCTTTTAGTAGAGTTCCGTCTCGTGACGCGTCGTCATGTCCTGCGACAGGCCGTCACGTTGTGCCCGCCCGGTCGTTCGGCGAAAACAGGGCATCGGTTTTTGAGGCGACGCCGCCGCGCCGGGTTCTGGTAGCGCGCGACGCCGTCCTGTTGGGGAACAGGACGACGGCCCCGGGTCAGGAATGACCCGGGGCCGTTTTCAGTTTTGGGACCGGTACCGGGTAAGCTCTTGATTTTATATTATAATACCAATGTTCTGCGACCAGTGGTCACATGGTTGCGCGCGTTCATTTCTCGTAAATATCCACTATGCCCGACCAAAACGATCATCTGAACGAAGCCGAGCGTCTCGAGCGGCAAGCCGAGCTCGCCGACAGCGATCACGCCCGCGAGGCGCTGCGTCGCATGGCCCAGACCTCGCGCCTGTCGGCGGCCCTGGTCGGCATGCTGGAAGCCAGCCGCGAAGAACTGCCGGGCTGATCCGGCGGGGTGGATCGCGCCTTTCCTCGCCAACACGTCCCCAAGATACACGCTTCGCTTGAATTGCTGCGCGGCTCGGTGAACATGGGCTCCAGCAAGGAGGCCCTGGTGGCGGGCGAGGGATCGGACAAGGCCGTTCTGGAGGGCGCCGGCGCGTACTTCCTCAGCATCGTGGAAGCCAGCCGCGACTGCATCCGGGTGATCAGTTCCGAAGGCTTCGTCGAATACATGAACGCCCGCGGCCAGGCGCTGTTCGAGATCGAGGACTTCGCGGGCCGCAACCGCAACCGCTACTGGCCCGACATGTGGCCCTCCGAAAGCCGGGCCGCCGTCGAGCAGGCGCTGCGAACCGCCCTGGCCGGCGAGGCCGCCGCCTTCCGCGCCGTCTGCCCCACCGCCAAGGGCGACCCCCGCTGGTGGGACACCACGGTCTCGCCCATTCTCGACAAGGGCCGGGTGATCCGGGTCCTGGCCACCTCGCGCGACGTCACCGGCGAGATGCGCTCCGAAGCCCAGCGGCAGCTGCTGGTCAACGAGCTGAACCACCGGGTCAAGAACACCCTGGCCACCATCCAGTCGATCGCCAGCCAGTCGCTGCGCAACGCCGGCGTCGACCTGGCGGTGCGCGGCGCGTTCGAAGGTCGGCTGATGGCGATCGCCGCCACCCACAACGTGCTGACCGACGAGAACTGGTCGGCCGCCAGCCTGCGCCAGATCATCGACGGTTCGGTCACGCCCTATCGCAGCCATCCCGGCCAGCTGACCATCAGCGGCGAGGACCTGATGGTCTCGCCCAAGCCGGCCGTGGTGCTGGCCCTGGCCTTCCACGAACTGGCGATCAACGCCCTGAAGTACGGAGCCCTGTCGGCGACCGGCGGCCGTGTCGACATCGGTTGGGCGGTGGCGGGCGGCGGCCACCTGGACATCACCTGGACCGAGCAGGGCGGCCCGCCCGTCCGCCCGCCCGAGCGGCGCGGCTTCGGCTCGCGGATCGTCGAACTGGCCCTGCCCAACGAACTGGGCGGCGAGGTGGACCTCGACTATCGCCCCGAGGGGCTGCGCTGCCGCATCCAGGCGCCGCTGGCGGCGCTCGACAAGGTCGACGCCTTCATGCCGCTGGCGTGAGGGCGGGGGCGCTTGGGCGGGAGCGTTCCGTCCCGCCAACATCCCGACACGGTGAACCGCGATCCTGCTAGGCCGTTGTGCAGGCTTGAGCGGCGCTCGAGGTCGCGGAGGCGCGTCGCTGATGATCCCGCAGGAGGCGAAGACAGGGCTGGCGGCCGCCTGGACGGCGTCGCGCGGTTTCGTCTCGCGCCATCGGCTGTGGTTGGGGGCCGGGATCGGAGCGCTGCTGCCGCTGGCGGTTCTGCTGGTCTGGCTGGGGTCCAGCCTGCCGATCTCGCGCGCCCTGGAGCCCTTGCCCAGCCGCGCCCTGATCCTGCTGGACAACCAGGGCCGGCCCTTCGCCCGGCGCGGCGCCTACAAGGAAGCGCCGGTGGTCATCGAGGCGCTGCCCAGACACGTGCCGGCGGCGTTCGTGGCCATCGAGGACCGCCGCTTCTACCGGCACATCGGCATCGACTTCCAGGGCGCGGCGCGGGCGCTGCTGGCCAACGCCAGGGCCCACCGCACGGTCCAGGGCGGCAGCACGATCACCCAGCAACTGGCCAAGAACGCCTTCCTGACGCCCGAGCGCAGCCTGCGCCGCAAGGGCCAGGAGGCGATGATCGCCCTGTGGCTGGAGCTGAGGCTGTCCAAGGACGAGATCCTGTCGCGCTACCTGTCCAGCATCTATTTCGGCGACGGCGTCTACGGCCTGGGCGCGGCGGCCCGGCACTATTTCGGCAAGCCGCCCGAGCAGCTGTCGATCGGCGAGGCGGCGATGCTGGCGGGGATCGTCAAGGCGCCGGTCGACCTGGATCCCGTCGACCATCCCCAGGCGGCCGGCGCGCGGGCCCGGCTGGTGCTGGACGCCATGGTCGAGACCCGGGCGATCACCCGCCCGCAGGCCGACGCCGCCGGCCACGTCGCCGTGCACGCCACCCGGGCCGACCTGCCGGTGGGCGGCTACTTCGCCGACTGGATCTCGCCGCAGGTCAAGTCGGCCTTCGACGGGCCGGGCTATGGCGAGGTGCGCGTGCCCACCACCCTGGACAGCCGCCTGCAGCGGATCGTCGAGCGCGCCGTGGCCAGGGACATGAAGGGCGCGGCGCGGGCGAAGGTCGGCCAGGTGGCCGTGGTCGCCATGCGCCCGGACGGCCAGGTCGTGGCCATGCTGGGCGGCACGAACTATCGCAAGACCCCGTTCAACCGCGCTGTCCAGGCCAGACGCCAGCCCGGCAGCGCCTTCAAGCTGTTCGTCTACCTGGCCGCCCTGCGCGACGGGGCCACGCCCGACAACCTGGTGATCGGCGACCCGGTCACGATCGGCGGGTGGACGCCCAGCAACTACGAGGGCGGGGGCGGGCGCGACCTGACGATCCGCGACGCCTTCGCCCAGTCCAACAACGTCATCGCCGCGCGGGTGTACCAGCAGGCCGGCGGTCCCGAGGTGGTGCGGGCGGCGCGGGACCTGGGCGTCGTCTCGCCGCTGCGCGAGGACGACGCCACCCTGGCCCTGGGCACGGCCGAGACCAGCCTGCTGGAGCTGACCGGCGCCTATGCCGCCGTCGCCTCGGGCAAGATGCCGGTCCAGCCCTACGGCCGCCCGCGCCCGACGCCGATCGCCGCCGCCGACATGGACACCGCCGAGCGGGCGGCGCTCTACGACCTGCTGGGGGCGGTGGTCGAGGAGGGCACCGGCCGTGCGGCGCGCCTGGGCCAGAAGGCCTATGGCAAGACCGGCACCACCCAGGACTATCGCGACGCCCTGTTCGTCGGCTTCACCGGCGACCTGGTGGTCGGGGTCTGGGTCGGCAACGACGACCATTCGCCGATGCGCCGCATGGTCGGCGGCGACCTGCCGGCCCGCATCTGGCGCGACGTGATGACGGCTGGCCTGAAGGCGGGCCTGGTGGCGCGAGACGGCCCGCCGGAGCCCCGCTACGAGCGCTACGAGCAAGTCGAGCCCGAGGTCGTCGAGGAAGCGTCGCGACCCAGGCGTGTGCCGAAATGGCTCCGGCGGCTGTTCGGGCTCTGATTTTCCTCCCGCTCTTCCCGGCGGGACGAGCGGAGGTTGAGCTGGCCCGCCGCTTGCTGCCAACCGGACGCCGCGACCCAGAATGGGACGCTTTTCGATCGCTCGTCGGGGGAACGGTCGGGAGGCGCTGGGCGGCGTAGTCGGAAAGGCGCTTGGAATGAACCCGAAGGCAGTGCTCCTGATCGGAGCGGCGACAATGACGATCGGCGCGGCTGGAGCCGCGACGACCGCCCTGGCGGACGGCTATCCGGCCCGCGTCACCCCCATCGCCAGGTCCAAGCCGGCGGCGAAGCCCGTGGTCAGGACCCGGGTCAGGGTCGTCGAGCGCCCGGTCTATGTCGAAAAGATCGTCAAGCAGCCGGTCTATATCGAGAAGCGCACCGAGGTGCCTGTCGACCGCCCGGTCTACATCGATCGCCCGGTGGACCGCATCGTCGAGAAGCGGGTGGAAGTGCCGGTCGAGCGCATCGTGGAGAAGCGCGTCGAGGTTCCGGTCGTCAAGATCGTCGAGAAGCCCGTCGACCGTCCCGTCTATATCGACCGGCCCGTGGACCGGATCGTGGAGAAGCGGGTCGAGGTTCCGGTGGATCGCCCGGTCTATGTGGATCGTCCGGTGGACCGTGTCATCGAAAAGCGGGTCGAGATTCCGGTCGACCGTCCTGTCTATGTCGATCGCCCCGTGGACCGGATCATCGAAAAGCGCGTGGAAGTGCCAGTCGAGCGGATCGTCCGCGTGCCGGTCTATGTCGAGCACCAGGAGCGGCGGGTCGAACGTCGCGGCTGCGACTGCGACGGCGACTATTACGAACACGGCCGGGTCTACGATCACGCCGAGAGCGGCGTCGAGCGCTCGGAGGAAAGCTACGAGTCCGAGTCCAGCCGCTATAGCGAGGAAGGCCAGGGCTGGAGCTATCAGGGCAGCTACCTGGCCGGCGACGGTTACGCCCAGTCGCTCGGCGGCGTGGGCGGCGGGGGCTATTACGGCTATTCCAGCGCCCGCTACGGGGCCGGCGGCGGCTGGCTGGGCGGCCAGGCCTATGGCCGATCAGGCTATTCGGGGGGCTACGCCGGCGGCTGGTCGGGCGCCAGCGCCGCGTCGAGCGCCCGGGCCAGTTCCAGCGCCAGTTCGTCGACCAGCGTGACGGTGTCGCGCGGCGGACATGGCGGCGGGGCCACGGGCGGTCACGGCGGCTGCTGCGGGCGTTAAACGGCGTCCACGGAGCGAAACTGCGTCATTCTGCATAGTCTGGCCGCCGGAATCGGGCATCATCGTCTGCGGGGGATCACGTGCGGCGTCGGGCCGCCTGGTCAGGAGCAGACCTTGGACTTGATCCTGGTGGTCACCAAACCCTTCGACTGGTGCGTCGAGCGCCGGGGGCAGACCCTGTCGCGCCATTCCAGCCAGGAGGCCGCCTACAAGGCCGCCCTCGACTACGCCAGCGCGCTGTTCGACGAGGGGGTCCGGACCCAGGTGACGATCAAGCCCGAACCGCGCACCTTCGCCGGCGTCTTGCCGGAATAACGATCCGAAGGATCACTCGGAGGCCAAGCACACCTCGACGCACCGCCGCGCCAGGGCCTCCGTCGCGTCTATGAACGGCACGGCCAGGTCGGCCGCGCCCATCACCAGCGGCACCTCGGTGCAGCCGGCCACCACCACCTGGGCGCCCTTGCCGACCAGGCGGTGGGCGAGGGCGGCCATGGTCCGGCGGCTGTCCGGTCCCAGGTCGCCGTGCTTGAGGCGATAGAGCAGGGCCATGAACTCGACCTGCTCGTGGTCGTCCAGGGTGACCGCCTCGATCCCCAGGTGCGAGAAGGTCCGGCGATAGAGGGCCAGGGCGCCGCCGGTGCCCAGCACGCCCACGCGTTCGGCGCCGCCATTCTCGTTCTGGGCGGCCTTGGCCGCCAGGCCCGCCGTCTCGATCAGGTCCACCAGGGGCAGGCCGCTGGCCCGGACCTCGTCGGCGTAGGCGTGGGCGGTGTTGCAGGCGATGGCCAGCACCTGGGCGCCGGCCTCGCGCAGGCCCACGGCCATCTGCGCCAGCACCGGCCCGGCCGCGTCGTAGCTGTCGTTGCGGTCGGGAACCTTGGGATTGATGTCGACCAGCACCCGCAGGTGGTCCTGCTCGCGGCTGACCGGGGTGGCGGCCTGCAGCTTGGCCAGGAAGTCCAGGGTGGCGGCGGGACCCATGCCGCCGAGGACGCCGAGGGTTTTGGACATGGTTCTCTTATCCCTCAAACTCGGTTGTCATCCCGGGCGTAGCGCAGCGGAGACCCGGGACCGACGCCTGAGCGCCGCGTTTCATGGCGGTCCCGGATCGGCGCGCTTCGCGCTTGTCCGGGATGACACCGTTCTGGTGCGTCAGCCTTGTCTAAACAAGCGCCCCTTCCAATTCGCTCTGATAGCCGAACAGTCCCTGCGCTCCGCCGGTGTGCAGGAACACCACCCGCTCGCCCGCGAACGCGCCCTTGCGGGCCTGGTCGATCAGGCCCTTCATCGCCTTGCCCGAATAGACCGGGTCCAGCAGCAGGCCCTCGGTGCGGGCCGCCAGGGTCAGGGCGTCGATCACGCCCTGGTCGACCAGGCCGTAGCCCGCGCCGACATAGTCGCAGTCGGCCACCACCGCCTCGCGCTTCACGCGGCCGGCCGCGCCGATCGTCCCGGCGGTGGCGACCGCCAGGTTGAAGACGGTCTCCTCCTGTTTGGCCTTGGGCGCGCGGACGCCGAAACCGAGAATGGGGATGTCGACGCTGAGCGCCGCGAAGCCGGCCACCAGACCCGCATGGGTGCCGGCGCTGCCGGTGGCGGTGACCAGGCGGTCGATCTTCAGGTCCATCTGGTCGGCCTGCACGACCAGTTCGCGGGCGCAGTCGACATAGCCCAGGGCCCCGACCGTGTTCGAGCCGCCGCCCGGAATGAGATAGGGCTTGCCGCCCCGCTGGCGCACCGCCGCCGCCGAGGCCTCCAGCTCGGCGGCCATGTCGGTCCCGCCAGGCACGAAGCGGATCGAAGCGCCCATCAGCCGGTCCAGCAGGACATTGCCGTTGCCGACATAGTCGCTGGCCCTCGAGCCCGTGCGCTCCTCCAGGATGATCTCGCTCTTCAGGCCGAAGCGCGCGCCGGCCGCGATGGTCTGGCGCACGTGGTTGGACTGCACCGCGCCCTGGGTGACCAGGGTGTCGGCGCCCTGGGCCAGGGCCTCGCCCAGCAGGAACTCCAGCTTGCGGGTCTTGTTGCCGCCGCCGGCCAGGCCGGTGCAGTCGTCGCGCTTGACCCACAGGTCGATCCCCAGCGCGGCGCCCAGGCGGGGCAGGGGCTCCAGCGGGGTCGGCAGGTGGGCGAAGCGGGCGCGGGGGAAGCGGGCCAGGTGCATGGGCGTCCTTCGTGGCGGAGGGCGGGCGTCGGCCGATTCCCTACAGGCTCGGGCGGGCGCGTGCTATGCTCCCGATCGGAAAAGCACGACCCGGCGGGAGGCGGTCATGGCTTCGATCACGGGCCTTCGATGGGCGGCCGGCCTCTTGGCGGCCCTGCTGTGCGCGGCGCCGGCGGGCGCCTCGACCCTGGTGATCGGCGGCGGCGCGGCCAAGGAATGCGCCGACGCCGCGATCGGCGGCCGCTCGGACAACGCCTCGGTGACCAAGTGCACCCTGGCCCTGGAGACCGAGATCCTCGGCTTCCGCGATCTGGCCCGCACCTATGTCAACCGCGGCGTGCTGCATATGCGCCAGCGCGATTTCGCCGGCGCGGTCAGCGACTTCGACGCCGCCTCGAAGATCGACCCCAACCTGGGCGAGGCCTATGTCAATCGCGGCGCGGCCTATGTGGGGTCCAGCCGCTATGGCGAGGGGTTGGTCGAGATCGACCAGGGCCTGGCCCTGGGCGTCAAGGATCCGCAGAAGGCCTATTTCAACCGCGCCATCGCCCACGAGAACCTGGGCGACGTGACGGCGGCCTATCGCGACTACACCAAGGCCGCCGAGCTGGATCCCGATTGGGACGCGCCCAAAAAGGAACTCACGCGTTTCACCGTCAGGCGGCCCTGAACACGACGCATTGCAGGCGTTATATCTAGAGTCCTGAATCGGAGGCCTGACGGCATGAAGGCGATCGGCGCGATGATCCTGGCGGCGGGCCTGAGCGTGGCTTTGGGCGGGTCCGCCTTCGCCCAGGCGGACCTGCGAGCCCTGCGCAAGCGCGACGAGATCCTCCAGCAGCAGGACATCGCCCGCCAGAACGCCCTGGCCGCCCAGCGCGAGCGATCGGCCGCCGAGAGCCGCTATGCGGCCCAATCGGCCCTGCGGACGCTGGAGGCGTCGGCGACGCCGCCGGCCCATCCCGCGTTGCGGCCGGCCCTTTCGCCCACCCCGCCGCGTGGGACCAGCGCCGAGGCCATGGCCGCCGACATCGCGCGGATGGACCGCCTGACCGACCAGGCCCTGGCCGCCAGCAACGCGCGCCTGCGGGCCATCAAGCCGGCGTCGTGACGCCTTCGACCAAAGCCGCAAGGAGACCGATCGCATGGAATGGGGAGGGGGACGCCGCGAAGGCAATATCGAGGACCGCCGCGGCCTGGGCCCGGTGGGCGTCGCCGGCGGCGGGATCGGCGCGGTGGTGCTGGCGGTGATCGGCTATTTCGTGTTCGGCGTTCCGCCCGAGACCACGATGAACGCCGTCAACGGCGCCCAGCAGCCCGCCGTCCAGGAAGGCGCGCGCGGCCAGGTCAGCGACCGCGAAGGCCAGTTCGTCGACGTGATCGAAACCTCCAACACCGACGTCTGGGGCTCGCTGCTGGCCAAGCACGGCGTGAACTATCGCCCGCCCGCGGCGGTGGTGCTCTACGACCAGGCCACAGGCACCGGCTGCGGCACGGGCCAGTCGGCCATGGGGCCGTTCTATTGCCCGGCCGACCACAAGGTCTATCTGGACCTCAGCTTCTGGAACGAGCTCGAGACCCGGTTCGGGGCGAAGGGCGAGTTCGCCCGGGCCTATGTGATCAGCCACGAGATCGGCCACCACATCCAGAGCCTGACCGGCGCCTCGGACGAGGCCCGGCGGCTGGGCGCGCGCGGCGCCCAGAGCGGCTCGGTGCGGCTGGAGCTGCAGGCCGACTGCTACGCCGGCGTTTGGGCCCGCCACGCGCCCGAGGCCTCGGGCGGCGGCATCCAGATCTCCCGGGCCGACATCGAGGACGGCCTGGGCGCGGCCGCGGCGGTCGGCGACGACGCGATCCAGGAGCAGGCCCAGGGCCGGGTGATGCCCGACAGCTTCACCCACGGCACGAGCGCCCAGCGCATGCGCTGGTTCGGCAAGGGCTACGACGCCGGCGACCCCGGCGCCTGCGACACCTTCGAGGCGCGGACGCTGTAGGGCGCGGTCCCTCCTACGCCCGTCTCTTCGGCTCGGCGAACAGGGCGGAGATCTCGTCCGCCGGCCCGGCGCGGCCGAGCAGGTAGCCTTGCGCCGTGTCGCAGCCCCCCTCGCGCAACTGGGCCAGCTGGTCGGCGGTTTCGACGCCCTCGGCCGTGGTGACGAAGCCCAGGCCGACGCCCAGATCGGTCACCGCCTTGATGATGGCGGCGCAGGGGCCGGGCTGCGACAGGCCGGCGATGAACGACGGATCGATCTTGACCTTGTCGAACGAAAACAGCCGCAGGCAGTCGAGCGACGAGTAGCCGGCCCCGAAATCGTCCATGGCGATGCGCACGCCCAGGCCGCGCAGCTGGTGCAAGGTCGCCAGGGCCCGCTCGCCGTCGCCGCGCAGCACCGACTCGCTGATCTCCAGCTCCAGGCGCGCCGGCGTCAGGCCCGAGGCGACCAGGGCGCCGGCCACGGTGTCGAGCAGGGTCCGGCTCCGAAACGCCGCCGGCGACAGGTTGACCGCCACCCGCATCGGCTCGGACCAGCCGGACGCGTCCGCGCAGGCCCGCCCGATCGCCCATTCGTCCAGGCCGGCGATCAGGCCGGTTTCCTCGGCCAGGGCGACGAAATCGGCGGCGGGGACCATGCCGTGGCCCGGGCGGTTCCAGCGCAGAAGGGCTTCGAACCCGACGATCGCCCCGGTCCGCGTCTCGACCTCCGGCTGGTAGTGCAGTTCGAACCGTTCGGCCCGGACCGCCTCGCGAAGATCCTGCTCGAGCTCGCGGCGCGCCGCGGCCAGGGCGTCCATCCCCGGCTCGAAGAAGCGGGCGGTCCCGCGGCCGTCGGCCTTGGCGCGGTAGAGGGCGAGGTCGGCGTTGGCCAACAGGGTCTCGGCTTGGTCGCCGTCCTCCGGCGCCATGGCCAGGCCGACGCTGGCCCCGATCGCGATGCGGTGGCCCTGGATCTCGAAGGTCGCGCCGACCGCGTCGATCAGCCGCCGGGCCAGGTCCTCGGCCTGCCTGCGCCCCTGGATGTCGGGCAGGAGCACGACGAACTCGTCGCCGCCCAGGCGGGCCACGGTGTCGCTTTCCCGCACGCAGGCCGACAGCCGCCCGGCCACGGCGCGCAGCAGGTCGTCGCCGATCGGATGGCCCAGGGTGTCGTTGACCTCCTTGAAATGGTCCAGGTCCACGCACAGCACCGACAGCGGGGCCTGCCGCCCGGGGCGGGCCAGCGCCCGGTCGAGCCGCTCGCGCAGCAGGACGCGGTTGGGCAGGGCGGTCAGCGGATCGTGGCGCGCCAGGTGCCGGTCGGCGGCGGCGGCCAGGATCTCGGTGACGTCCTCGTGGCTGGCGACATAGCCGCCCCCGGCCATCGGGTTGTGGGTGATCTGGATGGTCCGGCCGTCCTCGAGCGGGACGTGGCGGTTGATCAGGTCGCCGCCCCGGAGCGCGGATTCGACGGGGATGTCGCGGTATTCCACCCAGTCGACCGGAGCGGAGCCGGTGGCGGCCCGATGGTCCAGGATGTCCTGCAGCGGGGTGCCGGGGCGGGTCAGGCGCTCGGGCAGGGCGTACAGCCGCCGATAGGCGGCGTTGCACAGGATCAGGCGCGTCTCGGCGTCGAACATGCACAGGCCATGGGGCATGTGGTTCAGCGCGGCGTCGAACCGCCGGTTCTGTTCGGCCAGGGCCAGCTCGGCGGCGGCCTGGCTGATCCGGTCCTGGGCGCGCCGGAAGTCCTTCGGCGTCGAAACGGGACGCGGCTTGGCCGGACCCCCGTGGTTCCCCACGGGGGCCGCCGGCGCCGATCCCGCGCCCGATCCGAGGTCATTCGGCCTCGGTTCCCCCATCTTTCGCGTCCTCTCAAGGTTTCCTGGTTGTCGAGCTTTGATGTTTTGTATCAACGACCTGTTAGCGGGAGCCGAACGCCGGTGCGGCGTAACAACGCATGGCGAAGCTTTGGGCCTCCACCTGGCCGGTTTCACGGCCGCCCTTGACCCGCGCGTCAGTCGGCCTAGTGTCCCCTCGTTCACCGGGGGGCCGCTTCGCGCGGCTGAGATTGGGCTCCGGCCCTGACCCGTAGAACCTGATCCGGGTCATGCCGGCGAAGGGAGGGAACGCGGACGCGGCCTTGAAAACCCGTCCGTAGACCGACTTAGCGCGACACGTCCGGGTCTCCTTGAAGCTTGAGGAGCGCCCGAAATGAACGTTCAACTGCCGATCAAAGACGCCATCGGCGCCATCCCGACCGGGGAGCGCCCCGGTTCGCGCAAGGTCTACCAGGCCGGCTCGCTGTTCCCCGACATCCGGGTGCCGTTCCGCGAGGTCGAGGTCCATCCCAGCGCCAACGAGCCGCCGGTCACCATCTACGACCCGTCGGGCCCCTATACCGACCCGCACGCCAAGATCGACATCGAGCAGGGCCTGCACCGCGTGCGCGAACCGTGGATCGTCGCCCGCGGCGACGTCGAGCCGGTGCTCAATCCGCGCGAGGTCAAGCCCGAGGACAACGGCTTCGCCCAGGGCAAGCACCTGGCCCCGCAGTTCACCGCCAAGCGCCCGATCTTTAAGGGAAGCCATGGCAAGCTGGTCACCCAGCTGGAATACGCCCGGGCCGGGATCATCACCGCCGAGATGGAATATGTCGCCATCCGCGAGAACCTGCGCCGCGAGCAGAACGCCCCGTGCGTGCGCGACGGCGAGGATTTCGGCGCCAGCATCCCCGACTTCGTGACCCCGGAGTTCGTGCGCCAGGAAGTGGCCCGCGGCCGGGCCATCATTCCGGCCAACATCAACCACGGCGAGCTGGAGCCGATGGCGATCGGCCGCAACTTCCTGGTCAAGATCAACGCCAACATCGGCAATTCGGCGGTGCTCTCCACCGTCGCCGACGAGGTCGACAAGCTGGTCTGGGCCACCCGCTGGGGCGCCGACACGGTCATGGACCTGTCGACCGGCCGCAACATCCACAACATCCGCGACTGGATCATCCGCAACAGCCCGGTGCCGATCGGCACCGTGCCGATCTACCAGGCGCTGGAGAAGGTCAACGGCGTGGCCGAGGACCTGACCTGGGAGGTCTTCCGCGACACCCTGATCGAACAGGCCGAGCAGGGGGTGGACTATTTCACCATCCACGCCGGCGTCAGACTTCCCTTTATTCCGCTGACCGCCAAGCGGGTCACCGGCATCGTCTCGCGCGGCGGCTCGATCATGGCCAAGTGGTGCCTGGCCCACCACAAGGAGAACTTCCTCTACGAGCGGTTCGAAGAGATCTGCGAGATCATGCGCGCCTACGACGTGTCGTTCTCGCTGGGCGACGGCCTGCGGCCGGGTTCGACCGCCGACGCCAACGACGAGGCCCAGTTCGCCGAGCTGCGCACCCTGGGCGAGCTGACCAAGGTGGCCTGGAAGCACGGCGTGCAGGTGATGATCGAAGGGCCGGGCCACGTGGCCATGCACAAGATCAAGGCCAACATGGACGAGCAGCTCAAGCACTGCCACGAGGCCCCGTTCTACACGCTGGGCCCGTTGACCACCGACATCGCCCCTGGCTACGACCACATCACCTCGGCGATCGGCGCGGCGATGATCGGTTGGTTCGGCACGGCCATGCTCTGCTACGTGACGCCCAAGGAGCACCTGGGCCTGCCCGACCGCGACGACGTCAAGACCGGCGTCATCACCTACAAGCTGGCCGCCCACGCCGCCGACCTCGCCAAGGGCCACCCCGGCGCGGCCATGTGGGATGACGCCATCAGCCGGGCGCGGTTCGAGTTCCGCTGGGAGGACCAGTTCAACCTGGGCCTCGACCCCGAGACCGCCCGGGCCTTCCACGACGAGACCCTGCCCAAGGAGGCGCACAAGACCGCGCACTTCTGCTCGATGTGCGGCCCCAAGTTCTGCTCGATGAAGATCAGCCAGGAAGTCCGCGAGTTCGCGGCCGGCATGGCCCCCAACTCGATCGAGCAGGGGATGGCCGAGATGAGCGACAAGTTCCGCGAGCGGGGGTCGGAGATCTATCTGAAGACGGAAGGCTAGCCATGCTGGCCCTGCTCCTGGCGGTGGCGGCGCAAGCCGCCCCGCCGGCCGTCGCCGCCGATCCGCTGGCCCCGGCGCGGATCGGCGACCTGCAGTGCTATGGTCCCGATCCGGTCCGCAAGACCTGCCGCGCCATGGGCGGCTACAGCTTCGGGGCGGACGGCGAGATCCTGAACAAGGCCGAGGTGCTGTTGCAGAACGCGCCGCCGGTGACGATGACGACGGTCGCGCCGGTGACGGTCAGGGACGGGGCGGTCTGCGGGCCGCTGTCCGGCGTCGACAAGGCCCAGATCGCGGTTCGCGGTCATCGGCTGCCGGAGCCGGAGGCCGCGCCGATCCGGGCCCAGTTGCAGGAGTCGATGGCGACGGTGCTGGGCAAGGAGGTCTGCACCACCTACCGGCGCAGCGGCGACTGGTGGATCGCCGAGGTCACGATGGACGGCGTGGCCCGGCCCGACATGCAGGACACCGTGCTGTGGGTGCCGGCCTCGGCGGGCTACACGGTTCAACCCTGACGGCGCGTCTGCCTAGATTGAGTCGACCGAAGCGGAGGCTTGACCTCGGACGGGCCCCGTCGAGACTGGACGATTATCGAGGGAGGGTTGCGTGGCTCGTTTTGAAGGCGCCCTGGCGGCGGCGGCTCTGATGGCGCTGGCGATGGGCGGCGTCGCCCGCGCCGACGGGGGAGGCGGCGGCGGAAGCTCCATGGGAGGCATGCCCAGCGTCTCGACCCCCAGCTACGACGTGGCCGCCGAATACGCCAAGGGCGTCGAGGCCATGCGCGGGCAGGACTACAAGGGCGCCGAAAGGGCCTTCGGCCATGTCCTGTCGGTCGTGCCCCGGAACGCCGAGGTGCTGTTGATGATGGGCTCGGCCCAGACCGAGCAGGGCGACCTGAAGGCCGGGCGGCGCTCGTTCGAGAAGGCGCTGAAGGTGGACCCTGACAGCGTGGCCGGCCACCGCGCCCTCGGCGTGGTTCTGGCGCGGCAGAAGGAGACCGACAAGGCCAAGGTCCAGCTCGACCTGCTCAAGGCCAAGGCCGCGACCTGCGGCTCGGCCTGTCCCCAGGCGGCCGAGCTGAAGGGCGCCGTCGAGGCGGTCGAGGCGGCCCTGGCGGCCACGGCCCCCGCCGCGTTCCAGGACGTCGCGCCGCCCGCGCCCGACGCCGCCCAGGGCGATCGGTCCTATCTGGCCGCCGTGGGCCTGATCAACAACCGGCGCTATCCCGAGGCGCTGCAGGCGCTGCGATCGGCCGAGACGGCGTTCGGGCCGCATCCCGACGTCCTGACCTATATCGGCTACACCTATCGCAAGATGGGCGCCTACGACTGGGCCGAGACCTATTACCGCCAGGCCCTGGCCGTCGATCCCGACCATCGCGGGGCCACCGAATACTATGGCGAGCTGAAGGTCGAGCGCGGCGACATCGCCGGGGCGCGGCGCATGCTGGCCAAGCTTGACGACATCTGCGGCTTCGGTTGTCCGCAAGCGGAGGATTTGCGGCGATGGATCGACCTGGGCCACGAGCCGCCGCGCTAGGGCTCGTCCTGGCCGGGGCGGCGGTCGTCGGGGCTTTCGCGACGACCGGAACGCCGCTTCGGGCCCTGCGCTGGCTGTCGCCGGAGGCCGACCCCGTCCAGGTCCTGGGCTCGGCGCCCACCGAGTGCCTGTCGCCCGCGCCCGACGCCGAGACCGCCTATCGGATCGAGGTCGGCCGCGCCGCCTTCCGCTCGCCGCTGCTGCTGGGCGGCCAGGCGGCGCGGGCGGGCCTGGCCTGCGAGTCCTGCCACCGGGAAGGACGCTCCAATCCCGACTTCCAGTTTCCCGGCGTCTCGGGCCGGCCAGGGACGGCCGACGTGACCTCGTCGCTGTTCAGCAGCCGTCGCGGCGACGGGATCGACAATCCCAAGCCCATCCCCGACCTCAGCGGTCCGCCCGCCGCCCTGAAGGTGTCGCGGGCCCCGGAGGGCCGGGCGCTGGAAGGCTTCGTCCACGGGCTGGTCGTCGACGAGTTCGACGGCGCCGAGCCGCCGCCCGCCGTGCTGGACGGCCTGGCGACCTATGTCCGCGCCCTGTCGCCCGCCGCCTGTCCGGCCCAGGGCCGTCGGCCGCTGCGCGCCGCCGACCTGATCGAGGACGCCCGTCGGGCGGCGCGCGCCGGGCTGGCGGCTCAGGCCCGCGGCGACACCGCCACGGCCGTGGTCATGGTCCAGGCGGCGCGGAGCCGGCTGGGCCTGGTGTTCGAGCGCTATGACGGGCCGGACCTGGCCAAGCCGCGCGCCGACCTGCTGGCCGCCGATCGCGGCCTGGCGGACGTCCTGGTTCGGCTGCGCGACCGCGATCCCGCCGCGCCGGTCCGGCTGCGCGCCTGGCTGGACCGGTCGGACGCCTGGTCGCGCGGCCTGCTGGCCGCCGAGCCCCGCTCGCTGTTCGACCCGCGCCGCCTGGCCGCCTTGTCGCGCGGCTAGGTGAAAAAACCTCGCCCGCCGATGTCGCGATCCGGGACGGTCGTTCGTTCTAGGGGCGTAACCCAAAGGAGGACGCCATGTCCTATGTCGATGGTTTCGTGATCGCCGTGCCCAAGGACAAGATCGACGACTACAAGGCGATGGCCCGGCGAGGGGGCGATGTGTGGATGGAATACGGCGCGCTGTCCTACGTCGAATGCCTGGCCGACGACGTGCCCTATGGCGAGTTGACCTCGTTCCCGCGCGCCGTCCAGGCCAAGGACGACGAGACCGTGGTGTTCTCGTGGGTCGTCTACAAGGACAAGGCCTCGCGCGACGAGATCATGGCCAAGGTCATGGCCGACCCGCGCCTGAAGCAGGACATGAAGGACATGCCGTTCGACGGCAAACGCATGATCTTCGGCGGGTTCGCGCCGTTCCTGGAGCTGTAGGGCGTCGTCCCGAAGCCCTCTCCCGGCGGGAGAGGGCGCCTTGGACCTCAATTCAATAAAAGAACCGCTCCTCGGCGATCTTGCCGTCGCGGATCGTGTAGAGGCCGACCTCGTCCAGGGTGGTGCGCTCGCCGGTGGCCTTGGGCGTCACCTCCATCTTGAAGCCGACCACGAACTGGTCGCCGTTGACGAACGGGCCGGTGATCGTGAAGCCGTGGACCTCGTTGTTGGCGGCCCACCATTCGCCCTTGCCGCGCACGGCGGCCTTGCCGGCGATGCGGGCCATGTCGCCGGGCATGGCCTCGATGCTGACCACGTCGTCGGCCCAGTACTTTTCGCCGGCCTCGTCGAACTTGCCGGCCTTGCAGAGGGCCACCAGGTCGGCGGCGATGTCTTGGATGCTCATGTCGGGCTCCTTGGGGTTGGGGGTGGGCGGCGCGGACCGTCCACCGCCCGGAGCGTCCGCGCAAGGCTGTTTGTTCTCCATAGGTTCCGATTTGGCGCGGTTGCTGACAGGGGGTGTCAGCAGGGACAGGCGTCGGTCTTCTGGTCTAGCCTCCGGCCATGACTCGCACGTCCTTCCCCGGCTTCGCCGCCGCCGACCTGGCCTTCCTGACCGGCCTGGCCGCCCACAACGACCGCGAATGGTTCACGGCCAACCGCGCCGTCTATGACGACCGCCTGAAGCCGGCCCTGGCGGCCCTGATCGACGCCCTGAACGCCGCCTTCGCGGCGCGCGACCTGCCGCTGGCCGGCGATCCGAAGAAGAGCGTGTTCCGCATCCATCGCGACGTGCGGTTCTCCAAGGACAAGCGGCCGTACAAGACCCACGTCTCGGCCACGCTGACGCGTGACGGCCAGAAGCTGTCGCCGGGGCTGGTCTATGTGCACATCGAGCCGGAGGGCGGTCCGGCGCCGGCCTTCGACCCCGAGACCATCGACCCGCTGGACCCCTCGACCCTGCCGTCGGCCCAGGCGGCCGAGGCGGGCTATTACGGGCACGGGCCGTTCGCGGCGGCGGGCTTCTACCTGACCGAGCGGCCGCACATCGACGCCTTCCGCCGGGCGATCGTCGCCGATCCCAAGGGCTGGACGGCGGTGGAGAAGGCCCTGACCGCCAAGGGGCTGGTCCTGGAACCGGGCGAGCCGACCCGGCGCATGCCCAAGGGCTTCGAGGACCAGGCCGGCGGCCCGCTGGAAGCGGCCCTGAAGCGCACGCGCTGGCTGCTGCGCCGCCCGCTGACCGGGGCCGAGATCGGCGGGGAAGGGCTGGCGGAGGTGATCGCCGACTTCGCGGCCGACGCGCGGCCGTTGCTGACGTTCGGGTGGAAGGCGCTGCACGGGGTGAAGATCGAGCGGTGACTCGTGCTTCGCCAGGGCGGCGACTTTCGCTTTCGCCCCGTTGCGGACATCGCGACGCGCGAAGCGCGCGCTCAGCGGCGGGTGTCGACGGCGATCCAGTTCACTTCCCAATTGACCCCACCGTCATTGGAAAACGCTTGCTCAAAGCGAGCAGAATTGGCGGTCACGTCAGAGATGATGAAACGCACCAGGATGGCCCGGCCGCCGAAGGAGTCCTGTCCGTAGAATACGCCACGACCATCTTTGAACTCGCCATACACCGGCCGAGTCAGCACCCCGCCGCCGGCGAAGTTAAGGCTCCACTGCCGGGCGTCCGGGTCGTACAGCCGCAAGGACAGGCCCTCGATCCGTCCAGCCGGTCCTTCGACCTTCAGTTCGACCAGATTGGCGCTGCCGCCCAGCACAGGGCGCACGACAGTCACGCCCTCATACTTGACCCAGGTGTTTGAACCACTCAGAGGGCGCTGGAGACGAGACAGGCGTGTCGTCCATTCACCGACCTCCCAGTCGAAGTCGCGCTGACCGTCCCGACTCTCAGCGACGGTGGCGGGGGACTGCTGCGCGGCGGCGGCCAGCGGCAGACCGCCGATCAAAAACGTCGCCGCTGCGATGGCGGCCCTCAAACCGTGAATCACGCCGCCCTCCAAACGCCCCTGCTATGAACGGCAATAGAGCGTATGTGGGCGACGGAGTCTCGACACTGGTGCAAGGACTGTTTTCCACCCCTCGCTGACGTTTCCAATGTCCGCCCTGGGCGGCCAGGCCGAAGGTCAGCGTTTAGCGCCTTCGCCAATCTCCGGAACCGACCCGTTGCGGACTTCCAACCAGTCGGCGATGCTACGCGATGTTCCGGAGGCGCAGTTGAATAGACGTCAATTTGC
>Ga0065165_1000755_pt1 | contig 44054 bp, 37 predicted proteins | sample AraplaMF_Cvi_mMF_FD_63813 | JGI IMG/M metagenome (GOLD analysis project Ga0065165, IMG submission 63813) | Arabidopsis root microbial communities from the University of North Carolina, USA - plate scrape MF_Cvi_mMF (version 2) (version 3) | ecosystem: Host-associated > Plants > Roots >... | reverse complement strand
GAAGTCGGCGGTCGCCACGCCCGGCGCGATGCCGAACAGCACGCTGACGTCGGCGCTGGCATGCGGCAGGTAAGGATTGAAGCGGTTGCCGATCGCCTCGATGCCGGTCTCGCCGCTGCTGCGGATGGTGATGTTGTTGGCCACTTCGCCCTGATTGGTGAGCGGCCCGATATTGCGCCCGGCCTCGATGAGGAAGCTGCCCGGCCCGCCCAGCAGCAGGGCCGGCGCAAGCTGGTACGCGCCCGGGTCGTTCTTGACGTCGGGACGGAAGGTCTTGCTCACCGCCATGTCGTAGATGTCGCGGCCGGCCGAGACCAGGGTGACGTCGGCATCGTGCACGTGCTGGCCCAGCAGCGACAGGTTGACGATGTCGCGGCCGGCGCGGATCAGCGCGGGCTTGGACGGCGTCAGCTGCAGCGAGCGGTACGGGAAGCCGGAAGCCGCGGTCACACCGTTGGCGATATCGCCATGCAGCGCATACACGCGCACCGGCTGGTAGTCGCCGCCGTGCAGCGCCACCTGCGGATGCAGCACGCTGCTGTAGACGCTGTTGAGGCTGTCCAGGTAGCCCATGCTCCACAGCGCGCCGAAGTTCGACGGATCGCCCTCGCCCTGCGGATGCAGCGCCGACGGCAGCAGCCCCGCCGCCGCTTCGATCAATCCGAAGCCGTAGGTGTTGTCGCCGGTGCCCAGCTGCATGGTGTAGACCTGCTGGCTCAGCGCGATGTTCTGGTCGGCCAGCAGGCTCAGGTTGCCCAGCGCCGACGGATACAGCGCACCGGCGCCGCGGATGTCCAGGCTGCCGTCGAGCGCGCTCAGGCTGAGGCTGGCCGGCAGGATCGCGCCGGGATTGCGCACGGTGTCGGCATAGCCATAGTCGAACAGCGCACCCGGCAGCCGCAGGCTGTCGAACACCACGTTGCCGGCGACCGAGCCGGCGCTGAAGGAGGAACCGGTGCTGTAGCTCTGCGCATCGCCGCGGCCCGCCGGCAGCACGGCCAGCGCCAGCGGGTTGGCATCGGCCAGCACGTACGAGGGGTTGTAGACGCCGCCGATATCCACGCCGGCGCGCGCCCGCACGTCCAGCTGCGCATCCTGCAGCGCGAACAGCGTGGACACCGGCGTGCTCAGGCCGCCGTACTGGCTGTCGGAAGCCGGCGCGGTGAAGCTGAAGTCGGCGCCGATCGCGCCGCCCGCGGCGATGCTGCCCTGGCCCTTGGCCACGAAATACGTGCCGCTGAGGATGTCGCCGCCGGCATGCACGTCGAGGTTGCCGCCGCCGTAGGTGGTCACGCCCTGGCCGCCGGTATTCGCCTTCCAGGTGGTGGGCAGCGACACGGAGAGCTGGCGGATATCGCCGCCCGCGTCCACCGCCACGTTGCCGCCGGCGCTCATCACGCCCTGGCCGAAGTTGGCGAAGTTGATCGACGAGGCCGAGCCGTCCGCCGCGTTGGCGGTCTGCATCCACGGCCACCAGTACTGCGAGATGTCGGTGCCGGCCACCGTGGTGGCCGCACCGCTGGTGTCGACCACGCGCTGGATGCCGTCGATGTCGCCGCGCGCATCCAGGCTCAGGTCGCCGGCATGTTCCGGATTCACCTGGCCGGTGCTGAGCATGTACGGCGTGGTGGCCAGCGGCGAGTTCCAGTTCGGCCGGATCACGCTCACGCCGGTGGACGTGCCGGTGCCTTGCGCCGGCGTGCCGGCGGTGTAGATCGCCGCGGGTGCCGCCGCATCCAGCCAGCTGATGTCGCCGCCGCTGGCGATCTCGATCGAGCCGCTGCCGGTGCGCACCGTGGTGGGCAGCAGCACGGCCTTGCCGTTGGTCTTGCTCTGCTGGCCGGTCGGCGTGGTGGGCGTAAGCGTGTCGACCACGGCGAAGTGGCCGTCGAGGTTGACGTCGCCCGCGCCGGCCAGCGTGGCCAGCGGATCGACGGCGTCGACCTGCGCGCCGGCCACCAGCCGGTACGAGGTGCTGGAACCGCCCAGCAGCGTCGCCGAAGCGAGCGAGGCGGGGCTGCCGAGCGAAGGCATGTTCGACGGGCTGTTGTTCGCGGCGCTGGCCGGCACCGGCACGGTGGTGCCGCCGCCGGGCTTGAACGGATCGGACTTCGGCGCGAACGGCGCGTAGAACAGCTGGCTGCCGGCGGTGACGTTGCCGACGCTGCCGGACACGTACTTGAAGTACGCGTTGTGGCCGTTGACGTACAGCGCGTAGTCGGTGCTGTACTTGCTGTAGTCGCTGTCCAGCGGCAGCAGCAGCGGCGGCGGCGTGACGATGCGCTTGGCCACCGGGTTGGTGGCGAAGTTGGCCTTCAGCCAGGTCTGGTAGGCGCCGACGTAGTCCTGGTAGACCGGGTAGTCCGCGGGGTTCACCGGCGTCAGCGTGCTCGGCTTGTAGACCAGGAAGCCCTTGGCCGTCGGTCCGCCGATGCGGTTGAAGGTGTAGGCCCAGGCATTGGCGGTGGTGCCGTCGCCGACTTCGCCGATGTATGCCTCGTAGTTGCTGTAGTAGTCGCTCGACTGTCCGGCCAGCGGCGCCTGCAGCGCCTGGTAGTACGGATCGCTGGCGATGCTGACGGTGCCGCCGCCGGGCGTATAGCCCTGCGCGGCGGCGCCGTCGCGCAGCTTGATCGAACCGTTCCACAGCCCGTTGGCATCGAGGAACTGCTGCGACTTCTGGTAATCGGCCAGCGCCTTGCCGTACAGCGGATCGCTCGGGTCGGACTTCGGCGCGAACGGCGCGTAGAACAGCTGGCTGCCCGCGGTGACATTGCCCACGCTGCCGGACACGTACTTGAAGTACGCATTGTGGCCGGTGATGTAGATCGCGTAGTTCGAGCTGTAGCTGGCATAGTCGCTGTTCACCGGCTGCAGCAGCGGCGGCGGCGTGACGATGCGCTTGGCCACCGGGTTGGTGGCGAAGTTGGCTTTCAGCCAGGCCTGGTAGGCGGTGGCGTAGTCCTGGTACGCGGCGTAATCGCCGACATTGAGCGGCGTCAGCGTGCTGGGGCTGTAGACCAGGAAGCCCTTGGCCGTCGGCCCGCCGATACGGTTGTAGGTATAGGCCCAGGCATTGGTGGTGCTGCCGTTGCCGACTTCGCCGATATACGCCTCGTAGTTGGTGTAGTACGCGGCGGTCTGGCCGGTCATGGGCGCCTGCAGCGCCTGGTAGTACGGGTCGCTGGCGATGCTGACGGTGCCGCCGCCCGGCGTATAGCCCTGCGCGGCCGCGCCGTCGCGCAGCTTGACCGTGCCGTTCCACAGCCCGTTCGCGTCCAGGTACTGCTGCGAGACGGTGTAGGCGGCCAGTGCGGTGCCGTAGCCGTGGTCGTCCACCGGCGGCGGCGGTGCCGGCGGATTGGCCAGGGCCGCGCCGTTGTTCTGCTGATAGAAGCCGTCGGTGATGCTCGCGGCCAGATCCAGGTCGCCCGCGGCGCGCACCGTCAGCATCGGCGCCATGCCGTTGTAGCGGTAGGCCAGCGCGATGCTGCCGTCGCTCTGCGTGGTGCCGGCGCCAAGGTTCCAGTGGGTCAGCACCGCGATGTCGCCGCCGCGCGTGCCGTCGGCCGGATTGACCAGCTCGATACCCGGGCGCAGCTGCAGGTTGGCGATGCCGGCGTAGCGCGCGCCGAAGGCATAGCCCGGCTGCTGCACGTAGCGCATCAGCGTGCCGGCGCCCTTGCTGGCGTCGCCGCCGACGTAGCCGTAGAAACCGGCATGGTCGCCATTGGCCTGCTTCGGGACGAAATAATTGTTCTGCAGGTATTGCTTGAGCTGCGCATCGTCGGCAGGCGGCGGCAGGATCTTGCCGCTGGCATCGGTCCAGGTGCCGGCGACCAGCGACGGCGTGCCGCCGGTGCTGGTGGCATACCAGCCGGCCGGATCGATCAGCCCGTCGAAGTGTTTGGACGGATCGGCCGAGGCGTCCTTGGTGCTCCAGCGCGCGTAAGGCTCCAGCGTCACCACGCGCGCGCCCTTGACGCTGGCGCCGCCGCCGTCCAGCGCGATGCGCACGTCGCCGTTGGCGAGCAGCGGCGCGCGCAGGCTCAGCGAGCCGCCGGAGAACGCATCCGCCGAACCGCCGGACACGTCGATCAGCGCCTGCGCGCCCAGATGGATGGAACCGGAATCGGCGTACTGCACGTTCTGGTAGCCGTACTGGCTGTTGAGCGTGCCGTCCGTGTTGCCGCCGGTGCCGATCACCACGTCGCCGCCGCGCTGCGCGGCCACGCTGCTGGTGGCGATCAGGCTGCCTTCGACGTCCACGCCGCGCTCGCCGTACAGCTCGATGCGGCTGCCCGAAGGCGCCGACGCATCGACGCGCCCGTCGATCGCCACCGTGCCGCCGGCCGCGGTGAGGAACACCTTCTGCGCGCGCAGCGTGTTGCCGGCCGACAGATGCAGGTCGCCCGCGCCGGTGGTCAGCTGGAACAGGCCGGTGGCGCCCGCGGCCGCCGCCATCTGCGCGGCGGCATCCAGATCGATCGCGGTGCCGCTGCCCAGGGTGAGATAGCCGCCGCGGTAACCGTCCTTGGCCTGGCCGCGCAAGGTGCCGGCCAGCGACAGCGCCGCACCCGCTTCAGCATCGAGGCTGCCCGCATCGCCGCCGCGCGCGGCGCCGGAGAAGTCCAGCGTGGCGCCCTGCGCCAGGCCGATGCCGCCGTGGTCGGCCAGCAGCGTGAGCGTGCCGCCGGCCGCATACGTGGTGGTGTCGAAGAAGGTCTTGTTGATACCGCCGACCGTGAGCAGCGCGCCGCTGTTCATGGTCAGGTCGCCGCTGGTGGCATGCACGCCGAGCTGGCCGGCAGGCGCCGCCACCGTGGTGCCGATCGACACGCTGCCGCCGGTGAGATTGAGCGCGCCGCCCAGGTGTTCGCCGCCGATCGCGCCCGGCGTACCGACGATGCGCAGCGCGCCGATGGTGATCAGCTGCGTATTGGCGCCGTCGCCGGCAAGCAGCCACGGCGTGCTGAGGTTGACGTCCAGGCTGCCGAAGTCGAAGCGGCCGGTGCCCAGGCCCTGCATGCCCTGCGCCGCCGTGGCGGAAAAGCCGCCGAAGCCGCGCAGGCCGGTGTTGCCGGCGCCGAAATCCACTTCGCCCGCATGCGCCGTGAACTGGCCGCTGCCGGCCGCGAACGTGCCGTTGGCCGCGCCCAGGTCGTTGGACAGGCCGAGCTTGCCGCCGGCCTGGATGTCCACCGTGCCGCCGTCGCTGGCGAAGGCGCCCGCGCTGAGGTTCAGGTCGTGCGCCAGGTCGATGCGCACGTTGCCGAGGAAGTTCATGTCGCCGCGGCTGCGCAAGGTGACGCTCTGCGCGCCGCGCAGCAGGTTGAGCGTGTCGCCGCCGATCACGAAGCCGCTGGTGCCGCCCGGCGCGCCGGCGCCGTCGCCGAGGAAGCTGATGCGGTTGCTGTTGGCGTCGATCGCCTGCGCCGAGAGTTCCGCGCTGGCATCCACATGGGTGTTGCCGGTGGCATCCAGGGTCAGCGCCGCGCCGCCGTCGATGCGCGCATCCGCGGCGATGCTCAGCGCGCCGCCCGGGTTCGCCGAAACGTTGTTGCGCACGATGCCTGCCGCGCCGTTCTGCGAGACGCGCAGCAGCGCGCCGTCGCCGCTGACCGCGGCGATCGCCTGGCCGTTGGCGCCGGTGCCCGCGACGACGCCGAACACCAGCGGCAGGCTGGCCACGCCGGTGCCCTGCCCGCTGGCGCGCAGCACGCTGCCGGAAGCCAGCAGCACGCCCTGCGCGCCGCTGTTCGCACCGCCATTGGCAGTGAGCAGGATTTCCGCGCCCTGCAGCGGATGCGCCGCGTCGTTGGCCAGCAGCACGCTGTCCGCCACCACGGTGACGTGGTCGCCGTCGGTGCCGCGCTGGCGCGTGCCGCCCAGCAGCAGGCTGCCGGCGCCCAGCGTGCTCAGGCCGTCGGCCGAGAGTGTGAGATAGCCGTCGCGCGCCGTGCTGTCGGCGCCGGCGATCTGGATCGCCTGCGCCGCGATATCCACCTGCGAGCCGCGGCCGCCCTTGGCCGGCGCGGCGGTAAGCGTGGCGCCGAGATCGAGCGTGCGGGTGGCGGCCAGGCTCAGCCGGCCGGCATCCGCGGCCAGCGCCGGCGCCACCTGGGCAGCCTTGCTGGCGAGATTGCCGAAGAAGATGTCGGCATCGCTCAGCGTGTATTGCGAGTACTGCTGCCAGACCTGGCCCGACTGCACCAGGAAGCTGGTGTTGCGTGCATCGCGCGCGCCGCTCAGCGCGTCGGCGAAGTAGCCGCTGATCGCCAGCGTGCCGTCCGGCCGCACTGCGTTCGCGCCGAGCACGCTGTCCGTCGCGCCGGTGTCCTGCACCACGCGGTAGGCGCCCGGCAAGGTCGCGTAGCGCGCCGGCAGCAGCGTGTAGTAGCCCGCCGGCAGGCCGGGCGCACCCGAGAGGTAAACCGTCTGGCCCACCGAGGGACCGGCGCCGCCCTGCTTGGCGAACGCGGCGTCGTAAGCCGATACCGGCGCCTGATAGCCGGGCAGGATCGCGTAGATCGCGCGGCCGTCCGCGTACTGCGGCACCTGCGCGGACGCCGTGCCGCTGTAGCTGGTGCCGTACTGCGCCAGCACGTCGCGCGTGCCGCCGGTGCCGCTCACCCATTCGGCCGCCTGCAGATGGCCGCCGCCGGAAAGATCGATGCCGGCGCCCGCATCCAGCGCGAGGCCGGCGCCGTTGAGCGCGATCTGCTTGGACGGCGGCGCGGTGAGATCCGGCGTGTCGTTGGTGGGATCGGCGTCGTAGCGCCACTGCACGCCGTCGATGGTGCGCCCGTAAGGCACGGTGGCGCCGCCGAGCGAGACCGAGGTGAGGCTGCCCGGCGCCAGGTGCACCGACTGGGTCACGGCCAGCGGGAACAGCTTCGGGTCTGCACCGAGCGCGCCGGCCTGCGCCGCCGCATCGGTCACGCCCAGGATCAGGCTGCCCGACGGCGCGCGCAGCGTGCCCTGCTGCTCGATATGGTTGGCGCTGAGCAGCAGCGTGCCGCCGGCGGACAGCGGCGTGGCGCTGCTGCCGTTGGGCAGGATGCTGAGCGTGGTGTCGATCGCAGTGCCGCTCGCGTCCTTCAAACCTGCACCGTTCGCCACGATGGCGAAGCGGTAGTCGGTGGCCGGATACAGCTGCGCCGCCTTGAAGCTCAGGTTGCCGGTGCTGTACAGCAGGCCCGGCTGCGCCTTGCCATTGGCATAGGCGAGCAAGGCCGGCGCCTGGAAGCGGATGTCCGAGGCAGACGCAAAATCCGCCGCGTTCCAGCGCTGCAGATTCAGCCAGCCGCCGATATCGATGAAGTTCGCCTGTACCGACAGCGTGCCATCGCCGGCCATCGCTATCGGCGCCGCGCCCGGCACCACGCCGCCGGTGAGGTTGACGTACGGCGCGGCGATGCTGACGTGGCCGTTGCCGCTGGCATAAGCCGTCGCGTTGCCGGCCAGGCCGGTCGCGCCTGCCGGCAGCGCCTGGATCGCGGGGGCGTTGACGATGAAGGCGCGGCCCAGCGAGAGATGCACGTCGCCCGCGAAACCGAGCGGCACGGCGGTGGCGAAGTCGGTGGTGCTGCCCTGCGACGCATCGGGGCCGATCGCCAGCGTGCCGATGCCGGAACCGGCAAGCCGGTCGGCGGCGAAATGCAGCAGGCCCGAAGGCGCCGCCGCCTCGACCGCGCCGCCGCTCTGCGCGCCCTGCGGCAGCAACATGCCGGACTGCTGGATCAACACGCCGCTCGCCTGCGGCGCACCGTTCTGGCCCTGCTTGTGGCCCAGGCCGACCAGGCTCAGCGTGCCGCCTTCGGCCTGCGCCGCGCCGCCCGTGGCCTGCAGCTGTCCGTCGAAGTACAAGCCCGCCGCGGCGGCCAGCCGGATGCTGCCGGCGTCGCTCCATACCGGCGTGCTGAGGTAGCGCGTGGCATTACCCAGGCCGCCGGGATCGCTCGCCGGCAACTGGAAGTTGTCCGCCACACCGGCGACGTCGATGCGGCTGCCCTGCTCGGCCACGACGTAGCCGCCGTTGCCCTGCAGCGTCACCGCGCCGCCATCCAGCACCGTGCCGGTGCGCGGCAGCTGCGGCGTGCCGTCCGCACCGGCCACCGCGGCGGCCCAGGGATCGATCAAGGCCACACCGGAAGCATCCAGCACAGCTGATGCGCCCAGCCACACGCGCGGCGTCACCTTCGGCAGGCCCGCATTGCGCGACAGCGCATTCGTGGAAACGCTGATGCTGCCGCCCGGTGCGCTCAGCACGCCCAGCACGGTGGTGGCCTGCGTGCCGGCCAGCGCGATGCTGCCGCCCGCATCCACCGCGATCTGCGCGCCCTCGCCCACCGACACCGAACCGCTCACGCCGGCGTACTGCGGCGCGCCCTTCGATGGATCGTTGGGATTGACCGACCAGTCGAGGTACTGACCGCCGCTCAGCGAGAAACCCGGGCCGGCGCTGCTGTCGCGCGTGGCATAGCGGTGATACGCATCGAGCACGCCGACCGTGGCATAGATACCGGCCGGATGCGCGGCATCCCGTGCATACAGGTCGCTGCCGGTGGGCGCGGTAAGCAGCGCCTGGTAGTCCGCCAGCAGGTTGCCGCGCGTCACGCGCACCTGGGTGCCCGGCGCGACGATGCCGTCGGTGAGCGCGGTAAGCGCGTAGCGGTCGAAACCCTGGCCGGCGAAGAAGCCGGCGTCCAGGTACAGGCCATTGGCCATCGGCATCGCCGCGCGATCGCCGCCGACCTGCACGTAGTTCGCCTGCAGGGTCAGCGTGCCGCCGCCGCTGAAGCCGTAGCCCAGCAAGGTGCCGTCCAGGCGCAGCGCACCGTGGTCCAGCGCCCTGGCCTGCTGGAATTCCGCCTTGACGTTGCCATAGGTGACCAGGCTGATATCGCCGCCCTGGCCGGCCGGCACGCCGTTCTTCAGCTGCACGCGCGCATCGGCGCCGACATAGCCGCCGCCGGAAACATCGAGCGTGCTACCCGTGTCGAGCAGCACCGAGCCGGTGGCGTCGGAGTTGTTCGGGCCGATCGAGGCATTCGCGGTCAACGCGATCCTACCGCCGTCGACATAGCGGTTGCCCACGCGCGCATCGGCGGCCAGGCCGCTGTCGTTCACCCACAGGCCGCGCGTGCTCAGCGTCGCGCCGTTGCCGATGGTGATGTCCGGACGCAGCATGCTGCCATCGGCCGCCTGCATGGCCGGCGTATCCAGCCCGGGGCCGTTCGAAGTGAGGCTGATCGAACCGGACGGCGTGCTGATGTTGCCGAGCACCGTCACGCGGCTGGCGGTGTACGCCACGCTGCCGCCGGGACGCAGCGCCAGCATGGCGCCGGCCTGCTGCAGGATCTGCGAACCGCTGTCGCCGGTGGACAAGGCGATGCTGGTGAAGCCCGCGCCGCTCAGCATGCCGGTGGAGATCGGCAGCCACCAGCGCAGGTCGCTGTCATGCGCGGTGCCGGCCGGCTGCGCGGCCGTGACCGTGTCCCATACCGTATCCGCATCGAAGCCCGGCGCAAGCTGGTCCAGCGCCAGCGTGGACTGCTGCAGCAGGATGCCCGGCGCGTAGCTGTAGCGCGTGTCCAGGCCGATCGGCGGCACGCTGAAACGGAACGTGCCGCCGGCCGGCTGCTTGCCCTGCCCGACCTGGTTGCGGCCGGCGAAGGACTGCGCCGAGACGTCGCCGTCCAGCACCAGCGCATGGCCGGCCTGCACGTCGAGCGTGCCGGCGTCGCCGCCGGCGATAAAGCCGGGATTCCAGCGGCGCGAGCCGGCCAGCATGCCGTTGTTGTAGGTCTGGCTGATGCCCCAGCGCACGTGGTCCTGCGTGTACTGGCCGGCATAGCCGACATACGTCATGTCGGGATCGGCCGCGGCGATGTCGTACACGCGGCCGTTGGCGCCGAGCAGGTTCGGCGTTTCGATCCAGCCGGCCTGGTAGGAGAGAAAGCCGCCGTCGAGATTGAGCTGCGAACCGGAGCGGACGATCACTTCGCCGCCGTGCAGCGACACCGCGCCGCCCCTGGTCATCAGCTGGTCGACCGTGCGCGGCACGTTCTCCACATAGCCGGCCACGTTGAGGATGGGGCTGCCCACCCAGTCCAGGCCGTCCGCGCGCGTGCCGCTCTGCGTGCTGTCGACCAGCACGTTCTTCTGCGTGTACAGGAAACCGTTGCGCAGCAGCGGCGAATTGGCCAGTTCGTTCTGGCCCACGCGCGCCACGTTGACCAGCAGCGCCGACATCGGCAGCACCACGTTGGCCAGGCCGGAGACGTCGATCACCGCACCGCTGTCCACGTAGACGCGGCCCGCCGTCGGCGAGGTGTCCTGCGCATAGGTGTGCGCGGCGATCGCCACGGCGGCGCCCGGCGCTTCCAGCAGCGAGCCGGATTGCAGGTTCACGGTGGCGCCGTCCAGGCTCAGCGTGCTGCCCTTGAACGCGGCGTTCGCCGCGGCGCTGGACGAGGTGGTGCTGCCGTCCTTCTCCGGCAGCACCGTGGTGACCGAACCCGGCGCCAGCAGCAGCACGCCGCCGCGCACGAAATCCAGCAGGCCGCCCGCACCGCTGGCCTGGTCGCGCGCATTCAGCTCGATGCTGCCCGGAAAGGCCACGCTGGTCGAAGCCAGCGCGATGCCGGCCTGGGTCACGTCGTGGCCGAGCATGTGCACGCTGCCGCGGCGCGCCTGCACCAGGCCGGTGTTGATCACGCTGCCCATCGGCGCGTTGGGGCCGGAGCCGTCGTTGATGCCGGCGATGCCGAGCGCGGCATTGACGCCGTCGGCGCCGGCCGGGTTGTAGAACGCGGTGCCGCCGGCCAGGAAAGCCTGGCCATCGTCGGCGACGATCGCGCCGGCGTTGGACACGTGCGGCGCGGCGATCAGGGCAAAGCCCTGCTTGCCGGTGGTGATGCTGGCGCCCTTCTCGATCACCACGTCGTGGCTGCGGCCATCGGTGAACACACCGTTGACCAGCAAGGCGGTGGTCGAAGCCTGGTCGGCGATGCCGCCGTTGAGGAAGCGCGCATTGCTGGCCGCGATGTCGCTGCTGAACAGGCTGAGCGAACTGGCCAGCAGCGAATGCGTATTCACCTGGCTGCCGGCGCCGAACAGGATGCCGTTGCGGTTGAGCAGATAGACCGAACCCTCGGCCTTGATCTGGCCGAAGATCCTGCTCGGCGCGCCGCTGGGGTCCTGAATGCGGTTGAGCGCGATCCAGTCGTTGCTGCCGTTGGACTGGTTGCCGCCGCTCTGGTTGAAGTACAGCGTGGTGTTGCGGCCGACGTTGAAGCTGTCCCAGGTGAGGATGGCCTTGGACGAGGTCTGCTTCACCTCCACCGTGGTCCTGCCGCCGGCCGCACTTTGCACCGGCGCGTTGGCGTTCTGCCACAGCGCGGGATTGCGCACCGCGTCGGCCGCCATCTGGAGGCCGCCCGCGGCGATGCCGTCGGGCACCGGCGACACCAGCTGCTGCGCCGCCTGTTGTGCGGCCTGTTGCGCGCTGAGCTGCGCGGCCACTGCCTGTGCGGCTTGATTGAGGTTGGCGATGGACTGCTGCACCACGCGCTGCTGCAGCAGCTGCGGCGCGTTCTGCACGGACAGATTGTTCGGCGTCGGCGCCGGCGCATTGCCGTTGGGCGCGCCGGCCTGTCCGCCGCGCTGCGCCGCCAGCCAGGCCTGGCTCAGCACCGGCGGATTGCCCGCATGCGCCTGCATCGCCGCGCCCATCGCCAGCGCCGCGGCGATCCATTGCGCCAGCGGGCGGCGTCCGGGGACGCTGCGTGGAGTGATGACGCTTGCCTTCGCCGAATCGACCGCCTTGATCACGCGTTTGCCTCGTTAGCTTTGCCGCGCGGCGCGCGGCCGCGGCTTCTTCCGGTTAGACCTTCACGGAGCTGAAGGACTGAACTGGTGTCATGGAAACTTCATATGGACGGCCGAATTGCTACGCATCGTCGCGTCCCACGGCGTAGGTTGGGGTGAGCCGCAGGCGAACCCCAACGATGCGAGACGTCCGAAGGTGACGATGTTGGGGTTCGCCTGCGGCTCACCCCAACCTACGCCGGTATCGTCAGTGGCCACCGGTCGCTCCCGGCGGCATCCGTTGCGGATACGTCGGCGCAGGCCGCTGCGGAACCACGCTGTGTCCAAGACTGGAACCCATGCGATGTTCCAGCGCCGCCGCGTTGTACTGCCCCACCTGCCGATTCGACGGCTCGCCGCTCACCGCATCCAGCAATGGCGGTGGCGGCGCCGCCTTCTTGCTGCCGTCGCCACTCAACTGCCGGCCGAGACAGTCGTACGCCAGCACCGCATGCTGATTGACGCTGACGTCGACGCAGCTTTCCTGCTGCTGCGCCCACGCATGGCCCGCGATCAGGCAGCCCCACGCGACCAGCACGCGGGCTGCCCGGCGCTTCACGGCTGCCGCCCCACGGGCGCGACGTAGCGCTGCTCGTACAGGCGGTCGCCATAAGCCTGCGCGGCGTTCTCCAGCTTCACCCGTGCCGACGCGGCGAACGGCTGGCGCGCGCCGAACACCGAGCCCATGTCCATATGCACATAGGCATCGAGGATCTCCTGCCCCACCTCGTACAACTTCTGGTTGCGCGCGCCGCAGGTGACCAGCGATTGCTTCGCTTCGTCCAGCTGCGCCTGGAACGCGCCGTCGCGGCCCTGCTGCTCCTTCAGCTTCGCCACCGCGTCGGCGTTGTCCTTGCGCGCCTGCTGCAAGGCCGTCTCCGCCTGCTGCCTGGCGCCGCGTTCGGCGGCCACCGCCTTGCCGTCGCCGGCGGAAGCGCGCAGCTTCACCAGCTCGGCCTGCGCCTGTTCCAATGACTTGCGCGCCTGGTCGCGCTCACCCTCGATACCCGCCTTCTGCGCCTGCCATGCGGCTTGTTGCCCCTGCAGGTCCTGCAGCTGGCTGCGTGCGTCGCGCAGCTGGGTGCGCAGCTGTTCTTCCAGACTTTGCGCGAACGCGCCCTGGGCCAGCATCAGCGCCGCCATGGCGACGCCCGTGCGTATCACGGTCTTCATCGTCGCCTCCATCAGAACTTGCTGTTGATCTCGAGCTGCACCACGTCGATCGACAGCGGCGGACCGAATACCTGCCTGGCGTTGAAATAGCGCGCGGTCAGCCAGGTGCGCTCGGCGATGCCGTAGTCGGCGCTGACGATAAAGCCCTTGGCATTGGTGCCGCCTAGGTGGAAGTTGGGATCGGTGAGGCCGTCGAGCACCGCATCCGGCTGCAGGTACTTGTAGCCGAACGCCACATTCCAGTCGTGCGCCTTCATCGGGCTGGGATTGCCCAGGATGCCGCGCAGCAGCCAGCCCACCGGGCCGCTCTTGTACGGGCCGGATTCGTTGGCCGCGGTGCTGGCCTCGTAGTTGTTCACCGGCTGGCCCAGGCCGTTGGGATAGCGCTGGAACGCGTCCTTGGCGTGGTAGGCCAGGTTGCGCACGTAGTCGGCCTGCACGCGCACCGGCGTGCTGCCCACCGCGAAATCGAACTGGCTGGTGAGGTTGAGCAGGTGGTAGTCGTAGGCCAGGCCGACCAGCTGCGGCTGCGCGTAGTTACCCGGCGAGGACGGGTCCGGCACGATGTTGCGCAGCAGGAATACCGAGTTGCCCTTCTGCATGTACTGCGGCGCGTCGTCGTCGGTGCTGCAGAAATTGATGCCGGTATAGATCGGGCACGGCTGCGACAGGCTGCCGCGCATCTTGTCGTAGTAGTAGTACGCCAGCGCGGCGCTCCACTGCATGTCCTCGTCGATCTTCCAGTGCGCGCCCAGCTGTACCGCGGACAGCCACTTCTGGTCGCTGCGGTTCTTCTGGTAGCCGAAGGCCTGGCTGGGCGTGTCGTTGCCGGCGTACTGGATCGGGAACACGCCGGCATTGGCGAAGCCCTCGATATCGCTGGCCAGCTTCCAGCGGCCCTGCCCGACGATGCCGTCGAAGTTGAGCTCCGGCGAGTAGATCAGGTCGGTGGCGAAGAACGGATTGGCGAAGCGGCCGGCGGTGAGCGCGCCCCACTCCAGCGGCTGCCAGCGCAGCCAGGCGCGGTCCAGCCACAGGTTCTTCTTGGCCAGGCCGCCGCCCAGCGCCTGGGTGGTCGATACCGGATTGTTGTCGTTGCCCGAGCCGATGCGGATGCCGGCGGTGATGGTGTCGCCCAGCTTCACGTCCACGCCCAGGTGCGCCTGGATCGACAGGATGTTCGGGCGGTTCTGCTGGGTGTTGGCGATGGGCGGATTGACGCCGCGGCCGATCTGGTTGACGTCGAACGGACCGCCGCGGTTGAGCGCGGCGTAATCGATGAAGTACGGCGAGTTGCTGCGGCTGAAGTAGCGGCCCTCGTCGCGCACGCGGATGTCGCCGGACCAGGCGATGCGGTCCAGCCATTCCGGCAGCGCATCCGGCTGCGCCCAGTGCTCGCTGCGCGCCTGCGCGATCACTTCCTGCTTGACCTGCTCGCGGATCTCGTTGCGCACGCTCTGCGGCACGTAGGGCACGCGCACGTCGCCGGGCTGCGCGCCGTCGTTCGCGGCCAGCGCGGACGGGGCCTGCGCCTTCTGCGCCTGCGCAGCTTCGGCATTCGCCTCGGCGATCAGGCCGTCGGCATCGGCCTGGGTGATCAGGCCCTTCTTCACCATCAGGCGGATCAGGTTGATGGTGGCGCTGGGCGACGGCGCGGCGTTCTGCGCCAGCGCGGCCGGCGCGGCGCCGGCCAGCAGCAGGCCGATCGCCAGGCACAGTGCGCGTTGCTTGGAAAACCTCGAAACATCCATGATCTGCTCCAGAGAAAAGAATGGCGTGCTCATACAGGTCGCCTGCCGCGGATGGACGCGCGCACCGGCATGCTCAGGCGCGGCGGCGGCGGGCTATCGATGCTCAGGCCGCGCAGCACCTCGAGCAGCGCTTCGTCGGTGGCGGGCGCGCCGCTGGGCGCGAGCATTTCGGCGCGGGTGATGCGGCCGCTGGGGTCGATCCACAGGCTGACCTTCACTTCGAACACCAGGCGCCGCGTGCGCTCGTCGCGCTGAATCGCCTGCTGCAAGGCATAGCCGAGGTATTGCTCGTACGAGGAACCGCCGACGCCGTTGCCGCCGCCGGCGCCGACCATGCCGCCGCCGTCGCCCGCGCCGATGTTGAAGCTGTCGTTGCCGGCCTGCGCCGCGCCGTTGATGGTCACCTGCCGCGCCACGTCGGGCGCCTTCGGCGCTTCCACCGGCTTGGCCGGTTCGTTCGGCTTCGGGAGTTCCTGCCTGGTCTCTTCCAGCTTCTGCGGTTCCGGCGGTTTTTCCTTCGGCGGCGGCGGAGGCGGCGGCAGTGGCGTGATGGTGGGCACGCGCGGCGCCTCGCGCCGCACGCCGACCTGGTGCCCGGCGTAGTGCCAGACCAGGGCGCCGGCCAGCAGCACGGCGGCGATGCCGATGATGCGTCCGCGCCAGCGTTTCGGACTCGGTCCGGACTTGTTCATCGTCAACCGCCCGGCGCCTTGCCGGTGACCAGGCCGACCTGCGAGAGATCCAGCCGGCGCAGCAGGTCGAGGATGTCGACCACCTTCTGGTACTGCACGTTGGCGTCGCCCTTGACGATGATCGGGAATTCCGGCGTCAGCGCCTTCTGCGTGCGCAGCCGCGCTTCGAGTTCGCCGAGGGTCACCGGAAACGCATCGAGGAAGATCTGCCCGCTGTCGGACACGGTGATCGCCTTGGTCTGCGGCTTGGCCAGGCTGACCGAGGCGCTGGCCTTGGGCAGGTTGACTTTCACGCCCTGCACCGAGGCGGTGGTCATGATGATGAAGATCACCAGCAGCACGTAGGCGAGATCCAGCATCGGCGTGATGTTGATGTCGTCGTAGGGCTTGTCGTCGTCCTGTACCTGCATGGCCGCGCCCTCCCTTAAGCCGCCGCGCCGAGGTCGGCGTCGCGGTGCAGTTCGGCCAGGCGGGTGACGAACTCGTCGACGAACACCTGCATGTTCGCGGTGACCGCCTTGTTGCGCGTCAGCAGGTAGTTGTAGCCAAACAGCGCCGGGATCGCGACGAACAGGCCGGCCACCGTGGCCAGCAGCGCGGCGGAAATGCCCGGCGCGATGGCGTTGACGTTGACGTCGCCCGCGGCGGCGATCGCCGCGAAGGTGATCATCACGCCGACCACCGTGCCGAGCAGGCCCAGGAACGGGCCGCCGGAGATGGCGATGGTGAGCATGACCATCGAGCGCGACAGCTTCTGGTTCTCGCGCACCAGGGTGGAATCCATCACCGCGCGGATCGCCTCGATCGATTCGGTGGCGATCACCAGGCGGCCCTTGGCGTCCTTGCGGCGCCACACTTCCTTCTTGCCCACTTCGTAGAGGCGGTACAGCGAGGAGTCGGCCAGGTCGCGCGGCGTGCCTTCGTCGCCCATGCCGAGCAGGTTGATGCCGAGGTCGCGGTAGCGCTCCAGGAAGCGGTCGTTGGCGTTGGTGACGCTGCTGACGTAGCGGCCCTTCTGCCACATCACCATCCAGGAGATCGCCGCCATCACCAGCAGGATGGCGATCACCACCCAGGCGTCGAGCGTGACCGACTTGATGATGACGCCGAAGTAGCCGAAGCCGGCGCCGGATTTCTTTTCGTCCTCGCCGTACTGCACCAGCTTCGATTCGGCGCCCTGCGACAGTGCGTCGACGCCGATCGCGGCCGCCGAGCGCGCTACGCGCGACAGGCGCACTTCGTCCATCAGGCCAAGGAAATTCGCCAGCGCCGCGCCCTGCCCGGCCGCATCGCCGCCCAGCGTGGCGGCGGAACCCAGCGCCGGCATCGCGGCAGCCAGCGTCGAATACTTCTGGCCATTGACGTAGAGCGTGGCCTGCTGCGCGTCGAAAGTAACGGCGAGCTGCGTCCACTGCCCGGCCTTGAGCGGCTCGCCCGCGGCGCTGCGCTGCGCGCCCTGGCCGGCGTTCGCTTCCACATAGGGCGCGCCGCCGTCGAGGCCGATCACCACCGCGCGGCCGTCCTGGTGCCGCGCGTAGATGGCGGTGGGCGTGGTGGGCAGCGCGTCCAGCTTGATCCACGCGCTGAAGGTGAAGGCGCCGCCGGCCGCCGCGTTGAGCGAAGCGCTGGATGGCAATGTCACCACCTGGTTGCCGTCGAAACGCGCGGCCTTGCCGACGATGCCGCCGTCCACCGGCTGTACGCTGCCGGACTGCGCATGGTTGCCGTAGGCGGTGGCGTCCTTGGGCGCGCCCGCGGCGGCTTCCTCGAAGTGGTAGACCAGGGTGTGGTCGGCGTCGAACGCGGCCGGGCCGCTGCTCTGCGCGGTGGCCTTGGGGTTGCCGTAGTACATCCAGATGGTCTGCTTCGCATTGGCCGGCAGTTCGCTCACGTCCACCCAGACCTGGCCCACGCCCATCACCGGATCGAAGCTGTCGATCTGGTAGTTCAGCGGCGTCTTGCCGTCGGCGGCGATGAAACGCAGGTCCGCGCCGTCCTTCGCCACGCCGTCGAACTGGAAGTTGCCCGGATGCAGGCGGATCAGCACCGGCATGCGGCCCGGCGACTGCGGCAGCGGCGCGCCGGTGGGGCTGGTGTCCAGCGTGATGGATTTGCGGTAGGACCAGTCGTCGTTCCACCAGGCCGACTCGGCCGCCAGCGAGAGGCGCGGCAGGCAGGCCAGGCACAGCAGCCACGCAAGGATCAGGTAACGCATCGTCGTTGCACCCCTAGAAGAAAAAGAAAGCCGTGTCATCGCCGCGCTCCTCAAAGCCCGGCCTTGAGGCTGAACAGCCAGCGCCCGTCGTGGGCGCGCGTGCGCGAGCCGTCCTTGAGCGGCCAGGCGTATTCCAGTTCGCCGCTGACGGTGTCGAACAAGGTGAAGCGCGTACCCAGGCCCGTGCTGAGCAAGGTGAAGCGGCCGCGCTGCTCCGGCAGCGGATCGATCAGCAGGATGCGCGAGCCGTCGACGAACCAGTGGAAGCGCCACTCGTTCACGTACTTGCCGAACCACGAAGCCACCGACGGGCTGCGCAGTTCCACCGTGGCCGAGCCGCCGTTGTCGCCGGTGTCTTCCGCCGACAGGAAACCGCGCACGCTGTTGGCGCCGCCGGCGGCGAACTGCTCGCTGGACACCAGCGGCGAATCGGCCAGCTGCCCGCTGGCGTGGAAGGCGAACGCATAGCCGTTGGCAAATGCGCGCGTGTAGTTGGCATCCACGCGCAGGTAGGCAAAGTTCTGCCGCGCGTTGTAGCGCTGGTTGTCGAATTCGAGACGCCCGCTGCCGGCGCCGCGCACGCCGAAGTTGCCGGCGATGGACAGGCCCAGCGAGGAGCTGTCGCGCGTGCGCTGGCCGGTATAGGCCACCGTCAGCGGGTAGTAGGTGATCGGCACCGCCTGCTGCTGCTCGCCCACGGTCAGGCGCTGGTCGAAATGCTTGCGCGCCACGCTGAGCGAGAACGACTGGCCGTAGTCGCCCAGGGTCGGCAGGTTGCGGATCGCCTGCAGGCTCACCGCATTGCCCTTGCCCAGCACCGTGGTGCCGCCGAGCGTGTTGGCATTGCTGTTGGACTTGTAGCCGGAACCGAGCAGGCTCCATTGGCTGTCGAGCGGCGCCAGGTAGGACAGTGCATACACCTCGACGGCGTGGCGATCCTGCGGCGCCACGATGTAGGTGGCGGAAACGGTATGGCCCAGCTGCCACAGATTGTCGTAGCGCACGTTGCCGACGGTGCGCAGCGCGGGCGTGTCGGCGCTGTGGTCGTTGTTGACCTCAAGGCTGGCGTGCAGCGGATAGCTGTCTTCCACCTTCAGCGTGACGTCCATGGTCTGCGGCAGGCTGCCGGGCTTCAGCAGCGGCACCACCTGCCGGCCCGGCTGGCGGTTCACCTGCGCGAGCTGTTCCTGTGCCTGGTTGAAGTTCGGCACCGCGCCTTCGGCCAGCGCCGGCACCGCTTCGCGGATAGCCTGCGGCGAGTGGTAGCGCGAGCCTTCCACGCGCACGCGGCCGATGCTGTTCTCGGTGACCTTCAGCAGCAGCACGCCGCCGCGCACCTGCTGCGGCGGCACTTCCACCGTGACCGACTGGTAGCCCCTGGCCTGGTAGATCTTCTGCAGCGCGTCGCGCGCGCCGTGCACGTCGTCCAGGCTGCGTCCCGGCCCCAGGAACGGCTCCACCGCCTGCTCGATCTCCACCGCCTGCAGCAGCGTATTGCCGCGCACCAGGTATTCGTTGACGTCGAAGCGCTGCGGCGCTTCCTGCGCCGGAGCGGCGGCCTGCTGCGCCTGCACCGTGTTCCAGGCCAGCGCCAGCATGACGGCGAGAGCCAGCGGCCGGCGGCCCTTCATCGCGACGCTCCGATCCATGCGGTCGTCCCTTTCCTGATGTCCCCGTAGCTAAGCGCCGACGCATAACCGCCTCGCGACAGCCACATGTCCGATCCAAGGCCACCCATGCATGCGGGCCGTCCATACGGCCGAACCGCTTTGACAATGAAACGCACACCATCCCCCGGGGCGCGCCACACCAGCCGCGCCCATAGCCCGATCGAGATTTCCGGCACACCCACAAGCGCACCGGGCGAAGAAATTCCGGTGGGCATCCCAGCCCGTACCGCCTTCCTTTGCCCTTAGACGGAACCCTTCCGAGGGAACTGAACCTGCGTCACGAAAAATTCATGACGGAGGATGTTTCGGCTTGTTTGCGGCCAGCAATGACATGGGAATGTCATATGGATGGACATGCTGGACGTGGAATTCACGCGGCAAAGAAGAGCAAGCGGGAGCTTTTGCACATGAGGCAAGACCCCACGCGACGCTCCGCCCGGCCCCTCACCCTGCCCTCTCCCCGGAGGGGAGAGGGGTGATGTCGTGAGGTAGGCAGGGGCGAAGAGCAGAAGCTGGCCGCAGTTCTTGAACGTCCTCTCGGCAACGGCACGTTGAAGCGCGCGTTACGTAAACGCACTGCCGTTTCGTGTAGACCCAGGTTAATCAGGCTACCGCAGCCGCCCACTGCTCCTTCTAGTCGCGTCGCGAGCCGTTGCTCTTAGGCTATTTCTCTTTGGTTACTTTCTCTTTGAGCCAGCAAAGAGAAAGTGACTCGGGCGCCGGCAGGCGTCCGAAATGCCCGCTGCATAAGCGGCCAGTTCGCGTCACCGCGAAAATCAAACGATACCGTTACTGGATCCCGGCCCACGCCGGGATGCCGAACCTAAGAGCGCAAGCGCCCATCAACTCAGGAGAACGATGCCCCCCGGCAACTCCGTCACTCGAGCGCCGAAGGCCTCCCGAATCAACGTCGCAACATCCGCCAGCTGATTAAGCGAAAACCGCGCATGCACCATCCGCGCCCCCAACACATCGTTGGTCAACACCAACCTCCCCGGCCGATAGCGATTAATCTCCGCCACCACATACGACAACGGCCGGTTATCAAACACCAACACCCGCCGCCGCCAAGCCATCGCCTGCTCAAGATCCGCCGACGCCGGCGGCGTCAGTTCACGCTCACCGTAACTGGCCCGCTGCGCAGCACCGAGCGCCTCACTCTGCCCACGGTAGTCAACGCGCACCGAGCCATCCAGTGCGGTGACCTCCACGTCGCCCCCAAGGCAACGCACATTGCACTGCGACCCCGGCTTGGCCAGCAGGCCACCCTTCGCCGCCCACACCGTAAAATTCCCGGCGCCCTCAGCCAGCTGCAGCTGAATCTCTCCATCCAGCAATTCGATGCCGGCCAACTGGTCATCCACCTTGCGCAGATTGAACGCAGTCTGCGTATTCATCTCCACCGTGACCCCAGGCGCAACCTGCACCGAACGCTGTTCACCGGTCGCAGTGCGGAAATCCGCCGCCATATCGGAGATACCGGGCCACAGCCGGAACGGCGGCTGCGCCAGCAGCAACGCCGCAGCGGAAGCCGCCACCGCCCCGCCCAGAAAAGCGCGCCGCGTCATGCGCCGCGGCGCCACCGCAGGCGCCCGCTCGCGCTGAGCCACATGGGCCGACGCGGCACCCAGCCGCTCCCACATCAACCGCGTCTCGGCGAACGCACGCGCATGCGCCACGCTCTGCGCCACCCAGTGGCGAAAACCCTGGGCATCCGCAGCCGTGGCGCGGCCGGATTTGAGCAGCAGCAGCCAGTCGCGCGCCTCGCGGTGCAGCGGCGAATCGTGGCTCAGGCTGGCGGAATTCGGTTCCATACCCTTCAAGACGCTTTTCCGGCCCCGGGACCGAACCGTTGCACCACGCGGCGATCCAGGCGCTCGCCGCAATGCTCCAGGGCCCTCTTCAGTTCCTTGCCCACCATGCGCACCGAAATGCGGAAACGGTCGGCGATTTCCTGCTGCGGCAGGTCGTCCACCCGGGCGGCGATCAGAATCTCGCGCTGGCGCAGGGTGAGCTCGCCCATGGCATGCTCCAGCGCGGCGATCTCGATGCGGGCATGGGCGATGCGCGCCGGGTCCAGCGCCTCGTCGGCGATGTGCAGCAGGTCTTCGACCTCTTCGCCGGTGAGGTAGCGCGATTCGGCCTGGCGCTGGTCGGCCGCCACGTTGAGCGCCATGCGGAACAGATAGCCGGCCGGGTTGTGCGAGACCGGCGAGCTGTCGCCCAGGCGCTCCACGCGCAGATAGGTTTCCTGCAATACGTCGTTGACCAGTTCGTCCGAGCCCAACCGCCGGCGCAACCGCTTGCGCAGCTCCGGTTGCCATTCCAGGAACAGGCCCATCAGCGACAGCGAGGTCGACATCGCCAACTCAGCAGTGCGCCGGACGCGAGGCGCCGGCGGGCAGCAGCAACAATGTGAGCGGCTGGGCCAGGCCAGGCGGCGGCGGATCGACATGCAAACCGCCAAGGATCGACTCCACTGCCTTGTCGCGCTCTTCGCGCCCCGTGCTGCCGAGCAGGCGCAGGCGATACAACTGGCCGGAGCCGTCGACCCAGACCTGCAGGGCGAGGCGATATTCGCCCGGGCGCGTGAGCGACGTGCGGCAGAGCGCGGCTTCCACCGCGGTCTGCAAGGCGGCGCCGTAGCTGGCGACGACGGTGTCGGCGGTTTCCGCGGGTGCAGCGGACGGCGCCATGTTGGCGATGCCTATGTCGGTGTCCACCGCGGGCATCAAGGTAAAAGCCTTGTCCGAGGTGTAGCGCTCGCGCAGCCCCGTGCCCGCCAGCAGCCGACGCAACGCGTCCTCCGGCGTGAATTCCCCGCGCACGCCGGGGGACACACGCCCCACCAGCAGGCGCTCGTCAACCAGCAAGGCCTGTCCCGTCACGTCGCTGAATGCCCTCACCGCGCTACTCAAAGGCTGCGGACCGATGTCGAAAGACCAGCGCCCGCGCGCATCGTCGGCCGGCCCCACGTCCGCCACCTGCTGCTCCACGGCATGGCCCGCCCCCCCACAAAACCCACACGCTGCCAACAGCACCCACCAGGCGTACTTCATAGACCGTCTCCGGATCGCCGGTCGGCCCGACCTCGCGCCGGGTGAGGCTTTATACATCGGCTACACGTTTTGGGAGGCTAGCAGTGGGTTGTGTCAGTTCTGTAACTGTGGCGTAAGGCAAGGCCCGGTTCACCGTTGTGCTTCGATCAGTGCGTGGCTCCGCCCAACCCATCCGGATCCATCATCTTCAACACCTCATACGCAAACTCCACCCTCGCCTCAGTCGGATGGCTGCGATTGGTGAGGATCACCAGCCCCAGCTTCTTCGCCGGCACGAAGGCGATGTAGGCGCCGAAGCCGTTGGTGGCGCCGGTCTTGTTCACCAGCACGGCGTCAGTGGGCGGATGCGGGGGCTTGATCGCGGTCACGGGCTGGTCTTCGCGGATCATCCGGCTGCTATTGCCGCGCAGCAGGTCGTCGCGGGTGACGGGATAGGGGTACTGCTCCCAGGCCAGGTCCTGGATCATGGGGCCGCTCCGGTAGTAGGCGATGCGGGTGTCTGCGATGGCGCGGCGGATGAGCGCATCGACCGGCGTTTCGCCAAGCTGCACGTGGACGTAATGCAGCAGGTCTTTCGCGCTGGAGATCACGCCGTATGCTTCGTCGCCAAGCACACCGGGGTTGACGTGCACGGGGCTGTCGTCGCCGTTGTAGCCCTGCGCGTAATCGGCCTTTTTGTCAGCCGGTATGCGGATAAAGGTATCGGCCAGACCCAGCTTGGGCAGCAGCGTGTGCTCGACCGCGTCGGCATAGTGCTGGCCCATCCGGCCGGCGGTGATCAGGCCGAGCATGCCGATGCTCGGATTGGAATAGCTGCGCCTGGTGCCTTCCGGGTAGCGCGGTTGCCACGCTTTCAGCCAATCGATGAGTTGCCGATGATTGCCCACTTCGTCAGGCACCTGCAGCGGAAAACCTCCGGCAGTGTGCGTACCCAGGTCGAACAGCGCGACCTTGCCGAACGGCTTGCCTTTAAATTCCGGCAGGTAATCCTCGACTTGATTATCGAGCGACAGCTTGCCTTCGGCCTGCGCATAAGTGGCCAGCGTCGCGATAAAGGTCTTGCTGATCGAACCCAGCTCGAACAGCGTGTCGCTGCTCACCTTCCGCTTGCTCTGCTTCGATGCCACGCCGAAGTTGTAGTAGCACTCCTTGCCGTCCACGGTGATGGCGATGGCCATGCCGGGGATGTGGTTGTCGCGCATGAAAGTATCGGCGATGCGGCGCAGTTCGCTGTCGAAGTCCGGTTGGGTGACGGCGTGGACGGAACCTGCGGCCAGCAGCAGGCCGGCGGTGCAGAAGCTGGTGAAAAAAGACGGCAAGGTAATGGCTCCGATCCGATGGCGGTGCGGGATAGTAAAAGCCTCGCTGCACCGCCATCGGGCGAAATCCTGGCAATCGGCGGGCAAGCGCCTCGCCGATGCCAACCGGGAGGCTGCCTCAGATCAGCATGCCGCCGGATACCTCGATGCGCTGCGCATTGACCCAGCGATTGTCCTCCATCAGCAGCGAGGCGATCATCGGGCCGATATCGTCCGGCAGGCCGGGGCGTCCAAGCGCGGTAGATTCCGCCACGCGACGGTTGATCTCGGGATTGTCGCGCACCATGCCGCCGCTGAAATCGGTTTCCACCGCGCCGGGCGCCACCGTGTTGACGGCAATGCCGCGCGGGCCCAGCTCCTTGGCCAGATAGCGCGTCAGCACTTCGACCGCGCCCTTCATCGAGGCATACGGCGCGCTGCCGGGGAACGAAAAGCGAGTCAGGCCGCTGGAGATGTTGACGATACGGCCGCCGTCGTTGATCAGCGGCAGCATTTTCTGGGTGAGGAAGAACACGCCCTTGAAGTGCACGCGGTACAGGCTGTCCATGTCTTCTTCCGTGGTCTCGGCGATCGGCGCGTGGTGCGAGGTGCCGGCGTTGTTGACCAGGTAGTCGAAGCGCTCCGCACCCAGCGCGGCCAGCGCCTTGCGCACCTCGCCGACGAAGCCGTCGAACTGCGCGGTATCGCCGGTGTCGAGCTGCAAGGCGATGGCTTTGCGTCCGGCTTCGGCGGCTAGCCGGGTTACCTCGGCGGCCTCCGCCTGGTTGGCGCGGTAGGTAAAGACGCTGTCCACGCCGCGGCGCGCGAGGTGCAGCACGGTGTTGCGGCCGAGGCCACGGCTTCCGCCGGTGACGATGGCGATCTTGTTTCCGGTGACGCTGGTATTCATGGCAGACCTGCGGGGAGGAGGAAAACGGCGGCAAGCTTAGGCGCCGCCAGCGCCGCATCGAATGCCGGAACCGGCCGTGTTCTTGCCCGATCCTGCTCGGGCCCCGTTGCCGGGGGCGAGAATGGCGCTAGCATCCATTGCATGCATACCGGGGATTGCGCCATGGCTGACACGCTGATCGATATCGTCAAGCGCCATACCGGCGGGCGTGGCGGCGAAGGCTTCCACGAAACGCCGATCAAAGGCGTTTCGTTCATCCGCGCCGATCGACGGCAGCAGCATCCCACGCACCTGGTATCGCAGCGGGTGCTGTGCGTGGTGGTGCAAGGCGCCAAGTGCAGCATCTTCGGTGGCCGGCGCTACGACTACAGCGCCGGACAGGCGCTGGTGGTCAGCGTGCACATGCCGGGCCTCAGCCGCGTCACGCGCGCCAGTCCGGCGGAGCCTTATCTGTGCGTGGTGATCGAGTTCGATCCCGCGGCGATGCGCGAGATGCTGGAGAGCATGCCGGCGCCGCCACCGCTGTCGGGCAGCGCGCAGCGTGGCATCTTCGTTGCCGACTTCACCGGCCCCACTACCGAATGCGTGCTGCGCCTGGCGCGCCTGCTCGACACGCCGGACGCGATTGCGGTGCTGGCGCCGATGATCAAGCGCGAACTCTGCTACTGGCTGCTGGCCGGGCCGCATGGAGGGGAGATTGCCGATGTGGTGCTCGGCTCCGGACATACCCAGCGCATGATGAAAGCCCTGCACCGCCTGCGCGACCAGTTCCGCAAACCGGTGCGCATCGACGAGCTGGCTGCGATTGCCCGCCTCAGCCCATCGGCCTTCCATCGCCAGTTCAAGGCGCTTACGGCGATGACGCCGCTGCAGTACCAGAAACAGCTGCGCCTGCTAGAAGCGCGCGATCTGATGATGGCGGGCGCAGCGAACGCGGAATCGGCGGCCTACCGCGTGGGCTACGAAAGCCCTTCGCAGTTCAGCCGCGAATACGCCCGGATGTTCGGCGCGCCGCCGCGGCGGGATGTGGTGGCTTTGAGCACGGCGGTAGCTTGAGGCGCGGCACCGGCCTCTCGTGAAAAACGAGTGAAATGACCTCCCGCATTCGCTTCTCGGGGGCAGTAGGTGTACGGTGAATCTTTCCCGCCCGCGGAGACTGCGATGAACCAGCCCCCGAAAGACATCTCGCTAGCCGAAATCCACTCTGCCTACGCGAGCAAGCCGGTGGACAAGAAAAAAGCCCCGGTGGGCGAGAAAGTGAAGAGCTATACCAAGTCCAACCACTACGACCGCGACCCGAACCATACCGGCGAAGCGCCGTCCAAGCCGGACGTCAAGCGTCCGGGCACCCGGAAGTAACCCTGCCACTCCGGGACATCTCTTCCGCGCATATGGCCGCCCCGCCCCAGGCCGCGTCCCACGGGACTTCCGGCACGGGCGGGCCGGCGGTGAAGCCTGGGTAGACTCGCCCACCTTCCCAACGCAACCCGCAGCCCATGTCGGATACCTCGGTCTTTCTGGCGCATGCGGGGATCGCGGCGCTGCTCGCCCTGGGCATTCTTCTCCTACCCATCCGTACGCAAGGGCGGCGGACGCTGTCGGCCATCGTGGTGGGCGCGTGCCTGCTTCTGGGCCTGGCATGGCTGGCCGGCGTGGCGCTGTTGCCGGTGGTGCCGGATGCGATGAAGAACCTCCTGCGCCAACTGACGAGCGGCACCGTGTCACTCGGCCCGTGGCTGGTGGGCATGGCGGCGGTGGCGACGGTCGATGCGGCCAGGCAGCGGTCCCACGGCACGCAGGCTGCCGCCAGGCTGGCCGCGGCGCTATCGGTTTACGTCGCGCTCAACTTCATCGGCTTCGAGATCGGCAAGGCCCTGCACGATGCACAGATGCGGCAGTTCTTCCAGGCTTCCGGTTATCCGGTGTGGTCGATGTACGTGGTGATGGCGGTCGAAAGCCTGTGCGCCTTTGCACTGCTGCTGCGCCCCCTGCGCCCGGTGGCGGCAGCGGTGCTCGCGCTGATGATGCTCGGCGCCATCGCCACGCATGTGCGCAACGGCGATCCATTCGGCGATGCGCTCGATGCCCTGCGCATGCTGCTGGCCGCGGCCTGCGTGCTACTGCTGGCGCAGCGGCTCAAAGCACGCGGGCGATTCCGGGGATAAGCCGCAGGATCGCCGTGGTCAGCCAGCTGAGCAGCACGGCTCCCACGAAGACGATCAGCGCCTTTTCGAACGCCGGCAGCGGCCGGTCGAGCAGCGTCCACTGCAGCCAGGTCACGAACACGTAGTGCACCAGATAGATGCCATAGGCATTGCGCGACAAGCTGTTGCCGATCCGGCCGCCGCGCTTGAAAAAACGCAGGAACAGCGCGAGGAAGGCGATGCACGACACCGCGCAGGAGGCGACGAAGGCGAGGTTCTCCGCAATGCGCCAGATATCCGTTGACGCTGCCGCGCCCTGCGCCTTGGCCAGGCCCATCTGAATGGCCACCAGCAGCACGTACACCACCGGCGCCGAAACCAGCCAATCCCGCCATTGCCGCGCCAGCGGGCCATCCGGCGCGAGCAGCCCTTGCTCGAACGTCATGGCACCCATGCCGATGCCCACTACGAAGTACAGCGCATAGATCGGCGCGCGGCTGATCTGCACGAAGAACGGGCCGAAACTGAGCCAGGCCTGCGGATCCACCGTATGCGTCGCCGGCAGATAGACCAGCGCCGAAAGGCCCGCCAACACACCGAACAGCACGATCGGCTTCTGCCCTGTCAGCCGGCGCCCGAGCGCCGCGCCGGCTTTCGGCGCAAGCGCATACACGCCCGCAGCAAGCACACCGAACACCAGCAAGACCCAGAGAAACCAGGCCGGCCCCGCCGGCCACACGCTCAAGCGCATCCAGTCCTGCAGAAACGCCAGCACACCCAGGCCGCCACCGCCGCCACCGCTTATCCGCCAGGCCGGGTAATACGCCAGCGGCGCGAGCACGGCGGCGGCATACATGAAGGGCACCGCAAGGCGCAGCAGCCGCTCGCCGATGAAATCCACGGCGCCGCGGCGCGCCAGCGCAGGCCACACGAACAGGCCGGAGACCAGGAACATCAGCGCCATGAAGAACACGTCGTTGAAGCCGACCACCCACTCCGCGCCGGGCAGGCGCACGCTGTCCACCACCGGGAAGGCCGTCCAAAGCAAGGCCGGCGCGTTGAACGGAGCCGCCGGCGGCGCATAGGGGTGATAGGCGAGCAGGCTGTGATGCAGCAGCACCAGGAGCGTGACGAAGGAACGCAGTCGATCCAGGGCTACGTTGCGCGGCGTGGCGGTCATGGGGCTCGCGGTGGAAGGAGGAGGATGGCGGTGAGAAGGCAGATTATCGTGCCGTGCGGCCGCCTTCCATCAATCGCCCCTCCACCGAGACGATAAGGCCCTAGAAATACGCGGACGTTTAAGCGGGCGGACTCCATTTCTGCGCAACCAGCCATTCGCTGCGCAGCACCGCGGCATAGATTTCCCCCGCCTTTGCCTTGCCGCCCGTCGCTTCCATGATCGCGTGCGTGCGCGCGGCCTGTGCGGTGAGGCCAGGCTTGCGCCTCGCTTCGCCCAGCAGCTGCCACTGCCCCGCAGCGGTCTGCTTCAGCACGACGAAACCAGGTGACACAGGTTGTTGCGAACGTTCGGCCATGGGAGCGTCCTCGGTTTTCGCGGCGAATACATGTCGCCGGCTGCTCCGATGGTTCATCATGCCGCTCTGCCATGACAACCCACGCGAGGAACCCACCATGAAACTCGGCATGATCGGCCTGGGCAGGATGGGCGCCAATATGGCGCAGCGGCTGATGCGCGGCGGCCACGCCATCGTCGGCTTCGATCCGCAACCGGCTGCGCGCAAGGCGCTCGAAGACAAGGGCGCCGCCTCGGCGGAATCGCTGGCCGCGCTGGTCGCCACCCTGCCCGCGCCGCGCGCGCTGTGGCTGATGGTACCGGCGGGCGATCCCACGGATGCCAGTCTCGATACGCTGCTGCCGCTGCTCGCCGCGGGCGACACCGTGATCGACGGCGGCAACTCCTACTACAAGGACACCCAGCACCGCGCGAAGCGCTTCGCCGAGCACGGCATCGCCTATGTCGACAGCGGCACCAGCGGCGGCATCTGGGGCCTGGACGAGGGCTACAGCCTGATGATCGGCGGCGACGAAGCGGCGGTCGAGCGCTTGCGTCCTGTTTTCGAGACGCTTGCGCCGGCGCCCGATCGTGGCTGGGCGCGCGTCGGGCCGGTCGGTGCCGGCCACTACACCAAGATGGTCCACAACGGCATCGAGTACGGCCTGATGCAGGCGTATGCCGAAGGCTTCTCGATCCTCAAGCACAAAGCCGAATTCGCGCTCGACCTGCACCGGATCGCCGAGATCTGGCGCCACGGCAGCGTGGTGCGTTCCTGGCTGCTCGACCTCACCGCCGACGCGCTGGGCAAGAACCCGGAGATGGCCGGCATCGCGCCGTACGTGCCGGATTCCGGCGAAGGCCGCTGGACGGTGGACGAGGCGATCGAGCTCAATGTGCCCGTGCCGGTGATCGCGCAATCGCTGATCGAACGCTTGCGTTCGCGCGACAAGGAATCCTTCGCCGACAAGCTGCTGGCCTCCATGCGCAACGAGTTCGGCGGGCATGCCGTCGCCAAGGAATAAGCACTACCTGGCGAGCAGCGCCTTGGCGCGGGCGTAGACCCCGTCCGCGGTAAAGCCGAATTTCTCCAGCAGCACTTCGGCCGGCGCCGACGCGCCGAAGTGCTCGATGCCCAGCATGTCGCCGCGCGGGCCGATATAGCGTTCCCAGCCCTGGGACACGCCAAGCTCCACGGCCAGCCGGGCGCCGACCGAAGGCGGCAGCACCTCGTCGCGTTGCTCCTGGCTCAATGCGTCGAACAGTTTCCAGCACGGCATCGACACGCAACGCACCGCCACGCCATCGCTTTGCAGGCGTTCCGCGGCGGCCACGATCAGGCTCACTTCCGAGCCGCTGGCGATCAGGATCAGCTCGGGCTTGCGGCCCGGCGTATCGAACAGCACGTAGCCGCCGCGGCGCAGGCCGTCGGCCGCCGCGCAGCGCTCGCGATCCAGCGTGGGCACCTTCTGCCGGGTCAGTGCGAGCAGCACCGGGCGATCCTTGGTTTCCATGGCCACGCGCCAGGCCACCGCGGTCTCGTTGGCATCGGCGGGGCGGATCAGCAACAGGTTGGGAATCGCGCGCAAGTTCGCCAGCTGCTCCACCGGCTGATGTGTCGGTCCGTCCTCGCCCAGCGCCACGCTGTCGTGGGTGAACACGTGGATCACGTGCAGTTTCATCAGCGCCGCCAGCCGTACCGGCGGCCGCATATAGTCGGAGAAGATCAGGAAGGTAGAGCCGAACGGAATCATGCCGCCATGCGCCGCCAGGCCGTTGGCGATGGCGCCCATCGCGTGCTCGCGCACACCGAAGTGGACATTGCGGCCGGCATAGCTCCAGCCGGCGGAGTCGGTGCCTTGCAGGTCGGCGCCCTGCGCCGCGCCGGGATGGAAATCGCCCTGCCCCTTCAACGCCGTCATGGTCGACGGATCGAGATCGGCCGAACCGCCGGTGAAACCGGGTACTTTCGACACGAAGGCGTTCATCACCTTGCCGGAAGCATCGCGCGTGGCCATGCCCTTGGCGTCGGCTGGAAAGCTGGGAATGCCGGCATCCCAGTCCTTGGGAAGCTCGCGCCGGATCAGCAGCTGCAAGTCCTCGTGGAGGCCCGGAAAGGCCTGCGCGTAGGCCGCCATCCGTTCATTCCACGCCGCCTCCCACCGCTCACCGCGCCGCTGCGCCTGGCGGAAATGCGCCAGCGCATCGTTGGGAATCAGGAAGTCCGGCTCCGTCGGCCAACCCAGCTTCTGCTTGGTCTTGCGCACGCTCTCTTCGCCCAGCGGCGAGCCATGCGCCTTGAACTGGTCCTGCTCCGGCGAACCATAGCCCAGGTGCGTGCGCACCAGGATCATGGTCGGCCGCGTGGTCTTCGCGCGCGCGGTCTCCAGTGCCGCGTCCAGCGCGATCAGGTCGTTGCCGTCCGCCACCGCGATGGTATGCCAGCCGTAGGCATCGAAACGGCGCCGCACGTCCTCGCCGAAGGTGATGTCGGTGCCGGCGGAGAGCGTCACCGAATTCTGGTCGTACAGGCAGATCAGCTTGCCCAGCTTGAGGTCTCCCGCCAGCGACGCGGCTTCGGAGGCCACGCCTTCCATCAGGTCGCCGTCACTCACGAGGGCATAGGTGCAGTGGTCGATCACCGTATGCCCGGGACGGTTGTAGCGCGCCGCCAGTTGCGCTTCGGCGATGGCCATGCCCACCGCATTGGCCATGCCCTGCCCCAGCGGGCCGGTGGTGGTTTCCACGCCGGGCGTGTGGCCGCGTTCCGGATGTCCCGGCGTCTTGCTGCCCCATTGACGGAATTGCTTGATGTCGTCCAGCGAGAGGTCGAAGCCGGTGAGGTGCAGCAGGCTGTAAAGCAATGCCGAGCCGTGGCCGGCCGAAAGCACGAAACGGTCGCGGTCGAACCAGTCCGGGTTGGCCGGGTGGTATTTCAGCCAGCGCGTCCACAGCACGTAGGCCATCGGCGCCGCGTCGAGCGGCAGGCCGGGGTGCCCGCTGTTGGCTTTCTGCACCATGTCCACCGACAGGAAGCGGATGGTGTTGATGCATTTCTGGTCGAGATCGTCCGCCATGCGGGTCACCTGATGTCGTGAAGGGGAATGCGCCGCTCAGGCGCCAGCCAGCCGCCCGCTCTTTTCGGCGATGCGCTGCAGCAGTTGCTTCCAGGACTTCACGAACGAAGCCGCGCCTTCCTGCTGCAGCTGCTGCGCGAGCGCGTCGATATCCACGCCGGCATCGGCAAAGCGCGCCAGCACCTGTTCCGCATCGCCGCCGTCGGTGCGCATGGCGCTGCCGACCGTGCCGTGGTCCGCGAACGCGAGCAGCGTCTTGTCGGGCATGGTGTCGATGGTGTCCGGCGCAGCCAATGCCTCGACGTACAAGGTGTCGGAGGCCTTCGGGTCCTTGCTGCCGGTGCTGGCCCACAACAAACGCTGCGGACGTGCGCCGGCCTCGGCCAATGCCTGCCAGCGCTTCGACGCCAGCTGCTCCCGGTAGGCCTGGTACACGCGCCCGCCGATCGCGATGCCGAGCCGGTTGCGCAATTCCTCCGGCACCTTGTCCTGCACCGCCACGTCCCAGCGGCTGACGAACAGCGAAGCGACCGAGCCCACGCGCGGATCCAGCCCGGCCTCCAGGCGGCGTTCGATGCCGCGCATATAGGCTTGCGCCACCGCCACGTATTGCTCGCGCGAGAACAGCAGGGTCACATTGATCGGCACGCCGGCGTAGATCGATGCTTCGATCGCCGGCACACCCTCCGGCGTGCCGGGAATCTTTACGTAGAGATTCGGGCGCTGCGCCTTGTCGTGGATGTCGCTGGCGGAACGGATGCTGCCTTCGGTGTCGTGCGCCAGCAGCGGCGACACTTCCATCGACACCCAGCCATCGGCCTGCTGGCTCGCCTTGAATGCCGGACGGAACAGGTCGGCGGCACGGCGCAGATCGTCCAGCGCCAGCTCGATGAAAAGATCCTCGCCGGCCAGGCCCGCGCGCGCCTTTGCGCGGATATCGCCGTCGTAGGCGCGGCCTTCGCCGATGGCGGCGTTGAAGATGCTCGGGTTGGAAGTAAGCCCGGTGATCGACAGTTCGTCGATATAGCGGCGCAAGCTGCCGTCGTCGAGCATGTCGCGGGTGATGTTGTCCAGCCAGAGGCTCTGGCCGAGCTGGCGCAATTGCTGGATGGGCTTCATGGTTGGCCTCGAAGGGATGCTGGCGGCTTCGACATGGCGGCGTGGTCTGCGCTTGGGCATGCGTTCCGGCCAGGGCAAAGCTGGACTGTGCTGCAGCCGCCGTTAAATCCAGGCATGCAACGCGCCCACGCCATGCATGCGCGCGGGCTCGCGTCCGCTTCGGCGGGTACGGCGCAGGGTCACGAAGGCGTAGCAGCGGCGATACATGCTTCAGGCCTTGAACGGGCGTGGCAAAAGAAATGCCAACCGCGCCGACAAGGAAACACTGTGTCATCCACGAAGCGCTGTGACTTTGGCGCCGCCGGCGATACGCTGGCTGCCTTTGCGTAGCATGCTCGGCAGCTGCGCAGAGACCTCAGCCTTCATCCACGGAGTGCACGCCATGACCGACAAGATCGTTACCAAAGACGGAGTCGAGATCTTCTACAAGGACTGGGGCAAGGGGCAGCCCATCGTCTTCAGCCATGGCTGGCCGCTGTCCTCGGACGACTGGGACGCCCAGATGCTGTTCTTCCTGGACCACGGCTACCGCGTGATCGCGCACGATCGCCGCGGCCACGGCCGTTCCACCCAGACCGACACCGGCAACGACATGGAGCATTATGCGGCCGACCTCGCCGCCCTCACCGAGGCGCTGGACCTGCGCGACGCCATCCATATCGGCCACTCCACCGGCGGCGGCGAAGTGGCGGCCTATGTGGCGCGCCACGGCCAGAAGCGCACGGCCAAGATCGTGCTGATCGGCGCGGTGCCGCCGATCATGGTGAAGAGCGCCAACAACCCGGGCGGCACGCCGATCGAAGTGTTCGACGATTTCCGCAAGCAGCTGGTGGCCAATCGCGCGCAGTTCTTCCTGGATATCCCCGCCGGCCCGTTCTACGGCTTCAATCGCCCGGGCGCCAAGGTCTCCGACGGCATTGTCCGCAACTGGTGGCGCCAGGGCATGATGGGCGGCACCAAGGCCCATTACGACTGCATCAAGGCCTTCTCGGAAACGGATTTCACCGAGGACCTGAAGAAGATCGAGCAGCCCGCCCTGGTGCTGCACGGCGACGACGACCAAGTGGTGCCGTACCAGGATGCCGGCGTACTGTCGGCGAAGATCCTGAAGAACGCCACCTTGAAGATCTATCCCGGCTTTCCGCACGGGATGGCGACGACGCATGCGGATGTGATCAATAACGACATCCTGAGCTTCATCAAAGCTTGATGTGCCGATGGCGGCTTCGTGGAAGCACGAGGCCGCCTATCTCTGATGGCACGTTGTCCACCGGCATGATCCCCTTCGAACTGCCTCCCGGCCTGCTCAGTAAAGCGCAGCCAGCACGATACCCGCCGGCACGACTACCAGTGCTGCCGCCAGCAAGGAACGACGGCGGGCCCCGGCGAAAGATCGTCCCGATAGCCACAGCGTTCCCATCAGACACGCGATGCCGAGCAGCAAGATGGTCGTCGAAACGTCGTGCTGTCTTTTGATGACGGACTCCGGCACCGTCGGCGCCGGATCACCGAACTGCGACATGACGCCGTACCAGGCCAGCAGCCAGCCAAGCATCACCAGCGCCAAAGCCGTATTGGCGGATCGCCCCATACCCGCTCCCCCCGTGGACAGCCATTCCCATCCGTCGCCCAGGGCCCTTCGGCCGCCTTCTACGCGACCGCTTTACGGCCCAGCCCGAATACGTAGTACAGCACCGTCAACGACACCAGCCACAGCGGCCCGACCACCAGGGCCACGCGCGTGTCGGGAAAATAAGCCATCAAGCCGACCACCAGCAGCAGGAACGCCAGCGCCAGATACGAGGCGTAGGGAAAGAACGGCATGCGGAAGACCAGCTGCTCGCGTGCCGCATCGCTCAGGCTGCGGCGGTACTTCATCTGCGTGATCAGCACGATGCCCCAGGTCCAGATCGCGCCGAAGGTCGCCGCCGAGGTAACCCATACGAACACTTTCGCCGGCACCAGGTAATTGAGCAGCACGCCCAGCAGCAAGGCCACGAGCGACACCAGGATCGCCCGGTTCGGAATGCCGGTGCCCGATGTCACGGCAAACGTGCGCGGCGCCTGCCCTTGCTGGGCCAGGTTGTAAAGCATGCGGCCGGTGCTGTAGATGCCGCCATTGCAGGACGACAGCGCCGCGGTCAGCACCACGAAGTTGATGATGCCCGCGGCCGACTTGATGCCCAGCCGCTCGAAGGTCATCACGAACGGGCTGCCCTGCGTGCCCAGCTCGTTCCACGGGTAGATCGACAGGATCACGAACAGTGCGCCGACATAGAAGATCAGGATGCGCCAGAACACCGAGTTGATCGCATCGGGAATGGATTTCTTCGGGTTGTCCGCCTCGCCCGCGGTAAGGCCGATCATCTCCACGCCCAGATACGCGAACATCACCATCTGCAAGGCCATCAGCATGCCCTTGGCGCCGTTGGGCATGAAGCCGCCATGCGTCCACAGGTTGCTGATGCCGGTCGGCACGCCCTGGTTGCCAAGGCCGAACACGATCATGGCGCCGCCGCCGAGAATCATGAGCACGATGGTCACCACCTTGATCATGGCGAACCAGAATTCGAACTCGCCGTACGCCTTCACCGCCGCCAGATTGACCGCGCCCATGGTCACCAGCGCCGCCAGCGCCCAGATCCACTGCGGCACATCCGGGAACCACACGCCCATGTAGACGCCCACCGCGGTGATCTCCGCGATGCAGGTCATCAGCCACATGAACCAGTAATTCCAGCCGGTGAGATAACCCGGCAGCGGCCCGAGATAATCCTGCGCATAACGGCTGAAGGAGCCGGCCACCGGATTCTGCACGGCCATTTCGCCGAGCGCGCGCATGATGATGAAGATCGCCAGGCCGCCGAGCACGTAGGAAAGCAGGATGGCGGGGCCGGCGAGCCGGATCGCATTGGCGGAACCGAGAAACAGGCCCACGCCGATGGCCGAACCCAGCGCCATCAGGCGGATGTGGCGCTCCTGGAGGCCGCGTTGCAACGAGTCGTTGGTGTGCATGAGGAGTCCGTTGGAAGGGCGGTAGGTCTTTGCTGTCTGCTGCCTGCGAACTACTTGTGGTCCCGGCGGAAGAGCTCCCACTCTTCGATCCGCTCACCGCCGGGCAAGGTGCAATAACCCGTTTCCCCACCGTCCTTGCCTTTGGCGATGTCCAGCTTGCCGCCGAGCTGCTGGCAGTAGACGGAGGCGGGGTTGGCCATCTGCGCGGAGCGTGGCGGGGTTGCCGGTTCCCGTTGCGAGGCGCATGCGGCAAGCAAGCCGGCGAAAGTCGCGAGAATGAGCAGCTTCATGGCCCGATGCCCCTGGGAGGATGGTTGGCGGAGTCTACGGCGGTGAGGCTTGGCGGAACACCCTTGGCGTGTATCCGTGGCCTCATGCTCCCGACCTGACCTCCGAATCCGGCCATGCGAGCTGCCACATGACTGGAACCGGGAAATAAGCATCGAAATGAAGCTTGGCTTCGCCAGCCAGCGAAGTATGGAACCTTTGCGCCCGACTCAGGACATCCTCGCCCCGCCCCATCCGCCAGAACATATCCGATGGCTCGATATCCGGATGCGCCAGCCACGGCGGCACCTGAAACGGTACCGGCCATGGCGCCAGCTCCGCTCGAACCTGTTCGAGCAACTCCCCAAGCCGGTTCCTGCCGCTGCCGTCGCCGCCATCGGCCCAATAGCGATCGTTCTTCGTATGTTCGACCAGCGTGGCACTCCCCGTAGAGGCCAGTGCCGCGGCAAGTGCAGGATGCTGCTCGAACTTTGCGCGCAACGCTTTCAGCATCACGCCATCGCGCAACACATTCCATTCCGGCCTGAAAGAACGATGGCGCTCACGCCCCAGCTGCGCGGCCAGGAACGGTGTCCTGGCATCGGCCACGGCATCGACGTCGGCTGCGTCGGAGAATTTGGCCGCCTGGAAGAAATGCTCCGTCGTCGACCAGACGCGGCCCTCGATAAGAACCGAATGCCTGGAGAAGTTGGAAAAACAGCCGTAGGGTTTGTCCGTTTCGTAGAAGAATATGTCGACCATCGATGCTCTCGCCTGTTCGCCCTGCGCCGGAGGAGCTAACGCCTGACATCCCGTTAATTAAGGGCCTGGAGCATCGTCACTCCTTATACCCCCTTGGCCATTAGAGAAACGAATGCCTCCAATGGCCATTTCTTGCGTGACGACACCTGTCCGTCCCCCAGCTCTATGAGCCTGGATCCACCCTCGGTAGCTTCGACTATATCCACAGAAAAGAACGGACTTTCTATAAGCCCCGCCAGGCTCCGTACGATATCCGGCACTTCTCCTTCCCTTGAATAACCCTGTCCGCGAAAAACGAAGTATCGCTCTTCAGTATCAGGCTTCAGCTGCTCGTACTTGCGTATGCAAACGCCGCCCTCGATCTGCCCACGGTATTGCTCGATAAGCTGCACGATCTCACCGATCTCCGCGGCAGTGGCTGCCACTGATCCGCGCATGGTCGTAAGAGACTTGACGTAGTCTTTGACAAAGTACGCGGGCCACGCGTGGCCAGAAACCGCCGCAGCAAAATCGGCATCCCTCGATACGAATATCGTCTCCGGGGTAAAACCCTCGCACTGCTGATACCACTCTGGCAGGTGATGGCAAAGGCGATACTGCTCAGGAGTCGTCACCGAAATCCCGCCTTTGGCTCGAATGGCTTCACACAGGCGCGCATAGTCACCGACAGTAAGCATCCAGCCTCGATATAGAACCGGCTCTCCATCAGGCCAGGGCTGCCATAGCTTGAAAACGCCCTGGTCGAAGTCCAGCGACGAAAACAGCGAACAGGCCAGGCCGGCCTCCTGCATCGCACGGTATTCGTCCGCGTACTCCGCATCCGGAACACGCTTATCGAATGGATCAGAAGGAAACAGCAGATGCATGGGTCCCCTCTCCCTGAGCCCGAGGAAGCCTCAAATTCAGCGACTTAACCCAGCGTCCGCACCCGAAAATTACGTCCCTTGATCTTGCCCGCGCGCAGACGCTCCAGCGCCTTGCTCGCCAGGGATCGACTTACAGCGACGTAGGCCCGGGTGGCAAACACATCGATCTTGCCGACGTCGTCCGCCTTCAGGCCGGCGTCTCCCGTAAGCGCACCGAGGATATCGCCAGGACGAAGCTTGTCCTGCCGCCCCGCATCGATCACCAGCGTTTTCATCGGCGCCAGGTTCAAGGTCTTTCCGCGCGGCGCCGAAAGCTTGAGCGCATGCCACGCCAGCGGCTGGCCGAGCACCTGCTCGATATTGTCGGCCTTGGGCTTCTCGCGCGGCGTGCACAGCGTGATCGCCAGGCCGGTCTGCCCTGCGCGGCCGGTGCGGCCGATGCGATGGGTATGCGTATCGGGATCGTGCGCGATGTCGTAGCTCACCACCAGCGGCAAGGCGGTAATGTCGAGTCCGCGCGCGGCCACGTCGGTGGCCACCAGCACGGCGCAGCTGCGGTTGGCGAATTGCACGAGCACTTCGTCGCGGTCGCGCTGTTCCATGTCGCCGTGCAGGGCGAGTGCGGAGAAGCCGCGCTGGTCCAGCTCCAAGGCCACGGCATCGACATCGCGGCGCATATTGCAGAACACCAGCGCATGCTGGCCGCGTTCGCCGGTAAGCAATTGCGCCAGCGCATCGAGCTTGCGCGCAGGATCCACCTCGACGAAGCGCTGCTCGATAGCGGGCTTGGTATCGGCCGGCGCCGCCACCGTGATCTCGACCGGATCGCGCTGCAGGCGCCGGCTCACCTCGCGGATGTCTTCCGGATAAGTGGCGGAGAACAACAGCGTCTGATGGTGCTTGGCGATGCGCCCGACGATATCGTCGATGGCCTCGCTGAAGCCCATGTCCAGCATGCGGTCCGCCTCGTCCAGCACCAGCACCTGGATGCCGCCGCCATGCAGGCTGCCGCGCTTGAGGTGTTCCTGCACGCGGCCCGGCGTGCCGACCACGATGTGCGGATCGTGCGTGAGCGAAGCCAGCTGCGGCCCCAGCGGCATGCCGCCGCACAGGGTCAGCAGCTTGACGTTGGGGATATTGGCGGCGAGCTTGCGGATGGACTTGCTGACCTGGTCGGCCAGCTCGCGCGTCGGACACAGCACAAGCGCCTGCAGGCGGATCGTCTCCACGCTCAGCGACTGCAGCAGGCTGAGGCCGAAGGCGGCGGTCTTGCCGCTGCCGGTCTGCGCCTGGGCGATCACGTCGCGCCCCTCCAGCATGGGCGGCAGGCTCTGCGCCTGGATCGGGGTCATCTCGTCGTAGCCCAGCGCCTGGACGCTGGCGAGCAAGGCGGGCTTGAGGGGGAGCGTGGTGAAAGCGGTCATGCGGCATGATCGCACGGGCAGCCCCATAAGACATGTCCTAGCGCCAGGAAACTCCTGCTGTCGGCGGACTCCCGGCTTGCGTAGGGGAACGCCTTTTTATGTAGTCCTGCCCAGAGACGCCCGCCAAATTTGCAAAACTTGTGGATGAAGCGACATTGATCGCTGTATATCGATGCTATACAGTACGCATCGATCGTCCATCCGTGATCGCCAGGCTATCGACATGGCGTAATGAGGCCCCAAAGCCTCATGCACGGGCTCAACCAGTCTCTGGGGCAGGCAGATGATCAGGAGTTTTCGCCACAAGGGCGTAAGGAAATTCTATGAGACCGGCTCGATCGCAGGCATCCAGGCGCATCACCGATCGCGCCTGCGCATCCTGCTTACAGCGCTGGATGCAGCCGTCGCGCCCTCCGACATGGGGGCGCCAGGCTGGGAGCTTCATCCGCTGAAAGGCGAGTTCGCAGGGCTTTGGTCGGTCAAGGTCAACGGCAACTGGCGGCTGACCTTCGCCTTCGAAGGCAAGAACGCCATCCTGGTGGACTATCAGGACTATCACTGAGGAAACATCATGTCCCGCATGCACAACCCCGCCCATCCCGGTGAAGTACTGCGTGAATACCTCGGCGAACTTTCGGTCACGGAGGCGGCTGAGCGCCTTGGCATCACGCGGGTTTCCCTCTCCCGCATCCTCAACGGCCGCAACGGCATCTCCGCCGACATGGCCCTGCGCCTGGAAGCGGCGCTCGGCACCAGCGCGGAAATGTGGACGACGATGCAGGCTCAGTTCGACCTGTGGGAGGCGCGGCGCAAGAAGCGTCCGAAGATCGTGCCGTTTCCGCCGGCGGCTGCCTGAGCGGCTGGCGGCATCGCCGTCACCTCTCCGGCCAATACCAAGCCGGCTCGTCCAACTCCCTCAGCCCCACCACCCGCGTCTGGCTCAGGTTCTTCTCCAGCGCCACCACGTTGCAACCCGGCGCATCCTCCAGCGCTGCGATCAAGCGCCCCGCGTGCGACACCACCCATACCTGGCTGCGCTTCGAAGCCTGCACGATCAGCCTCGCCAAGGCCGGCAGCAGATCCGGATGCAGGCTGGTCTCCGGCTCGTTCAGCACCATCAGCGGAGGCGGCCTGGGGGTGTGCAGGGCGGCGATCCAGAGCAGGTAGCGCAGCGTGCCGTCGGAGAGTTCGGCAGCGGAGAGCGGACGCAGCAGGCCGTGCTGCGAGAACAGCAGATTGAAGCGGCCACCGCCGGTCTCGACATGGACGGAGCCGCCCGGAAAGGCATCTTCCACCGCCGCGGCCAGCGCCCGCGTATCGCCGATCTCGACGATGGTCTGCCAGGCCGCCGCCAGATCGCCACCGTCGTGGCTGAGCACCGGCGTGCGCGTACCCAAGGGGGTCATGCGTGCGGGAGCATCGCGGTCGGAACGGAAATGATCGTAGAAGCGCCATTGGCGGATTCTCTCGCGCATCACCATCGCTTCGGGCGCACGCTCGGCGTCGGCCAGCTGGGCAAACAGGCTCTCGAATACGTTCAGATGTTCGGCCATCACGCGCCAGTTGCGGCCCTCCTTGGTGCGGGCCAGCGCGCCGCGGCGATCGATCAGTACGTTGGCTGGCCGCAGGAAAGGCCCTGCCCAGATAGCTTCGCGCTTGATTTCCGGATCGAACTGAAAAACCGATGCGCCGGCCGGCACAGGCAGGCCCAGGTCGATGGCATAGCCAAAATCATCACCGGCAAAACCCAGCTTGAGCGCCACCGGCTCCTGCCGCGGCAGCCCCTGGATCGGTATCTCGCCGGTAATCATGCGGCGCGTGATCTTCTCCGGCCCCGCCCACAAGGTGGACGACAAACCACCCTCACGCGCCAGCGCGCTCACCACGCCGCCATGCGCGGTTTCCGCCAGCAGGCGCAGGGCGCGGTAGAGGTTGGACTTGCCGCTGCCGTTGGCACCTGTGATGAGATTGAGCCGGCCGAGCGGGATGGTGAGCGAGCGCAGGGAGCGGTAGTTGGCGACGGCCAGGGTGTTGATCATGGGTGCGTCCAGGCGAGGGCCCGCCTGCGCGGGATGCCGGGAGCTTCCGTGGCTGTTGGCTCACTTCATGAGACAGCGTCAAAAAAAGCAGGCGCCCATAAGGCCTATGACGCGAGCGCCTCTTCGTATATCGCAAGATCATGGGGCGAGAAGCAGCAAAAGATCACTTCCCGTATCGCTTGCGTCTCACCCAAGGTCGCACGCACCGTCGCAACCGCAACACCCGCTGCTAGTTCGATCGGGTAGCCATAGATGCCGGTGCTGATGCTGGGAAACGCCAGCGTCCCGGCGCTATGCTCTATCGCCAGTTGGATCGAACGCCGATAGCAGGAAGCCAGCAGAGCCGCCTCCCCTTCCCCGCCGCCACGCCAGACCGGCCCTACGGTATGGACGATATGCCTTGCGGACAGGCGGTAGCCCTTGGTGATCTTCGCATCGCCGGTCTTGCAGCCGCCCAGCAGGCGGCATTCATGCACCAGCTCGGGCCCGGCCGCCCGGTGAATGGCGCCATCCACACCTCCGCCACCGAGCAGGGAGGAATTGGCAGCATTGACGATAGCATCGACGTCGAGGGTGGTGATGTCGGCGCGGATGGCGCGGAGAACGGAGGTCATCGGGTAACTCCCTGCTCAATAAGCGCTCACCGCGACGGACAGCACCATGCCGCCGACCTGATCATCCCGATCAAACCGGATGGTGACATCGCGGTCGCGACGGGTCGCTACGTAGCCGAATGTCAGGTCGATGCGGCTCAAGTCGGTGCCCCAGCCAAAGCGCGTGCCAGGCGACAGGCAAGCCATCGCCAGAAGGGCGTTATTGCCGGCGAACTCGACATCGCCACGCGCCATCAGGTCATCGCATGCCGCCTTGGCAGGGGCGTAGCCATCATGGTCGCAATACTTGGCTGAGAACGCGTTCTCCTTCATGCCTTTGAAGGGACCACCCCAGGATGTGTGGAATTCGAACTTGCGGGTTTCTTTCGCCCGCACCGAAACCACGAATGCGCGCAGATGAGGGCATAACGTGTCCTTCGGCATAGCCGACACGCGCGGGCACCACACAAGGGCCGCGCAAAAAAGGCCAAGGATCGAAGACCTGGCGAAGCTGCTGTTCAAATCGCCCCCTGCGCTGTCCGTATCGATTCGCCGATATATCCATTCAATTCACACCTGCGCGCTGGTGGCGCAGGGCAAGCCAAAAATACCCTGCCGCGCCCCCACCGAGACCAAAGCATATGGCCGCGGTATAGCCTGCAGGGTTAGCAAGACTCAAGGTATCGGCGAGGTAGATAAGCGTTGCCGCCAGCGCCACCTGCCCCGCCCATACGCGCCAGGCTTTTCGAAGCATGCCTGCAAGCGAAACCCGTCCGACGAAAACGAGTACGACGGCCGAAGGGAGCCATAGGGCAGCAAGCAGGAAGGTGATCAGGATGACCGCGAACATTTTGCCCTCATTGCGATGAATGGACTTGCCATATCTATGACGGCCCTGTGGCGCCAAAAGCTCACTGGGATGTGGCACCGAGTCGCTCAAGATAAGCGCAAAACATATCCGCCATGGCATCCGCATATGCCTTGATCTCATGTTCCGTCCGCGGACTCTCCGAAAACTCCTTCCCCACCGCACTCATCGTCGCCTTCACCAGCTCCCCCGCCAACTCCCTCTTAGCCTTAGGCGTCTCAGGCAACACCTCCCGCATGAACGCCTGCATCGCCCTCTCTCCGGAAGCCTTCACCTCCTTCGCCTCCGGCGCATCGCGATAAAGCGGCGCGGCGTCGCTCAGCGCCACGCGCATCGCGGCCTCCTCGCATTCGGAGCGGATAAAGGCGTGGATCAGGGCGCGCAGACGATCGAGCGGCGCCCTGCTCTTGTCCTGCAATATCTGGTGCAGCAAGCCCGTGGTCTGCTGCCATTCGTCGCTCTGCAGCCGGAACAGGATCGCTGCCTTGTTCGGGAAATACTGGTAAAGCGAGCCGATGCTGACACCTGCCTTCTCGGCCACCCGCGCCGTGGTGAAGCGGTGCGCGCCCTCCTTCGCCAGAACCTGAGCAGCCGCTTCGAGAATGGCCGCCACCAGCTCGTTCGAGCGGGCCTGTTTGGGCTGTTTTCGCGAGGAAATCCTGGGGTTCTTGGGTTCGCTCATGGCCGCTCCGGCAATGCGAATAGGAAAACTGACGAATTACTCGCATTCTAATCCGGCCCCGCAATACCCACGCAAGTACCGGAGAAAACCCATGAGCACCCTCACCACTGCCCCGCTTGCCCCGCTGCTGGACGACCTGTTCGCGCAGTCCCAGGCGAACAGCCCGAACTGGTCCGATTTCCCGCGCGAGGAACTGAACCGGCTGATGCACAGCAAGACCGAGTATCGCGATCTTTATGAACGCATGAAGGATTTGTGGCTTCCCGTGTCGCGCGAAACGGCGCAACTGCTCTACATGCTGGCGCGCAGCACCCGCGCGAAGACCATCGTCGAATTCGGCACCTCGTTCGGCATTTCCACCCTGCACATGGCCGCGGCCTTGCGCGACAACGGCGGCGGCCGCCTGATCACCACCGAGTTCGAGCCGGCCAAGGTGGCGCGGGCGCGCGAGCACCTGAAGGCCGGCGGCGTGATCGACCTGGTGGAGATCCGCGAAGGCGACGCGCTGACGACGCTCCGCACCGGCCTGCCCGATGCGATCGACCTCGTGCTGCTCGATGGCGCCAAGGCGCTCTATCCGGACGTACTCGCCCTGCTGGAAAGCCGCCTGCGCCCCGGCGCCCTGGTGGTGGCGGACAACGCCGACTACAGCCCGGAATACCTGGAACGCGTGCGCGCCCCGGCCAGCGGGTACATGTCGGTGCCGTTCGCGGAAGACGTCGAGCTGTCGATGCGGCTCGGCTGATGGAGCACTGACCGGCCTTAGAACACGGCCGCGGAGGACAACCATGAGCAACAGTCTGCTGCTGCATATCCTTGCTCTGGCGGAACAAGTCGAGCCCGACCGCGAGGCGATCTGGGAGTGGTTCTTCCGGACGCCCATTTCGCCTTACGGCAGGACGGCTTATGAGCTGGGAACAGACGATCGTGGGGATATCGTCATTGCGTTCCTCGAGCGGGTGCTGGACGAAGCCGACAAGGTACCGACCGTCGATCACAGCCCCTATGGCGTCATCCCGGCGTAGGCCGGGATCCAGTGGCGT
>Ga0065165_1000753_pt1 | contig 44182 bp, 42 predicted proteins | sample AraplaMF_Cvi_mMF_FD_63813 | JGI IMG/M metagenome (GOLD analysis project Ga0065165, IMG submission 63813) | Arabidopsis root microbial communities from the University of North Carolina, USA - plate scrape MF_Cvi_mMF (version 2) (version 3) | ecosystem: Host-associated > Plants > Roots >... | reverse complement strand
GCACCCCCACCCCCGGCCCCTCCCCGCAAGGGGGAGGGGAGAATGAGATCCACCTTTCCGTGGCTCGCCATCCAGTTCGTGATCACCGCCGGATCGTCCACCGTCGCGCTCAGCCCGACGCGGCGCATGTTCGGCGCCAGCCGCTGCAGGCGCGCCAGGTCCAGGGCCAGCAGGTCGCCGCGCTTGGACGAGTGCAGCGTGTGGATCTCGTCCAGGATCACGCAGCGCAGGTCCTCGAAGTAGAGCCTGGCTCCTTCCCAGGCGCACAGCAGCGCCAGTTGTTCGGGCGTGGTCAGGAGGATGTCCGGCGGCTTGACCCGCTGCCGCTGGCGTCGCGCGATGCCGGTGTCGCCGGTCCGGCTCTCGGCCACCACGTTCAGCCCCATCTCCAGGATGGGCGTGTTCAGGTTGCGCTCCACGTCCACCGCCAGCGCCTTCAGCGGCGAGATGTAGATGGTGTGCAGGCCCCTCGGCGTGTTGGCCGGCGGCCGTTCCGAGAGCTCGATCAGGCTGGGCAGGAAGCCCGCCAGCGTCTTGCCGCCGCCGGTGGGCGCGATCAGCAGCGCGTCGCGGCCCTCGCGCCCCTTGGCCACCATCTCCAGCTGGTGCGTGCGCGCCGACCAGCCGCGCCTGGCGAACCAGGCCCGGAACCGCTCCGGCAGCAGGTCTGCGGGCGCGCCCGCGGTGTCGGCCATGTCTCGCCTATAACACGTTCCCGTTCCGTTTCACCTGGCTCGATGATCCGCCTCGCGCACGAGCGCCGCCCGTCGCGAGGGGGCTGGCGTTCGCCGCCATTTCAGGCTGGAAAGAGGCTGATGCGTTTCAGTCCCGTCTTCCTGGCCTGCGCGGTCCTGGCCGCGTGCTCGCCCACGCCGGCCAGCCGTCCCGCAGAGGCCGCGCCGCGCGCGCCCGGCGGCTTCCCGCTTCCCGACCGTCCCGTGGCCGGCATCGTCGCGCCCGAGTGGTCCAGCGGCCCCGACCGCGACGCCGCCGACGAGTCGGGCCAGCTCATCCGCGGCCTGGAGATCGCGCCCGGTATGAAGGTCGCCGACATCGGCGCGGGCTCGGGCTACCACACCCTGCGCCTTTCGCCGGCGGTCGGGCCGACTGGCATGGTCTATGCCGAGGACATCGTGGAGGCCTACATCTCGGGCCTGCGCCGCGAGGCCGAGCGGCGCAAGCTCAGCAACATCCGCATCGTGGTGGGCACGGCCGACGATCCGAGACTTCCGCCGAAGTCCATCGACCGGGCCGTCCTCGTCCACATGTACCACGAGGTCGAGAACCCCTACGCCCTGCTCTGGAACCTGGCCTCGGCGCTGAAGCCCGGCGCCCGCGTCGGCGTCATCGACCTGGACCGCGCGGTCTCCAACCACGGCATGTCGCCGGCCCAGCTGAAATGCGAGTTCGAGGCGGTGGGCTACAGGCAGCTCAGCTCGGCGCCAATGGCCGGCGGCGTGGGCTACCTCGCCATCTTCGAAGCCCCCGAAAAGCGGCCGAAGCCGCTGGACATCAAGGCCTGCAAGGCGAGCTGAGCCCGTGCAAGCCTCTGAGCTCGTCATCGCCCGGCTTGTCCGGGCGACCCATGATCTCGGCGCTTCAGAAAAGAAAGCGGCGCCGCCGAGGCGATCCGGCGACGCCTGCGATCATGGGTGGCCCGGACAAGCCGGGCCATGACGAGCGAGGAAGAGGGGCCTACTTCCCCGCCGCCTGCGCGGCCGCCTCGATCACTGCGGCCACGGCCTTCGGCTGCGAGACGTAGATCGCGTGGCTGCCGTGGGCTTCGGTGACCTTGGCGCCCGCCCGGGCGGCCATGCTGCGTTGCGCGACCGGCGGGATCATCTTGTCGCTGTCGGCGACCACGTACCAGCTGGGCTTCACCTTCCACGCCGGCGCGGTGACCGCACCGGTGATCGCCGGCACACCGAACGGCGTCTGGGAGTCGGCCATGAAGGTGGCCGTCGCGGCGGGCACGTCGGCGGCGAAGGCGGCGTGGAACTTGGCCTTGTCGACGATGGCGAACCCGTCCTGCGGCGGGAGGATCGGCGGCACGGGCGCGCCGGGCACGGGGTTGGCCAACAGCGAGGCGACCGACTCGCCGGCTTCCGGCGCGAAGGCGGCCACGTAGACCAGGCCCTTCACCTTGTCGTTCGTCCCGGCTTCGCTGATCACCACGCCGCCGTACGAGTGGCCGACCAGGATCGTGGGGCCGTCCTGCGCCGCCAGCGCGCGGCGGGTGATCGCCACGTCGTCGGCCAGTGAGGCCGTCTGGTTCTGCACCACCGTCACCTTGTACCCGTCGGCGGTCAGCAGCTTGTAGACGTCGACCCAGCCCGAGCCGTCGACGAAGGCGCCGTGCACCAGCACCACATTCTTCACGGGGCCGGCGGGGGCGGCCTGGGCGGCGCCGGCGACGGCGGTCCCAAAGGCGACAGCGGCGAAGGTGGAGGCGGCGAGCAGCTTGCGGAACTGGGTCATCTGAGGTCTCCGTTGTTTGATGTGGCGATAATGTTTATCGCGATAATCATCAGATGCCTCTATCCATCGGGCTTGTCCAGGAAAAAATTATCGCGATATATATTTTTGTGAGAACGACAGCGGAACGCCCCTCGGCGACGCCGCTTCAGGAAGGCCCGATGACCACGCCGCAACTCGTCCCGCTGGACGGCCAGCTCTGTTTTTCGCTCTACGGCGCGACCCTCGCGATCGGGCGCGCCTATAAGCCGATGCTGGACGACCTGGGCCTGACCTATCCGCAGTACCTGGTGCTGAGCGCGCTCTGGGAGGCCGACGGCCAGACCATCGGCGCCATCGCCGAACGCCTGTCGCTGGAGCCCAGCACGATCACCCCCCTGGTCAAGCGGTTGGAGCAGGCCGGCTTCCTCACCCGCCAGCGCAATCCCGACGACGAGCGCCAGGTGCAGGTGCGGCTCTCGGAAAAGGGCAGGGGCGTCCGCGTCGAAACCGCCTGCCTCACCGACACCCTGCTGCGCCGGTCGGGCCTGACGGTCGAGCAGATCATGGCGCTCAACGACCAGGTCCAGGCGCTGCGCGACGCCGTCGCCGCCGGCGAGCCCGCCTGATGTGCGACACCCTGGCCGCGCTCGCCGCCTCGACGGCGCGGGGCGCAGCCCTCTTCGCCAAGAACAGCGACCGCGAGCGCAACGAGGCCCAGGCGCTCGAACTGCACCCGCGGCGCGAGGGCGCCGCCGGCCGGCCGCTGCGGCTCACCTACGTCACGATCCCCGACGTCGCGCGCACCCACGCGGTCCTGCTCAGCCGGCCCTTCTGGATGTGGGGCGCCGAGATGGGCGCCAACGAACACGGCGTGGTCATCGGCAACGAGGCCCTGCACGCCAAGACCCCGGCCCAGCGCCGCCGCGCCCTCATCGGCATGGACCTGGTCCGCCTCGGCCTGGAGCGCGCCGCCACCGCCCGCGAAGCCCTGGACGTCATCGTCGACCTGCTGGAGCGGCACGGCCAGGGCGGCGACTGCGGCCACCTCGGCCGCTTCTACTACAACAACGGCTTCATCATCGCCGACCCGGCCGAGGCCTATGTGCTGGAAACCGCCGGCCGCTCCTGGGTCTGGGAGAAGGTGAGGGGCCAGCGCGCGCTGTCGAACGCCTACTCCATCGGCGCCGGCTATTATGGCTTGAGCCCCGACCTCGACCGCGGCGCTCCCTACGACGTGGCCGCCAGCCTGATCGACGAAGCCCGCGACGCCCTCAGCTTCGGCCGCGGCCGCTGCGCGCGCGGCCAGGCCCTGCTGGACGGCGCGGCGCCCGCGCTCACGCCGGCCGCCATGATGGCCATCCTGCGCGACCACGGCGACGATCCCGACTGGACGCCGGCCAACACCCGCAACCGCACGATCTGCATGCACGCCTCGGCCGGTCCGCGCCGCAGCCAGTCGGTGGCCTCCCTGGTCAGCGAGCTCGCCCCCGGCCGCACGGTCCACTGGATCACCGGCAGCTCGGGCCCTTGCACCAGCGTCTTCAAGCCGTTCGTCTTCGGCGCGGCCGTCCCGCCCTTCGGCCCCACGCCCACCGACCAGGCCGACGCCGCCTCGCGCTGGTGGACGCACGAGCGGCTGCACCGCGCCATGCTGGCCGACTTCACGCCCGCGCTCGCCGCCATCGCCGCCGAGCGCGACGCCCTGGAGGCGACCTTCCAGGCTCGCATCGACCAGGCCTTCGCAGCCGGCGGCCTCGACGGCGCCATCGCCCGCTGCTGGGCCGAGGCCGACGCCGCCGAGGCGCGCTGGCGGCAGGATCTTGCGCCGGGCGCAACGCCCGAGTCCGCCCCTGCCCATCGGCGGAGCTGGGCGCGGCTGAACCATGTGGCCGGCTTCGTAGATTAGGGAAAATTCATTTCGGCCCCGCGCGGCCCGGCCCTACTCCTCGCGTCACAGGACCTTCGAGGGGTTACATGTTCCGCACCGCCTGCTCCGTCGTGGCGCTCAGCGTCGCCATGCTCGCCGCCGCGCCCGCGCTCGCCCAGGCGCCGGCCGCGCCAAAAACCTCCGGCCCCGCCGTCGCCGCCCAGTCCGAGGACGCCCGCCTCGCGGCCTTCTTCCAGGACGCCTTCCTCGAAAGCGCTCGGCTCAGCCCCGAGACGCTGACCCAGCTCGGCATGAAGGAGCGCTACGCCGAGCTCGGCGACTACACCGAGGCCGGCCAGCGCAAGGGCCTCGCCGTCTCCGAGGCCCAGCTCGCCCGCATGAAGAAGGACTTCGACCGCGCGAAGCTGTCGCCCAGCTCGCAGCTTTCGTACGACCTCTTCGAGCGCAACGTCGCCACCCAGCGCATGTTCATGAAGTGGTACTGGCAGAGCTACGCCGTCTCCTCGACGGGCAGCGCGCTCGACAACCTGCCGGTGATGATGGTCAATGCCCACCGCGTCGACAGCATCGCCGACGCCGAGGCCTACGTCGCGCGCCTGAAGGCCGTCGAGCGGGTGGCCAAGGAAGTCTCCGACGACATCGACCAGCGGACGGCCAAGGGCTTCCTTCCCCCGGCCTTCGTGTTCGGCCGCGTCATCCCCGACGCCCAGACCCAGATCAAGGGCGCGCCCTTCGACGGCGGCGCCGACCACCCGCTGTGGGCCGACTTCAAGGCCAAGGTCGGCAAGCTCCAGGCCGACGACGCCACGAAGCAGAAGCTGCTCGCCGCCGGCGAGGCCGCGCTGAAGGGCGAATGGAAGCGCGGCTACGACCGCTACATCGCCTCGCTCCAGGGCATGCAGAAGAAGGCCACGGCCGTGAACGGCGTCTGGGCCCTGCCGCAGGGCGACGCCTTCTACGCCGATCAGGTGGCGTTCTTCACGACCACCAAGCTGACCCCCGACCAGATCCACCAGACCGGCCTGTCGGAAGTCGCCCGCATCCGCGCCGAGATGGAGACGATCAAGCAGAAGGTCGGCTTCAAGGGCACGCTGGACGAGTTCTTCGCCTTCGTCCGCACCGATCCCAAGACCCACTATCCCAACACCGACACCGGCAAGCAGCAGTACCTCGCCGACGCCAAGAAGATCATCGCCGACTACATGGCCGTGGCCGACAAGCAGTTCTCCACCCTGCCGAAACAGGCCCTGGAGGTCCGCGCCGTCGAGCCCTACCGCGAGAAGACCGCCTCGACCGCCTTCTACAACCAGGGCGCCCCCGACGGCTCCCGGCCGGGCATTTTCTACGTGAACCTCGCCGACATGACCCAGGTCCAGAAGGTCCAGCTGCCGGCCATCGCCTACCACGAGGGCGCGCCGGGCCATCACTTCCAGATTGCCCGCGCCCAGGAGCAGACCGACCTGCCGATGTTCCGCCGGTTCTCGTACTACGGCGCCTACACCGAGGGCTGGGGTCTCTATGCTGAGAAGCTGGGCAAGGAAGCCGGCTTCTATCAGGACCCCTACGACGACTTCGGCCGCCTCAGCCTGGAGATCTGGCGTGCGGTGCGCCTGGTGCTCGATACGGGCATCCACGCCAAGCACTGGAGCCGCGACCAGGCCATCGCCTACATGAAGGCCAACACCCTGAACTCGGACCTGGACGTGGTCCGCGAGGTCGACCGCTACTTCACCACCCCGGGCCAGGCCACCAGCTACAAGGTGGGCCAGCTCAAGATCTCCGAGCTGCGCGCCAAGGCCGAGAAGGCGCTGGGCCCGAAGTTCGACATCCGAGCCTTCCACGAGGTCGTCCTGGCCGCCGGCGCCCTGCCGCTGGACGTCCTCGAAACCCGCGTCGACGCCTACATCGCGGGGGCGAAGTAGCGTCGCGCGCTCAAAAAAGCTCTGTCATCCCGGCCGCCGCGCAGCGGTGAGCCGGGACCCAGGGCCGCCTGCACTGCGCCCCTCCTGGGTCCCGGCTCCGCGGCTCTTCGAGCCTCCGGCCGGGATGACAAACTGAGAGCCAGCGATCAGCCAATCGCCTCGGCCAGCACCCCCACCGCGGCCGGGATGTCCTCGGCCTCGATCAGCCCATAGCCCAGCGCAAATCCCTGCGGCGCGGCGCGCTCGGCCGCGAACGGCGCCAGCGTCTCCACTTTCACGCCTCCCGTCAGCGCCCGCATCGCGACCACCTCGGCATCGCCGACCTTCAGCAGCGCCGTCACGTGCAGCCCGGCCGCGCCTGGGACCACCTCCAGCGCGTCGCATCCCGCCAGCGCCGCCAGCATCGCCGCGCGCCGCCGCGCATAGACCTTGCGCATCCGCCGCACATGCCGCGCCAGGTGGCCCTCGGCGATGAAGGCCGCCAGCGTGGCGTGCTCGATCGCCGGCCCGTGCCAGTCGCTCAGCGCCCGGGCCTCGGCCAGGGCCTCGCGCAAGGACGAAGGGGCGACGACGAAGCCGATCCGCAGCGCCGGCAGCAGGCTCTGCGAGAACGTCCCCACATAGGCCACGTGGCCGCCGCTTTGCGCGAACAGCGGCGGCCGCGCCGACCCCTCGAACCGGAACTCCCCGCCATAGTCGTCCTCGACGATCAGCGCCCCGGTCCGCCGGGCGAAAGCCAGCAGCACCGCCCGCCTGGCCTCCGACATCGCCACGCCCATCGGGAACTGCTGGGCCGGCGTCACGCAGACGACCGCCGCATCGGCGGGCAGGGCCTCCACCACCAGTCCCTCGGCGTCTGCCGCCACGGCTCGCACCTGCGCCCCCGCCGCCGCGAACGCCGCCCGCGTGGCCGGATAGCCCGGGTCCTCCACCGCCACGACGCGCCCCGCCGCCGTCCGCGCGATCAGGTCGAACGCCTGCTGGGCGCCCACCGTCACCACGATGTCCTCGGCCCGGCACGCCAGCCCGCGCGCGAACGACAGGTGGCCGGCGATCGCCTCGCGCAGCGCCGGATGCCCCGCCGGCTCGCGATATCCCGACGGCGCGCGAGCGAACTGGCGCAGCGCCCGCCCGCTCAGCCGCCCCCAGACGTCGAACGGGAAGCCTGAACTGTCCGGCAGCCCCGGCCGCAGGTCGAACCGCACGGCCGTCCCCGCCGCCGGCCGCGCGCCGGCCGAGGCCCGCGCCGCGCCCGCCACGAACGTGCCGGCGCCCTGCCGCCCCTCGATCAGCCCCTCGCCCAGCAGGGTATCGTAGACCGCCGTGACCGTGTTGCGCGACAGGCCGAGGTCCGCCGCCAGCGCTCGGCTCGCCGGCAGCTGCAGCCCAGCCGCCAGCCGACCGTCCAGGATCGCCGCGCGCAGGCCCTCGTGCAGCATGCGGCGCACATGCCGCGAGCCGGGCTCCGGCAGCTTCAGCCCCAGGTCCATGACGGCGCTCATGCGCCCGTTGTGCGCGAGCCGCGCGGCAGCCTGCAAGCCCGCGATTGGCGCCCTGAAGTTCGCCTCGATTGGCCCTCGTCCGCCGCCCGCGCCCGCACGATCAAGGTCGCCATGACCCTCGCTGAACCTGACCGCCGCCGCCTCCTGCAGCTGGCTCTGCTCGCCGCCGCCGTCCCGGCCGCGGGCCCCGCCGCCGCCCAGCCCGCCGCGTCGGGCCTCCGCGACTTCGACTTCTTCGTCGGGACCTGGGACGTCCATCACCGGCGCCTGCGCAAGCGGCTGGCCGGCTCGAACGACTGGGAGGAATTCAAGGGGACCACCCGCTGCCAGTCGCTGCTGGGCGGGATCGTGAACCTCAACGAGAGCACGGCCGTCCGCGAGACCGGCCCCACCAACGGCATGGGCCTGCGCGCCTACGACGCCAAGACCCACCTCTGGGCCGACTGGTACCTGGCGTCTGGCAATCCCCACAGCCTGGAGAACCCCGGCGTCGGCCGCTTCGACGGCAAGGTCGGCGACTTCTTCTCGGACGACACGTTCGAGGGAAAGCCGATCAAGGTCCGCGGCCGCTTCACCTCCATCGCGGACGGCCTCGCCCAGTGGGAACAGGCCTTCTCCCCCGACGCCGGCCAGACCTGGGAGACCAACTGGGTGATGCGCTACGTGCGGACCGCGCGCGCATGATCGTCCGCCGCGCGGGCGTCCTCGATCTGGCCGACCTCGTCCCGCTGTTCGACCGCTACCGCCAGTTCTACGGCCAGCCGTCCGACCTCGCCCGCGCCCGCCTGTTCCTGGCCGAGCGGCTGGACCGCGGCGAGTCGGTGGTCCTGATGGCCTTCGACGGCGACGACGCGGTGGGCTTCGTCCAGCTCTATCCGTCGTTCTCGTCGGTCAGGACGGCCCGCGTCGCGATCCTCAACGACCTCTACGTCGACCCCGTCCGCCGCCGCTCGGGCGCCGGCGAGGCCCTCGTCCGCGCCGCCGTCGCCCACGCCCGCCAGGACGGCGCCGCGGGCCTCGTCCTCCAGACCGCCGTCGACAACACGACCGCCCAGGCCCTCTACGAGCGCCTCGGCTGGACCCGCGAGACCGGCTTCCACGAGTACGGGCTCGACCTAAGTTGATCTCTGAGGGCGCCGCGGTGGCGCGTCAGCGTCGCATATCGACCACGAACCACACGAACCACACGAACGGGCCAAGCTGATCACAGTCCGTGCGACCGCGATGTTCGTGTGGTTCGTGGTCAAATAGTACAGCGCCTGCGGCGCGCATGGCATTGACGAGGGTGGCGCGAGCCTGTCTACGCCCGGCGGGGGATCACCACCGGCAGGGTCTCGTAGCCCTTCACGAAGGTCGAGAACGAGCGCTTGGGCTCGCCCGTCACCTTCACCTCCGGGAACCGCTTCAGGATCTCTTCCCAGATGATCTGCAGCTGCAGTTCGGCCAGGCGGTTGCCCACGCAGCGGTGGATGCCGAAGCCGAACGAGATGTGCTGCCGGGGCCGCTCGCGGTCGATGATGTAGTCGTTCGGCCGCTCGATGACCTCGTCGTCGCGGTTGCCCGAGACGTACCACATGACCACCTTGTCGCCGGCCTTGATGGTCTTGCCCTGGAATTCCACGTCCTCGGTCGCCGTGCGCCGCATGTGGGCCAGCGGCGTCTGCCAGCGGATGGTCTCGCTCACCATCGAGGGGATCAGTTCGGGGTTGGCCCGCAGCTTGGCGTACTGGTCGGGGTTCTGGTTCAGCGCCAGGATCGAGCCCGAGATCGTGTTCCGCGTCGTGTCGTTGCCGCCCACGGTCAGCAGCACCACGTTGCCGAAGTACTCGCGCGGCTCCATCGCCCGCGTGGCCGGGTGGTGCGCCAGCATCGAGATCATGTCCGACGTGGGCGCGGCGTTGACCTTCTCGTTCCACAGGCCGGTGAAATAGGCGTGGTACTCGCCGAAGATCGCCATCTTCTGCTCGATGGATTCCACCAGCCCGCCGGGCGTCGGCACCGCCGTCACCACGTCCGACCAGTAGGTGATCTGCCGGCGGTCCTTCTGCGGCGCGCCGAACAGCGTCGCCAGCGTCATGGCCGTCAGTTCTTTCGAGACCAGGTCGACCCAGTCGAATTCCTCGCCGATCGGCAGGTTGTCCAGGATCGTGCCGGCCCGCTCGCGGATCTCCGGCGCCATGGCCGCCAGGGCCGGCGGCGCCACCGCGGGCGAGACGGCCTTGCGCTGCACGTCATGCTTCGGCGGGTCCATGGCGATGAACATCGGCAGCGGGTCCATGTTGGCCTGGCCGCCCGCGATGGTGATGCCGCCCTTCATGAAGTCCGACGAGAACCGGTTGTGGTCCGTGTCGATGGCCATGATGTCGTTGTACTTGGTGATCGACCAGTACGGCCCGAACTCGTGCTCCTCGCAGTAGTGCACCGGGTCCTCGGCGCGCAGCCGCTCGAAGATCGGCCACATGGCGTCGGCCTGGAACAGCTCGGGCTGCGCCGGGTTCAGCTTCTCGATCGGCAGCGAATAGGCCTCCGCCCGCGCCTGGTCCTTGCTCATCAGCGCATTGCCGTCGGCCATGGTCGTTCCTCCGTCGTCTTCGCCATAGTGAACGCTGTTCAGATGCGCTTGGCTAGAGGCGTTTCGCACGGCCGGGAAGGGGCCGCTTCTGCGAGAAAATAAATCGGTTCCGATTAAATCGGCATTGACAGATATCCGTCCTCGCTCCTATCGCATCGCTACCGAGTAAATCGATATTGAGCAAATGGAACCCGACATGACCGCCGCCAACCCGCCGCCCTTCCAGTTCCACGCCGTCTCGCTCGGCGTGGCCGCCGTCGCCGGCGTCGCCACCTTCGGGACCAACGCCGTGATGCTGTCCGCGCCGGCCATGTTCCTGGGCTGGATCGCCTTCGGCCTCGCTGGCCCGTCGCTGCGCGAGGGCGCCTCCAACCTCGGGTGCTTCCTGCTGGGCCTGGCCTTCGGGATCGGCACGCAGCTCGCCATCGCGGCCCTGACGCCCGCGCTCGACGGCTTCGCCACCCCTGTCGCCGTGGCCGGGGTCGTGATCCTGGTGCTCAGCCTGCGCAACGCCGCCCCGCTCAACAACGCCTCGGCCTACTTCCTGGGCCTGACCAGCTTCTTCGCCTCGGGCCTGGCGCCCACCGGCCCCACCTTCGCCACCCTCGCCGCCGCCGGCGCCATCGGAGCCGCGTCGTGCGCGGTCGCCGCCCTGGTGCAGGCCGCGCTGCTGGCCCGCGACCCCGCGGCCGCCGCCTGATATCCATTTCGAGCTCCCGGAGATCCCCAATGACCCGCGAACCCCTCCGCCAGGACCGCCGCCAACTGATGCGCGGCCTGGCCTTCCTGGCCGCCTCGGCTCCGCTCGCCGCCCTGGCCCGCCCGGCCCGCGCCGCCGACGCCGCCCAGCCCGGCTGGACGATGCGCCAGGTCGACGCCGGCGAGCTCAGCGTCGCCTACGCCGAGATGGGCCCCGCCTCGGGCCAACCGGTTATCCTGCTGCATGGCTGGCCCTACGACATCTGGGCCTTCGCCGAGGTCGCCCCGATCCTGGCCCGCGCCGGCCGCCGGGTGATCGTCCCTTACCTGCGCGGCTATGGCGGCACGCGCTTCCGCTCGGCCGACGCCTTCCGCAACGGCGAGCCGGCCGCCCTGGCCGCCGACGTCATCGCCCTGATGGACGCGCTGAAGATCCCGAAGGCCGTGCTCGCCGGCTTCGACTGGGGCGCTCGCACCGCCGACATCGCCGCCGTCCTCTGGCCCGAGCGGGTCCAGGCCCTGGTCGCTGTCAGCGGCTACCTCATCGGCAGCCAGCAGGCGGGCCAGGCGCCGCTGCCGCCCGCCGCCGAGCTGTCGTGGTGGTACCAGTTCTACTTCGCCACCGAGCGCGGCCGCCTGGGCTACGAGAAGAACCGGCACGACTTCGCCAAGCTGATCTGGCGCACCGCCTCGCCCCAGTGGCGCTTCGACGACGCGACCTTCGACCGCTCGGCCGCGGCGTTCGAGAACCCCGACCACGTCGCCATCACGATCCACAACTATCGCTGGCGGCTGGGCCTGGTTCAGGGCGACCCGCGCTACGACGCCGTCGAGGCGCGCCTCGCCACCGGCCCCACGATCGGCGTGCCCACCATCACGATGGAAGGCGACGCCAACGGCGCGCCGCATCCCGACCCCGCCGCCTATCGCGGCAAGTTCACCGGCCGCTACGAGCACCGCCTGATCACCGGCGGCGTCGGCCACGACCTGCCGCAGGAGGCGCCCGCCGCCTTCGCCCAGGCGATCCTGGACGTCGTGAAGTAGGCCCCGCCTACTTCACCAGGGCGTCGTAGATCCAGGCGCGGTTCTTCCGCTGGTATTCCATCGCCAGTTCCCGCGCCTGGACCATGAACACCATGAAGACGTCGTTCTTCGGGTCGACCCAGAACTCGGTGCCGGCGATGCCCCACCACGAGAACGTGCCGTTCCCCGGCCGTTGCAGCTTGTCGTCCAGCACCAGCGAGAAGCCCAGGCCGAAGCCCATGCCGGCGCCGGGGAAGAACAGCCCGGCCTTGCGGATCTCCGGCGTCGTCTCGTCCTGCCGCATCCGCAGCAGCGTCTCCTTCTTCAGGATCCGCACGCCCTTGTACTCGCCGTCCCCGGCCAGCATCAGCACGAAGCGCAGATAGTCCTCGGTGGTCGACGACAGGCCGCCGCCGCCCGACAGGTACGGGGTCGGCTTGGCGTAGTCGTAGTAGACCCCGCCGCCGCCGTCGTTCTTGGCCTCGGCGAACCGCGCCCGCTTGGCCTCCGGCTGCCAGAAGGCGGTGTCGGTCATGCCGAGCGGGCCGGTCACCCGCTCCTTGATCAGCACGTCCAGCGTCTTGCCGCCGGCCACTTCCACCACCGCGCCCAGCACGTCGGTGGAGTGCGAATAGTTCCAGGCCGTGCCCGGCTCGGCCTTCAGCGGCAGCTTGGCGATCAGCTTCGCATACTCGCGCGCGGTCAGGTCGTTGCGGTACTCGCCGCCCGCGGCCCAGGCCTTGGCGATCGGCGCGTTGGGCGTGATGAAGCCGTAGATCAGCCCCGACGTGTGGCTCATCAGGTGGCGCACCAGCATCGGCTTCGTCGCCGGGACGCTGCTGCCGTCGGCCTGCCAGACCACCAGGTTGGCGTATTCGGGCAGGTACTTCGAGACCGGCGCGTCCAGGTCCAGCTTGCCCTCTTCCACCAGCGTCATGGCCGTCACGGACACGATCGGCTTGGTCATCGAGAAGACCCGGAAGATGGTCTCGTCGCTCACCGGCGTCGTCTGGCCGGGGCCCTGGACGCCGAAGCCCTCCTGGAACGCCACCTTGCCGTGGCGGCCCACCAGCAGGTAGGCGCCGGCGATCTTGCCGCTGGCCACGTCGGCCTTCAGGCCCTCGCGCGCCAGCGCCAGTTTGGCGGGGTCGAAGCCCAGCGCCGCGGCGTCGCCCTTCACGATCGACGACGTCTTGGCGTCGACGCTCTTCGGCGCGCCCGTCGCCGGCGTCGCGATCATCAGGCCCGCCGCGGCGAGCGCCAGGGCCGCGCCGCGCGCGCCCGCAAACTTGTTCAGCATGTGATGTCCCTCCCGGGCGCGATAGATACCGGGTTTTCCAACCTCTGCAATTCCGCAGAACCCGGTTGCGAACACGGGGATGGGCCGCCGCCGCCGCCGGGCGTAACCGTGACGGCCATGACCCAGCGCCTTCATCACATGGCCTTCCGCTGCCGCGACAGCGAGGAAACCCGCGTTTTCTACGAGGAGGTGATCGGCCTGCCGCTCGCCGCCGCCCTCCCCATCGAGGCCTCGGCCACCGGCCGCCAGGTCCGGGTGATGCACACGTTCTTCCAGATGAATGACGGCAGCTTCATTGCCTTCTTCGAGGTCCCCGGCGCGCCGTTCGACTTCAAGGACCAGCACGACTTCGACCTGCACATGGCGCTCGAGGCCGACCAGGACCAGATCGACCGCGCCACCGCCGCGGCCCGCGCCCGCGGCCTGGAAGTCCGCGGCCCGTCCGAGCACGGCTTCATCCGGTCCACCTACTTCCGAGACCCCAACGGCTACGTGGTTGAACTCGCGCTGAAGACCCACATCCACGAGAGCTTCGAGACCGAGGCCCCCAAGGCCGCCCGCGCCATCCTCGACGCCTGGCGCACCCGCACGGCGGAACTGGCGGCGGCGGAGGGTTAGCTAGTCCTTGGACGAGCCCTGGCCGAACAGGTTGGGCGCTTTCGGCGGCCCGAACGTCACCGAGAACAGCAGTTTCTCGTCCTTCAGCTTGACCGAATTGCCCTCCGCCTCGCCGTAGGTGAGCCCGACCCATACTCCGCTCTTGTCGCTGAAGAGCTGGCGCTTCTCCGAGATCAGCCAGCGCGTGCCAGAGCGGGAGAAGGCGGCGTTCGCGGCGGACCTCGCGTTGGCGTCCAACCAACCGTACTGGAACGCGAGCTGGTTGCGCGGTGTCAGGTGTTCCAGGCCGGTCCAGACATCCCAGGTATTGGCCTGGAATTCGGCGGTCGTTTCGTCGCCGGTCTCCAGCGTCTCGTCCCAGGCGCGTCGGGCGCTGGCGCCGAACATCAGGTAGCGCAGCGGCCCCTTCCCGTCGGCGCCGGCCTTGTCGCCGAACAGCACGCTGACGGGTTGGCGGAACCCGATCCACAGGGCGCCGCCCGACCGGTCGAAGTCCCGCATGCGGCCCGGGTCGCCCTTCCAGAGCAGGCCCGCGCCGACGTTGAGCTGGGTGCGGTACATGGCGATCTGCGACACATGCTGCGCGCAGCCCTTTGCGGCTTCCACGACGCCGAGGTCGGTGCTGATCGCCGTGGCCACCTCGTCGTGCGCCGACTGGGTGTCGGCCACCAGCTTCTTCAACTTGGCGCGATAGTCCTTGAACTGATCGGCGGTGACCGTGGGGACGCTCCCCGTGGGCGCCGGCGGCGCTGCCGTGAGCGCGTTCAGCCGCTGGTCGTAGAACGCGACCTCCGCCTCGTTGTTCGCGTCCTTCGCGATCTGCCTGAGGTAGGCCAGGGCCTCGACCGCGCGCCGGTCCACCTCGGGCGGCGCGGCGGGCGGCGGCGGCCCGAACAGGGCCTGTAGGTCGCGCAGGTCCTGCGGCTTCGGCGGCTTCCCCGCCTCGACGTCGAAGTCCACGCTCTGCTGCAGGTTCGAGTAGCGCAGGAGCGGACCTGCGAGCGCCTGCACGGCCGCGCCGCGCTGGTCGCGGTAAGGTATCTTCGCGAGGCACGCCTCGTACTCATAGGCCTGGGCGCCCGGCTTCAGCGCCTTCAGCATCAGGGGGTCGCTGCTGTTGAGCAGCGCCGTGCTGAAGCCCAGGGCCAGGCGGGACGGCTTCTGCTTCTTCGGATCGCCGCCGCCGGAGTCGCCGTTCGTCCCGGCCAGGCCCACGTGCAGCCGATCCATGAAACGCAGCCAGCCGTCCTCGCGATAGGCGTCGATGGTCTGCTTCTGCGGATTGCCGAACAGCCAGGCGGGCGCGATGTCCGCCGCCGCCGACTGTCCGGCCGCGCCATTGAACAGCGCCGGCAGCGAGATGATGAACGGCTTGAAGGTGCTGGACGTGGTCGTCTTGTCGGCCGTCAGCCCGGCGAGGCTCAGGGCCGGCGACGCGGGAGAGCCATAGTCGAACGAGAAGATCCCGTCGTTCGCCTCGACCTTGTTTTTGATCTCCGCAACGTGCGCATCCTCGGCGGCGGCTGGCGAGGTCGCGACCATGGAGATGGCGGCGGCGAGTGCTGCGGCTCCCCGGACGTTCATTGGAGGCCGATCCCGAAAGGTCGGATGATCACCGATCCGCTCGCGATCTGGCCCAGCTCGACGTCGCGGAAAGGCCCCGCTGCACCGTTCAGCGGGTCGCCGCCTTCGGTCGCGCGCAGCTTGCCGCCGACCTGGCTCACACTCAGCCACCCCTTCGCCGCGCCCGAGACCGAAAAGGCTTCCAAGGTCACCCCGAAGTGCAGGGGCATGTCGCCCGAAGCCGCCCAACTGGAGATGATGGCGGTCGAGAGGTCATACTCCGCCGCGACGCCGGTGGTCGACTTGGCGGTGGGCGTCAGCACGACGCCGGGATGGGTGTCGTCGCCGTCCGCGCCGAGGAACCGCATCGTCACCGTGCCGGACGCCAGCGCGCCCACCCAGGCGCGGATCAGTACGCCCCGGCCGAGCTGCCCCATGAACAGCATTGGATGACCCCCGTTATCCCGAAGGCAACCTAGGGCCGTGGGTGTGATGGTCAATAGCAAAGGTTGTTTTGGATGCCCGCAGGCGAGGTCGCCTCTCAGGCCGCCGCCGCTTCGTGCGTCGCCGCGATCCAGCCCTCCAGCCGCGCCGCATAGGCCTCGGCCGCCGCGGCCAGGCCGGCGTCGTCCAGCCTGTTGGCGCGATAGGTCAGCACCGGCTCGGTCCAGGGCAGCGCGCAGCGGCGCGCCATCGCCTCCAGCGGCCGCAGCAGCTCGGCCAGCGGGAAGCCGTTCTGCCCGTCCGGCCCATAGGCCTCGGGCGTGTTGCCTGCGCTCGCCGCCACCAGCAGCGGCGTGCCCTCCAGCCGCTGGCCCTCTGCCTCGTAGGCCAGGTAGAACATCCGCGTCAGCACCGCGTCCTGCCAGGCCCGCAGGCTGATGGGCAGCGAGTACCACTGCACCGGGAACTGGATCACGATCCGCTTGGCCGCCAGCAGCCGCTGCGCCTCGGCCTCGTGGTCGACCACGCCGTCGGGATAGAGTGCGGCCACGTCCACCACCTCCACGCCGGGGATGCGCCCCGCCGCCGCGGCCAGCGCCGCATTGGCCCGCGAGTGCGCCAGGGCAGGATGGAAGATCAGGATCAAGGTGTCGGTCATGGCGGTGTCTCCGGTTCGCCCTGACCGTGCCGCCGACTTAGAAATCACTCCAATGGATATCGAGTATATCATATCATCCAGCACATGAATTTAAGGTCGGTCGATCTCAACCTGCTGGTGATCCTCGACGCCCTGCTGGACGAGGCCCACGTCACCCGCGCCGCCGAGCGTCTGGGCCTCTCGCAGCCTGCCGCCTCCAGCGCGCTCGAGCGCTGCCGCCACCTCTTCGGCGACCCGCTGCTGGAGCGGGGCCGCGGCGGCATGCGGCTGACGCCCCGGGCCGAGGCCTTGCGCGAGCCGATCCGCGTCCTGCTGGCCCAGGCCGAGGCGGTCATCGACCCCGCGCCCCCGCCGCTCGCCGCCATCCGCCAGACGGTGCGCATCGTCATGTCCGACTTCCCGGCGGTGGCCGTGGTGTCGCCCATGTGCGCCGCCCTGGCCCGCACGGCGCCGGGGATCGACCTTGCCGTCATGCCCTGGCGTGGCGGCGACGGGGCGCTGGACCAGCTGGCCCGCGGCGCCTGCGACCTGGCGCTCTCGGTGTTCGGCGCGCTCGAACCCGCGTTCCGCCGCGAGCTGCTGCTCACCGGCCGCTACATCGTCGCCATGCGCCGCGGCCATCCCGCCGCCGAGGGCTTCGACCTCGAACGCTGGCTGGCCTATCCGCACGTCGTCGTCTCCAGCCAGGGCGAGCCGCGCGGCGACCTCGACGACGCCCTGGCCCGCCTCGGCCGCACCCGCCGGGTCGGCGTGGCGATCCCCAGCTTCGCCATGGCCGCCCCGATCCTTGCCGCCTCCGACATGATCGCCATGCTGCCCGAGCGCTGCCTGCCGCCGGGCGACGACTTCGTGACCTTCGATCCGGTCATCCCGGTCGATCCGATCCCGCTCCACCTCGCCTGGCACGCGCGCCGCGACCGCGACCCCGCCGTGCGCCACGTCGCCCAGCTCCTCCGCGACGCGTTGGCCGCGCTGGGGGCGTAGGGCTCCTGCGCGCCGCAGGCGCTGTCTTTCTCAACCACGAACCACACGAACCACACGAACCCGCGGCCGCACCGCCTCGGACCGGTTTGCTCCGTTCGTGTGGTTCGTGTGGTTCGTGGTTGGATATTCCGGCGCGGACGCGCCGCGGCGGCTGATGGGCCATCCCCGCCTTGCTCCGCCCCGCCCGCCGTGGTCCGCTCGCGGCGGGGGAGGGGCCATGTCCGAGCCGATCGTGCAGACCTGGCGACGGCGCAATTTCCTGAAGCGCCTGCCTGGCCGCCTGCGGGTGGTCCTGGCGATCCTCGTTGTCCCGCTCCTCATCGCGGCGGGCGTCTGGTTCGTGATGGCCGGCGGCGGCCTGGTCCCCAGTCCCGCCACGGTCGAGGGCCCGCCCGTCCGCGCCGCCACCGCCGCCGGCGACCGGGTGTTCCTGATCACCAGCCAGTGGCGCACGTTCCGTACTCGGGGCACGACCACCGGCACGTCCTACACCCGCCTGTTCGTCGACGTCTGGGGCTTCGACGCCCGCACCGCCAAGCCGGCTTGGCGCCAGCGCCTGGTGGACGACCGCCGCGGCGTGAACATGGGCCGCCAGCTCCTGGGCGTGCAAGGCGGGGTCCTCTGGCTGTTCGACGGCAAGCAACTCCTCGGCCTCTCGCCTGCCGACGGATCGACCGTCGCCGACACCGCCGCCTTCGAGGCCGCCAACCCGGCGCTGAAGGGCGTCATGCCCACCGACCTGCGCTACCTGCGCTTCGATCCGCGGGGCCTGTCGTTCACCGCCGCCGACGGCCGCGACTGGCGCCTCACCGGCCAGGGCGCCGCCACCCGGCCCGACGGCCCCCGCCTCGACCTCGACGCCCAGCGCGCCCAGCCGCAGGCGGGGATCGCGATCCCGGCCCGCGTCGCCGGCGGCAACGGGACCTGGGCGTTCTACACCCGTGGCCTGGGCGTCAACGGGACCATGTGGCTGGGCCTGCTGGCCGAGCCCGAGGTGGCCGGCTTCCGCGAGCAGGGCGCCATCGGCGGCGTCGATCCCGAGCGCTATCCCCGCACCCGACTCTGGACCGCCCGCATCGGAACGAAGAGCACGTTCTTCGGCCCCAAGCCCACCTTCGCCGACTTCAAGCCGTTGCCTGAGGGCCCGGAGTTCCTCACCGCCGGCCTGCTGCAGGACGGCCGCTGCTGCCACGAGACGCCCATCCTGCTGTTCAAACCCGACAGCGTGCTGGTCCTGCACCGCGACCGGCTGGGCGAGGCCAGTCGCCTGCGCCTCACCCGCGTCACCGGCCCGCTCGGCAAGCCCGCCTGGACCGCCGATCTGCCGGTGGAGGCCATCGAGGCCGTGATGCCGGGCGAGGGCAGCGTGGTCCTGCTGGGCCGCCGCGACGAGCCGCCGCTGTTCAGGAGCCGCAACTCCAACCGCCCCGACAGCATCGATCAGCTGGTCTCGGTCGACCTCGCGACCGGCGCGCTCGGCGTCTACGGGTTCCGCATCGCGCCCACCGAGCCCCACAAGTTGCCCGCCTCCTCGACGCCGCAATCGACGCAGAACCGGCCGGCCGCGCCTTAACCCTGCCGCACCAATTGGGTCTCTCCGCCGCATGGCGTGCGCTGCGGCCAAGGTGTAGCGTCCGCGTCCCCCCACCGGCGTTCGAAGACCGTTGTCCGACCTGCGCGCGAAACCTCCGGCCGATCCCCCCGCGGCCGCCTCCGGCGTATTCACGGCCCTCACCCAGGCGCCGCTGGGCGTGGCCATCTTCGATCGCGAGATGCGCTACCTCGCCGCCTCCAGCCGCTTCCTCACCGACCAGGGGATGCCGGGCGACACGCCGCTGCTGGGTCGCCGCCACTACGACGTCTTCCCCGCCATCCCGCCCCGCTGGCGCGACCTGCACGCCCGCGCCCTGCGCACCGGTGAGGCCTTCAGCCACGACGCCGACCCCTACATCGACCACGAGGGGAACGTGGAGTGGATCCGCTGGTCGCTGCAGCCCTGGCGCACCGACGACGGCGAGATCGGCGGCCTCATCCTCTATACCGAGGTGGTCACCCAGGCCGTCGAGGCCCGCCTGCGGCTCGAGGCCGCCGAGGCCCACTACCGCGCCGTTTTCGACCAGGCCGCCGTCGGGGTGGCCCGCGTCGCCGCCAGCGGCCGGTTCCTGGAGGTCAACGACCGCTTCTGCGCCATCACCGGCTTCGACCGCGACGAGCTGCTGGCGCGCCGCTTCCACGACATCACCTACCCCGACGACCTGACCCCCGACGTCACCCAGGCCGAGGCCCTGCTGGCGGGCAAGATCACGAACTATTCGCGGGAGAAGCGCTACGTCACCAAGGATGGCGGCACGGTCTGGATCAACCTCACCGTGTCGCTGGTCCGCACCAACGACGGCGCGCCCGACTACTTCGTCACGGTCATCGAGGACATCACGCCGCGCAAGCAGGCCGAGGCCGAGCAGCAGCGCTACCAGGCGCAGCTCCGCCTGATGATCAACGAGCTGAACCACCGGGTGAAGAATACGCTGGCCACCGTCCAGTCGATGGCCGCCCAGGCCCTGCGCGGCGGCGTCGACCCGGCCACCGCCTACGACCGCTTCGAGTCCCGGCTGATGGGCCTGGCCGAGGTCCACGACGTGCTGACGCGCGAGAACTGGCATGGCGCCGACCTGCAGGAAGTCGTCGAGCGTGCGCTGCGGCCCTTCTCCGCCGCCGTCCCCGGGCAGGTGCGCATCGAGGGGCCGGCCGTGTGGCTCCAGCCGCGCGCCGCGCTCACCATGGCGCTCGTCCTGCACGAGCTCGCCACCAACGCCGTCAAGTACGGCGCGCTTTCCTGCGATCCCGGCCGCGTCCTGCTGGGCTGGACCTTCGACCCGTCGAGCGAGCGCCTGCGGCTCACCTGGGCGGAGTCCGGCGGGCCGCCGGTCGCCCCGCCCACCCGCCGCGGCTTCGGCTCGCGCCTCATCGAGAGAGCCATCAAGAGCGAGCTCCAGGGCCAGGCCGCCATGACCTACGACCCGGCCGGCTTCGTCTGCATCATGGACGGCCAGCTTCCCCGCCGCGAAGGCATGCTGAACCTCCTGGACGGGCTGTAGCGGCGCAGGCCCGCCGCCGGGCCGGTGTCGGGCGTCGGCCCGGCGGCGGCAGCCTCTAGTACTCCAGCCGGATCCCCACCCGGACCACCGTGCCCAGCACGTCGTAGAGCGTGCGGTTGGTCTGGACGTAGCCCACCGTGTTCTCGGCCCCCAGCGAGGCCGGGTTCGCCACCAGCGGCGGGTCCTTGTTGAACAGGTTCTTGATCGAGACGTAGCCCTCGCCCTTCACGCCCTCGACCTGGAACTTCCGCGCCACCGACAGGTCCCAGAAGAGCGCGCCGTCGACGTGGTTGTCGTTGATCGTGAAATAGGGCGCCGCCAGCGTCGGACAGCCGCTGGTGCACTCGGTGTAGGCGTTGCTGATCACGCCGCTCGACACGCCGCGGCCGGTCAGGCTGAAGGTCCAGTCGTCCAGCTTGTAGAGGGCGGTCAGGCGGTAGATCCAGTCGGGCGTGCTGTTGGCGTTCGAACCCGCCAGGTTGATCGCCGTCACCCCGTCGTCGGTGACGTTCTTGATGTAGTGCGTGGCCTGCACGCGCAGGCTCAGGTCGCCCTTCAGCTTGTCGGAGACGTCGCCCAGGTCCACGCGGTACGAGGCCTCCAGGTCCAGGCCGCGCGCCTTCATGCTGTTCAGGTTGGCGTAGTAGAGGTTGATGGTGTTCAGCACGCCGTTCACGAAGACGAGCTGGTTGCAGTAGCTCTGGACCTTCTGGATGTAGCAGTAGTCGGCCACGTTCTGGGCGGTGACGAAGCTGATCACCCCGTCCACCTTGATGTCGTAGAAGTCGATCGAGGCGCCGAAGCCGGGCAGGAAGCGCGGCCGGAACACCGCCCCGATCCCGTAGCCGTCGGCCACTTCCGGGGCGGCGTTCGGATTGCCCTGCAGGTTCTGCACGAAGGCCGTCGAGACGCCGTTGATGCTCACAGAATTGCTGCGCGCCGTGCCGCTGTCATAGAGCTCCGACAGGTTGGCGGCGCGGATGTCGCGCGAGCGCGAGGCCCGCAGCGTGATGTCCTCGATGGGCGTCCAGGTCAGGCCCGCCTTCCAAGTCTTCACCCCGCCTGAGGTGCTGTAGTCGGTGTAGCGGGCGGCGCCGTTGAAATCCAAGCCCTTCATCAGCGGCACCAGGATCTCGGCGTAGCCCTCGGTCACCTTGTAGCTGCCGCGGGTGACCCGGTAGTTGCCGTACTTCCAGCCGCTCTCGAACTGCGGATCGACCGAGCCGTCCAGGCTCTCCTTGCGGTGCTCGGCGCCGACGGCGATCGAGATCGGCCCCGCCCAGCCCTCCAGGCTGTTCGAGCGGAAGTTCACCGCCACCACGTCCTGCTTGAACCGCTGTTTGCGCAACGGCTCGCCCAGCACGTAGTCCAGCGCCGCCTGGCTTGCCACGCCCACGCCGAAGCGGTTCAGCGGCACGCAGCCGTTCGACGGCGAGGTCAGGGTCGAGCGGCAGACGATCTGGCCGTTGGCCGGGTTGACCACCGCGTCGGTGGCCAGCGCCAGGCGGGCGTTGTTCCAGGTCGCGGTGAGCTGCTCGGTGGTGTCGGTCACGCCGTGCTGGAAATAGCCGTCCCAGTTCACGTCGACGCCGGCGGCCGCGAACGCGCCCTTGGCGCCGACGACGTAACGTTCCGTCTCGCGGACGTTGGCGCTGCCCGAGGCGGGCATGTCGATGTTGCTGGTGCCCATGGTCAGGGTGCGCAGGCCCAGCGTCGCCATCTGGGCCTTGATCGACGCGGGCAGGTAGGCGTTGTCGGCCTGGATGGTGATGCCGGTCTGGGTGGGCGAGATGTAGTAGCTCAGCCCCTCGTAGCGGGCGTAGCTGGCCTGGGCGAACACCTCGATGTCATCGGTGATGTCGTAGCTGACGCGGCCGAAGACGCTGTCGCGGTCCTCGTCGGGCGCCAGGCTGTTGGTGCCGTTCATCCCCGAGGACGAATAGGTCCAGTCCCCGCCGATCATCCACTGACCGGTCACCGCGCCGTAGTTCAGCTGGTTCACCGAGCCGCCCGGCCCGAAATAGGTCCCGCGCAGCGGCCCCGCCGTGATCAGGCCGCCCGGCGTGTAGGCCGAGATGCCGACATTGTGCGAGACGATGTAGAACGGCGCCCCGGCCGAGGTGTCCGGGTTGCGCACCGCGAACCAGCCGCTCTCGTTCCAGTCGCGGCTCTTGTAGTGGATGCCGTCCTGTCGCACGCGCTCGGCGCTGAACAGCACGTGGCCCTTCTTGTCGGCGAAGCTCGCCCCGCCGGTGACGTTGAACTTCCAGCCCTTGTTGTCGTGCTCGCCGGTCTCGCCGTACTCCAGCGTGCTCTTCAGGCCTGTGTAGCCGGTGTCGAGGATGAAGTTCACGACGCCGCCGACCGCGTCCGAGCCGTAGGCCGACGAGGCGCCGCCCGTCACCACCTCGACCCGGCTGATCAGCGACTGCGGGAAGGTGTTGATGTCCACCAGGCCGGTCGACGCCGAGGCCACCGACCGCTGTCCGTCGAACAGCACCAAGGTGCGCCCGGCGCCCAGGGCGCGCAGGTTCAGCGCGGCGATCCCGGCCACGCCGTTGCTGAGGCCGCCCGACGAGGTCGCTGCGGTCTGGCTGCCCGCGATCGAGGGCAGGGTGTTCACGAAGTCCGAGATGTTGGCCGGCGCCGCGGCGTTGATCTCGTCGGCGCTCAGCACGTTGACCGGCGTCGGCGCGTCGTAGCCGTCGCGCACCACGCGCGAGCCGGTGACCAGCACCTCGGTGAGGGTCTCGTCGGCGGCCGCGGTCGCCATGGCGGCGTCGGCCGGCGCCTCCGCCGCGTGGGCCGTCCAGGCGCAGGCCGCCAGCGCCACCGCGCCGGTCGAGGCCAGGATCTGTCGTCGGAGGCGGGAATACGCCTGGGGATTGCGCGAATACGTCATGAGCCTCTCCAGCATGAGATGTTTTTCGTTTTGAATTGGCGTCTCGTCGGGTCCGCCCAGATGGAACGCAGGCGAATACTGGCCTCGGCCGACGGCGGCCGCCGTCGGCAGGGGTGTCTCGGATGTCGATCGTTGCGGTCCCCCGGCCCCACGGCTTTCGCCGCGCCGGACGCCGACCCTTCGGCCGATCGCCCCTGTGGGTGCGTCGGCGCGTGCGTTCCCCCGTGGACCGCTCTTGCAGAGCGTCCTATATGGATCCTTCCGGCCGGCGCAGCGGCCGCGGATCAGCGAAAGCAAGCAGGTCCCGGGCCCCTGTCACTTTCGAGACTAATTTATCAGATCGGTAACGTTAGACTTCGAACTTCGTAATCTGAACTTGGTGTGGTTCGATATCTGCCATCCAATTACGCAAAGCTGGGGCGCCAGTGGTGAAATCCGAACAGTTGGACCTGGACGACGTTGATTACCGTATCCTCCAGGAGCTCTCGGCGGACGGCCGCGCCTCGGACGTCTGGCTGGCCGAGAAGACCAACCTGTCCGCCACGGCCGTCGCGCGGCGCCGCAAGAGCCTGGAGGAGCGGGGCGCCGTGCTCAGCTACTCGGCCAACCTCAACCTCCCGAAGCTGGGCTACGGCGTCGTCGTGATGGTCTCGATCGAGCTGAACTCCCAGGCCGAGAAGGCGCTGAACGAGTTCGAGCGCGAGGTGATCAAGTGCCCGTCGATCTCGTATTGCGGCTTCATCTCGGGCGACACCGACTTCCTGATCATGCTCAACGTCGAGTCCTTCGAGGACTACGACCGCGTCTACCGGCGCGAGCTCTCCACCCTCCCGCACGTGGCCCGCATCCGCAGCAGCTTCGTGCTGCGCGAAGTGGCCCGCCGCGGAACCCCGCCGGTGGTCTTCATGGACGAGGCCGGGAGCTAGGGAAGGGCGGGCCATCGTCGTCGGCCTATTTCGGCGTTGTGGTGGGGTAGGTGATGCCCAGCTGTTCCAGATAGGTCTTATATTTCTTGGGGTTGTAGTAGTACGGCTCCATCTTCGGGCGCAGCTTGGCCATGATGTCGGTGTTCAGCCAGATGGCCGGCTTGTCGGTCGGGCCCAGCACCGGGTCGTACTTCTGGGTCTTGAGCTGCACGTTCTGGAAGTAGTCCTTGGCGTCGGCCACGACCTTCGGCGTGGTCATCAGGTCCAGCACAGTCAGCGCCACGGCCTTCGCCCCCACCACCACGCCCTTGTGGGCGATCGGCGTCGCCATCGCCATGGCCGAGGTCACGTTGTGGCCGATGGCGCCCGGGATGTTCGAGGGATAGCGGATGGTGATCGTCGGCACGGTCCACATGATGTCGCCGATGTCGTCCGAGCCGCCGCCGAACCCGCCCCGGTCGCCCGGCGCGGTCAGGGGCGCGACCTCGGTCGCCAGCGGCTCGCTCTTCAGCTTGTTGGTCTCCTGCACCGCCTTGGCGAAGGCCTTGTCGTCCTCCGACCACACCGGCATGCCGATGCGCTTGATGTTGGCGTAGGCGGCCTCGGCCAGCGGCTTGTTGCTGTAGTTCGGCGCGGCGTAGCCCAGCACCCGGTGCTCCACCGTCGTGTCGGTGGCCATCGCCGCGGCGTCCGAGATCTTGTTGCCCAGCTCGTACAGGTCGCGGATCGACTGGAAGTTCTGCTCGCGGAAGTAATACCAGACGGTCGCCACGCCCGGGACGATATTGGGCTGTCCGCCGCCGTCGGTGATCACGTAGTGCGAGCGCTGGGTCAGCGGCAGGTGCTCGCGCCGGAAGTTCCAGGCCGTGTTCATGATCTCGACGCCGTCCAGGGCGCTGCGGCCGTCCCAAGGCTGGCCGGCGGCGTGCGCCGTCTTGCCGTGGAAGGTGTACTCGACCGAGACCATGCCGTTGTTGCCGCCGGGGCCCCAGGCGGTGCTGAAGTCGCGGCTCACGTGGGCGAAGATCGTGGCGTCCACGTCCTTGAACAGGCCCGCGCGCACGTAGAACGCCTTGGTCGCCAGCAGCTCCTCGGCGACGCCCGGCCACAGCATGATGCGGCCGGGGATCTTGTTCTTCTCCATGACGTCCTTCGCGGCCAGGGCCGCGACCACCATCATGGGCATGCCGGAGTTGTGGCCCTCGCCGTGGCCCGGCGCGCCTTCGATCATGGGCTTGATGTTGGGGATGCCGGGATATTGCGACAGGCCCAGGAGGTCGTCGATGTCGCTGCCCAGGGCGATCAGCGGGCCGCCAGTCCCCCACGTCGCCGTCCAGGCCGTCGGGATGCCGGCCACGCCGCGCTCGATCTTGAAGCCGTTCTTCTCGAGGATCCCCGTCAGGAACTCCGACGTCCGGAATTCCTGGAAGCCGGGTTCGGCGTAGCTGAACACCTGGTCGACCATCTCCTGGGCCATCTTGGTCCGGGCGTCGACGCCGGCGATCGCCGCCGTGCGCATGGCCTCGGTGGTGTTCACCGGCGGCGCCACGAACGGCGCGGCCGGCTTGGCCTCGGCGGGCGCCTGCGCCGCGCCCGTCGTCGGCGCCATGGCCGCCAGCAGGAGCGCCGCCAGGGCCGCTCCGTTTCGAAGATGTCCCACTATCGTCCCCTCTGCGTCCGGGCCGCATGCGGCCGTTGATCGCCGCGCGTCACGGGGCGGCGGTTTTCAACGAAATTCCAGCATCACGCGGCGGAAAGCCAATCCACAATCCAATTCCAAGCGGATTTTCAGCGGCATCAACGGCCTTCTCGTCGAAATCCGCGAGCGGCTCGCAAATTGGCGTTTCAACGTTCCCCATGCTGCATTCGTGATCGTCGGGCGCCCGACTTTATGTCACGCTGGCGTATCGCGGCCAGGCGCCGCCGGCCGATGACCGGGGTGTTGGGTCCTGTCGGAGCTGCCGGCTGGCGGTTGGCTCCGCCTCGCGGCAAAACCTCGCTCACATCATTAGAATTTCTGCAAAGACTTAATTCCTATTGAGTCAGTAGGTTTTGAACGTGGCGTCGCTCCTCCCCTTCTGAGGCGTCACGTGAGCGGGGAGCGCGCGGGCGGACCCAAGACCGTCCGTGCGCCCTTCGTCCAACCCACGAGCCGCCCAGGAGCCGCAAGGTGATCGTCAGCTTCCAGGCCCTTCCGGGCCCCTGTCGCCCCAAGGCCTGAGCGGCGTCCGGCGCCGCATCCTCATCCACCCAACTCGTCGTCTTTCAAAAGGCCGCGCCGTCGTGTCCGCGCGGTCAGGGGGTAGTCTTGTCTGCAGTAAAGCTATTGGCCCTCGGGTCCGTTTCCACCGTCGCGCTCTGGCTGACCGCCACGCCCGCCGCTGCCCAGGCCGTCCCGGCCGGGTCGGCCGCCGCCGATGTCTCCGCCGCCGTCGCCGCGGACGCCGGCGACGGGGCCGGCGACGGCTCGGTCGAGGCGGTGATCGTCACCGCGCGCCGCCGCGCCGAGCAGGCTCAGGACGTGCCGATCGCACTGTCCGTCCTGGGCGCCGAGACCCTGGAGAAGACCGGAACCTACAACCTGGCCCAGGTGGTCCAGTTGGCCCCCAGCCTCTACCTCGGCTCGTTCAACCCGCGGAACACCACGGTCAACATCCGCGGCCTCGGCAACAACCTGGGCCTCGCCAACGACGGGCTGGAGGCCGGTGTCGGTCTCTATATCGACCAGGTCTATTTCAGCCGCCCGGCCGCCTCGACCTTCGACCTCTCCGACGTCGAGCGCGTCGAGGTGCTGCGCGGGCCGCAGGGCACGCTGTTCGGCAAGAACACCACCGCCGGCGCCATCAACGTCACCACCCGCCTGCCCACCTTCACGCCCGAGGGCCGCTTCGAGCTCAGCTACGGCGAGTACGGGTTCCTGCAGGGCAAGGCCTCGATCTCCGGCCCGATCAGCGACACGGTCGCCTTCCGCCTCTCAGCCAGCTCCACCCAGCGCCACGGCCTGGTGAAGAACGTCGTCACGGGGCGCAGCTTCAACAACCTCGACAACACCGCCGTCCGCGCCCAATTGCTCTTCAAGCCCAGCGACAAGCTTTCCATCCGCTTCGTCGCCGACTGGAACCGCCAGGAGACCGACTGCTGCGTCCTGGTGTACGCGGGCTACGGCCCCACCCAGAAGCCGGCCGCCCTGCAGTACCCGGTGCTGATCGCGGGCCTCGGCTACACGAACCCCAGCCAGGATCCGTTCGACCGCCTCACCGACATCAACGCCGAGGCCCATGCGAACCAGACGCTGGGCGGCGCCTCGGCGGTGGTCGACTACGACCTGGGCTTTGCGACGCTGACGTCAGTCACGGCCTGGCGCTACTGGAAGTGGGACCCGGCCAACGACGCCGACTTCTCGCGTCTGTCGATCCTGGACAAGAGCCAGAACGCCGACCAGCAGGACCAGTACAGCCAGGAGATCCGCCTGGCCTCCAACGGCGACGGGCCGCTCTCGTGGATCGTCGGCGCCTATGGCTTCCGCCAGACCATCGACGCCCAGGGGCTCGCCCAGTACGGCCAGCACTCGGCCTACTGGCTGCTGGGTCCGACCCAGCCGTCGGCCCTGCTCGACGGCTACCAGGCGATCTCGGGCGCCAGCTCCACGACCAAGAGCTACGCCGCCTTCGGCCAGCTGACCTGGCGCGCGACCGAGCGGCTCTCGATCACGCCGGGGCTGCGCTACACCTACGAGGAGAAGGACGCGGCCTATGTGCAGGTGGTGCGGGGCGGCCTGGCCAACCCGACCGCGGCGCAGCAGGCGTTGAAGTTCGCCGTCGCCCGGCCCCAGGCCTATGAGGCGCACGACGACAGCGGCAAGCTCTCGGGCCAGATCAACGTCGCCTGGCAGCAGACGCCCGACCTGCTGATCTACGGCAACTACGCCCGCGGCTATAAGTCGGGCGGTATCAACCTGGCCGGCCTGCCGCTGGACACGGCCGGCAATCCGGTGCTGTCGCGCGCGGTCATCCGCCCCGAGAAGACCGACGCCTGGGAGGCCGGCTTCAAGAGCCAGCTTTTCGACCGCCGCGTCATCTTCAACGCCGCGGCCTTCTGGAGCGAGACCCGCGACTACCAGGCCAACGTGGTCGACACGGCGGGCGGCGCTCTGCGCCAGTTCCTCGACAACATCCCCAAGGTCCGCTCGCGCGGCGTCGAGGTCGACACGCGGCTCGCGCCCATCCACGGCTTCAGCGCCTATGCCTCGGGCGCCTGGACCGACGCCGAATACGTCTCCTACGCCAACGGCCCGTGCCCGCTGGAGCTGATCGGCGCGACCACGCGGGCCTGCGACCTCTCGGGCCGTCCGCTGCCGGGCGTCTCGAAGCTGGTGGTCTCGGCCGGCGCCGAATACCGCCGCCCCGCCCATGTGCTGGGCCTCGAAGGCGAAGCCTACGCCGGCGCCGACTGGAACTGGCGCTCGCGCTTCTACTCGTCGGCCTCGGACAGCGTCTATTCGCGCATCCCGTCCTACGGCCTCCTGAACCTGCGCGCCGGCTTCCGCCCCGAGGACCGGTGGGAAGCCTTCGTCTGGGTCAAGAACGCCGCCGACAAGAAGTACTTCCAGTACATCTCCGGCCTGCTCGGCAACACCGGCGCGCTCAACGGCAACCCCGGCGATCCGCGCACCGTCGGCGTGACGCTGAAGGCGTCGTACTGACATGGCCCGCACGTTCAAGCTCACCCTGGGCCCGTCCAACGCACGCCTTGCCGCCTTCGCCGCGCCGGCCCTGCCGCTGGCCGCCGCCGGCCTGCCGCTCGGGGTCTACCTGCCGCCGTTCTACGCCACGGAGCTGGGCCTCGGCCTGCCGCTGGTGGGCGCGATCTTCATGCTCAGCCGCATCTGGGACGCCGTGAACGATCCGCTGATCGGCGTGCTCTCCGACCGCACGCGCAGCCGCTTCGGCCGCCGCAAGCCGTGGATCGCCGCCGGCGCGCCGATCTTCGCCATCGCCGCCCTGGCCATCTTTGCGCCGGGCCTGTTCGGCGCCACGCCGGGCGCCGTCTGGCTCGCGGCCTGGCTGTTCGTCTTCTACCTCGGCTGGACGATGGTCCAGATCCCGCTGTCGGCCTGGGGCGGCGAGCTGTCGTCCCAGTACCACCAGCGCAGCCGGGTTCAGACCTTCAGCCACGTCTCGGCGGCGCTCGGCTTGCTCACGGTCCTCGTCCTGCCGGCCGCGTTGGACGCTCTGGCCGCCCGCGCCGGGGCCGAGGCGGCGGCCGGCCTCAAGACCGCGCTGATGGGCGGCTTCGTGGTGGCGACGCTGATCCCGGCCGTGATCGTGGCCCTGGTCTTCGCCCCCGAGCCCACCGTCCCGGCCGCGCCTCGCACGCGCCTGAAGCTCGGCGCCGCGATCGCCCAGCTCGCCCGTGAGCCGCTGTTGCTCAAGGTCCTGGCCTCCGACTTCGCCGTCACCCTGGGCCAGTCGATCCGCGGCTCGCTCTTCGTCTTCTTCGTCTCGGCCTACATGGGGCGCCCCGACCTCGCCGCCGGCCTCTTCCTGCTGCAGTTCGTGTTCGGCGTCTTCGCCGGGCCCATCTGGCTCAGGATCGGCTACCGCCTCGGCAAGCACCGCACTGTCGTGGCCGGCGAACTGGTCCAGGTGGCCATCAACCTCGGCCTGCTGCTGGTGGCCCGCGGCGATCTCGCCCTCCTGGTCGGCCTGACGGTCGCGCAGGGCCTGGCCCAGGGCTCGGGCAACCTGATGCTCCGCGCCATCGTCGCCGACGTCGCCGACAAGCAGCGGCTCGAAACCGGCGAGGAACGGACGGGCCTGTTCTTCTCGGTGTTCAGCCTGGCCGGGAAGGCCGGCCCGGCCGTCGCCATCGGCGTCGCCCTGCCGCTGGTCGCCGCCTTCGGCTTCCAGCCCGGCAAGCCCAACAGCCCCGGCGCGCTGGAGGCTCTGAAGTGGGTCTTCGCCGGCGGCCCGGCCCTGGCCCACCTGGTCTCGGCCGCCCTCATCGCCCGCTTCTCTCTCGACGAGGCCCGGCACCGCGAAATCCGCGCCGCCCTCGACGCTCAACCCCATTCGGGCGGCGCCCTCGCCGCCGCCGAATAGTCCGCTCGACAAAGGAGACCTCCCATGAGCGCAGACGGCTACCTTTTCCACACCACCCAGCTCGACGTGGCCCCCATCGGCGGCCGCATCGGCGCCGAAGTCCGCGGCTTCAGGCTGGCCGGCGACCTCAACGACGACCAGACGGCGGCGATCCTCGACGCCCTCTACAAGCACAAGGTCCTGTTCTTCCGCGACCAGCACCACCTGACCGACGAGTCCCAGGAGGCCTTCGCCGCCCGCCTCGGCCGACCGGTGGCGCACCCGACGGTCCCCGTCCGCGAGGGCTCGTCCTATCTGCTCGAACTCGACAGCCTGCACGGCGGCCGCGCCAGCTCCTGGCACACCGACGTCACCTTCGTGCCCGACTACCCGGCCGCCTCGATCCTGCGTTCGGTGACCAGCCCGGCCAGCGGCGGCGACACCGTCTGGGCCAACACCAGCGCCGCCTACGAGCGTCTGCCCGCGCCGCTGAAGACGCTGGTCGACAACCTCTGGGCGGTCCACACCAACGCCTACGATTACGCCGCCACCCGCCCCGACGTGGACCAGGAGCGGCTGGAGCGCCATCGCAAGGTCTTCGCCTCGACGGTCTACGAGACCGAGCATCCCGTGGTGCGCATTCACCCGGTGACCGACGAGCCGACCCTGGTGCTCGGCCACTTCATCAAGTCGTTCGTGGGGCTCTCGACGCGCGACAGCCAGACCCTGCTCAATCTCCTGCAGGACCACGTGATCAAGCTGGAAAACACGGTCCGCTGGCGCTGGCGCGAGGGCGACGTGGCCATCTGGGACAACCGGGCCACCCAGCACTACGCCGTGGACGACTACGGCGACCAGCGTCGGGTCATGCGTCGGGTCACCATCGCCGGGGACGTCCCCGTCGGCCTCGACGGCCGCTCGAGCCGCGCGCTGAAGCCCGCCGCCCAGGACCTGGCCGCGTAACGGCCGGGGAGGGGCGCGCCGCTGCACCCGCCTGTAAGGCGACGCGCCCCTTGCCTCTTCCCTTCCGTCAGCGCCTAACCTCCCGCCAAACAGACATCGGCCAATTGGCACAAGGGGAGGACAGGCCATGAAGGACTTCGCCGGCAAATTCGCCATCGTCACGGGCGGCGGCACGGGCATGGGCCGCGAGCTCGCCCGCCAGCTCATCGCCGAGGGCTGCAGCGTGGCCATGTGCGACGTCTCCGACCGCAACATGCAGGAGACCATCGCCCTCGCCAGGGCCGACGGCGTGCCGCAGGGCGTCAGGATCACCGCCCATGTGGCCGACGTCTCCGACGAGGCTGCGCTGATCCGCTTCCGCGACGAGGCCCTGGCCGCCCACGACATCGACCGCGTCCACCTGCTGTTCAACAACGCCGGCATCGGCGGCGGCGGCTCGATGGTCACCGACGACCGCGCCGAGTGGGAGCGCACGTTCAACGTCTGCTGGTACGGCGTGTACTACGGCGTCCGCACCTTCCTGCCCGCCATGCTGGCCGCCGACGAGGCGCACATCGTCAACACCTCCAGCGTCAACGGCTTCTGGGCCAGCCTGGGCCCGCACGTCTCCCACACCGCCTACGCCGCGGCGAAGTTCGCGGTGAAGGGCTTCACCGAGGCCCTGGTCACCGACCTGCGCCTCAACGCCCCGCACGTGAAGTGCTCGGTGGTCATGCCCGGCCACATCGGCACCGCCATCGCCGGCAACAGCCGCAAGGTCATCCGCGGCGTCGAGGACGACACCCTGAGCGCCGAGGAACTGGCCCGCGCCCGCCAGCGCATCGGCCGCATGGGCATGGACGCCGACGCCATCCCCGACGCCGCCATCCAGGCCATGGTCAGCGAGCAGGCCCGCCGCTTCCTGGAAGATGCGCCCATGACCGCCGCCGCCGCCGCCACGGTGATCCTCGACGGCGTGAAGGTCGACCGCTGGCGCATCCTGGTGGGCGAGGACGCCAAGAAGATGGACGCCCTGGTCCGCGCCGATCCCGAGAACGCCTACGAGCCCGCGTTCTTCGACGTGCTGGCCAAGGAGGTCGGCTGGCAGCTCAACGGCATCGTCTCCAATCAGCCGAAGTAGACGGCCCGCCGGCCTCGCCGCAGGGCTGCGCCGGCCAGGCCCGCGCCGGTCAGCATCAGCAGCCACGCCGCTGGTTCCGGCGCGGCCGACAGCGCCTGGCCGCTGAGCTGGAAGGCGAAGTTCCCGCCCTGCTCGTCGGGGTAGATCAGCCAGTACTGCTCTTCCGCCGGCTTCACCCACATGTAGACCGGGTCCGGCTCGCCCGTGGCCGCGCCGCGCAGCCAGTACCAGCCGTAGCCGTCGCTCGGGTAGTGCGACCAGATCCCCATCCAGTAGGTCTGGCCGCCCGCCAGCTCCAGCGGCGCGTCGAAGTCGTACCAGTAGTGCTGCACCGGCAGGGCCGAGTTCTGCATGCCCGCCGTGGCTTCCCACTGGGCGTCCACCGTGAAGCTGGCGATCGGCCCGGCTTCGATGTCGGCCACCGGCAGGATCGGGTCGCCGTAGTCCAGCGTGCTCGGATAGAACTCGATCGTGAAGCTGAGCGGCGAGGCCAGGCCCACGTCGTCCATCGGGCTGGTCCGGCCCAGGCCCCACCAGTCGATCCGCGTGATCGCGCCGTCCGCGTCCAGCTGGAACTCGTCGAAGGTGCGCCAGCCCTCCTCGTGCGAGGGGCTGAACGAGCTGTTGAAGTTCGGCGCCTGCTCGTAGAGCGTCTCGCCCACCGCCGGCCCCGCCAGCACGCAGGCGGCGGCCACGGCCAGCGCCCGGATGGTCGTCTTCATGCCTCGTCCCCCAGGCCTTTCACAGGCGCTGAGGATACGTCCCCGCCCAGGCGCGGTCGTTGCGCGGGCGTCTCAAAGGCGCCGCGTGCGCTTTCACCAGCGTCTCACGGCCGCGCGCTTGTCCATGCCGGCGCGCGATGGAAGATGGCCGCGAACCTTCCGCGAAAGGATCGGACATGCCCAAGAAGTACACGGCCCAGTGCGCCTGCGGCGCGGTGAAGTTCGAGTTCGACACCGACCCGGATTTCGTCGCCAACTGCCACTGCCGGGACTGCAAGCGCGCCTCGGGCGGCGAGATGGCCACCTTCTTCGCCGTGCCGGCCGACGACTTCACGCTGCTCAGCGGCGCGCCCAAGGCGTTCCACTACATCGCCAACTCGGGCCACGGCCTGGACCGCAACTTCTGCCCCGAGTGCGGCTCGCGCGTCTTCACCAGCAACCTCGAGAGCTTCCCGGGCGCCGTCTTCGTCCAGCTCGGCAGCCTCGACCGCCCGGAACTGGTCGCGCCGAAGCTGGAGATGTTCACCAGCCGCCGCCTGCCGTGGAACCGGCCGCTCGACATGCCGCAGTTTCCCGAGATGCCGACCTGACCGGCCCCGGCGCCGACTACCGCTTCTGGTACGGGTGGAAGATGTAGTCCTTCGCCTTCACCGCCGTGTGGCACGCGTTCCCGCAGTCGGCCGGCGCGGCGTCGGCCGTGAAACTGTCGGTGGCCGGGTCGTAGTTGAACAGCGCATAGCCCCACCCGCCGCTCTTGGCGAAGCGCTTGCTGTCCTTCTCCATCAGGAACGCTTGGCTGAACGTGTCCGGCACGTCCACGTCGAACGGCGCCTCGGTGCTCTTCTTGGGCTTCCACTGCAGCTTGGCGATCTTGGACCCGTCCGGGAACGGCTTGCCGCTGCCGGGAATGCCCGCCCTGTAGGCCTTGATCATCGTGGGATTGGCCACGATCACCTTCAGCACCTCGCCGGTCCGCGCCGACGAGACCACCGCCCAGTCCTCGTAGCCCTTGAAGTCGGCGAACGCGACGCCGTCCGGCGTCTTCAGCGTGTACTTGTCGTGCGCGGCGACGGCCGCCGCGCCTTCCGCCACCGTGAGCGCCGCCGCAGCGGCCGCGATGAGCAGCACCTCGTTACGCTTCATGGTCGATCCCTCTTCGACAGTCGTGGACGAGCGCGTTCGCCGCCGCGGCGGGCGTCGCCGCGCGGCGGCCAGGATCTGGTGCTGAGGGGGCGGCCGACCGCGTGGCCGGTCTCCGGGGGGTAACGGTGTTCTTCCCGCCTACTCGGCCCACCGCAGGGGCCGAGCGTCAAGCGCGATATGGCGGCGCGGCTCTCGAACCGTGCTCGCGCCGCCTGCAGCCTTACGAGAACAGGTCGCCGTACCGGTATTCGACGCCGCCGTCGTACGAGCCGAACTCGCGCGCGGACACGACGCCGCCAGTGGGGGCGTAGTCCACGTCCGTGCTGTCGCCGTCGATGGCGTAGTAGAACTCGCCGCCGCTCCCCGACTTGCCGCTGCCGAACTTGATCGCCACGCCCTCCACCTCGGCGCCCGCGAGCTGGGCGTTGCGCGCCAGGATCTGCGCCAGGGCGTCCTGGTACCAGGTGTCCAGGTCGTCGTTCACCGCGTCGGGCGTCTCGATCTTCACGAAGAAGAAGTGGTCGTCCTCCGACTGGTTGGGCGTCAGGTCGAAGTAGAACGTCACGTGCGAGATGTCCTTGGGCATCGTCGCGAAATTGCCGCCGTCGCTCTCGACGTCGACGGGCGCTTCGGTGATCGTGGTCTTGGGCATCGGTCCCCCTCCTTGAAGTGACGCCGCAAGCTCGCCGCGTCGCCGTAAAGCGCCGCGGAACAAAGACGATTAATTCCGGAAGTCTCGAAGTATCGCGTTGGCCCCACGGGCACGCCGGGCCTGATCGCGGCGCGGGCGCCGGGCCGGAAACGTCCGCCGCCCGCCAGATGGCGCTTAACGCCGGGCTCGGGTTGAACGACGCTGCAGGGGCTTCTCGCGAGTCTGGGGCCGCCTTTGCAGAGAACCTTCCTGGCCGTCGTCCCGGTGACGGCGCTGATCCTTGCGGCCCTGGCCCTGCTCGCCGCCGTCTTCGCCTGGCGATGGTTTGGCGCCGAACGGGCGAGGGCCGGCGAGGGCGGGTGGCCGCGGCCCGCGCTGCCCGACCTCGCCATCGGCGCGGTGACCAACTTCTTCGACGCCCTGGGCATCGGCTCGTTCGCGCCGACCACAGCGGCTTTCAAGTTCTTCCGCCGCGTGCCCGACGAGCTGATCCCCGGCACGCTCAACGTCGGCCACGCCCTGCCCACCATCGCCCAGGCGCTCATCTTCATCGCCGTGGTCGAGGTCGAGCCGTTGACCCTGCTTGGCATGATCCTCGCCGCCGCGGCGGGCGCCTGGATCGGCGTCGGCTTCGTCGCCCGCGCCCCGCGCCGCACCATCCAGCTCGCGATGGGCGTGGCCCTGCTGGCCGCCGCGGGCCTGTTCCTGGCCAGCGTGCTGGGCGTGATGCCGGCCGGCGGCGAGGCCAAGGGCCTGGCGGGCGGCAAGCTCGCCCTGGCCATCGGCGCCAACTTCGTCCTGGGCGCCCTGATGATGCTGGGCATCGGCCTCTACGCCCCGTGCCTCATCCTGGTCAGCCTGCTGGGCATGAGCCCCCTGGTGGCCTTCCCGATCATGATGGGCTCGTGCGCCGTCCTGATGCCCGTCGGCGGCCTGCGCTTCGTCGCCAGCGGCCGCTACAGCCTGCGCGCCGCCCTGGCCCTCACCCTGGCCGGCCTGCCCGCCGTCCTGATCGCGGCCTACATCGTCAAGTCGCTGCCGCTCGACTGGCTCCGCGTCCTCGTCGTCTTCGTCGTCCTCTACACCGCCGTCAGCATGCTCTGGTCGGCCCGGCGGGAGAGGGCGCGCTAACCCGCCCGCGCCGTAACGACCCAGGTCGCCGCCCGCAGCTGTGGCCCCGCCGGCCCGTCGCGTTCGCGCAACGCGGCTTCCAGCGCCGCGCTCGCCCCTGGCGCCCACCGCGGATGCTCGCGCAGGATCGCGCCCAGCGCCCCCACCCGCGTGCAGACCTCGACCATCGCGTTCAGACTCCCGCTGCCCACCGCCGCGTCGTGCGCCGTCACCGCCACGTCCGCGAAGCCGGCCTCCGCCAGCACCGCGCGCAGGCGCGCCGGATCGGCCAGCGAGAACCAGCCCGCCCCCGCGGTCGCGTCCACCAGCTCCGCCGGCAGCTGCGGCTCCGCGGCCCGCAGCGGCAGATGATCCAGCTCGTTGTCGTCCAGCCCGCGCCACGACACGAACGCCAGTCGCCCGCCCGGCCGCAGCGCCCGGCGCAGATTGCCGAACGCCGCCGCCGGCTCGTCGAAGAACGCCAGCCCGAACCGCGAATAGACGCCGTCGAACGTTCCGGCCTCGAACGGATAGGTCTGCGCGTCGCCGCAGGCGAAGCTGAGGTTGGCCGGCAGGTCCGGCTCGCCCCGCATCACCGCGACCGCCGCCTCCAAGAGGTCGAAGCCGACCACCCGGCCCCCCGGCCCGACTGCGCGGGCCAGCGCTGCGGGCGTACCGCCGATCCCGCAGCCCACGTCCAGCACGCGCTCGCCCGCCGCTGGTCGCAATGCCGCCATCGCCGCCGCGCCCAGCGGCTCCAGCTGCCGCTCCAGCGCCTCACGGATTTCCAGCCACGCGCGGACGCGAGGGTGATCGACGACGATGGGGCCCGTGTCCGCCATGGCTCAGCCTTAGCATTCCTCTCCCCCGGGCGAAGCCCGAGAGCGAGAGGGTAGGGAGAGGGCGTGCTTATCTGACGACCGCCAGCAACCTCTCCGCCGCCACCCTCGCCCCGTCGCCGCGGATCGTGCCCGCCACCTCCGCGGCCCGCGCAACGGTCTCCGCCGCCAGCGCCACCCGCAGCGCGGCCGCGAGCGACTCCGCCGTGAACGTCGGCCCGTCGTGCGCCACGCCGATCCCCAGCCGAGCCGTCTGCGCCGCCCAGTACGGCTGGTCGGCGATCTGCGGCGTCACCACCTGCGGCGCCCCGGCCCGCGCGGCCGTGGTCGTGGTGCCCGCCCCGCCGTGATGGACCACCGCCGCCACCCGGCCGAACAGCGCCTGCTGGTTCACCTCGCCCACGGCGAAGCAGTCGTCGCCGTCGTCGGCCAGCGCCAGCCCCGCCCAGCCGTGCGCCAGCAGGATGCGGCGGCCGAGCCCCCGCACGGCCTGTATCGCCACCCCGGCGGCCTGCTTCAGCGCCTCGTGCGGCATGCTGCCGAAGCCCACATAGACCGGCGCCGGCCCGGCGTTCAGGAAGGCCTCCAGCTCGGCGGGCAGGGCGCGCTCGTCCGGCAGGATCCAGGCCCCGGTCTGCACGACGTCGCAGAGATCGGTGGCCAGCCACGGACTGAGGACCGGGTCGGACGCCAGCCAGGGCTGTTGCGTGACGACCTGATCATGGACGTCCGAGACCGGCCGCAGGCCGATCGAGGCGCGCAGGGCGTTATAGGCGGCCCCGAAGATCGCGTTGCGCGCGCGCCGGTCCAGCGCCCAGAGCGCCCGGTTGTCGGTCTCCTCCGGCGGCAACGGGTGGCCGGGGAAGGGGTGGGGCCGGTGGTGTGTCGAGGGCAGGAAGATCGGACAATAGGTGGCGTGAACGTGGGGCAGGCCCCGCTGCTCTGCCACGAGCTGCGCGGCCGCCGACGACGGGAACAGGCCCGCCGAAAGCACCGCGTCGCAGCCCTCGGCCGCCGCCGAGATCGCCTCGAACTGGGCGTTCAGCACCAGCGCCGCGCGCTCGCGCAGGTCCATCGGCGGCTGGTTCGCCAGCGCATCGGCGATCCACTTGCGCACCGGCGTGAAAGCCGGCGCCAGCGGCGCGCCGGCCCGCGCCACCAGCTCGGCGAACTCAGGGTCGGGCGGCGCGCACACCACCCCCTCCGCGCCCAGCGCCCGCAGGCCCGTCGCCAGGCCCGCCACCGGCTCGACATCGCCCCGCGACCCGAACGTCGACAACAGAATCCGCATTGCGCCCTCCTTGGCTCCGAGGGCTCCGCAGTCTGTCCACAAACCGCGCCCTGCCAATTCTTGAATTCAACTCTTTCGCCCCCAGATCATGGTCAGGCGGGCAGGCTCCGCGGCGCGTCGGCGCCGCACGATTTCGACCACGAACCACACGAACCGGCCCGAGCGATCCGCGCCGGCTCAGCTGCGGGTTCGTGTTGTTCGTGTGGTTCGTGGCTCAAAGGACAGCGCCTGCGGCGCGCACCGCGCAGACCAACCGGTCACAGCGCCCGCCCGGCCTCGGCCGCCGCCACGGTCCGCACGTCGCGTCCGGGCCTGCGCGGGTATTCAAGCTGGGTCGCCACCAGGTTGGCCGTCGCCGCGCCGTAGCGGCCGCCGATGCCGGCCAGGGCCGCGTCCAACGCTTGCGCCGGCCGGCCCTCCGGCGCGACGCGCGTCGCCGGGGGCCAGCTCGCCGCCGTCTCGTCGGGCCGGATGCGCAGGCCGCTGCGCGTCGTCACCGGCCCGGCCGCCGCCGCGAACGTGGTCACCTTCGAGCGATAGGTCCGCGACCAGGCGTCGGCCACCAGCGCCAGCGACACCTCGTCCATCCCGGCCGACAGCGGCACGCCCAGCGTCTCATGGCCCCAGACCGCCAGGGTGTTGCCCGCCACCGTCGCTGCGAACGGCCGCGAGAAGCGGAACGCCGCGCTGGCGTGCCGCGCGTCCCACGCCGCGACGCCCAGGTCGCGCGCCGTCGCCTCGGCCTTGGCCCGTCCGCCGATCGCCTCGACCAGGGTCAGCATCATCGGCATCGAGGCCGTGATCCCGGTCGTGGTCGCCACGTTGCGGTCCACCACGAAGCGCCGGTCGGCCACCATCTGCACCGCCGGGTGCGCCTTGGGCAGGCTGGTCCGGTAGAACCAGTGGGTGGTCGCGCGCCGGTGGTCCAGCAGGCCGGCGGCGGCCGTCACCTTGGCGCCCGCGCAGACGCTGACGATCTTCGCCCCCTTGGCCGCCTGCGCCTTCAGCCAGGCCATCACCGCCGGGTCGTCGTCGCGGCTCATGGCCGGCACGATCACGTAGTCGGCGCCGTCGGGATACTGCCGGTCGAACGCCGCCGTCGTCGCATCCGGCTCGGCCTTCAGGGCAGGGTAGAGCTGCACGGTCCCGGGCCCGGTCGACAGCGCCAGCACCTCGGCCACGTCGGCGCGTTTCAGGATGCCGTAGGGCATCACATAGTCGGTGGTCTCGGTCATGGTGTCGCCGTTCGCGCCCAGGACTGCGATCACCGGCCGCGCGCGCTTGGTGGGTTTCAGCGCCGCCAGCGTCGCGGCTTCCTCGCCGGCGCTGATCGGCGCGGCGTCCATCGCCGGCGGCGCGGGCGGCAGGCTCATCAGCCAGCCACCGAACCCCAGGGGAACCAGCGCCACGGCGCCCAAGGCCCCCCACAACCACGTCCGCTTCATCTCGCCGCTCCGGGTCTGCGAAAGCGTCCTGGGATACCGCCGGGGTGGCTTGGCCGAAATGACAAGTATCGCACGTTTCCTGCCAGGCCCCTGTGACGCCCGTTGCGCCTGGATCAACGCGCCACGGACGTGACATGGTCGCTCGCGCCGGGGACAGTTCCCGCGCCGAGTTCCGGACCCGCCCATGACCGCCGAGACCGAAGACGCCCCCGTCCAGTTCCGCTTCGAGGCCGAGGTGATCCACTGGCGCGGGCCATCGCCCTACTTCTTCGTGCCGGTGCCGGCCGAGCCCGCCCGCGAACTCCGCGACCTCGCCCGCGCGGTCACCTACGGCTGGGGGATGATCCCGGTCAGCGCCCGCATCGGCGACACGGTCTTCACCACCTCGCTCTTCCCCAAGGACGACACCTACTTCCTGCCCCTGAAGGACGCCGTCCGCCGCCAGACCGCCCTGACCGCCGGCGACACTGCCGCCGTCGAACTCACCCTCGAGGCCGTCCGCAGGCGCTGAGGGGGCAGGACGCCCTGCGCGCCGCAGGCGCTGTCTTGTTCAACCACGAACCACACGGACCACACCAACGACGTTCCCCCTCGCTGGCGCGCCTCAAGGAGGGCTCGCGTTCGTGTGGTTCGTGTGGTTCGTGGTCAAAACATCAGGGCGCTGACGCGCCACGGCGATCGCTCGCGTCCCGCCGTGATCGCCACTTCCTCTGGGGTTGCAGTCACGCTTCCAACGGCTCCCGATTGAATCGACGTATCGTCGTTCGGTGAAGCTTGTTGTCTACTGCAGGTTGGCCTAGCTTGGCCGGCGGGGCGTCTTGGACCAACTCTTGATTGCAGAGGTTCGAGTCATGCGTCCCGTGTCCTTCCGCCTCGCCGCCCTGGCGAGCCTGGCTTTCGCCGCCTCCGCCCCGGCCATGGCGGCCGTCAACGTCATCCCCGACCACACCACGTCCACCGCCACCGATGGCGTCGACGGCGTGCTGCGGGTCGGCGCCCCCTGGGGCCCCGGCTCGTCGCCCTCCGACCTCGGCCTGCCGGTCGACGGCGTCTTCGCGCCCGAGAACCAGCAGTGGAACAACGGCTCGTTCTGGTGGGACCAGGATCCGTCCGTCAACGACGCCACCGTCCACTACACGCTGCAGCTCGACGGCCTCTACAGCTTCACCCGTTTCGTGGTGCAGGCCGACGACAACGACAGCTACCTGCTGGAATGGTGGGACGGCGGCGCCTGGCAGACGGCGTTCAACATCGCCGCGGTGAACACCTTCGGCCTGGTCACCCGCGACTCCGGCGACGTGGCGCCCATCGTCACCGACCGCCTGCGCTTCTCGGCCACGGGCGGCGACAACTACTACGGGGTCTCCGAGATCCAGGCCTTCGCCGAGGTCCCCGAGCCCGCCGCCTGGACGCTGCTGATCGCGGGCTTCGGCCTGACCGGCGCGGCGCTCCGTCACAGGCGGGCGCCTCGAACCGCATCTTAGGATTTCGATGTTCTGATCCCCTCGTCGACGTCCCGATCCGGGGGGATCATCCATGCCCGATTTCCACCGCCGCCGCCTGATCGCCATGCTCGGCGCAGGCCTTGCCGCCGCCGTGCCGGCCATCGCCTTCGCCGAGGGCGGCCCCGACGAGGCCGCCGCGCCCGCGCCCAAGCCGCGCCCGAAGCCCAAGGCCAAGCCCGCGCCGAAGCCCGCCGCCGCCGCGCCCGCCGCCGCCGACCCGCACGCCGCCGCCGCGCCCTCCGGCCCGCCGTCGGTCCAACCCGAGGAGGCCCTCTCGCGCCTGATGAGCGGCAACGCCCGCTACGTCGAGGGCTTCTCGGCCCACCCGCACGGCGACGGTCCGCGCCGCGTCGAGGTCGCCGCCGGCCAGCGCCCCTTCGCCACCATCCTCACCTGCGCCGACAGCCGGGTGCCGCCCGAGCTGATCTTCGACCAGGGCCTGGGCGACCTCTTCGTCATCCGCGTGGCCGGCAACGTCGTGGACGACGCGGTCCTGGCCTCCATCGAATACTCCGTGATCCACCTGGGCTCGACGCTCATCATGGCGCTGGGCCATGAGCGCTGCGGCGCCGTGAAGGCCACCGCCGACGCCCTGGCCGGCCGCGGCTCGCCCGAGGACGCCGACACCCGCATCGGCGCCCTGGCCGCCCTGATCACGCCCGCGGTCCGCGCTGTCCCGCCCGGGGCCGCCGACCCGCTGGACGCCGCCGTCAGCCTCAACGCCGCCCACGCCGCGGCCGAGATCTTCGCCGGCTCGCGCCCCCTGCGCACCCGCGTCCTGGCCGGCCAGCTCAAGATCGTGGCCGCCCGCTACGACCTCGACGACGGCCGTGTGTCGCCTACCCGACAAGCCTGAATCGCCTAAGGAATCCTCGATCGGCTCAAGATCGGTCACAAATCGGCGATAGGCCATCCGGCCCACCCATTTGGGGGATGGAACGGCGGCCCGGGTACGGCATCCTACGCACGATGAGGGTGCTAAGGATCCGAGGTCTCCGGGTATGCCGAGTTTGTTGAAGTCGTACGTCGCCATCGACGTGGCCGCCGATGGCCGCACGACCATGGATACGTTTTCCGCCCCGCACGACACCGCCGCGTCCCGCCGCGCGCTGTTCGCCGCCGAGGGCGTCGTGCTGTCGCTCTGGCGCGGCGAGCATCTCATCGGCCGCTGGCGCCGCTCGGCCGACCGCAACTTCCGCCGCGCTCCGGCAGAGGACTAGCTCTCCGGGAACCCATCCCGCGCTCGCGGCTTCTTCCCCGCACGCCTCGGTCGGGACCCTCCAGTGCGCTTGCCACGGCGCCGGAGCGGACAACCTGAGGAGCCCGCGAACCATGCGCGCCTTGCCCCTGATCTGCGCCACGGCGCTTGCCTGCGCCGCCGCCGTCCCCGCCGTCGCCCAGCCCGGCCCCTATGTCGACGAAGTGGTCGTCACCGGCCCGGTCGGCCCCGACGGTCCCCGCCGCCTGTCGCAGCGCGTGAGCTACGCCGACCTCGACCTCGCCACCTACGCCGGCCAGGAGGTCCTGCGCGTCCGCATCCGCGACACGGCCAAGAGCCTCTGCCGCGCCCTGGGCGAGGACAACACGGCCGCAAGCCCGCTCGTCCCGTCGTGCGAGACCCAGGCCGTCCGCGACGCCCGCACCCAGGTCCGCCGCGCCACCGGCGTCGCCCTGGCCGAAGCCGGCCGCCGCACCTATTACGCCTACGCCGACGACCTGCCGTACTAGAGGCGCGTCAGCGCCGATATGAACCACGAACCACACGAACCACGCGAACGGGTCAGATCGACCAAGAGCGGCGCAGCTGCGCGTCCGTGTGGTTCGTGTGGTTCCTGGTCAAATTGAGCAGCGCCATCGAGCGCCGGCCCGCTGCCGCGAAACCGAACGCGGTTCGTCGGGGAACTGACATCGAAGCCCGGCATTTTGCACGCGCCAGGCCCTCGAAGCTTGGCTGTGCCCCAAGCTGTGCTTCGAGTGCGAGTGATGCCGTTCCGTCCGTTGAAGTCGTACACCGCCATCGACATCGCCCCCGATGGCCAGGCCCAGAGCGACACCTTCGACGCTCCCCACGACACCGCCGCCGCCCGCCGCGCCCAGTTCGCGGCCGAGGGCGTGCTGCTCCAGCTCTGGCGCGAGGCGCGCCTCGTCGGCGCCTGGCGCCGCACCGGCCCGCGCACCTTCGAACCCGAAGCTTTCTAGGAGGGGCCTGTCCCTAGGCCAGGGCGTGCGCCGGGAAGAACTTCACCAGCCGCCCGCCGCGCCACAGCTCCACGCCGCCCGCCGCCGCCAGCGCATGCGCTACGGCCTTGCGGATCGCGCTCGCGTCGTCCGACGCGGCGAAGTCGTCCAGGCGCTCGATGCGCCCGGCGGCATGCCGATAGACCTTGTACTGGCTCATGAAACGCGCGCCCTGCGAAACTCGTGCGCGCTCTGTAGACCGGCGTTCGTTAACGCGAGGATGCGGTCGCCCGCCGCGAGACAAACCGCCGCATCCACAGCTCGGCTTCAAATCCCCCCCGAAGCCCGCCACCTTGGCGCCCACCAGCCCAGGAGATTCCCCCATGGCCCGTTTTGTCGCCTTCCGCAGCGACGGCGCCCGCATGGTCTGCCTCAACGTCGACCAGGTCACCCTCGTCACCGACCAGGGCGCCGACGCCACCAAGATCTACGTCACCGGCGGCCAGCACGTGACCGTCAACGAACCCCTCGCCACCGTCATGGCCGCCCTGGCCGGCAAGGAAGGCTAGGCCCCCTCCTCC